>Ga0247738_10000796_pt1 | contig 11533 bp, 7 predicted proteins | sample UWRJL013104B2_FD_180936 | JGI IMG/M metagenome (GOLD analysis project Ga0247738, IMG submission 180936) | Plant litter microbial communities from Arlington Agricultural Research Station in Wisconsin, United States - UWRJ-L013-104B-2 | ecosystem: Environmental > Terrestrial > Plant litter >...
AAGGAAGCACATTGTATGTTGAACTTGGGTCGGCGGTTTTAAGAGAAGAATTGAGCCACGGGAAATCTAAAATCGTTAAAATGATTAATGAAGAATTGGGACGGGAAGTGGTTAAGGATGTGGTCTTAAGATAGTGGTCAGTATTCAGTTATAAGTGTTCAGACTATAAAATAAAATATCCCGATTCATTTGGAATCGGGATATTTTATTTAGTAAGATTACTGTCAACTAAAAACTGAACACTAATTCTTAAAATTGCTCTCTTCCAGCAAAGTGAAATGCGCTTTCGATAGCGGCGTTTTCGTCACTATCTGAACCGTGAACTGCATTTTCTCCGATAGAAGTTGCGTATGCTTTACGAATAGTTCCTTCAGCAGCTTCAGCAGGATTTGTAGCTCCAATTAAAGTTCTGAAATCTTCTACTGCGTTATCTTTTTCTAAAATTGCAGCAACGATTGGTCCACGAGACATGAATTCAACCAATTCTCCGTAGAAAGGTCTTTCTGCGTGAACTGCGTAAAATGCTTTTGCATCAGCTACAGTTAATTGTGTTAATTTTAATGAAACAATTTTGAAACCTCCGTTGGTAATCATTGCCAATATGTTCCCGATGTGTCCGTTTGCAACAGCATCCGGCTTAATCATTGTAAAAGTTCTATTTGTAGCCATTTTTTGTGTTTTTTATATTTGATGCAAAAATATAACTTTTTTGCGAATTGATTTTAATAATTTGATAATTAAAGCACGCTAAAACGGTTTATTGTATAAAGAAAAGCTATTTATTTGTCTTTGTTGCTTTTAATGGAGAGTTCTTTTTTAGACTTTAGAAATTAATTTGTTTCTATAAAATATCCACAGAACAAACGTCCGAATGCCAATGTTTTGTCTTATATTGTTATAATATCAAAATTGTTTTCTAATGGTTTTAATTTCTGAATCAAAAGTGGAATTAAGTTTTCACCCTTTTCTAAATAAAATTCAGAAAAATTAACCTGACGTTCCTGAAGGCTTTTGTTTGGAAACAGATCAGATTGCAAATCGATTACACGCTGTATTTCATCATTTAATTTTCTTTTTTGAGCCTTTAAGAGTCTTTTTTCAAGATTTTCCAGCCCTTTTTTCTGTTTCACTTCCTGAGCTTTTACAGCTCCGCTAAATGATTTATCGGTCTGTTGCGCTAATTGTTAAAGATATTCAAATTGTTTTTCCAGTGTTTTCTTTTGAGGTGTCAAATCAATGGGAAAAGCAGATAATTTGTGTGTGATTTTGTTAACTAAATCTTCGGGTTTTGTAAATAAATCTGCCCAGCTTAAACCCAAGTTATCTGCTTTTTTTACTTGTTTTTCAGTATTTAAGAGTACAGAATTTCGAATTAAAAGTATTGGAAAAGAAATTTTTACTGTATCAAAAAACGATTTTAATTCAAGCCAATAGGCAATTTCTCCGCCACCGCCAATATAGCAAAGATTTGGCAAAATAATTTCCTGATAAAGAGGTCGCATAATCACATTCGGACTAAATTTTTCAGGATTACTTTCCAATAATTTTAGAATTTCTTCTTTTGAAAATGAGGTTTTAGTGTTGTTTACGTAATATTTATCGTTTTCAAAAATGATTCTCTCACGTAGATTATCTTCAATGTAAAACAAATTGATTTCACGCGGATTTACCTGAACTGTATACTCATTAAATTCTTCGATTGTTTTTTGGACAGCTTTAAAAGAAGTCTGTTTTTCTAATTCTTCTTTAATAAATGGAATAAAAGTGCGCTTTAAATCGGTGTTGTCTGCATCTAAAATGACTAAACCATAATTGGCAAATAAACTGTTGGCTAAAAAACGAGTTGCATCAGCCAGTTTTTCATGTTTTAAATAGGCTTCTTCAAATAAGTTTTTTATGAAACCTGCATTTGTACTTGAACCTAATTCTTTAGAATAAATTTCTAAAAATTCATGTAAGCCTTCTGTGGAGAGTCTTCCAACAGGACCGTTACTTTCTTTATTCCATCTGAATTTTTTCCCTTTAAAATTAAAATAATTAATCTCTTCAAAATCATGATCTTCTGTAGCCATCCAATAAATGGGAACAAAATTATACGTGGGATATTTTAATTTTAATTCTTTGGTAAGATTAATCGTTGAAATAATTTTATATAAAAAATACAACGGACCGCTAAACAAGTTTAATTGATGTCCGGTTGTAATCGTAAAGGTGTTTGAAAGTCCTAAAAGTTCAATGTTTTGTTTTGTAGCATCAGAGATTTCGATGTTTTGATATTGTTTTTTTAAGGTATCAACAAGCGGAATCCGGTTGTTGTTATCAAAATTCGATTGTTTCTCAGAGATTTGTTTTTCAAAGTTTTCCAGAGTTGGAAAATGATTGTATAGTGATTTTAATTCGGGTTTTTGATCTAAGTAATCTTGTATCAATTTAGAGAAATATCCTGAGTTTTGGTAGCTGATACAGTCGGTGGGCATAATTTTAGATTTATTTTTGACAGCTGTAAATTTAATGAAAATATATACTTAAAAGTGTTTTTAACGAATGCTTAAGATTTGATTTTCGTTTTTTGTTTTAAAGTTCATCTAATCAAGTTTTTAGTTTTGATTAAATTCGGATTATTTAAAATGTAAAATAAGCCTAATTTGTTAAAAAAGTATAAGTGTGTTGAAACTAATTGTTCTAAATGTGAAATATTCACAACGAAACTATATTTTTGTAATCAAAAAAAAGATATACCTAATTTTGCATGAAAAATAATCCTGCCCAAAAGAATTCCTTAAAACATATTCTTTTTGGATCCTTAATTGGAACCACAATCGAGTTTTTTGATTTTTATATTTATGCCAATGCAGCAGTATTGGTTTTTCCACAATTATTTTTCCCGGGTGCAGATTCGACGATGGCAACTCTGGAATCTTTAGCTACTTTTTCAATTGCCTTCTTATCTCGTCCCTTAGGTTCTGCTTTTTTTGGACATTATGGAGATAAAATTGGGCGTAAATTTACTTTAGTAGCTGCTTTGCTAACAATGGGTATTTCAACAGTTACCATTGGATTTTTGCCAAGTTATGCCAGTATTGGTGTTGCTGCTCCTTTATTGTTAATGCTCTGCCGATTTGGGCAAGGTGTTGGTTTAGGAGGCGAATGGGGAGGAGCTGTTTTGTTAGCTATAGAAAATGCGCCCCCGAATAAACGTGCCTGGTATGGAATGTTTCCGCAATTGGGAGCTCCAATAGGATTACTGCTTTCAGGAGGAACTTTTTTATTGTTAACAGATTCAATGAGTAATGAAGATTTTATGGATTATGGATGGAGAATTCCGTTTATTGCCAGTTCACTTTTAGTGGTAGTAGGTTTTTATATCCGAACTAAAATTACAGAAACGCCTTCTTTTGAAAATTCTAAAAATGCGCATGAAGAAGTAAAAATTCCGTTTTTAACGCTGGTTAAATCCTATAAAAATCAATTAATTTTCGGAACATTTTCTGCCATCACAACCTTTTTGGTGTTTTATTTAATGACCGTTTTTACATTGAGCTGGGCTACTTCAGACTTAGGAATTGTTAAAAGAAATGGATTATTAATACAATTATTTTCGGTATTGTTTTTTGCCCTTTTTATTCCGGTTTCGGCTGTAGTTGCAGATAAAATAGGCCGTCGTAAAATGCTTATTATAGCTACAGCAGCTATTGCTGTTTTTGGCTTCTTCTTTTCTTACTTTTTAAGTTCTGGTAATATTTTTTTGGTTACTACTTTTGCCTGTATCGGAATGTCTTTAATGGGATTTACTTATGGTCCGTTAGGAACTTTTCTGTCAGAGTTGTTTCCAACAAATGTTCGTTATTCCGGAGCATCCTTAACTTTTAATATGGCTGGAATTTTGGGTGCGGCATTTGCACCTATGATTGCAATTTGGCTGGCATCTACATATAGTGTGAGTTATGTAGGCTTTTATTTAATGGGAGCAGCATTTATCTCTTTGATCTCATTTTTGGTAATTAGTAAAGAAGAGCATAAGTTTTAGGTTCTTTTTACCGCAAATGGTTAGGTTAATTATTGATAAAATAATTCGTGAAATTTATGGCAAAAATAACCGCAAAGAATAGAATTAAATGTCTAAACTTTGCGGTTATTTTTTTATCTTTTTAAACTAAAATGCCCTCTGAATTCTGCTCCGTTTAATCGGGTAACAGTAAACCAATAATCTGATGCAGGCTCATTGTTACCAATATAAGTTCCATCCCAGGTCGTATTTGTCGTTAACTCTTTGATGAATTTTCCATAACGGTCAAATATTCTGATTCCTGTATTTGGTGCTAAATAGGCGAAATCAATTGTCCAGGTGTCATTATATCCATCATTGTTTGGAGTAAAGAATTTTGGAAAAGGAAGCTCATCCACAAAATTGATACATTCTGCTGTCGTCGCTTCAAAAATTTTCACGCTTATTCTAGTTCTCGTACTTTCACAGCTATTTATTGTTTCAGAAGCATAATATGATTTTCCATTTTCTAGCGGAGTGGATTCTGATAATTCTATTCCTGTCACTAAATCAGTATACCATTTTATGTTTTCTCCGTTAACTTTAATATTCTTTAAAGTTGCATTTTGCTGAATACAAAAAGATTGATTTGGATCTGTAAAAGGTGGTTTTGTATCTTGTATTTTTACGATGATTGCAAATCTTTCACTTTCGCAATTATTTAAAGTTTGTGCAGCGTAATAGGTTTGGTTTTGAAGTAGAGTAGTGGGCGCTAGAATATTTCCTCCAACCGAAGCATCATACCATTTAATTGCTGTTCCCGTTACATTAACATCGTTTAAAGTGGCATTTTCATCAATGCAAAAAAGTTGATTTTTATTTCCTGTTGGTAAAGGAGTATCATAAACGCGAACTAAAATCGCAGTTCTGTCACTTTCACATCCAACGGTTTGCGAAGCGTAATATGTTTTATTATCTTCCAATAAAGTTGTATTGGGTAATGCAGCTGCTGAAAAATTGGTATCATACCATTTTATGTTTTGACCAGTTGTAATCGCAATATTATCTAAAGTCGCTTTTTGACTTTTACAAAATGGCTGATTTGCATTTCCTGTTGGAGCAGAAGGTGTATTTACTATTGAAACTGTAACTCCAGATTTCGGACTTTCGCAACCATTGAAGGTTTGCGAAGCATAATACGTTTTTCCGTTTACAAGATTTGTTGTGCGTGGCAAAAGATTTCCGTTTGAAGCGGCATCATACCATTTTATTAAATCTCCTGTAACTTGAAGATTGGCAATTGTTGGATTTTGCGTTGTACAAAAAGGTTGGTTTGCATTTCCTAATGGAGGAAATGTAACTTGAATATTGATTTTAACTGGAACTCTTTCACTTTCACATCCGTTTATGGTTTGAGAAGCATAATATGTTGCTTTGTCCTGAAGTACAGTTGTAGCTGGCACAAGTGTTCCTGCTGTTTGGTTACTATACCATTTTATATTTTGTCCAGTAATTTGAATGTCATCTAATTTTGCATTTTGATCAACACAGAAAGTTTGTGGTGTATTTGTAGTCGGAAGAGGTTGACTTGTAATAGTAACGGTTTGATTTTGATGCGAAGTGTTTCCATTTCCATCACTATAATCCCAAACAATAGTATAAGTTCCGGATAAACCGTAAGATAAAGGATTTATAGTTGATCCAGAAATTGCACCTGTACAAACATCTGTAGCAGTTGGAATTGTGGTTATTGCCGTATGACAATCTCCTGTTATGGTTGGAAGAGTTGTAATATCTGGAATTGGAGGCTGAATGTCGCCAATAACGACAGTAACTTTTTTGGTATCATCGCAACCGCCAGTTCCTGTAATTAAGCAACTATATTCTCCACTATTAATAACAGTAGCATTTGTAATTGTTGGATTTTGACCTGTTGATGTAAACCCATTTGGACCTGTCCATGAATAATTTGTTCCGCCGGAAGCTTTTAATTCTAATGTTTTGTTAGTACATATTGGAGAATTTGATGAAATTTCCGGAATTTTAAAAGAAAAATCTTCTGAAAATTTCATTAAAAAAAAATTTTTATTGCCCAAAATATTAGATTGATATGAACTTGCATCGGCAATGTCGTCATTGAAACTTGATAACCCAGCTACAAAAATTGCATCATCACTATGTAAAGCTATTTTTATAGTATTATCATTGCCAATATATGTTCCCCAAATAAAAAGACCTTCTTTAGAAAATTTCCCAGTATATCCATAATGAGTCCGAATTCGATCTGGTTTATAAGAACACGCAGTGGTTAGTTTATAATCAGTTCTAAAATCCATATTTCCGCCTCCAATATAAATTGAATTATTTTGAAAGACCATAGATGAAATATTAATATCTCCAACGTAAGTACCCCATATTCTTTGTCCTTGATCATTTAGTTTTGCTAATAAACCTTTGTAAAGATTTGCATTTGAGTCTTCAAATGTTCCATACGTTGCAATGTTATCACTACTATAAGTATATCCTCCAATGTAAACATTTTCTTCATTATCAATTTCTACTGATCGAATTTCTTCCATGGGTGAGCTACCGCCATAGTAAGAACCCCAAATTCTTTGTCCGTTTAAGGAAAATTTACAAATGTATCCATCTCCTAAAAAAGTAGAGTTTGGTTTTTCCTGAAAAACACCGGGAGTTGCCATATTATTTGTACTTTTAGTAGACCCTCCGGCAACTAAGTAAGAGTCCTTTACTGTGATTGCATTTAAATTATCATTTCCATCCCCTCCAACATAAGTGCTCCATATTAAATTTCCATTTTTATTAAATTTTGTAATAAACGCGTCTGAATTTATTCCATATGGACTTGCTGCATAGCTTAATTCAGTTTGAAAGTTACTGTTTATAGCGATATTTGTTTTACTTGAAGTTGTACCAACAATGTAAATATTATCATTGATGTCAATATCCAATTCACTTGCATAGTCCCTATCTTCACCACCAAAATAAGTTCCCCATTGCCTTACGCCACTACTATTAAATTTTACTAAGAAAGCATCTGAAGATCCTTTTAAATTTGGCTGAAAAGATCCCACAGTACTGATGTTTGTCTCTGACCCTGTATAACCTGTAATTAAAACATTATTTTGTGAATCAGTTTTTACGCCATAAATATAAACAAATTGTGTACCAGCATAGTAGGTTCCCCATAGTCTATTGCCATTTTTATCAAACTTAAAAAGAATACCATTTGTAATTGAGTTGATATACTGATGGCTTCCGTTTGTTTGATGTGCTCCAGAAGTAGCATATGAAGGACTTTGAGATGTTGTAGATCCTGAAACATATGCATTGCCAAAGGAATCAGTTGTCAAATCAACTTCGTACCAATTTGCAGCATCATTTCCAGTTTCATCTCCATAAAATGTTCCCCATAGCCTAGTTGGTACAGGATCAATAACAATAGTTTTTCCTTGTGGGTAAAGGGCTGAGTCAAATCCATAAACATCTTTCCTTATGTTTTTATATTTTACAGCAATCTCTTTTTTACTCGTTCCATCTTCAATCCAACTCGCTGGCAACGTTTCTTCCATTTTTCCAAAGCGAACATTCATCTGTATTTTATTATCAACCAAATCAGTTTCTGCGCCATTAAATTTTAATTGAATATCAGATATTTTTCCTTTTGGATGGATAACAAAATTATATTCAACGGTTTTTTTAGGATCATTCGGAATTGTAAAAACAACATCAATATTAGGATAAATATTTTTGTAGGTTATCTGTTTATATTGGCGAACGCCTGTAATTCCTTCAGGTTTGTTTGGAATGTTATAATAATTGTCAAAATCTTTAGATTCCTGATCTTTAATTAATTCAACTTTAGAATTTGAGTTTACAAAATCAATGTCAATCCTATGAAACAAGTATTCTAAATTATATTCCGGTTTTGTTTCATGATCTTTTTCGGGAATTAGATAAGGAAGCGTTTTTCCAGTTTCAGAACGAACAATCGGAGTTTTCTTTACCTCATAAATATCATACGAAAAACCATTCTTTTTCAGCTGAACATTTAATCCGTTAGAATTTAAAAGATATTTTACCGCAGTATTAGATTTTCCTTTTTGATCAATAATCTGACCTTTATTTTCTTTAAAACCAATAGACTGGTTTTTATTTTGAGCTACAATCGAAAAAGTAATTATCAGAAAAAATAAAAGTAATTTATGTTTCATCGTCATAATTTGAATTGTCGCAAATGTAATTAAATATCTACAAAAGAAAATCAAAAAATCAAAACGCCATTCAATAAAATCTTTTCACAAAAAGTCTCTAAATATCCCGTATTTTTGCAAAAAATAATTCTTTTGAAAAGCAAACTCTTCATCGTTACGCCCCCTTTTACACAGCTGAATACTCCGTATCCGGCCACTGCGTATATAAAAGGATTTTTAAATACAAAAAATATCGAATCGGTTCAGGCGGATTTGGGTATTGATGTGATTTTAGAGTTGTTTTCGAAGAAAGGTTTAATTGATTTGTTTGAAGTTTCAGGTTTCAGGTTTGCTTCGCCAGTTCGACTTTCAGTCTCGGGTCAGGTTGTTGGAAACGAAATCTCTGATAATTCAAAACGTATTTTTGCTTTACAGGATGAATATATCAGGACGATTGATGCTGTAATTCAGTTTTTGCAGGGAAAAAATCCAACTTTGGCTTTACAGATTTGTCAGGAAGATTTTCTGCCAGAAGCTTCTCGTTTTGCACAGTTGGAGGAACTTGACTGGGCTTTTGGAACAATGGGAACGCAGGACAAAGCAAAACATTTAGCCACTTTATACCTTGAAGATATTTCGGATTTTATTGTTGAATGTGTCGACGAAAATTTTGGCTTTAGCCGATATGCAGAGCGTTTAGGCCGAAGCGCCAATTCTTTTGATGAACTTTATGAAGCTTTACAGCAGAAACCAACTTATATAGATTCAATTTTAATTTCGATTTTAAAAGAAAAAATTGAAATTATAAAACCAACTTTCTTCCTGATTTCTGTTCCCTTTCCGGGGAATTTATACAGCGCTTTTCGATGTGCGCAATGGATAAAACAAAACCATCCGGGAATTAAAATTTCAATGGGCGGCGGTTTTCCAAATACCGAATTACGTTCTCTTTCTGACGCTCGCGTTTTTGAATTCTTTGATTTTATTACTTTAGATGATGGCGAAGTGCCAATTGAAGAATTAATTTTCAATCTGGAAAATCCAAATGCCAATTCATATAAGCGAACTTTTTTATTAGAAGATGGAAAAGTGGTCTATAAAAACAATTCCTTAAAACACGATTATAAACAAGCACAAGTCGGAACACCTGATTATTCTGATTTGTCTTTGGATAAATACATTTCGGTTATCGAAATCGTGAATCCAATGCACAGAATGTGGAGCGACGGACGCTGGAACAAACTCACCATGGCGCATGGCTGTTATTGGGGCAAATGTACTTTTTGTGATATCTCATTAGATTATATCAAAGTTTATGAGCCTGTTGCGGCTAATTTGTTGTGTGATCGAATGGAAGATATGATGCAGCAAACGGGGCAAAATGGCTTTCATTTTGTTGATGAAGCTGCGCCACCTGCTTTAATGCGAGCTTTGGCTTTGGAAATTTTACGCAGAAAACTCGCCGTAACGTGGTGGACAAACATTCGATTTGAAAAAAGCTTTTCTAAAGATTTATGTTTATTGCTAAAGGCTTCAGGCTGTATTGCCGTTTCCGGAGGATTAGAAGTTGCTTCAGACCGATTATTAAAATTGATTGACAAAGGCGTAACGGTTGAACAAGTTGCAAAGGTAACCCGAAATTTTACCGAAGCCGGAATCATGGTTCATGCGTATTTAATGTATGGATATCCAACACAAACCATTCAGGAAACAATTGACAGTTTAGAAATGGTTCGTCAGTTATTCGAAGCCGGAATTCTGCAATCTGGTTTTTGGCATCAATTTGCGATGACAGCTCATAGTCCGGTGGGTTTATATCCGGAGAAATTTGGCGTAACAAAAACAACAGAAGCCATTGGAACTTTTGCCAATAATGATATTGATTACATCGATTCTACAGGAATCAACCACGATAAATTTAGTTTCGGACTAAAAAAATCTCTTTTTAATTTCATGCATGGAATTTGTTTTGATTACCAACTTCAGGATTGGTTCGACTTTAAAATTCCGAAAACTAAAATTGATCCGTATTTTATTTTCAACGCCTTAGAAGAAAATGCTGATTTCAATACAAAACCAAATGCAAAAGTGGTTTGGTTGGGCGGAAGACCTTCTGTTGAATATTTCACAAAATCAAAAAAAGGCCAAACATGGCAAATGATGACTTTTACTTTTCATGATAAAAAAGAAAGTTTCAACATTCAAACCAATAAAAATGAAGGGGAATGGCTGGTTGAAATCTTAAAAAAGATCGCTATTTCAAATGGTAAAAATTATACTTTTCAGGAAATAAAAGCCGACTTTGAAACTCAATTAGATGATTTTGAATTGTTTTGGTATTCAAAACCAATTAATACTTTGCGTGAGTTTGGGTTGTTGGTTTTGTAGATTAATAAGAAACATTTTCCCCATCCTCAGGAATCGAAACTTTATCCAAAAGATCATTTTCGGATAATGCTTCTCTTAATTCTTTTCTAGTTGTGGGACAATGATTTAAAGCTTCCAAATGATTTGCAAAAACCTGATTTGGTGCCAAAGCAACAAATTTCAATATATCGTTCATTCGCATTAATAAAGGCTGACCAATGTCAAGTCGGGCAGCTCCGCAGGCTACAACGGCAATTTCAGGTTTAAATTCAACAAGAACTTTTTGAACATGCTCTGTAAAAATAGTATCAGAACTAATATATACTGATTTTTCATTTGCTAATTCAATATGAAAACCCATTACATTTCCCATTAATTTTGCAATAAATCCGTAACCATGAATAGCAGGAATTCCAGTAATTTTTCCGTCTAAAAATTCTTGTGGTTCCCAATAATTCAAACTTTGAACAATATTTAAACCTCTTGTTGTCAGCTTTTTTTCATCTTTAATACTGCAGGTAACAGGAATATTTTTTCGTCTTAAAAAAACTTCGCCGGCTTTGTCAATATGATCAGGATGTAAATGGGTGATCAGACAATGTGTAACTTTACTTAAAATATCTCTACTATTTTTAGGAAGAGCAACTAATGGATTTCTTTTAGGTTTGTATCGAAAGAAGGTAAAAGGCGCAATCGTTTTTCTCTTTCCCAACATTGGATCAACTAAAATAACATGTTCATCTGTTTCTATAACTAAAGTGGCATTTCGTAAATGATGAAATTTCATATCTGAAAAAGTTTAGATATTAAAAATACAAAATTTTGAAATAAATAGTAGCAAAATTACATCTTAAAACGAAAACCAACACCGTGTATGTTTTCTATTGAAATGCCTTCTTCATTGATTAAAATTTTGCGTAAACGCGAAATAAAAACATCCAGACTTCTTCCTGTAAAATAATCATCA
>Ga0247738_10000798_pt1 | contig 11531 bp, 2 predicted proteins | sample UWRJL013104B2_FD_180936 | JGI IMG/M metagenome (GOLD analysis project Ga0247738, IMG submission 180936) | Plant litter microbial communities from Arlington Agricultural Research Station in Wisconsin, United States - UWRJ-L013-104B-2 | ecosystem: Environmental > Terrestrial > Plant litter >...
TTCGATTACTACTTATAATGAAACGGATCAGGATTATAGCGGACATTATTTGTTTGAATTACAAGCCAATAATTTCAAAATATCCGAAGCTACGGCGGTAGATAATACACTTACGTTTCCGAATATCACCATTTCGAGTATTCCTGCCGGAGCCAAAATTACGATTTGGCAAAGAACAGGAACTTCACAAGGCACATATTTACAATTTAAAGGAATTGCAGACGGATCTGAAACACCATTAATCGCTGCAGAATACGATGCTTTGATTGCCTTTTTTCAGGGCGCGGGAGGATCAGGCTGGAAAGAGCCTTGGGATATTTCGTCAAACAACCTTCATGAGAAAAAGTGGAAAGGCGTTATCACAAACGACGGACACGTAATTTCGATAAATCTTACAGATAATAACCTCACGGGAAGTATCAGCACAGAATTAAGTAAGTTTACAGAATTGCAAAACCTTACCTTAAACCGTAATAAACTGACAGGAACAATTCCGGAGAGCTTAACGAAAATTTCAAAATTGAAATCGGTTGATCTTTCTGAAAATGAATTGACAGAAATTGAGGCAGTATTTCCAGCCAGCGTAACTTTTAAAATTGATCGTCAGAAAATTAATTTGGGAGAATTACCATTAACATTGACTGCGACCCTAACAGACAAAAAAATCAATCATTACGATCATACGAATTCGTTGTTTAACGCTACACAGTCATACAATATGACTTTGAAAGATTATTTCCAAATGGTTACAATCCCGCAAGACGGAATAAAATTGACCAGTATTTTGAGCGAATGGAATGTGCCAAATAATCAGACTCTTGAACTAAGACAAATTGCCGGATCAGCCAGAAATAGTGTTGTAACGTACACCATTACATACAGAGAAGGCGACGCAAATCTGGACGGAATTGTGAATATTCTCGACATACAATCGTCATTGAATTATACATTGAGCCAAAAACCAAAATTCTTTAATTACGGTGCGGCAGATTTAAACAAGGATAAAAACCTGAATATTCTGGATATCATTCTGCAAATTAACAAAATTCAAGACGGAACGCAGGAGAAAAAAGCGAATACAAGCAAACTGGCTTTAAAAGAAAATACGATTTTAAGTATTGAAAATAACACTTTGTTTATCGAAAGCGAAACCAATTCAGCCGCAGCATTTGATATTCGTTTAAAAGGAATTTCGAAAGCGCAGGTAACAGAATTACTTTCTGCGATTGGTTACACGGCATCAATTGCAGAACAAAATGGCGAAGTAAGTATTATTGGTTTTTCAATGGACAAAACGTTATCCGGCAAACAGGCGATTGCAACATTAACTCCAAATGCAACAATTGTTTCGGCTATGATTTCTGATCATGACGCAAACGAACTTAGTTACAAAATTAACGATAAAACGCTTGGAGTGGATAATTTTGATTCTGATTTAGCGAAAACAAATACAGTTGTAAATTTCCCGAATCCGTTTAGAGAACAAACTACCATACAATATTGGCTTGCAGATAATGCCGATAAAGTAAGCCTGAAAGTTTATGACACTAAAGGTCAGATTGTTCGTGTAGAAGAAAATTTAGAAACTTCAAAAGGAAAACAAGAGCTGAACTTTTTGCAAAAAGAACTTGCTTCAGGAATCTATTTTTATACGATCGAAGTTCAAAATTCGAACAAAACGAAACGATTAACCGGAAAAATGCTAATACAATAAACGTACTGAAATGATATATAACAAACCCGAACCAATGAAAATTAAACCATTTCTTTTATTTCTATTTTTATTTCTGGCGACGTTTACTTTCGCGCAAAACAGCCTGAAAGTGGTAAACACAGCTGCCGGACCCGGAGATAAATCAAAAATCGTAATTGACCTGACAAATTCTGCTGAAGTTGTTGGAGCCGAATTTACGCTTACTGTTCCGCAAGGATTAATTGTCTCTGAAAAAGATAGCAAAATCATCGAAAGCAGAAAAGGCGATCATGCCATTTATACCAATATCGAAAAGAATAATCCGCAAAATTATCACTTTATAATTCTTTCGCTGACAAGCACTTCTTTAAAAGGAAACAGCGGTACTTTATTAGAAATTCCGATTGAGATTCCGTTAAATTATATCGAAGGACAAACGCACAACCTGAGTCTTTCTGGCGTTGTTTTAAGTTCTAAAAATGCCGTAGATATTGGTTCAAACCATACGAACGGAATCCTGACAATCGCAACCGCGCAATTTCCGGATTTAACCATTTCCGGCATAACGACAAACGAAACCAAAATTACTCCCGAGGGCAAAATCACGGTTTCCTGGGGCGTTGATAATATAGGGGAAAAAATCGCTTCTGGCGGATGGATTGAACAAGTGAGTATTGTATCTGACGCAACCGGATTAGAATACAATCTGGGAACAGTTTCCTACAACGAAGATTTGGATAAAAAGAAATCCGTAAGCCGAAATGCAACTTTTAATCTGCCCAAAGTTTTAGGAATTGATGGAAATGTAAAAGTAAAAATCAACCTGATTGCTAATACTTCTGTAAAAGAACCTGAAAGTTTAAAAGCAAATAATAAGATTACGGCAACGAGTTCTATTGTATTGGAAAAAGTATTGTTTTTAACGTTAGACAAGAAAAGCATTGCAGAGAATTCAACAGAAGTTATTCGTGCCACATTAACCCAAAGCGGTGACAGAAGTACCGATAAAACCTATGATATTGTAGCGTCTCAATTGAATCAATTGGGATTTGATACCACCGTAAAAATTGCAAAAGATCAATCGTCTGTTGTTTTTTATATTAAACCAACAGACAATACTGTAACAGACGGAAACAGAACCGTAAAACTGACCTTATCCGGAAATGATTACACAGCAGTTTCGGATAATATCGAAATTATTGATAACGAATTTTCGGTAATTACGTTAACACCTTCAAAAGTTTCGGCTACAGATGGCGATGTGATTACGGTGACTTTAGAAAGTGATTTTGCGAAAACTACTGATACGAAATTCACGATTTCTGCCGATCAGAATTCACGTTGGATTGTTCCTGCGGAAATTGTACTTCCTGCGGGAAGCAAAATTGTTTCTTTCAATATAACAGTAAAAAACAATAAAGTTCCTGAAGCAACCGTAACTGGAAAGCTGACTCTAAGAGCCGAAGGTTTTCAGGCAGGAAATACAGAAGTTGTTTTAAAAAGTTCGAATGTTCCGGCTTTTGAACTGGAAATAAGTCCAACAACAATTTCAAAAGCCGATGGTGTTTATGCTACTTATGCGACAATCAAACGTTTAGACAAATCAGATATTGCGACAAATATTCGTTTAAAAACAAGTATTGCGAACGCATTGATTCTGCCGGATGTTATTGACTTTCCTGTCAATGTAAATCAGAAGAAATTTAACATTGGCGCGATAAACAACGGAATTGTCGACGGAACAAAAACGGTAAATGTTGCCGCCGAAGTGTTTATTGCATCTTGTAATTGTACCGTTCCTGCGGGAAGCGGTGGAAGTACAATTAGTAAAAACATCACCATTCTGGATAGTAATGGCCCAACTTTGATCCTGAAAGCAAATCCGTCTACGGTAAAAGCGGGAACAGAGAATGTTGCCAAAATTACAGTTGCCAGAAATACTGTTGATACGTCAAAAGCGATTTTAGTAAAACTGTCAAGCGATTCGCCAACCATTGTTACGATTCCCGCCACGGTAACAATTCCGGTTGGAAGTGAAAGCATAGAAGTGGCGATAAGCACCAAAATTGATGTGAACAAAAAGGGCGATCAAACGGTACGCTTAACTGCCGAAGCCGACAGTTTTGCATCTGGTTTTTCATGGATATTAGTTACCGATCAAAACAAACCTGATGCTGTAATCAATACCGTAAATACGGTAACTGAAGCAGGCGGTGCAGAAAATATCGAAATCGCAGCAACACTAACCAATCAGGGATTTGCTGTTTTAACTAAAGGATCAAAGCTGGAATTTTACCTTTCTAAAGATAAACTGGTTAAAAACGGAACGCTTTTGGTAACTACAATACTAGACAAAGATCTTGAATCAGGAAAAAGCCTTGATATAAAACAGTCGATAAAACTTCCGCAGCAGGCTGGAGATTATTTTGTAATTGTAACTGTTAATTCAGATCAAAAAATAAATGAATTATCATATGCTAATAATGAAAATTTTGCTGCAATTGAGCTGCACGCCAGTTATTCTGCAACAGCAACGGTAGCAAAATCAGTTTATAAATCGGCGGAATTGGTTAATATTAGCGGATCTGCAAAAATGTTGAACAATTCTGTCGCAGCAAATAAAGAAATAGAAATCACCATTAAAAACGGAAGTTTTGTTCGTTCGTTTATTGTAAAAACAAACGTTTCTGGAAATTTTGCTTACGATTTTGAGCCTTTACAGGCCGAAAGCGGACATTATACTTTGAGCTCAGGATATCCCGGAACGTTTAATGCGACACAGGCGGAATTTGATATTATTGGTTTTGAATGGACAAATAAGCCTGACTATTTAAAATGGGATGTTGTGACCAAAACACTATATAAAGGAGAATTCAGATTAAAGAATAACAGTAAAACAACCTTGACCAATATAAAAGTTGATCTTCCTGCGGATGCCGGATTTACAGTAGAAACAAATCCTTTGACCTTATCTTCCGGAGAAGAATCTGTTTTAAGTTATACCATACTTGCTGAGAATCCTTCGGCAGAACAAAAATATTATCAGGTTAATTTTAATATTGTTTCAAATGAAGGAGCAATATTACCCGTTTTAGTATACTATCATGCGAAAGCTCAAACGCCTAAACTGGCGGTAAATCCGGTGAGCATCAATACCACGATGATTAAGGGGAGTTCTCGTTTTTATGAGTTTGCTGTTACAAATACAGGAGGTGTAGATGCCGAACAGGTAAAAGTTGATGTTCCGAATTTGGAATGGATGAAATTAAAAAGCCCACCTGTTATCGAAAAAATTGCACCAAACGAAGTTGTAAAAATTATACTAGAACTAGCACCAACAGACAAACAGCAATTAAACGTTCCTTTATCGGGAAATTTAGCGCTGAATCCTTCTAACGGTGGCGGAATAAGTATACCTTTTAAAATAGAAACTGTTTCAGAATCTACAGGTTCTTTATTGGTAGATGTTGTAGATGAATATACGTATAACACAGAAAATGCACCGCATGTTAAAGGAGCGAAAGTAGTAGTTCGTCACCCATTTTCGGGAGTTGTTTTAGCAGAAGGTATTACAGATGATAGAGGAGTTTTTCAGACATCTCAAATTCCTGAAGGTTATTATACAGTTACCGTAACAGCAGATAAACACGATACATACCAAAATAATATAGTAGTTGATCCGGGCAAAGTGACAACTCAAAAAGTATTTATTTCCTACCAGGCCGTTAGCTATGAATGGGTAGTAAAACCAACGGAAATTGAAGATGAGTACCAGTCTGATTTGGTGGTTAAATTTGAAACCAATGTACCAAAACCAGTAATTGTAATTGACATTGATAATCCGGTTCTAGATTTAAATGTCGGCGAAAGCAGAATGAGCTATGCCACCGTTACCAATCATGGATTGATAGCCCTATCAAATGTGACTTTTAATATAGACAGCCAGCAAGACTATAAGTTTAAGCCGATGATAGAAAGGCTTGACGTATTAAATGCTAAAACGACAATTATTGTTCCCATACTTATTACAAGAACAGCATCATCTTTAAAAATGGCAGCCAGCGAAAATTGTTCTTATAATTTAATAACAAAAGGTACTTATGTATGTGAAACAGAACAGGATTTGGCCGCATTTAAACCTTATTACAAATTAACCTGTTCAACCCCAAGTTCACCAGTTGCAGGTGGAATACCTAATTTTAACGGAGGCGGTTTTGGAGGATTAATTCCTATTGGAACGGCAATTGGAAACATAGTTACTTCGCTTCCTACTATTTGTACGAATCCATGTCTTACGTCAGTATTCGGAATGGTTATAGGTTGTGCTGGTGGACCTGTAGGAGCTGTTGCGGGATGTCTACTGGGTCTTGCGACTGTAAATGGAGAGGTATTCAATCAGATTGTTGCCGTTGCCGGATGTGTTCCTGATTTTATACCTTATGTGGGTTGTGTTGCAAGTATGGTAGCGACATTAAAAGCGTGTATTTATGATCCGATAGTATCTGGAAAAAAGGCAAAAAATAGTTTCCTGGAAACCATGTATAATGATTTTTATGTCATGGATAATGCGCAAGTTGCTTTAAGTAACAGGCTCAAGGCATACCTCGGTAATGATAAGATTTTACAAAGTTCTAATTTTCAGAATTTCATGAAAGAAGTTGCCTTGCACTTAGATGGTGAAAAAACATTTTCTACTGCAGATGTTGCAAGAATTAAAGCTAATCTTTCGGGTACCGATATAACAAATCAGGAAATTGATACTTTTTGCAACAGATGGAATAAAACTTTGGAAGCGTGGAATAAAAACATTAAGGTTCCTAATACAGAATATCCTCAAATCATCAACAAAAATGATATAGCAGAATACGACAGAATACGACAATTATTAGTAACTCTTGTTAGTACGAGAGGTTTTGAATCTGCTGAAAAAATGTACAATCAGGACATGACAGATTTAAAAGAATATATTGAAGAATTATCTTCTCAATCTTCTGTTTGTGCGAGCGTAACGGTAAAATTCTCTCAGAAAATTACCATGACCAGAGAAGCTTTTGAAGGAACGTTAACCATGAATAACGGAAGCGATGGCAATACAATTAAAGACATCAATTTAGATTTATTGATTAGAGATGAAGCCGGAAACGACATGACACATTTGTTTCAAATCAACAAAGATGCTTTCCTTAGCGGAACGGGAATTGTTGGTCCGCAAAGCAGTAAAGCTGGAACAGTGATTTTTATTCCAACAAAAGAAGCAGCACCAACGGTGGCTAAATCATATTCTTTTGGTGGTACATTATCGTATACAGATCCAAATACAGGAGATAAGGTTACAGTACAATTGTTTCCGGTAACGCTGGAAGTAAACCCAAGTCCGGACTTAGTAATGCATTATTTTATGCAGCGTGATATTTTGGGAGATGATCCTTTAACAGATAAAATCGAGCCAATTATTCCGGCAGAAATGGCTTTATTGATTAAAAATGAAGGCTACGGAATCGCTAAAAATGTCCAGGTAGAATCTGTTCAGCCGGAGATTATCGAAAACAAAAAAGGACTTTTAATCGATTTTGAAATTGTTGGAAGCAACTTCAACAACGAACCAAAACAATTAGGTTTATTAAATGTTGATTTTGGAAATATTGAACCTCAGAAAAATGCTTTGGGACAATGGTGGTTCACAAGTTCATTGTTGGGTCATTTTGTAGAATACGATCTTCAAATCAAACATTTAAGCAGTTACGGAAATAAAAATCTGAGCCTGATTAAAGCGTCCTATGCACACGAATTGATCAAAAGCGTAAAAGCGTATCAGGCAGGACATGACAATGTTGGTGATTTCTTAGTAAATGATATTGCCGATACAAAAGATACGCCGGATGCTATTTATTATTCAAACGGAGAAAGCGATGAAGTCTATAAAGTAAACACAGGAACGATTTCTAACGTTATTTCACCAAGTCAGTTAACGACGACATTAACGATGAATTCGTCTCAAACAGGATGGAATTACGGTAATATGACAGATCCGGGCTCTGATAAATACAAGTTGGAAAGAGTGGTAAGAATCAGTGATAATCTTGAATTGCCACTAGTGAATTTCTGGCAGACTTTTGTCACGTTAAAAGACGGATTAGAACCTAAATACGAAAACAATCTTCATTTCCTTGATAAAATATCTGGATTAGAGAAATACACCTTGTACTATACGCCGATAAACACCAATGTGCCAAAAGTAATTTCGTTTGGAAATGTGCCATCGACAACAACAAAAGCGCTGGAATCTGTTCAGGTAAACTTTAACAAAGCGATAAACCCAAGTACGTTTACAGCTCAAAATATTACCTTAATTCATCAGGGTAAAAAACTGGCTTTTGACGACAGTTTAATTGGAAAGGTAAACGATTCTACTTTTGTTTTAAATACCAAAACAATTGCGATTGCGTCTGGTTATTATGAATTAACGGTGCAATGTGCCGGTATAAAAGATTCGGAAGGAAACGAAGGAAATGAAGGAAAAAGCGTTTCGTGGATTCAGATTATTGGCGAACTGGGAATTGTTCAGTTTAAAAACGATCAAACGCAATCGCAGGCTGTAAATAGTGTTGAAATTTTGTTTAATAAATTGGTTAAACCAACACAGTTTACCAAAGATAAATTGAAATTAAATGGAAGTGCGCTCGATAACATTTCGATTGTAACCGAAGATAATCTCAAATATACTATTGTTGGATTAAGTGAATACAACAAAGAAAATGGCAATTATGAATTAACTGTTGATTTGCCTTCGATAAAAGCAGAAGACAATACGGTTGGATTGATTGTTCAGTCTCAAAAATGGAAAGTAGATATTCTGCTTCCGGAAGTAGATAAATTTACGCCTCAATATCAGGGCGCAGTAAACAGCCAGAACGTAACCGAAATGGTGATCACTTTGAACAAACCATTAAGTACTTTTGATAAAAACTGGGTAAGTTTATTTAAAGGAAGTGTCAACTTAAACGCCAACGTAAGTGTAACCAAACAAGACGATTTGCATTATGTAATTTCTGGTTTGGGAGAATATACACAAACTGCTGGAGGTTATAAAATTGTAATTGACCAGTCTAATTTTGTCGATCTTTCCGGGAATTTCGGAAGTGGAACGTCAAGCACAAACTGGACGGTGAAATTTGATAAACCCCTCGCGCCGATAAACCTTCGCGTAACGCCTGACAGGGGAATCTCTGCAAAGGATAACATTACATCCGGTAATGATTTGCAAATAGCACTTACAACAATAGAAAGCAAGCAAACGGTAGAATTATATGTAATAACGCCGCAAAGCAGAATTCTAGTAAGCAAACAATATCAGGAAACGGCAAAAGAAAGCTTTATTCCGATAAAAGGATATTTTGGTAAAAATAGTTTTGAAGCCATTGCTTATGACGAGTTTGGTAATGCAAGCGACGCCGTTCGTATAGAAGCTTATCTTGATAATGTTGATCTTGGCGCTATAATTTCGCCTTTAAGCTTAAATAATAATTGTTCAGAAACGGATGCACTTGAAGTAATTTTCGATAACGAAATTTCGGCTTCGACTTTTACAAAAGAAGCTTTGTTAGTGAAAGAAGGTGGAATATCGGTTTCTAACGAAAAACTTACACTGACTAAAATCTCTGATAACGAATTTGAAATTAGCGGCATCGAAAAACTAAACGGCGATCACACTTTCGGAATTGATTTGTCAAAACTGAACAAAAAATCGAGCGGTCTGCCAGGAAAAGGAATTGTTTTGGCAAGCGTTGAAAGTTCTGCTGTAATTTCGGCAACAATAAGTGGAGACCTGATTATTAATGAGGCAAATTCGATTACGACTTATACGGCAACGCAGAACATGAAAGAATACCAATGGAATGTAACCGGTGGTGAAATTGTTAACCAAAAAGAAAATACGGTAACCATAAAATGGAATGAAAAAGGAATGCAGAATCTGTCACTTTCTTATTCGACATCGGCATCGTGCAGCAAAACGACTACTTTAGAAGTAAAAGTAGATGCAACATTAGGCGTAGATATTCCGATAACGGGCAAAAATGGTTTGATTATGTCCCCGGTTCCAAATAATGGGAACTTTACCCTAACATTGCCAGATGGTGATGGTTTTTTTGCATTAACCGTATATGATATAAATGGGCGAACTGTCTACCAACAGGATAAGGTACAACTTTCGGATACAAAAAGTATTGTTTATACAAATTTACGTTCAGCAGGAATGTATTATTTGATCATCCATAACAGTGAGAAAACTTATAAAGTTAAATTCATGATCAAGTAGAAATGAAAAAGATACGTTTGTAAGCCGCCCAAAAAGGGTAATGTTTCAGTTTAGTGATATGAGGTTTTCAGTTGAATATTGTCTGGCGGATAAAAATTGAAAATTTTGGGATTCACGGATACTTAAGGACAGCAAGTTAACATAACATTTTTTCATGGTATTTCGCATCTCAGCAAAGGTTGGTTTGAAATCAAAAAGCGCCTGTTTCAATGAAATGGGCGCTTTTCTTGTCATGTTTTTGCAGGTTGAATGTTAAATCCGCTGGAAGTTGTTTTTATTTGAATATCGATATGCTTTCTCCTAAATTTTCTCTGGCAATAAATGATGTAATGAATTCCTTTACTTCTTGGGCTGTTCCTGGCTCAACATCAAATGAATTGATATGAAATTCATCATCATGATCTGAAATGTGTATGATTTCTGTGTAGCCCATAGAAATTAAACTTCCTTTTAATTTTATGATATTTGACTGCTGCCTGCCATCCAGTTCTTTTCGAACTTTTAGCTTCATCCCCTTCTCCATTGTAATTAATTAAACTTGATGCTAATTCTCTATCAAATGTAAGAAAAATATTTGTATTATTTAATAAAATTTTACTTCCTTTCCTTATTACTAAGCACTACTGTAAATAAATATATGGGTGAATTAGGTTTGTCCAACAAAGTAAAAAACAATTAAGAGCTCTACACCATGAACTTGCTTTTTATAATTTGTCTTCCAAATATTGTCAAAATTTAAAATACTTAGAATCTACTATGGAAACTAAATAGCAAGTTTATTTTGGAGTGGATACCTTTTTTGCCACAAAATGTTAAGGCTGTTTTCTGAAAATATTTTACCAGTTGAAGTTTCGTGGCAGAATCGTAGCACACCAATATTGTAAAAATAGAAAACGAGTTATGATAGCGATCCAACAGTTAGGTTCGAATCTGCAGCTCTCCAAAAAGTGTATTTTAAACAAGCGCCCACAGTCATCTTATCATTAATTTACCGAATCGTTAACTCCAATTTTAAGCCAGATCATATAATAGCGCCGATTTTGATGATTTAAACATCTAAATCCCAATCCTAAATAATCTTTGTGTGTAGCAGTTCCATGGTTTCTAACATTTAATGCACGGACAACACTTTTTAGAGATAACTATCATATTTACAGTTATTTACAATTGCGTCCGCACCTGCGGACACAATTGAACTAGTCACATAAAAAGATGCACAAAAAAATAATAAAGATCAATATTATCAATATAACCGGAATTTGCATTTAAGGCTCGAATTCACCTGGTAATCAATTCATTAAAATCAAATTCTTCTTCTAATGGAAGAGCCTTCAGATGGTGCGTTCAAAAAGTATCATAATTTCTAAAATTGCTGGGTTTATTATCGATAATCGGATTATTTCCGATTATCGATCTGTAATAACACATTTTTTTTTTGCTAAAATATTTGCTTTAAATCGGAAAATTACAACAAGAAGAAGAAGAAGAAGAAGAAGAAGAATAGATGTAGAAATTGTGTAA
>Ga0247738_10000799_pt1 | contig 11518 bp, 11 predicted proteins | sample UWRJL013104B2_FD_180936 | JGI IMG/M metagenome (GOLD analysis project Ga0247738, IMG submission 180936) | Plant litter microbial communities from Arlington Agricultural Research Station in Wisconsin, United States - UWRJ-L013-104B-2 | ecosystem: Environmental > Terrestrial > Plant litter >...
GTGATATCAACGGTGCGGGCGGCCGACGACGACTCCGGGGTGATGGCCAGCGCGGCCTCGGCGGCGGGGATCACGCGCGAGCCTGATTGCCGAGACGCATCGTGGTCTCGCCGATGCAGCGGTTCTCGACATACTGCAGGCCAGCAGCCGCAGCAATCTGCGTCGCCTCTTCCGACGCGATGCCGAGCTGCAGCCACAACGTCTTCGCGCCGATGGCAACAGCCTGCTCCGCGATGCCGGCAGCCTCCGATGCCGGGCGGAACACGTCGACGATGTCGATTGGCACCGGAATGTCGGCGAGGGTCGCATAGGCCTTGCGGCCGAGAATCTCGGTCGCCGTCGGGTGCACCGGGATCACGTCGTAGCCCGCCTCGATGAGGATGCCCGCGATCTTGCTCGAGGTCTTCTCCGGATCAGTCGAGAGGCCCACGATCGCAACCGTGCGGGAGCTGTCGAGCAGGCTCTTCAGTTCGTCGTCGTTCATCTGAAGTGCAACGCGGCCGGCGCGGGCGCCATTCCTAGAGGGTCGTGGTGGGCACGTCACCGGCGGCACGCAGCGCAGCGCCGTTGGTCGCCGACGCGAGCGGAAGCGCTGCGCAAAATCAACGCACGCATGCCGCGCGCCATCCGCGAGGACCATGGCCGGCAGCCCAGCCACTGATTCCCAACTGGACCGCGAAGCCGAGCGGAGAACACAACTATCGTCGCCCTCATGGAGATCCTCACCTACCGCGCCTTCACCACACCCAACCCGCTGCCGAACTCGGGCAACCCGGCGGGCGTAGTCGTCGACGCCGAGGGGCTCGAGCCAGATGACATGGTTCGCATTGCTGCCGACCTCGGCTTCAGCGAGACGGCATTCCTCACCGGGATCACCAAGAGCTCTGCCCGCGTGCGCTACTTCACTCCCCGCGACGAGATCGCCTTCTGCGGTCACGCGACCATCGCTTCGGGCGTCGCACTCTCACAGCGGGGAGTTGGGCCCGTCGTCATGTTCGAGACGAACGCCGGGCAGGTGCCGGTCGCGGTCACCGTGGATGCGGCGACCCTGACCGCCGTGGAGACCACCGTGAGCCCACTGGCGGCCGGGCTCCTCGCTGAGCTGCTCGACTCCCTCCGGCTGACGGAGGCCGATCTCGACCCGGCGCTCCCTGCCGCGTTCGTTCGCGGCGGTAATCCCCATCCCATCGTCTTCGTCAGGGAGGGCGTGCTGGCGGGTCTCGATCACGACGGCGACGCCGTGCTCGCCCTGCAGAACCGCGAGGGATGGGACGGCACGACGCCGGTGGTGCACCGCCTGTCGCCCACCCGGTTCGCGTCGCGTAATCCCTTTCCACGTGGCGGGATCCGTGAGGACCCGGCGACCGGCTCCGCCGCGGCCAGCCTCGGGTACTACCTGCGGGCCGGCGGGCGCGTGTCGCTGCCCGCGGTTGTCGAGGTGGAGCAGGGCGCCGAGGTCGGGCGGCCGTCGTTGCTCACGATCGACATTCCTGTCGAGGGTCGGGTGCGCGTGACCGGCACCGCTAGCGCTATGTCGCTGACGGCTGGCAACTAGCTGGATTCCGCATCCGTTCGCGGTAGACGCTATATCGTTAGGTGTCGTCGAGAAGGAGCACATTATGAGCAACGCATTCACCGGCACCGCTGTCTGGGACACCCTGGAGCAGCTGCGCGGACAGTTCGAGCAGAAGGTCGGCACCCGCATGGGACGCGGAGATGTTCGAGCCGCCGTGCTCTCGCTGCTCGCTGAGAAGCCGATGCACGGCTACCAGATCATCCAGGAGATCGAGGAGCGCAGCAATGGCGCATGGAAGCCCAGCGCCGGCTCCGTCTACCCGACCCTGCAGCTGCTGGCCGACGAGGGGCTCGTTCAGGTTGAGGAGTCGAACGGTCGGAAGACCTACTCGCTGACCGAAGCCGGCAAGGCCGTGCCTGCGGCGAGCGCGCCCTGGGAGGGCAGCAGCTCGACGAGCAAGCACGGAGCGCTGCCGAAGGCGGGCCTCGAGCTCGCCCAGGCCGCCGGCCAGGTGCAGCGCTCAGGATCCACCGCGCAGGTCGCCGAAGCCGTGGCAGTGCTCGACGAGGCACGTCGCAAGCTCTACGCGATCCTCGCCCAGGACTAAGGGGTGGCCGCAGCCGACAACCTGCAGGCTCGCTACCGCCGGATTCTGAGGTTCGCCTCTCGCTACCTCGTGCAGTCGTGGTGGTACGAGTTGGTGCTGCCCCGCATCGGGCTCAACCGGGTCACGGTGCGCACGCGCCCCCGGCGCATGCAGCTCATCGCCCGACGCTTTCGTCCGCTCGCCCTCGACCTCGGCGGGCTGATGATCAAGCTCGGCCAGTTCATGTCGACGCGCCTCGACGTGCTGCCACCCGAGGTGACCGCCGAGCTTGAGGGACTGCAAGACAAGGTGCCGCCCGTGCCCTTCGCGCAGATCCGCGCACTCGCCGAGGCCGAGCTGGGGATGACGCTCGAGCGCGCCTTCGCGTCTGTCGATCCTGATCCGCTGGCTGCCGCATCCCTCGGCCAGGTGCACCGTGCACGTCTGCTAGAAGCGGATGCCGAACAGACCGGCCACACCGACGTCGTCGTCAAGATCCAGCGCCCCAACATCGCCGCCATCATCGAGGTCGACCTGCGGGCCCTTCGCCAGATTGCCCGCTGGCTCAGCCGCGTGCGCCTCGTCAGCGACCGCGTCGACATGCCGGCCCTCACCGAGGAGTTCGCCCTCACCAGCGTCGACGAGATCGACTACCTGCACGAGGCCGCGAGCAGCGAGCGCTTCGCCGCCAACTTTGCCGGCGACCCCCGCGTGGCCGTGCCCGCGGTCATCTGGGAGCGCAGCTCGCGCCGCGTGCTCACCCTGCAGGACGTCACGGCGATCAAGATCAACGACGTGGCCGCCCTGCAGGCGGCGGGCATCGACCCCGCCGAGGTCGCGGCACGGTTCGCGGCCGTCATGTTCGACCAGCTGTTCGTGCACGGCTTCTTCCACGCCGATCCGCACCCGGGCAACATCTTCGTGACGCCGCGCGCCGACGGCGAGTGGACCTTCACCTTCGTCGACTTCGGCATGATGGGCGAGGTTCCCGACGGGCTGCGCCGCGGCCTTCGGCAGCTGCTCATCGCCGCCGCCTCCCGCAACGGCAAGGGCATGGTCGACGCCATTCGCGAGGTGGGGGTGCTGCTGCCCTCCGCCGACACCGTCGAGCTCGAGCGCGCGATGACCAAGCTCTTCTCCCGCTTCGGCGGCATGGGCTTCGCCGAGCTGGCCGAGGTCGATCCCCGCGAGTTCCGCGCCTTCGCGAACGAGTTCAGCGACGTCGTTCGCACGCTGCCGTTTCAGCTGCCCGAGAACTTCATACTCATCATTCGGGCCATGTCGCTCACCTCGGGCGAGTGCAGCTCACTCGACCCGACCTTCAACATCTGGGATGCGGTGGAGCCCTACAGCGCCCAGCTGATCCGTGACGAGGGCGGCAACCTGCTGCGCGACCTCGGGTCGCAGGCGATGACCCTGCTGCGCTTGCCGCAGCGGCTCGACACTCTCGCGACCAGCATCGAGGCCGGCGAGGTGTCGGTGCGCAGCCCCCTCGTCGAGCGGCGTCTCGCCTCACTCGATCGCACGGGGCGGCGGCTGGTGTCTGCGGTGCTGTTCGCGGCGCTGCTCGTCGGCGGCATTATCCTGCGGCGCGACGATCTGGTGCTGGGCACCGTGCTGATGATCGCGTCGGCACTGCCACTGCTGCACGCCCTTTTCGCGGGCGTGCTCAGCCGGCGCCTCTAGAGGGTGAAGTTGAAGACCCCGGCGTCGAACTCGTTGTAGGCCTCGTAGTCGAGCAGCTCATAGAGTCGGGCGCGCGTCTGCATGTTCGGCACCTGGCCGTTGAGTGAGCCGGTGGCGACGAGGTCGTCGAGCCCGCGCTCGACCGCGCCCATCGCGAGACGCAGCGTCGAGACCGGGTAGATCACGATGTTCATGCCAACGTCGGCGAGCTGCTGGTTCGTGAAGAGCTCGCTCTTGCCGAACTCGGTCATGTTGGCCAGCAGCGGCACGTCGACGGCTGTGCGCATGGCCTCAAACTCCGAGAGGTTTTTCATAGCCTCGGGAAAGACGGCGTCAGCGCCGGCGTCGACCAGCTGCTTGGCGCGCATGATCGCGGCATCCAGTCCGTCAATGGCGCGGATGTCGGTGCGCGCCATGATGAGAAGGTTCGGGTCGCGCCGCGCGCTCACCGCCGCCTTGATGCGCTTGATCGCGGTGTCGCTGTCGACGACCGCCTTGCCGTCGAGGTGGCCGCAGCGCTTCGGGTTCACCTGATCCTCGATGTGCAGGCCGGCGACTCCGGCGTCTTCGAGGGCCTGCACGGTGCGTGCGACGTTCATCGGCTCGCCGAAGCCGGTGTCAGCATCGACGATTGCCGGAAGGTTCGTCATGCGGGCGATCTGCTGCGCGCGACCGGCGACCTCGCTGAGCGTGGTGAGGCCGATGTCGGGCAGTCCGAGGTCGGCGGCGAGCACGGCACCCGAGATGTAGACGCCCTCGAAGCCCTTCTCCTCGATGAGGCGGGTGCTCAGCGGGTTGAACGCCCCGGGAAAGCGCTGCAGCTCGCCGGTCGCGAGGGCGGCGCGCAGGTTCGCGCGCTTCTGGGCAGGAGTGGTCTCGGAGTAGAGCATGGGTTTCATGGTAGTTCGGTCACCTCCCGAGCGCCTGCTGAGGGCTCACTGGGAGAACCCTCCGTTTGCCCGCTCTCACTCGCAGCGCGACGAACCATGGAGCATGACTGAGATCAACAACATCAACCTGCATATCGAGGACACCGGCGGAACCGGTCGACCGGTCGTGCTGATCCACGGCTGGCCCCTCAGCGGCGAGAGCTGGAAGCACCAGGTGCCCGCGCTCACCGCAGCCGGCTACCGCGTCATCACCTACGACCGCCGCGGTTTCGGCCGCAGCGACAAGCCGCTCACCGGGTACGGGTACGACAGCCTCGCGTCCGACCTGCACGGAGTGCTCGAAGCGCTCGACCTCACCGACGTCACCCTCGTCGGCTTCTCGATGGGTGGCGGCGAGGTTGCCCGCTACTTCGGCGAGTACGGAACCGAGCGCATTCACAGTGCGGTGTTCGCATCCGCCATTCCGCCTTTTCTGCTGCACCTGCCGAACAACCCCGACGGTCCGTTGACGGCGGCCGCGGCCGCATCGATGGCCGCAGGGCTGACGGCCAACCAGGAGAAGTTCTACGACGGCTTCACCACCGATTTCTTCTCGGCGAACGGCGAGCTCGTCGTTCCGGAGCAGGAGCGCCAGGCGGCTATCGCCCTCGCCCTGCAGTCATCGAAGGTTGCGGCCCTCGAGGCCATGACCGCGTTCGGCACCACCGACTTTCGCGACGACCTGCCGAAGGTCACCGTGCCGACGCTGGTGATCCACGGGGATGCCGATGCCATCGTGCCGCTGGAAGGCTCGGGAGCCCGCACCCACGCCGCGATCGCCGGCTCCGAGCTCTACGTCATCTCGGGTGGCCCGCACGGCGTCAACGTCAGCCACGCCGACGAGTTCAACCGCGCAGTGATCGAGTTTCTCGCGAGGTAACAGACTCGGGCCGCGGTGGCATGACCTCCAAACGCCGCGGCCCGATTTACCTCGACCGGAGGTCTAGCGCCCAGCGGCAGCGCCTAGGGTGCACTATGAGCCAAACCGATTCTGCCCCCCGCCTGCTGCGCCTCGGTGTCATGGCAACCTCGCGCAAGACCGACGAGCGGCGGGTGCCGATTCACCCCGCGCACCTCGAGCGCATCGACGAAGACATTCGCGCGCAGATGATCCTCGAGCGCGGCTACGGCCTGCGCTTCGGCATTGCCGACGACCAGCTCTCCCCTCTGGTCGGCGCAATGCTCAGCCGAGAGGAGGCCATGGCGCACGCTGACGTCGTGCTGCTGCCGAAGCCGCAGGCGAGCGACCTCGCCGAGCTGCGCGACGGCCAGGTGCTCTGGGGCTGGCCGCACTGCGTGCAAGACCGGGAGATCACCCAGCTCGCCGTCGACAAGAGCCTCACCCTGATCGCCTGGGAGGCGATGAACCACTGGCAGTCCGACGGCGGCTTCGGGCTGCACGTCTTTCACAAGAACAACGAGCTGGCGGGCTACTGCTCGGTGATCCACGCGCTGCAGCTCTGCGGGTCGACGGGCGACTACGGACGCCGCCTGACGGCGGTCGTGATTGGATTCGGGGCGACCGCGCGCGGTGCGGTGACGGCGCTCAATGCTCACGGCATCCACGATGTTCGTGTTCTGACCAATCGTGAGATCGCGGCGGTGAGTGCACCCATTCCGTCGGTTGATATCACCCAGTTCTCTGACGGCACGGTCAACACCGACGACGGGCCGGTGCTGCTCGCGCCGTACCTCGCCCAGAACGACATCGTCGTCAACTGCACGCTGCAGGACCCCAACGCGCCGCTCACCTACCTTTGTGTCGACGACCTCGACGCCTTTCGCCCGGGCAGCCTCATCATCGACGTCTCCGTCGACGAGGGCATGGGATTCGACTGGGCGCGCGCGACCTCGTTCGCCGACCCCATGTTCACAGTCGGCGAGACCACGAACTACTACGCGGTCGACCACAGCCCCTCGCTGCTGTGGAACTCCACCAGCTGGGAGATCAGCGAGGCACTCATGCCCTTCTTGCGCACGGTGATGGAGGGGCCGGACTCGTGGGCCGAGTCCGACACGATCACGCGCGCCATCGAGATCGACGCCGGGCGCATTCGCAACGAGGCGATCCTCACCTTTCAGGGGCGGTCACCCGAGTACCCGTACCCGACGGCTGTTTAGCATTGACCCATGGATGACAGCACGCACCCCGAGAGCATCGCCGCCCAGGCCCTCGGCTGGATCGACGAGGGCACCCGCGCGATCAACCCGCCGATCCACGTGTCGAGCACCTTCCTGCGCGATGAGGACAACGAGTACCGCTCTGGACGCGTCTACATGCGCGACCAGAACCCGGCCTTCGACCAGGCCGAGGCGGTCATCACCGCGCTCGAGGGCGGACACCAGACGCTGCTCTTCGCGAGCGGCATGGCTGCCGCGACCGCCGTCTTTCAGGGCCTCAAGCCGGGCGACCACGTGCTCGCGCCCAAGGTCATGTACTGGAGCCTGCGCAACTGGCTCATGGGCTTCGCGACGAGCTGGGGGCTCGACGTCGAGCTCATCGACATGACCTCTGTTGAAGACGTCGAGGCAGCGCTGCGCCCCGGCAAGACGACCCTCGTCTGGGTCGAGACGCCGGCCAACCCCCTCTGGACCATTACCGACATTCAGGCCACGGCCGACCTCGCCCACGCTGCGGGCGCGCTGCTCGCCGTCGACTCCACCGGCGCCACCCCGGTGCTCACCAAGCCGCTCGACTTCGGCGCCGACATCGTCATGCACTCGGCGACCAAGTATCTCAACGGCCACTCCGACCTCACGGCCGGCACGCTGACGACGCGCGCCGACAACGAGCACTGGCAGCGGGTGCGTGGCGTGCGCGCGCAGATCGGTGGAACCCTCGGCAGCTTCGAGTCATACCTGCTCGTTCGCGGGCTGCGCACGCTCTACCTGCGGGTGCATGCTGCCAGCACGTCGGCGCTCGCGATCGCCGAGCACTTCAACGGGCATCCCCTCGTCGAGGAGGTGCTCTACCCCGGGCTCGTCAACAGCCACGGCCACGACATCGCGTTCCGTCAGATGACGGGCGGATTCGGCGGGATGCTGTCGCTGCGCACCGCGGGAGGCGAGGCGGCCGCCATCGCCACCGCCGCATCCGTTCGTTTGTGGAAGCGCGCCACCTCCCTCGGAGGCGTCGAGAGCCTCATCGAGCACCGAGCCAGCGTCGAAGGGGCAGGCAGCCCCGTGCCGCTCGACCTGCTGCGACTGTCGGTCGGCATCGAGCACGCCGACGACCTCGTCGCCGACCTCGAGCAGGCACTCGCGGCCGCGCATGGATCTTGAGGTCACGCCGGAGCTGACAATCCCTGCGGCCGAGCTGCAGTGGAAGTTCTCGCGGTCGTCTGGCCCCGGCGGTCAGCACGTCAACACCTCCGACAGCCGGGTGCAGTTGACGTGGACCATCGTCGACTCGGCGGTGCTGCTCGAACGCTTTCCCTCTGGCACCATCACGGTGACGGTGTCGGAGCAGCGTTCGCAGCTGCGCAACCGGGAGGCAGCCCTCGAGAAGCTCGCGTCACTGCTGCGCGACGCTCTCGCATCCCCGCCACCACCTCGTCGCCCGACGAAGCCCACGAAGGGCTCGGCGCGGCGTCGCCTCGCGGCAAAGCAGCAGCGTTCCACAATAAAGAGGCAGAGGCAACGCCCTTCTGACGAATGATCACGTCCCGTAGGCTCACCCCATGGAGAAGCGACCGATCAACCCCTTCATTTCCGCCCTGTTCGTGCTTGCGGGCGCGGGGATGCTCGTCGGCCTACTGCTGCTGCTGGTCGGCTACCGACTGAGTGAGAGCTTCGACGCGACCAACGAGGATCCGACGGCAGGGCTCGCGCAGCTGGCGATCGGCGCGCAGCTCGGGTCGATCGGCTTCATCGGTCTGTTCATCGCCCTCGCAGCGGCCGCGGTCACGTGGCGACCGGCAGTCACCGAGAAGCCCGACCCGTCCCTGCGCGACTCGCTCTAGCCTCAGGCGCTGACGTCGATCAGCACCTTGCCGACGGTGCCGCCCTCGACCGCGTCGTGTGCAGCGGCGGTGTCGGCGAGAGTGAATCGGGTGATCGGCAGGCCGTGCTCGGTACCGACCTCGAGCGCGCCGGCGGTGACTGCCGCCGTGATGTCCTCCGCGGCAGCAGCGAGGGCCGTCTCGCCGACGGTGTACAGCAGCACGTACTGCAGGCGCGCGTTGAGGCCCATGAAGGCGCGCATGGGGATCGTGGCGGCATCCCCGCTGTTGGCATAGATCGCGACGGAACCGCGCGTCGCAAGCACCGCGCCGACGAGGTCGACGTTGCGGATGATGTCGACGTCAACCACGATATCCACGCCTTCCGGAGCGACGGCATGAATCGCTGCCGCGGGGTCTGCCGCGGTGTAGTCGACGGTGTGCTGAGCTCCGGCGGCCGTCGCCAGCGCAGCCTTCTCGGCACTCGAGATGGTCGCGATGACCGTCGCTCCCGCCCAGCGGGCCAGCTGGATCGCGGCGTGGCCCACGGCCCCGGCACCACCGGTGACGAGCACGGTGCGGCCCGCGAGCGCGCCCGGGGTGAGGCGCGTCGGGCCATCCTCGTGCACGGTCAGCGCACGGTGCGCGGTCATCGCAGGAACCCCGAGGCTCGCTCCGACGTCGAAGCTCACGGACTCGGGCAGGGGCACCGCCTTCCACGCGGCGACGATGGCAAACTCCTGCGCGGTGCCCTCGGTCGACTCGTGCTGCGAGAGATAGAGCCAGACGCGGTCGCCGACAGCGAGGGTGTCGACGCCGTCGCCGATCGCGTCCACGATTCCCGCGCCATCCTGGTTTGGCACGATCGCCGCGTCGATGTCGGCCGAGGCGGTCTGCGCTGCACGCCTCTTCCAGTCGGTGGGGTTGACGCCGCTGACCAGCATCCGCACCCGCACCGCACCCGGACCCGGCGTGGGCGTCTCGCGCTCGACGAGGTGCAGCACGTCAGAGGTTCCGGTGGTCGTGTAGACGATGGATCGCATTGGTTCAACGCTACGCCGATCACACCATCTAGCGCAGAGCCTCTGCCCCGATAACCGACAGCAGCTGCAGCTTCTCGTAGCTCTCGCTGCCCGGCACCGCCGTGTAGACGAGCAGCATGTGCGACTGCTCCGGGTCGAGCAGCGACTGGCAGCTTAGCTCGAGGCTTCCGAGCTCCGGATGCACGAAGTGCTTCACCTCGTTCGGCCGGATGCCGACCTCCTGCAGAGCCCACACCCGTCGAAATTCCTCGTTCTCGGCGAGCAGCTGCTCGGTGTACCGCGCGGCCTTCGACCCGGGGCCGCGCAAGGCGAGCGTGCCGCGCAGTCCGGAGGCGAAGAGGCGGCTCAGGTGGTCGTGGTCCTGCCGGGCGTAGCGGGCGCGGGTTGCGGCATCCGTGAACCAGCGATAGCCGATGCTGCGCGACGGCCCGGTGTACGACATGAGATCGCCGGTGAGCGCGGCGCCGAGGGGAGTCTGCCGCAGTGTCTCCCCCAGCTCGCTGACGATCTCGGCCGGGGTGTCCTGCAGGCGGTCGAAGATGCGCAGCAGCCCGGGGCTGATGTGGTCGGTGCCGCTCCCCCGACTCGGCGGGGTGTGCCCGGCTAGCCGAAACACGTGATCACGCTCGTCGAGGCTGAGGTGCAGCCCCTGGGCGATCGCCGCGACCATCTGCTCGCTGGGCTGCGGACCGCGCTCCTGCTCGATGCGCGAGTAGTAGTCCGTCGACATGTGGGCGAGGGAGGCGATCTCTTCACGGCGCAGTCCCGTGGTTCGGCGCCGTTGTCCGCGCGGTAGTCCTACGTCTTCGGGCTGCAGGCTCTCGCGGCGCAGTCGCAGAAACTCGGCGAGCGCGGTTCGGTCGATGGGCATGGTCTATGTCTACCCCGCGACGGTGGGTGTATCCACGGATCGACGATCCCTGTTTAGCTTTGGCGCACTGCCGCACAGTTGGCCCATGACCTTCACACTTCCTGACCTCACCGGCACCCGCGCTCTCGTCACCGGAGCCAGCGACGGCATCGGACTCGGCATCGCCGCCCGTCTTGCCGCCGCCGGCGCACAGGTGATCCTGCCCGTGCGCAACCGCGCCAAGGGCGAGACCGCTCGCGCCGCCATCCTGTCGAACACACCGGATGCGCACGTGTCGCTGCGCGACCTCGACCTCTCGTCCCTCGCATCCGTCGCCGCCCTCGGCCAGACCCTGCAGCAGGAGGGCGAGCCCATCCACCTGCTCATCAACAACGCCGGCGTCATGACCCCGCCCAACCGCCAAATGACCGCCGACGGCTTCGAGCTGCAGTTCGGCACCAACCACCTCGGGCACTTCGCCCTCGTCGCTCACCTGCTGCCGCTGCTGCGTGCGGGCAGCGCTCGTGTGACGTCGCAGATCAGCGTCGCCGCCAACTCCGGTTCAATAAATTGGACGGACCTCAACTGGGCCACCAAGTACAACGGCATGCGCGCCTACAGCCAGAGCAAGATCGCCTTCGGACTCTTCGCGCTCGAGCTGCAGCGCCGCAGCTCGACGCTCGGGTGGGGCATCACGAGCAACCTCAGCCACCCCGGTGTCGCTCCCACGAACCTGCTGGCCGCGCAGGAAACCCTGGGCCGCGCTTCCGCCGCTCCGGGGCGAGGCCTCATCGGCGCGCTTTCCCGGCGCGGGATTCTGCTCGGCACAGCCGACTCGGCCGGCCTCCCGGCTCTGCTCGCCGCGACCTCGGGCTTGCCGTCCCGGTTCTACGGACCGAGCGGCCTCGGACACCTCGGCGGCTCGCCCGCGGAGCAGAAGCTGTACTCGCGGTTGCGCAGTGCGGAA
>Ga0247738_10000800_pt1 | contig 11516 bp, 10 predicted proteins | sample UWRJL013104B2_FD_180936 | JGI IMG/M metagenome (GOLD analysis project Ga0247738, IMG submission 180936) | Plant litter microbial communities from Arlington Agricultural Research Station in Wisconsin, United States - UWRJ-L013-104B-2 | ecosystem: Environmental > Terrestrial > Plant litter >...
TTTTATGCGTTCGATGCCCGCAAGGCAAAATACTACAATACCAAGTCGCCCTATACCAATATGCATTATGCGCAATCGGGTGGGGGTATGCTTTATCTGGATTTCACGCATTCACAGAATATAAAACCAAGGCTAAACGCTACATTTGACGTAAAACGCCTGACCACATCTAAGCAGTTTGGTGCGCCCAACTCACGGGAAGACAGGCTTGTAGATAGCTGGGCGGCTTTATTGAGTGTCAATTATGAGTCAGCAGATGGTAAATACACCATTCTGGGGTCTTATAATCATTTTAATCATGCGCCTGTAGAACAGGGTGGCATAAAGCCACTGGTTGATAGCGTTGCCTATGTGGAAGTGGGTGACCTGGGCAATTACAGGAGTTTTCTCCCGAGGTTAAGCAATGCTTCTTCGCGCGACTGGCGCAACGAGTTTCATATTTATCAGCAATATCAGCTCACCAATGGTTTTCAGGTATATCATACCATCGATTTCCAGCAACGCAGAGACTTCTATCACGATTTCAGTTTCAAGGCCGATACCCTTAGCGGACGTACCTACTACGGGCAGGTGCTACCTATTGATGCCAACGAGCTGAGCACCGTTAGAGATACGCTTTCGTTAGCATTAAAATACAGGCTGGTAGAAAACAAGTTTGGTATAAAGGGCATTTACCGTGGGTTCTCCTACAGGCTTCATCTGCGGCATCGTTTATATAACCTGCGTTCTGATTTCAACGATAATCTGGAAGGCTATCAGGCTTATAAGCATAAATACAATCATGAAGTAATAACAGGTGCCTGGGCTAACTACTTTTTTCCTGATAGCCTGAAACGTGCCTATGCCGAGCTGGAGATTGGCAATGTGCAAAGTAATCTGAATGTACGTATCAAGTCAGAGTATATAGGGCCGAGGTTAAAAGCAGGCGTAAGTATTCTTTCTACACCGGCTTCTATTCTGGACGAATACCTGATAAATGACGGAGGCAGCTGGTTCAGAGCCAGCAGTACCGCCCTGAATACCGGAGCCACGAGGCTGTCTAATCAGAACTCCTCTAATTTCTATGCTTCTACTGCCATTGGTTCTAAAAAACTTACGGTTTCTCCGGCGGCCTATTTGTCTTTGATAGACAACTACATTTATTATGATACGCAGGCACAGGTGCAGCAGCTATCTGCACCAGTTTATATTGCCAGAGCAGGGCTTGGGCTGGAGTATCGCTGGAAACGCCTCACCATTGCCAACCAGATATTTGTAGCGGTAACCGACAAAAAAGATATTGTACGTATGCCTACCATAGCTAACAATACCACCATCACCCACGATTTTATTTATGCCAAAAAGCTGCACATCAATCTGGGTGCTGAAATTTACTATCGTTCGGCCTATCTGGCAGATAACTACATGCCGCTCAGCCGTCAGTTTTACTTACAGGATGCCGCAACCGGAAGAAAAGCATGGGGGTATCCGGTGGTAGATGTATTTGCTAATTTAAAAGTAAGTAAAGTACGTATTTTTGTTAAATTTGCCCATGCCAATCAGGGTTTCCCTGCTCAGGGCTATTTTGTTGGGTCGGTGTATCCGGGCATGAGGCGCACTTTCCTTTTGGGTGCCAACTGGCCATTGTTTGATTAATTTCTGCTGTCAACCTGCATATAAAGAGCTAAAGAGTGAATCATAATTGATTTATTTATTTTTCGCTAAGAAACTGTTCAATTAAAGAATTTGTATCTTTGCGTACTTAACAAACCTAAACTCTTGATTCATGGTGTTTTGGCACTATTTACTACCGATTCTTTTTTTCTCGGCTGTTGTTGTCCAACTCGTTTTCATTTTGGGGGTGTTTACACGTCTGGCGTCTCATTATGACATGGAGCCTGAGGCAGATGAACTCGGTAAACCCGGGGTGTCTATTGTAATTGCGGCCTGGAACGAACTGGAGAATCTGAAAGAATTACTGCCTTTACTAGAGGCGCAGGACTACCCTGATTTTGAGGTTATCGTGGCAGACGACCGCTCGCATGACGGCACCTACGACTACCTGTTGTTTAATGAGGGGGTATATTCTAAGGTTAATTTTGTAAGAATAGAGTCTTTGCCTTCGCATTTTACGGCCAAGAAATTTGCCGTAACGATGGGTATCAAGAAGGCAACGAAAGAAATTATATTACTGACTGATGCCGACTGCCGGCCAACTAGTACCCGCTGGATTGACATGATGGTGGCACAGTTGGGCAGTGATAAAAAAATTGTTGTAGGTTTTTCGCCTTACAGTTATGAAGGTTCAAATCTTAACTCGCTCATTCGCTACGAAACCTTCCAGACGGCACTGCAATACTTTTCTTTTGCTTTGGCCGGTATACCTTATATGGGTGTAGGCAGAAACCTTATGTACCGCAAGGATTTGTTCTGGGCAAGTAACGGCTTTGCCAGCCACCACGGTTTGCTGAGCGGTGACGACGATTTGTTTGTAAACGAGGTGTCAAGTAAAAAGAACGTGGCGGTGTGTATCAGTGAAGAAGCGCACATGGTGTCTGAACCGAAAAAAACCTGGAGCTCGTGGATGCAACAGAAACGCCGTCATTTGTCGGTAGGGAAGAGATATAAGTTGAGAGACAAATTTTTATTGGGTATAATAGCCATGAGCCATCTATTCTGCTGGTTTATGCTGGTACCTATGATATTGGTAAAACCGGAGTGGTTTAAGGCACCTGATTGGTCGAGGATTCCGGCAGAATGGCTTGAAAGATACAACTATCAGGATTTTTATCTGTTTACAGACTGGATGCGCCTGGTAGCAGGTGTGTTTTTGTTCTGGTTGCTGGTTAGGTGGATTGTCCTTACCAAGGTGAATAAAAAACTGAGCTATACCATCAGTTCGTTTAAAATACCGTATTATGATTTATTATATGCGGGTTATTATTTAATATTTGGCGTCATAACTGTTTTCTCAAACCCTAAAAAAATTAAGTGGAGATAAGAAGACATTTACTAATTTCCTTTTGCCATGCCTGCAGACATAACTTTGTTAACAAAATATTTTCCGAAAATTACTGACACACAGCGTGCGCAGTTTGAACAATTGCAGGACCTCTACAGCTTCTGGAACAGCCAGATAAATGTTATTTCGAGACAAGACATTGAAAACCTGTACGAAAAACATATTCTGCATTCGCTGGGCATTGCCAAGGTGCTTCAGTTTAAGCATGGTACAGAAATTCTGGATGTGGGTACAGGTGGTGGTTTTCCCGGTATTCCGCTGGCAATTCTGTTTCCGGAGTGCCGTTTTCATCTGGTAGATTCTATCGGCAAAAAGATAAAGGTGGTAACAGAAGTAGCTACGGCTTTAGGATTGACCAATCTGACAGGCCAGCACGAAAGAGCAGAAAATGTAGCCGGCGACTTCGACTTCATAGTGAGCCGGGCCGTAACAAGACTGAAACCTTTTTATGGATGGGTAGAGAACAAAGTTACCAAAAACCAGTTTAATGAATTAAAGAACGGGATTCTGTACCTGAAAGGCGGAGACCTGGAAGAAGAATTGCTGGAGTTTGGTAAAAAGTATAAACTATACAATCTGTCAGACTATTTTGAAGAAGAATTTTTTGAAACAAAAAAAGTAGTTTATGTGCCATTTTAAACCTTCCTTTCAGGCAACCTTATAAACAATTCAATCAAATGAATGAACGATTTGCAGCCAGTAGTCTAAAAAACCCATTATTGCCAGACGAAGTTATCTTTGGAGAGAAGGGAGTGACTTTCAAAGAAAGAAAGGTGTTCAGTAGCTCAGAAAACTTCGTTTTTTATAATGACATAGCCGGGGTTGAAATAGACGCAGGTGTGTTTTTCGCTACCATCCGTATCAAAGCCCGGGCCAGAGAGCAGGAGATTATAATAAGAAATTTCACAAAAGACGATGCCCGCGCAGTAAAAGAACTGATAGTGGCGCGTGCTTTTAATTAAGAACACAGGCACATAAATATATGCTCAATTTAGGGGTTAAAAATACTTTAAGGATTCTCAGAGGTACCAGCGTTGGGATGTATCTGGGTGACGAAGACGGCAATGATGTGTTGCTGCCTAAGAAATATATACCCGATGATGTAATTGTGGGGGATGACATTGAGGTATTTATCTACAAAGACTCAGAAGACCGCATCATAGCCACTACGCTTGAGCCAAAGGTAAAACTCAACGAATTTGCTTACTTACAGGTAATGGCCGTTACAGGAATAGGGGCATTTCTGGAATGGGGGCTGGAGAAAGACCTGTTTGTACCTTTTAAAGAACAGAACAGAAAGCTGGAGGTTGGAGATTGGAGCGCGGTTTATCTGTATCTTGACGATGAGACCGAAAGACTGGTAGGCTCGTGCAAGGTGAACAGGTTTTTTGAAAAAGAAAACATTGAACTGGAAGAAGGGCAGGAAGTTGACCTGCTGGTTTTTGAAGAAACCAACATGGGGCTTAATGTAATCATTAATCAGAAGTACAAAGGTCTTATATACGAAAATGAGATTTTTCAGCGTGTTAAACTGGGCAGCAAGGTTAAAGGCTATGTGAAGCAACTAAGAGAAGATAGCCGCATTGATGTAAGCCTGCAAAAACAGGGCTATGCCAACATAGAACCCAATGCCGAACGTATACTGGAGAAGCTAAAGGCCAGTAACGGTTTTCTGGATCTGACAGACAAAAGCGATGCCAACTACGTGATGTATCAGTTGGAAATGAGCAAAAAGACTTATAAAAAAGCTGTAGGAAGCCTATATAAACAACGACTAATAAGAATTGAGGAAGACGGGATTTACCTTGTCTGAAATTAAACTTGAAATATGAAACAGATTATTTTTACTGAAAAAGCCCCTGCTGCCATCGGGCCTTACAGCCAGGCTGTGCTGGCAGGGAACACCCTGTACATGTCGGGGCAGATTGCGCTTGAACTGGCAGCCGCGGGCGATGTGCGCGCAGAGGCAAGCAGAATTATGGAAAACATAGGGCATATACTGGCCGAGGCAGGCATGGACTACTCCAATATTGTTAAGTCAAGTATTTTTCTGAAAAACATGGACGACTTTGCTGTCATTAATGAAGTATATGGGGGCTACTTTAAGTTAGACCCTCCGGCAAGAGAAACGGTACAGGTAGCACGCTTACCGAAGGATGTGAATGTAGAAATATCTGTGATAGCTATTAAGTAAAAATTAATAAATTGATAAGATAATTCACAAAAAAGGCACTTTTTATTGATAGTCAGGTACTTGTAATGAATATTATAACGGAGAAGATAAACAATTCCTAACCGTAAAATAATTTTCATTTGTAAGAATTAGACTTAAATAAATAAATTATTATATATTTACGGAACAGAAATTCCTCCCATTTGTAACTAAAACTAAAATAGTTTGGCTATGAGAAAAAATTACTTTCTATCTCTATTATTGTTGATGATTGCTTTTTGGAACGTTGAGGCAAAAGGTAGAGAAATCTCAAGAACAACTCCGCCTGCACCAACTGCCGACTCAGTTAACGCGCTGAATACGCCCACAAATATTATCAGTACTTATGTGACCGGGTCTGGCTCACAATTAAACGTTGGTTGGTCAACCAATAATACTGAATCGATTAAATACCAGATTGCCTATTCAGTAGATGGTGTGAACTTCAATTACTACACAACAGACGCCTTTACCACTTATGGTGCCTTCCATTTTAATGGTTTAACACCTAACAAACAATATTGGTTTTCTGTTAGAGCTGCAAAAGATACCTTGTATGCTCATACGCGCTTTGCAGCTTGTGGTACTGATTCAAGCCGCAACGGTATTGCGAACGATAGCCTGCACAGATATTCATGCTGGTCAGCGTTATATTCTGTTACAACCCAGCCTGATTTGCCGTTTGCACCGGGTTTTGTAGGTGTAGCTGACGGTTATTCTCAAAGATCTGCAACTGTGGTATTTAAAGATGCATCAGATAACGAAACTAAATTTATCATTAAACGTAGCATGAATGACGGCCCATGGGTTGATGTAGCGTTTATTGACACCCCGAATAGTAGTGGTAAGGAATATAATGTATCTTATGTTGACAATACCTTGCAACCTAATTCGAAGTATCAGTATCAGGTAGCATCGTGGAATACAGCCGGATATTCGGCAACTGCAACTTTTGGCCCGGTGTTCCATACCTTACCAGATCCTCCACAGGCTCCTTCGGCTTTAATCTCTCCATGGCAGACATTAAATGAAGTTCGTTTGGAGTGGGTTAACCACGATCCTAACGTATTGGAGCTTCATGTTGAGCGTTCATTTGATGGCGTTTATTATACAGAAATTTCAGGTAATGTACCTTTCTATTTTACAGGTTATATAGATTTTACAGCTGCAGAAGGTACTACCTATTTTTATAGAGTAAGAGGTAGAAATACAGGTGGTTTCAGCCAGTATACTGAGGCACTTCAGGTTACAACTCCTAAAAGAGTTGGCCCACCTTATGATTTACAAGCTAAGAGCATTACTCCAACAAGAGTTGATTTAAGATGGACTAACCCTGGTTATGGCCCTTATGAAATACCTAAGTTTAACAATATTCACCGTTCATCAACAAATGCCGGAGAAGGTTATACTCAAGTAGGAACAGTTGTAGCCGGTGATACTTCATTTACTGATCTTACGGCCTCACCTAAAGTTACTTACTGGTATAGAATAATTGCATCAAACGATCAAGGTCCATCACCTTATTCTAACATTGCAACTGTATTAACATTAGGGCCTCCGTCAGCACCATCCACTTTAGAGGCTGTTAAAGGTCAGGATAATTTAGGTGGTAATTTAGTGAATGTTACCTGGGTTGACAACTCAAACGATGAGGAGTTCTTTATACTTGAAAGAGCAACTGATGATGCTTTCACTCAGGGTCTATTGATAACTAATCTTTTAGCCAATAAAACTGCGGCAGTTAGTATTCCGATAGAAGAAGGTGTAACTTATTTCTACAGAATCAAAGCAACTAACCAATATGGTGAGTCGGGCTATACAACGTTGTCTTCAGTTGCAACTGTCTATACAATTGCTCCTAACAAGCCTTATGCTTTAAAAGCAACGGCTACCAATGCAACAACAATTGCCTTGAGATGGAGTGATGATTCGAACAAAGAAGAAAATTTTGTAATTGAGCGTTCGGCAGATGGTACAACTTTCACAGGTCTGGCTACCGTAGCACGCAATACAGTTGCTTATAACGATGCTACCGCAACTGCCAGTACCAAATACTGGTATAGAGTGAAAGCCGTTAACCCTAAAGGAAGTTCAGACTTCTCGAACGTGGCTACTGTAACTTCACCTGCTGTTACAAATGCAGTGGCGTTTATTGCTAATCCGGCTGATAACTGGGTTGTGTATCCAAACCCTACAACTGATGCCGTGAAATTGGTATTGCCAGAAAACATGCAGAATAACGCGGTTGTTGTAACTGTAATTGACAGAATGAACAGAGAGGTTATAAAAACCAAACTTGATGGCAGACAAAAAGAGCACGTTTTAGATTTAAGTAACTTCGCTGAGGGTACTTATACTATCAGTGTTCGTTCGGCTGAGAATCAGATTTCGAAACGTGTTTACAAATACTGATAAGCATATTTGAACACAGCATATAAAAAAATAAGCGCCTCATCGAGGTGCTTATTTTTTTGCCATTATAATCACAATGCATTGCCCGTATGGGCGGCATATCGTTGTTTTAGATAGCCTTCGAAAACGTATTGCTTATTGCATTACCTGCACTGGAAATATACTTATCGAAAACGGTGCAGACGTTTCTGATAAAGGTTTTGCCTTCAGGCGTAACTTTAATTGTATTATCTTCCAATACAATGATGCCGTCATTCTGTAGTGCCAGCAATTGTTCCAGTTGCTCCTGAACCAGATCATCAAAGCAGAACTCAGTTTCAAAACGGCACATCAGATTCTGAATGTAGTTTCTCCAACGCATGTCTTCCTCTGTCTGTATGTGGCCTCTTAGCAGCGGGAAAATATAGTCTTTTGTAAGATGGATGTATTCGTCCAGACTTTTGGTGTTTTGAGAAAGGGCTGTCCACGAATCGCTGATGGCAGATACACCCAAACCTAACATGCATTTAGATTGTGTGGTGGTATAGCCCATAAAATTGCGGTTAAGTGAACCGTCTTCACCGGCCTTATAAAGTGAGTCGGTAGGAAGTGCAAAGTGGTCCATACCTATTTCGTGGTATCCGTTTTCTTCAAATATGGTTCGGCCAAGTTCATACAACTGGCGTTTGGTTGTGGCACTTGGCAGGTTGTTTTCGTCAAAGCCTCTTTGGCCGTTGCCTTTCAGCCAGGGCACATGTGCATAAGAGTATAATGAAAGCCTGTCAGGCGTTAGTTCCAGGGTTTTTCTGATGGTCTTTTCGAATTGCTCTACGTTCTGAAATGGCAGGCCAAAGACTAGGTCGTGGCTTACAGAAGTATAGCCTATTTTACGAGCCAGCTCGGTTACATTTTTTACGTTTTCAAAGGGCTGCAATCGGTTAATAGCCACCTGGACGGTGTGGTCAAAATCCTGAACACCGAAACTTACCCTGCGGAAGCCTAAATCATATAGCGTTTGCAGGTGTGTTTCGCTGGTATTATTAGGGTGGCCTTCAAAACTGAATTCGGCTGTAGGGCTTACTTTAGAGCCTGAAAGAATACCTTCTATTAATTCTTTAAGGTTTTCAGCCGAGAAAAAGGTGGGTGTACCACCTCCCAAGTGGATTTCTTCAATCTGGGGTGCTTCTCTAAGCAAATTACGGTACAGATTCCATTCTCTTAATACGGCTTCTATGTAGGGTACTTCAAACTGATGATTCAGCGTAATGCGTTTGTGACAAGCACAAAATGTGCACATACTCTCACAAAACGGGAGATGTATATAAAGACTTAGTTTCTTCTGATTGTTGTAACTTTTAATGAAGTTTTCTTTCCATTTTGCCTCTGTAAAGTTGGGGTTGTCCCAATAAGGAACTGTCGGATAACTGGTGTATCTTGGTGCAGAAGTGTTGTATTTTTCAATAAGCGTTGGCTGTATCATCTCATCTCTTTTTTTGTTTCAAAGGTAGGTGCCTCACAAAAAAAGAAATATGATAGCGGTCATATTTGCTAATTTCTTAGTTTTTTTAATTTTTCGGTATCAGTAATGGTTATTTTCCCTGATTCTATTTCAACCAGTTTTTCGTCTTTGAAATCGGATAAGGTGCGGATGGCTGTTTCCAGAGAGGTACCTGCCGCACTGGCCAGGTCTTCGCGACTGATTTTCAGGGATGTCTGGCTATCATGGTAGAACTTCAGGAGTGCCTCGGAGACTCTTTTTCTTACAGAATTGTAAGCCAGTTTCAGTAAGTTGTCTTCATTGTCTTTTATGTTTTTTGAAAGCAATTGAATAAACTTCTGAGCTACCTGCGGGTTTTGCAGTAGCAAGGTATTGAATTCCTTTTTAGGTATAAGACATATTTCTGAGTCTTCGAGGGTTTCTGTGGTATCAGTAAAATTGGTTTCCTGAATCAGGTCTACGTACCCTATAAAATCGCCTGGGTGATAAAGATTTACTATATATTCTTTGCCGTCATCGTTGGTTTTGAAAGCCTTTATCTTGCCTTTTATTACATAATATAAATAGAGCGGGAAGTCTCCCTCACGATAAATTTCGGTTTTTTTCTTGAAATACCGTATTTCACGGTTTTCGGTCAGTTTTTTTAATTCCTGCTCGCCGCTGGCATCAGTAATGAGTTGGTCGAGGCCGTTAATATCTTGCGAATATTGTTTTTTTGAGACTTCTCTTTTTCTCAGGCGGCTTTCTATGGCGCTAAGCAATTCAACGTCATCAAAAGGTTTGGTGATATAATCATCTGCGCCCATATCCATACCCTTGCGGAGGTCGGAACGTTCGGCTTTGGCTGTTAAAAATATAAATGGTATAGAAGAAGTTTTTTCCTGTTTAGATAGCAGATGCAACACACCGTATCCGTCAAGCACGGGCATCATGATATCACAGATAATGAGGTCGGGTTGTTCTTTTATTGCCAGGTCAACCCCCACTTTGCCGTTTTCGGCGGTGAGTACCTCATAACCGTCTAACTCAAGGATTTCTGATGTGTTTTCTCTTATTTCGGTATTATCTTCAATTAACAGGATTTTCTTCATGGTAGTTGTTGTTGGCTTATAGTTGTCTAGGCAGGGTAATAATAAATTCGGTTCCCTTGTTTTCTTCGCTTATATAGTCAATTTTCCCTTTTAGCAATTGCACATATTGTTTCACAATGCTAAGCCCCAGGCCGGTGCCTTGTGTTTCTCCGGCATTGCTCATGCGGTAAAATCTTTCAAAAATATGTTTTTTCTCGGCCTCTGGTATACCTATCCCCTCATCCTTTATACGCATAATAATTGTATCGGCAGATAGGTTAATAATTACTTGTACAGACCCCTCTTCCGGTGAAAACTTGATGGCATTTGAAATAAGATTAATGGCAATGTTCTTAATAATCTTAGGGTCGATCTGCACGGTATCAGAATCATGAGTTGACTCGCAACTGAAAACGATTTTCTGCCCTTTTTTGGCAATGCCTTGCATTTGTTGGCACACTTCATCAATAAAATCGTTGATATCAAATGTTTCAGGAGAAACAATCACTTTGCCTTCTTCCAGTTTGTTTAAAGATAAAAAATCGTTCAGAATATCTGTCAGCGTTCTTACTGAAGACTTGATACGGTTAATGTGCTTATCTCGTTTTTCGTTCTCATCGAGGTCGGCATATTTTTCTACCAGTGATAGAGACGACAACACCGTAGCCAGTGGGGTGCGGAACTCATGCGAGGCAAGCGTAATGAATCTTGACTTCATGAGGTTCAGCTCCTGTTCACGTTTCAGGGCTTTGTCGAGCTCATCTTTGGTTTTTTCCAATTTCTGAATAGCCTCTTTCAAAACCAGTGTTCGCTCTTCTACCTCAACTTCCAGCTCGTTTTTATAGGTAACCAGCTTGTTCTCGGCTTTTTTACGGATACTGATATCAATTACAAACGCAATTACATAAGCGCCTTTACTGTTATGATAAGGGCTTAAACTGATTTCGACCGGAAACTCAGTGCCGTCTTTACAGCGTGCGTATAGATCCATCCCACTACCCATTGAGCGGGCATGTGGATGCTCATTATAATTTTTTCTGTGTTCAACATGTGAATGCCGGAAACGATTGGGAATCAGACTTTCTATCGTTAAGCTTTCCAGTTCTTCCGGCTCATATCCAAACATTTCCGCTCCGCTTGGGTTCACCCTCACGATTTTACCCTGCTTGTCTGCTATTAAAATTCCTTCAGTGGCAAATAGAAAGATAGCCTCCGACTGGTGTAAAATATCCATTTCCGCTACAGTTGACAAAATACCAGTATTCTTTTTCATTGGCAAAGAAGAGAAGTTTTAATAGCTAAAAATATGACAAAAATCAGGTTTCCGGAACCTCACTGTCGTTT
>Ga0247738_10000801_pt1 | contig 11500 bp, 8 predicted proteins | sample UWRJL013104B2_FD_180936 | JGI IMG/M metagenome (GOLD analysis project Ga0247738, IMG submission 180936) | Plant litter microbial communities from Arlington Agricultural Research Station in Wisconsin, United States - UWRJ-L013-104B-2 | ecosystem: Environmental > Terrestrial > Plant litter >...
AATGCCAGCAGGTTGGGGCCGCAATCGATGGGCTGGTAAGTGCCCATCGCGAAGAGCAGCGGTTCCCGGCGTCGGAGGTGGAGCAGGTATCGGGTGAGCGACAGCTTGTCGTCGCGGCCGGGCACGAGCTGGCTCATCCGCGTGGCGAGTGTGGAAAAGTCGAGCTTGCGGCGGTTGTCGGGGTCTACGAAGCTCTGTTCCCAGTCCTCGGCGCCACGGTAGATGTCCGGGACGCCGGGTATGGTGAGCTTGAGGGCGGTTTGAATCAGGGCCTTGCGGCGGCCCGTTTCGCGGAGGACGGCGCTGTCGGCGTGAAAGCTGGCGAGGAAGCGTTGGTCTGCCAGCGCCCGGTCGATAAAGGCGGAGACCGTCGCCTCATATTGCTTGTCGTTGACACCCCAATCGCTGCGCAGGCGGGCCTCGCGCAGGGATTTTTCCAGGGCACCCCGAAGACGCGTGCCGAGGTCGCCCACCTCTCCATCCAACGGCCATCCGCCCAGCAATAACTGAAAAAACAGATAGAGATCGTTGGGATGGATGAGGTCGTGCCCATCCACCGCCAGCAAGGTTCGCCACCGCGATGCGGCCGTCGTCCAGGCCTCGGGGTGGTCGGCAATGGCGGAGATGACAGCGCGGATGTCTTCGCCGCGCTTGGTGTCATGTGTCGAGGTGGCGACCATGGAGGCGGGGTGGTTTGCCAGCCGCCGCTGGTTGGCATCGTGGAACGCGGCAATCGACATCGAAAATCGGTCCGGATGGGCGCCGACCTCGTTGAGGGCAACCAGCCGGTTGTCCCGGTAGAGCGCGGTATCTTCAAAACCCTTGGCCATGACAGGGCCGGCATATTGCTGGAACCGGCCGATGGCGGCGGCGATGGCCCTCGGGTCGTACGCCGCGTCGAGCCGTCCGCAGAGCAGGTGCTCGACGAAATCGAACAGCGCAGGCTGTATCTGCGGCTGGTGGCGGCGGCCAAGGTGAACGGCACGACCGACCTCGCGACGGTCACGCTCGTTGGACCCGGCGTCGTCGATATAGGTCCGGTAGACAGGAAGATGCGCGATGGTCTCGCGCAGGGCGCGGCGGAGCCCGGCTTCCGTAAGGTCGGCGGTGGCCTTTACGGACCAGGCGATGGCGGCGAAGCGCCGGGCCAGCGAGGCCAGTTCGGCCGCCAGCTCATTGTCCATCACCCTGAGTTTGCATCGATGGACTTCTTCGTGCAGCGCGGTGATCTCGTCGACGAATTCGGCATAGGCTTCCGTCACAGCCGGCTCACCCGCTGACGGCATGAGGACGCGCGTCAGTTGCGCGCCAACTTCGTAGCCCGTCGTCCCGTCTATCGGCCAATCGGCGCGAAGCCGTTCATGGGGTGCCAGGATTTTCTCGACGACGAGGTAGATCGGGCGGGGCGATCTGGCCCTGAGGGTTTCCAGATACCCCTTGGGATCGAGCAGACCATCGACATGGTCGATGCGCAGGCCATCGACCAGCCCCTCGGCGATCAGCGAAAAGATCAGCGCATGGGCGTGGTCGAACACCTCTGGCCGGTCAATGCGAATGCCGGCGAGGTCGCTGTTGATGAAGAAGCGGCGATAGTTGATCTCGTCGGCGCCGACGGAAAAATGCGCCAGCCGCCAGTGCTGGTTGGCAATCAGACTGTCCAGCGCTGCCCAGCTCTCGGGATGGCCAGACTGGCCGGTATGCGCGGCAACAGCCGCCTCGGATGTGCCGTAGCGTTCGAAGAGGGCCGCGACGTCTGCCGGGCGAACCGGCAGTTTTTCGCTGTCATAGGCCCAGACCGCAAAGCCGTGGTCGTCGGCCCTCAGTGCAATGTCACCGGCGGCGAGGGTTTCGGCGTAGGTGGCGCCGAGGAAGGGGACGAGCAGCTTTCCGGCCAGTTCAGCCCGCGGCGGGTGCCAGTCGATGTCGAACCAATCGGCATAGCGACTGGCCTCGCCGTGACGGAGCACATCGAGCCACAGGTCATTGTCGGCGCCGCCGACACCCATATGGTTCGGAACAAAATCGAGGATGATGCCCATGCCGCGCTGCTGCACCGCCCGCGCCAATGCGCGAAACTCATCGAGCGAGCCCAGCTCGGGGTTGATCTGCCGGTGGTCCACAGTGTCGTAGCCATGAGTGCTGCCCGGCCGTGCCTTGAGGATCGGCGAGAGGTAAAGGTGGCTGATGCCCAGGTCATCGAGATAGGGCAGCAGCTTCAGCGCATCGGCAAAGGTGAAATCCTTGTTGAGCTGCAGCCGATAGGTGGCGCGTGGCGTGGTCATGACCGTGCCTCGCTGCGCAGGACGAGCGCGCAATCGCCGGGCATGATCCAGAACTGCTCGGGGTCCATCGTACGGCGTCCTGCCCCGTCATAGTCGGGGTGTTCGCTCGACCAGGCCAGCGCCCATCGGTGCCCGTCCGCTGGCGCGAGCAGCGGCTCGGCCACGACGCCGACATGCAGGTCTCGGCCAAGATTGAGCAGCAGCAGGCGGTGACCGGCTGGGTCGGGCGTGATGTAGCGGATCAGCAGGGCAGCATCGCCAATCACGGCGCCATCGATCCGTCGCTCCGCGGTCTGCGAGAAGCTCGGGTCCTCGCGCCGCATCCGCAGTAGATCGCGATGCAGGGCGAGCAGGCCCGCATGACGCTCGGCTTCGGTCCAGTCGAGCTTGCTGCGCGCGAAGGTTGCCGGATCCGCGGGATCGGGCAGTCGCTCCTGCATCGCCGGATCGGCCACACTGGGAAAGTTGGTCAGCGATTGCCGGCGGCCCGTGGCGACGGAGCGCGCCTCGTCGCCGTCGAGACCGAGAAAGTACAGGAATGGATTGGAGGCACCGAATTCCTGGCCCTGAAACAGGCAAGGCGTCTGCGGACCCAGCAGCAGCAGGGCAGTTACCGCGCGCAAGCGGGCCGGTGTCGCCAGTGTCGACAGGCGAAAGCCCCGGGCAGAATTGGCCACCTGGTCGTGGTTCTCGAGGAAGTGGACGAAGTGTTCAGCCGGCGTGTCGAGATTGTACGTGCCATAGGCCTTGTCGCGCATGTCCGAACGCTGGCCCTGATAGAGGAACCCATATTTCAGCGCCGACACCAGTTCCTGGGGCGTGCCGAGGTAGTCCCGGTAGTAAAAGTCGTTGTGGCCTGTCACCGCAACGCGCACGGCGTGCTGAAAATCGTCGCTGTACATCGCATCCACGCCGTAGCCGCCCCTCTCCGGCGGGTCGATCATCAGGTGTTCCTGCGGTTGGTTCTCCACCACGACATAGGTTTGCCGCCGACCGCCTGCCTCGCGCACCCACCGCGTGATCTCGGCAATGATGTGCTCATCGCTGGCATCGAACATGGCTTGTGCCGCGTCGATACGCAGGCCGTCGAGGTGGAAATCCTCGATCCAGTAGACGGCGTTGCCCACGATGAAGTCGCGCACGGCGCGGGCGCCCTGTCCATCATAGTTGAAGCTGGCGCCCCACTCGTTTTCGTAACGGGTGGTGAAATAGTGCTCGCTATAGGCGGCGTAGTGATCGCCCAGCCCGACATGGTTGTAGACTACGTCGAGGATGATGCCGATGCCCATCCCATGCGCGCGATCGACAAAGGCTCGCATGTCGTCCGGCGAGCCATAGGGCGCGAAGGGGGCATAGGGCAGGGTAGTGTCATAACCCCAGCCGAAGCCACCCTTGAAGGTGCCGACGGGCATGATCTGAATCACGGTGACACCCAGCTCGCGCACCGCCTCCAGCCTTTGCGCCGCGGCCTGCCAGGTCCCGGGCTCGGTAAAGGTGCCGACATGCAGTTCGTAGAGCACCTGATCCTGCTGTGCCACGCCGCCCCAATCCGCGTCGGTCCAACCAAAACCGGAGGCGACCACCATGGACGCGCCGTTATTGCCGTCAGGCTGGCAGCGCGACGCCAGGTCCGGCAGGCGTGGACCACCCTCGATGCGGAACCAGTAGCGGGCACCCGCGCCCACGCGGGCGATCTCGGCGGCGAAATAGCCATCGCCTGTTGGGTCGAGATCGAAGGTGCCAAGGCCCTCCACTTCGACTGCTGCCTTGCTGCGGCCCAGTGCCCAGAGGGAAAAACGCGTGCTGCCGCTGCCGAGGGGCACGGCGCCGATGGCTTCATGACGATGCATCTGAGGAAAGCCGATCAGTTAAGCAACAGCTAAACCCGGCAACGGCCGGAAACCCAAATCTATGGCCGGTTCAGACCGGCGGCGTCAGCGGGGGCAGGGGCAAGGCGTCTATCGGGTCTTCAGCGTCACGCGTTCCCGCCTCGTCGGACAGCAGCTTCACCGCTGCATGCCAGTACTCGTCATCCCGGCCCTCGGGAGCGCCGTCTCTCTCCCAGAGTTCGTAGGCGATGATGCGTATCTTCTCGTGGTCGATCTCAGCCATTTGCGCCTCCAGCGAATTGGGTCAGCGGACGGACGAAGAAACGTGGACCGCTTACATGCAGAGAACGCCACTGGTGGTCCGGGGTTGCACGGTCGATCTCCGCATTTGGGGACTTTCGGCGTCCGCTCGAACACCAGCGAAAGAATCGCCGCCGTTGTGGAACGGGCACCACTGGCAACCGTTAGGGGCGCTGGCCAACACAAGGAGTGCCAACCAATGTTCATGCGCGTCGACAGACTGATTACGGAGCTGCCCCCTCCAAAGAAGCAGGACCCGAATGCCGCAGCGGCACTGCAGGAATTGCTCGGTGGCAAGTATGGCGAGATGTCCACCCTCGGCAACTACATGTTCCAGAGCTTCAATTTCCGCAGCAAGGACAAGCTGCGCCCCTTCTATTCGCTGGTGGCATCGATCACCGCCGAGGAGCTGGCCCATGTCGAGCTGGTGAGCAATGGCGTGGCGATGATCAACAACGGGCCGGAAAAACCCAAGGGCGACATGGGCGATGGCGGCGACATCTCCAAGTCACCTTTCGAGGCCATGGAAGACATAAGGCTGGCGTCGGCCTTCTTCGCCAATGGTGGCGGCGCTACGCCCGTCAATGCCAATGGTGTGTCGTGGAACAATGATTTCATCACCACCACGGGCAATGTCATCTTCGACCTGCTGCATAATTTTCATCTCGAGTGTGGCGCGCGCCTGCACAAGCTGCGCGTCTATGAAAGCCTGAGTGCCGACAATGCAACCGGCAGGGAAGTCTGCGGTTACCTTCTGGTACGCGGTTCGGTTCATGCCCATTCCTACGCCCTGGCGCTGGAGAAGCTGACCGGCGTTGACATCAAGAAGATGCTGCCGACCCCGAACATCAACCTGTCCAAGATACCTGAATCCCAGAAGTATCTGGATGAGGGCAGCCATCGGCGGCTCTACACCTGGAGCCAGGACGACTACAAGGAAATCTCGGGCATCTGGTCCAATGATGAAGTGGCCCTCCCTGGCGATCCTCCCGGCCCACTGGAAGTGGTCGAAGGCATCCCCGACGGTGGCAAGATGCAGCAGTTGCAGGGCGTGCCCTCGGCCTTCACGCCAGACTATGCGCCCGAGGAATTCTACGAGATCGCCAGCAAGCTCTACAAAGCCTCGCGCTGATCGTCTCACCACATATCAGGGCCGTCGGCACAGCCGGCGGCTCTTGTTCGACCTTGAAAGTGTCCGCATGCCAGACCTCCCCCTTCCAGCCGCCTCATCTCGCGTCCACAAGATGCGCTTCGGTGCCGAAGTCACCACCCACGGCACGCGGTTCAAGATCTGGGCCCCCAGATGCAAGGATGTCCGGCTGAAGCTGAAAGGACGTCGCGCACCGATCGCGCTGGAGCGTCAGGACGATGGATGGCACCGAAAGGAAGTCGAGGGCGTGGCAGCCGGCGCGCACTACCGGTTCGTGCTGCCTGATGGCACCGAGATCGCCGATCCGGCCTCGCGCCACCAGCCTGCCGATATCGACGGCTATAGCGAGGTGATCGATCCGGCGGCCTATGTGTGGCGCGACGAAGCCTGGCGCGGCCGTCCCTGGGAAGAGGCCGTCATCTACGAGTTGCATGTGGGCACGTTTACGCCGGAGGGTACCTTCGCGGCCGCTGCAAAACATCTCGATCATCTGCAGCGGCTCGGCGTCACCGCCATCCAGCTCATGCCCCTCGCCGACAGCTATGGCCGGTTCAACTGGGGCTATGACGGCGTGTTGTGGTTCGCGCCGGCATCGCAATATGGACGGCCCGAGGACCTCAAGGCGCTGGTCGATGCGGCGCATCAACGCTCGATCATGGTGTTTGTGGATGTGGTCTACAATCACTTCGGCGCCGTAGGAAACATGCTGCCGCTCATTGCGCCGATTTTCACCAAGGCCCACGAGAGCCCATGGGGCGACGCCATCAATTTCGATGGCAAGCATGCCGATGTCGTCCGTGAATTCACCATCGAGAGCGCTCTGTACTGGGTGACCGAGTTCAACCTCGACGGCCTGCGCTTTGATGCCGTGCACGCCATCACCGACGACAGCAGCACCCATATCCTCGAAATCCTTGCCGCCCGCATCCTCGCCGCCCGCAAGGGTCGCCACACCCATCTGATCGTCGAGAATTCGGAAAACCACGAGCGCTGGCTCAAGCGCGACAACAGCCTCGATCCGGTCCATTACACGGCGCAGTGGAACGACGACCTGCATCACCTGCTCCACTCCGCGGTGACCGGCGAGAACACCGGCTACTACAAGGATTTCGACAACCTCGCCTCGCGCTGCGACAAGCTGGGGCGGGCGCTGTCGGAGGGTTTTGCCTATCAGGGCGAGTTCAAGCCGCAGGAGGGCATGGCGCGCGGCCAGCCCAGCGTGGGCCTGCCCCCGACCGCCTTTGTGACCTACATGCAGAACCACGACCAGATCGGCAATCGCATCAAGGGCAATCGCATCTGCACCATTGCCAGCGAAGACGCCGTGCTGGCCATGGCGTCGGTCTATCTGCTGGCGCCGCAGGTTCCGATGCTGTTCATGGGCGAGGAATGGGGTGCCGAAGAGCCCTTCCCCTTCTTCTCCGATCTGCCCGAGGACCTGCGCGAGATCACCCGCAAAGGACGGATGGAGGAGCTCAAGAAGACCCCGGAGCATGACGATCCCGACAAGCCCGGCGTCGAGGAGGCGGTCGACCCCACCGACATTGCCACTTTCCGATCCGCCAAGCTCGATTGGTCGACCCTGCGGCGGTTGGATGCGCGGAAACGCCTGCAATTCTATCGCACCCTGATCGACGTGCGGCACCGCGAGATCGTTCCCCGGCTGGTCGGAACAGGCGGCTTCGCCAGCAGTCACGAGACTCTGGGCGACAACGCCGTACTGGTTCGCTGGCGGCTGGGCGATGGCAGCACGTTGCGGCTGTACCTCAACCTGTGCGGAGAAAGCCTGGATGGACCGCACGACCTGGTCGGCCGGCAAATCTGGCTGCAGGGCTTCGCAGCGGAGGGCAGGCTGGGACCGTGGACCGCAGCCTGGACCATCGCGGTCAATGACGACTGACGCAGGTAGACGGTCCTTTCGGCGCCTAGGCCGGCTTGTCTCGCGCGGGCAATTCCGTGGTCAGCGTGACCGAGAGCACCACCGGGCCGTCGGCGCCGTCCCGGATACGGATCAGGAGCCCTTGTGCGGACTGCTCCTTGAGGACGTCGCGCACCATATCGGCGAGGGCTCGCCGGGCTTCCCGAATGGCGGTGTCCATGTCGGGGAGTTCCATGCCGATCTCATCGACAAACACACCGTCGCCATCCTGCACGTCGAAAAAATACTGCGGCATCAGCGGGGTTCCTGAATGAGGTGCAGATAGAGGTCATCGAATTCGGCGGCTTCGACCAGTGCGTCCCAGTCCAGGATTCTGACCAGACCACCGTCCCAGGAGATCAGGCTTCGCTGCCGCATCTCCTGCAACACCCGGTTGATATGAACCGCGGAGATGCCCACCGCATCGGCAACCTCTGCCTGGGTCACGGGCAGGCTGAACTGAAGATCGGAGGCCAGGCCCAGCGCCGACAGGCGGGTATAGAGCTCGCAGAACAGATGGGCGGTTCTCTGGGGCGCCGAAAGACGACCCATGCCGATCAGCCACTCGCGATGGATCGATCCGTCCAGCAGGGTCAGCAGCCAGAGCAGTCGCGTCAAATGCGGAAAGCGCTCGGTCACCCTGACCAGCCGCTCGTGCGGAAAGGTGATGATCGTGCACTCGGTCATCGCGCCGACCGAGTGATCCATCTGCTTGAGCAGGAAGCTGTGAAGATCGACGAAGTCGCCCGGCAGGTGGATGGCCGTCAGTTGGCGCTCACCGCCCGAAAGCAACCGGTATCGGCAGGTAAATCCATCGGCCACCAGCATGCTGTGCACCGGCCGGCTGCCTTCGACAACCAGATCATCGCCTGCTGCAAAGCGAACGCGCTGGTCGGCCGCAGCGGCGATGGCGCGCTGCTCCTCGATACCAAGTTCATCCCGCAACAGGATCTTGCGAAAGAAGGGTTGGAGCAGTTCCTCTACGGACTTCGTTTCAGACGCCATTGAGCAGCTCCATCGTGACGTACTGGAACCGGTGAGACAACGGTTGGTTGCTAACGAACTGTTTGTACTGGCCTTAACACAGGTTAGTTCCGAGCATTCGCGACGGTGTTATGTGGAGGCATGCCCACCCATTTCCGCGTCGTCGACCTGAGATCCGGCCCCGAAGCCGCCCCGGAACTCCACATACCAGCAGCCAAGTCGCCCGAAGACGCCGCAAGGCTTGCGCTCGGAGAAGGCCTCGTCCGGAGCGGTCACCGGGACGATCTGCGTGCCAGGGTCTACTTCCAGCAGGAAGGGCAGCCAACCACCATGGTGAGGCTCTATCGCCGGGTTGAAGACCGGCCGTCAACCAGCGGATGAGGAGACGACAAAGTGCAGATCGGTGAGCGGGCTTTCTATACCAGCGAAAACGGGGACAGGTGGCTGCTGCTGTCCGGCGAGGACATTGTGTCAGTTCGCCACCAGCCCAATGCGGCGTCCGGCGAGGCGCCCAAGACGTTCGAGCTTGGCGGCTTCCTGATCGAGGAACGGTATTCGCCCCAGAACCAGGCCCTGCGTGCCCTGATCTCCACCCTGACGAGAACGCCCGCGGAATGAATGGAGGCGGGGAATTGGCTGGCGCAGCTCCCGTCAATCTGCTCCAACAGGTGCTGGAGGATCCATGCCATTCAGTGACAAGAGCCATCCTCTGTGGGAAGTGACGAACCTCAAGCGCGCCCTGCATGCCGCTGGCGTTGCATTGTGGTCCTGGACCGTCGAGGGCGACGCCTTTGCCATGGATGAGCAAGGCTTCGCGCTTTGGGGTCTGCCCCAGACCAGGCTGGTAACCTTCGAAGACCTGTCCTCTCGCATACATCCCGCCGATCGCGATCGAGTCCGCGCTGCGTTTACCGCGACACGGGCGATCGTGGGGTCCTACGAGATCGACTTCCGAATCCTCCTGGAGGAGGAAATCCGGTGGGTTTCGGCAAGGGGCCTTGGAAACGACGAGGGGCTCCACCGCGGCCAGATGTCGGGCGTCTTTCTCGACGTCACCGGCCGAAAGCAGGCCGAAGAGGGACACGAACTGCTTGCAGGCGAAATGAGCCACCGTGTGAAGAACCTGCTGGCTATCGCCGCAGGTCTGACCAATCTGACGTCAAGGTCCACAACGTCAGTCGCCGAAATGGCAAAGGATCTGACCGATCGTCTCACCGCTTTGGGCCGGGCACATGACCTTGTCCGGCCGCTGCCGGGCCATCAGGGACGCGCGGCGCTGCTGGGAGATCTCCTTGCCGTCCTTCTGGCGCCCTATGATGATTCCGGTGCCTTTAGCGGCCGCATCCGTGTCGCCGTGCCGCGTATGGGGATCGGCGAAAAGGCCGCCACGACCCTGGCACTTGTGATCCACGAACTGGCCACCAATTCGCTCAAATACGGCGCCCTCTCTGCGAGTACGGGCATGCTCGATATTTCCGGCTCGACCGTCGATGACGAAGTTCATATCGCATGGACCGAGCGCGGTGGACCCGAAGTGCAGCCGCCCGCAGGCGATGGCTATGGAAGCAAGCTGCTCAACCGCAGCGTGTCCGGCCAACTCGGCGGCAGCCTGAGAACCGATTGGTCGGCCGAAGGCGTCGTCGTCATGCTCATTCTCAACGCAGAGAAATTGTCCGTTTGAGCGATGCAGAGCGACTGGTCGCCCGGCTTCGTCAGAATTGACCGGAAACGCCCGCACGGACCCCAACGGAGGTCGCGCAGCTGCTGTCGATATTGAACAGCAACCCCGTCAGATTGGGTAGTGGATCGGGCCGTCCTGTACGGTGATCCAGCGCAGTTCGGTGAATTCGGCAATGCCCGCCTTGCCGCCGAAGCGGCCATAGCCGGATGCCTTGACGCCGCCGAAGGGCATCTGGGCCTCGTCATGCACGGTGGGACCGTTGATGTGGCAGATGCCGGATTCGATGCGGGACGCCACGCTCATGGCGCGGGTCACGTCGCGGCCGAACACCGCCGCGGCGAGTCCGTATTCGGTGTCGTTGGCGACGCGCACGGCTTCATCGATACTGCCGGTGCGGATGACGGCGACGACCGGGCCGAAAGACTCGTCGCGATAGAGCTTCATGCCGGGCGTGACGCCATCCACCACGGTGGCCTGCATGATGGTGCCGTCGATGCCGCCGCCGGCGACGATGCGCGCGCCCTTGGCCACGGCATCCTTGATGAGTGCGTCAATGCGCTGGGCGGCGCTGACATCGACGAGGCAGCCGAGCGGGGTATTGCCCAGCCGTGGATCGCCGGCCTTGAGGGACGATGCTTTGGCGGCGAGGGCGGCGACGAAGGTGTCGGCGATTTTCTCATCGACCACGATGCGCTCGGTCGACATGCAGATCTGACCCTGGTTCATGTAGGCGCCAAAGGCCGCAGCGGCGACAGCCTGCTCGATATCGGCATCGTCGAGCACCACGAAGGGTGCCTTGCCGCCCAGCTCGAGCAAGGCGGGCTTGAGGTTGCGGGCCGACACTTCGGCGATGTGGCGGCCGACGCGAGTCGAGCCGGTGAAGTTGACGCGGCGCACGGCGCGGTGGGCGATCAGGGCCTCGACCAGCTCGGGGGCGTCTTCGGGCGCGTTGGAGACGACATTGAGCACGCCGGGCGGCAGGCCGGCTTCCAACAGCGCATCGGCAATCAGCCGATGGGTACGCGGGCAGATTTCGCTCGACTTGAAGACCACGGTATTGCCGCAGGCGATGGGGGTGGCGAGCGAGCGGACGCCCAGGATCACCGGGGCATTCCACGGCGCGATGGAGAGGACCACACCGGCGGCCTGGCGAATGCCATAGGCCGTGGAGCCGGGGCGGTTGGAAGGGATGATCTCGCCGGATATCTGGGTGGTCAGCGACGCAGCTTCGCGCAGCATCTCGGCGGCGAGCATGACGTTGAAGCCGGCCCAGCCGGCTGTGGCGCCGGTTTCGGCGCCCATGGCGGCGATGAAGTCGTCGGTGCGGGCCTGGAGGCGATCCGCGGCGGCGAGCAG
>Ga0247738_10000802_pt1 | contig 11493 bp, 13 predicted proteins | sample UWRJL013104B2_FD_180936 | JGI IMG/M metagenome (GOLD analysis project Ga0247738, IMG submission 180936) | Plant litter microbial communities from Arlington Agricultural Research Station in Wisconsin, United States - UWRJ-L013-104B-2 | ecosystem: Environmental > Terrestrial > Plant litter >...
CCAGATCGTCGAGGCGGCGCCCGCCGACGTGTTCGCCGCCGCGAGCCCCGCGACGATGAAGACGGTGACGGATGCCGCACTCACCCACGGCGAACCCGTCGACTTCGCGAGCAACGTGCTCGAGATCGCCGTCGCCAAGGGAAACCCCGGCGGCATCGTGGGGCTGGACGACTTCGCGAACGCCGACAAGACGATCGCGCTGTGCGCCGTCGAGGTTCCGTGCGGCGCGGCCTCGGCCAAGCTCCTCGCCGAGGCGGGCATCACCCCGTCGGTCGACACCTACGAGCAGGACGTGAAGTCCGTGCTCACCAAGGTCGAGCTGGGGGAGGTCGACGCCGGCCTCGTCTACGTGACCGACGTGCAGGCCGCCGGTGACGCCATCGAGGGCATCGAGGTCGAGTCCGCCGCGGTGACGTACCCGATCGCGACGCTCGCCGGGACCGGCAACAGGGAGGTCTCCGACGCGTTCATCGCGTTCGTGCTCTCCGACAAGGGCCAGAGCATCCTCAAGGCTGCAGGGTTTGGCGCGCCGTAGGTCGACGCTGGCACCCGCGCTGTGGGTGCCGGCGGGGCTGGCCCTCGGCCTGCTCCTGCTGCCACTCGTCGCGCTCATCGTCCGTGCGCCCTGGGCGACCCTGCCGTCGCTTCTCGCCGAGCCCACGGTCGTGCAGGCGCTCGGGCTGTCGCTCGGCACGGCGTCGATCTCGACCGTCGTGTGCCTGCTGCTGGGCATCCCGCTCGCCCTCGTGCTGGCGCGCTCGATGCAGTGGCCCGCCGTGCCGCGCCGACTGCTGCGCGCGCTCATCACCGTGCCGCTCGTGCTGCCGCCCGTCGTCGGCGGGGTCGCGCTGCTGCTGCTGCTCGGCCGCCGCGGGCTCATCGGGCAGTGGCTGCCGTTCACGATCCCGTTCACCCCCTTGGCCGTCGTGATCGCGCAGGTGTTCGTCTCGATGCCGTTCCTCGTGATCGCGGTCGAGGGGGCGCTGCGGGCATCCGACCGCCGATTCGAGGTTGCCGCGGCGACGCTCGGCGCGTCGCGGTTCACCGTCTTCCGGCGGATCACGCTGCCGCTCATCGCGCCCGGCATCGCGTCGGGGGCGCTGCTGTGCTTCACCCGCTCGCTCGGGGAGTTCGGGGCGACCATCACCTTCGCGGGCAGCTTCCCCGGCACCACGCAGACGCTGCCGATCTCCACCTACCTGCTGCTGCAGACCGACCCCAACGCCGCGATAGCGCTCTCCCTCGTGCTCATGGTCGTGTCGGTCGCCGTGCTCGTCTCGCTGCGCGACCGCTGGGTGCCCGGAGTGGTGTCGTGAGCCTCGTCGCGTCACTGGTGGTGCCGTCGCGCGGGCTCGCGCTCGACCTCGACGTCACCCCGGGCCGCACCCTCGCCCTGCTCGGCCCGAACGGCGCCGGCAAGTCGACCGCGCTGCAGGCCCTTGCCGGCCTCGTGGAGTATGAGGGCTCGATCACCGTGGGCGATCGCTCGCTCGACGGCGTGGAGCCCGAACATCGGAAGGTCGGCTACGTCTTTCAGGACTACCTGCTCTTCCCGCACCTCACCGTGCTCGAGAACGTCGCCTTCGGGGCGCGGGCGCAGGGGAGGGGCAGGGTCGCTTCGCGGGCCTCCGCGACCGAGTGGCTCGAGCGCCTGAGCGTCGGCGAACTGGCCGCGCGCCGCCCGCCGCAGCTCTCCGGCGGCCAGCAGCAGCGGGTCGCGCTGGCCCGCGCCCTCGCGTCGGCGCCCGACGTGCTTCTGCTGGATGAACCGCTCGCGGCCCTCGACGTGGAGATCCGTGACGAGGTGCGCGAGGAGCTCGCCGCGCACATCAAAGACTGGGCCGGCATGACGATCGTGGTTACCCACAGCTTCGACGATGTCACGGCGCTTGCCGCCGACGTCATCGTGGTGGAGAAGGGCCGCGCCACCCAGCGCGGGTCGGTGCGCGACATCGTGCGCGAGCCCGCGACCGCGTACGTGCAGCGCCTCGTGCGCAACTGGAGCGACGACTGACTGTCCGCTTCTCCGGAGTTCTTGAGCGCCACGCCGAATTACCCTGCAACTCCTGAGGTGTGGGGCGGAAAACTCCGGAGAAGAGCACGGGGGAGGGGGCTAGGGGCGCGTGGGGCCCGGGCGGCCTACGTGGCCGAGCGCGGCGGCGGCGAGCGTGATGACGGCGGCCACGAGCATCCCGAGCCCGAGGTGCACCTGCAGCAGCAGGGCCCCCGCGGCGGCTCCCGCGCCGATGAGCACGATCGCGAGCAGGCGGCGGAACCAGTTCTTATTGCCGCCACCCCCGAACACCGAGTCGAACGCGAGACCCACGATGGTCGACGTCACGACGACCGTGGTGACGTCGGCGACGCCGATGTGGCGAGCCGCGCCCGCCTGTATGCCCATCGCGAGGCCGAGGGCCCCCGTGATGGTGAGGTTGAGCGGTTCCGGTCGGTCGGGCACGAGAAGGGCGACGAGCGCGGATGCGAGCAGGATGGCGCCGACCACGCCGAACAGGGCGGTGTTGAGCCCGCTCCACCCCGCCGGGCGGCCCTTGAGCGCTCGCCCGGAGATCGCGGCGCCCACCATGAAGAGCACGAGGGCGATGACGGGCCCCACGATGGGCAGGTCGTCGGCGCCGGCGATCGCCATGCCGAGGATGACGACGTTGCCCGTCATGTTGCCGGTGAAGACCTTGTCGAGCCCCAGGTAGCCGACGGCGTCGATGACGCCGGTGGAGAACGTCAGCGCGAGCATGAGTCCCAGGTGAAGGCGGGCGGGGTTGCGGCGCAGGCGGTCGATCACGGGGCTCCTGAAAGTCTCGATAGTGTTTGACACATTATGGATGCCCTCCAGCCCGGCGCCGGACCGATCAGGTCGACCACCTACCTCCCGGCAGACCCGGCAGCGGTTCTGTGGGGGCGCCTGCCGTGCGAGACCGATGACCCCGTGCTCACGATCGACTCCGGCACCGAGGTCACGATCGACACCCTCAGCCACGAGGGCATCCTCGAAGACCAGGGCCGCGACCCCCGCGCTTTCTTCGGCGGCTACGGCGTGGAGGTGCTCGAGGATGCGATCGCGCTCGCGGCCTCCGACTACGACCGCGGTGACGGCGGCCCGCACGTCATCACCGGGCCGATCCACGTCTCGGGCGCGCGGCCCGGCGACCTGCTCAGGATGACCGTGCTCGAGACCCTGCAGCGCGTGCCCTACGGCATCATCTCCAACCGGCACGGCCGCGGCGCCCTCCCGGACGAGTACCCCGCCTCCGGCCGCACCGTGAGCGTGTTCGCCGCCTCCGACGGTGAGCGCGGCACCATCCCGCGTGTCGCGGGCGGGCCGCACGCCGTGCACTTCCCGCTCAACCCGTTCCTCGGCACGATGGGCGTCGCCGTTCGCGGATCCGTGCGGCCGCACTCGGTGCCGCCCGGCCCGCACGGCGGCAACATCGATATCAATCTGCTCACCGTGGGCGCCTCGCTCTACCTGCCCGTGCAGGTCGAGGGTGCCCTCGCCTTCGTGGGCGACCCGCACTTCGCGCAGGGTGACGGCGAGGTCGCCCTCACCGCCATGGAGGCGTCGCTGCGCGCGACGATCCGGTTCGAGGTCGTCGCGCACGAGGATGCCGTGCGGGAGTTCGGCGAGCTCGTCGGTCCGCTCGCCGAGACCACCGAGTTCCTGGTCCCCACGGGGATGAACGAGGATCTCGACATCGCCGTTGAGGATTGCGTACGGGCGGCCATTGCGCTGCTCCGGGCCCGCTACGGCATGGACGCCGAGCACGCCTACGCCTACCTGAGCGCCGCCACCGACTTCAACATCTCCCAGGTCGTCGACCTGGTCAAGGGCGTCCACGCCCGCATCCGGAAGGCCGACTTTGAGTGACACCGGGGCGCCTGAGGGTCTCGAAGGGCTAGAGGCAGCCTTCTGGGCGTACGAGCGCGCTCTCATGGCCAACGACCTGCAGGTGCTCGACGCGCTCTTCGCACCCGGGCCCGAGACCCTGCGCGGCGACGCGGCGGGCATCCTCGTCGGCCACGACGCGATCAGCGACTTCCGCAAGGGACGCGGGGGAGCGCCCAAGCGCACCGTGCTGCGCGTCGAGTTCCGTCGGATCACGGATGCCGCGGCCCTCGTGATCGCGATCACCGAGCCCGCGACGGGCGGTCGTGGCCAGCAGACGCAGGTGTGGGTGCTGGTGGACGGCGCCTGGCGCGTCTCGGCGGCCCACGTCTCCCTGCCGACCCCGGCCGTGAACGGCACGGTGTGGCGCACGGTCGGGACGCCGCTCATGCGCGGGGCGGCCGCGGGGCCGCTCGCGGGCGAGACCGTCGCGGTGAAAGACCTGTACGACGTGCAGGGCCAGCCGGTGGGGGCGGGCATCCCGGCCTACCTTGCCGAGGCCGCGCCCGCGGACGGCACCTCGCCCGCCGTCGCGGCCCTCCTCGCGGCCGGCGCCGACCTCGCGGGGATCGCGCAGACGGACGAGTTCGCGTACAGCATCGCGGGCCGCAACCCGCACTACGGAACCCCGCCCAACCCGGCCGTGCTCGGCGGGGTGCCGGGCGGATCGTCGAGCGGTCCGGCGTCGGCGGTGGCCCTCGGGCAGGCGTCGATCGGGCTCGGCACCGACACGGCGGGGTCGATTCGCGTGCCCGCCTCGTACCAGGGGCTGTGGGGTCTGCGCACGACCCACGGTGCGGTGAGCGCCCACCGACTGCTGCCGCTCGCCCCGACCTTCGACGCAGTGGGCTGGCTCACGCGCTCGGCGTCGGTGCTGCGCGCCGCGGCCGAAGCAACCCTCGACGCCGCGACGCAGGTGTCGGTCGCCCCGTCGTTCGTCGTCGCCCCGGCCCTGCTCGAGCACTGCGAGCCGGACGTGCGCGCGGCGTTCGAGACGTTCGGTGCGTTCGACGCCGTCGACCTCGGCGACATCGACGAGCTGTTCCACACGTTCCGCACGGTGCAGGCCGCGGAGGCGTGGGCGACGCACGGCGAGTGGATCCAGGCGCACCCGGGCGCCCTCGGCGAGGACGTCGAGGCGCGGTTCGCGTTCGCCGCCACGATCACCCCCTCCGCCGAGGCCGCGGGACGCGTGGCGCTCGCCGCCGCCCGCAACCGTTTGAACGCCGTGCTCGGCGACCGGGTGCTGCTGCTGCCGTCGGCCTCCTCGACCGCCCCGAGCGTCTTCGCCGACGCCGACCTCATCGAGCGCACCCGCCAGGGCACGCTTCGGTTGACCTGCATCGCGGGGATCACCGGCCGCCCCGCGCTGAGTGTGCCGCTGCTGGGCGTGCCGCAGCGGGGCGCCCTGCTCCCGGCGCCCGTCGGCCTGTGCCTCGTCGGCCCGCGCTTCGGCGAGCTCGCCCTCATCGCCCTGGGTGCGTCGCTGTCGGGGTAGACAGTTGGCGGTAGACCGCCCAGCTGTTGGCGAGATGGCCCACGGCGAGCAGCACGACCGCGATGCCGAGCCACCAGGAGGCGGCCCAGATCGCCGCGAGGCCGAATGCCAGCACCGGGAGCACCGCCATGGGGATGGGGAGCGGCCCGAGCGGCGCGTAGAGGTCGTCGAAGCGCCGGCGAGCGAGGTACCGGCCCCAGAGCGCCCAGTAGCCGGCGACAACAATCAGAACCCCGACCAACCAGCCGTCGACCCCGCGTGCCCCGGACAGGGTGAGCAGCACGAGGCACCCCACCTGGCCGGCGCGCTCGAGGATGGTGAAGAGCAGGCCAGCGTCTTTCGTGCGGGGAATTCCGGTGGTCGGCCGGATCACGAGCAGGAGCGCATTCGGCGCCAGTAGTGCGAGCGCCACGAGCAGGCCGGGCAGCGTGAACGACATAGCCGGGCTCAGTCCGCCCGGGTGCCGCGGCGCATCGTCATCCCGCCGCACAGGATGCCCACGAGGGCGAACAGCCCGATGATGGCGCCGCCGATCTCGTCCTCGTGCGACACCGCGTAGCCGCCGCCCACGGAGCCCGCGACGAGCGACCCGACCAGCACGGCCAGCCCGACAATGGTGAGTCTCGTCACCGGGCCAGTGTGGCACCGTCCCCCCGCCGCCGCTACGGGGGTTTACCCCATAGGCGGCGGACCGCGGCGGCCGGTACCGTCGGGAACATGCAGGCAACGTCGTGATCCAAGCAGTAGGACTGACCAAGCGCTATGGCGCGAAGACCGCGGTCGATGAGGTGAGTTTCACCGTTCGACCGGGCATGGTGACCGGCTTCCTCGGGCCGAACGGCGCGGGCAAGTCGACGACGATGCGACTCATCGTCGGGCTCGACCGCCCGACCTCGGGCGCCGTGACGGTCAACGGGAGCGCGTATGCGGGGCTCCGTGCCCCGCTGCATGAGGTCGGGGTGCTCCTCGACGCCAAGGCGGTGCACACCGGGCGGAGCGCGCGCAACCATCTCCTCGCGCTCGCTGCGACCCACCGGATCTCGCGTGCGCGAGTGGACGAGGTCATCGCGATCACGGGCCTCGAGTCTGTGGCGCACAAGCGCGTCGGAGGCTTCTCACTCGGCATGGGGCAGCGGCTCGGCATTGCCGCGGCGCTGCTGGGCGACCCCGCGACGCTCATCCTCGATGAGCCGGTCAACGGGCTGGACCCCGAGGGCGTCATCTGGGTGCGACATCTCGCCCGCCAGCTCGCGGGCGAGGGCAGGACGATCTTCCTCTCCTCGCACTTGATGAGTGAGATGGCCCAGACCGCCGACCACATCATCGTGCTCGGCAGGGGCCGCGTGATCGCCGACGCCCCGGTCGCCGACATCGTCGCTCTCGCGACGGGCACCGCAGTTCGGGTGCGCACCCCGCACGCCGCGCGGCTGACCGAACTGCTGTCGGCACGGGCGACGGTCACCAGCGGCGCCCCCGATCTGCTCGAAGTGACGGGTCTCACGTCGCCGCAGATCGGCGAACTGGCGGCCGCGGCCGGGGTCGTGCTGCACGAACTCTCGCCCGTGGCGGGCTCCCTCGAAGACGCCTACCTCGCTCTCACTCAGGACGAGGTCGAATACCAGGCGGGTGCACGATGACGACGACCACCACCACCGCCCTGCCGGGGCTCACGTTCGGGGGCATCCTGAACTCCGAATGGATCAAACTGCGCACACTGCGATCCACCCTCTGGTGCTACGCGCTCATCGTCGTGATCACCATCGGCCTGGGGCTGCTCCTGGCCGGCACCGCGGACACGGCTGGCACGGCCGTGCCCGCCGACGCGCAGCAGGCGATCTGGCTGCAGGTGTCGACGCTGGGCATCCAGTTCAGCGTGCTGATCACGTCGGTGCTGGGTGCCCTCGTGATCACGGGCGAGTACGGAACGGGGATGATCCGCTCGACCCTCGCGGCGGTACCCCGCCGAACGCCCGCGCTGCTGGCCAAGGCGCTCGTGTTCGGGGTGGCGACCTTCGTGGTGGGATTCATCTCGGTGCTGGCCACCGCGCTCGCGACCGCGCCCGTGCTCGCGTCCCGTGGCATCCATGCCGATTTCGGCGACCCGCAGCCGTGGCTGGTGTTTCTCGGCGGCGCCGGGTACCTGTCACTGGTCGGGCTCATCGCCCTCGCGCTCGGCACCATCATCCGCAACAGCGCGGGCGGTATCGCCGCCGCCCTCGGCCTCATTCTCGTCGTGCCGACGATCGTCGGCATCATCGCCGGGGTGACGAAGGCGGACTGGGCCGCCGACCTCGGTCAGTACCTGCCGAGCAGCGGCGGTTCCCAGATGTACAACGCGCTCCAGGCGCCCGGCGCGGTGCAGCTCGAGCCGTGGCAGGGGGCGCTCGTCGTCATCACCTGGGTCGTGGTTCTCATGGCCGGCGCGGTGATCCTGCTCAAGAAGCGGGACGCCTAGGGGCGAGGTAGCGCCTCCCCTCCCCACGCCCGCCTGAGACCGGAACGTTCGGAGCGGGGGTCATGCGCCGGCAACGTAGGGCAGAGTGCCCTACGTTGCCGGGATGACTACCCCGGACCGAATGGTGAAGACGAGCGTGTACCTCCCCGCGAACGAGTTGGCGCGGCTGCACGAGATCGCGGCGCGGCGCCGCAGCTCGTCGGCGGCGCTGATCAGGTCGGCGATCTCGACGATGATCGGCACGCATCGACCGCCGCCGCGCGGTGGTTTCCTCGGCCGAAACATGGGCGAATCACACGAAGAATACGATTGAGCCATGTCGAGCCTGCCGATCAACCCGCCGCCGCGTCTTCTCATGGGTCCGGGGCCGATCAACGCCGACCCGCGCGTGCTGCGCGCGATGTCGGCGCAGCTCGTGGGGCAGTACGACCCGGCCATGACGGCGTACATGAACGAGACGATGGAGCTCTACCGCGGGGTGTTCAAGACGGCCAACGCTGCCACGCTCCTCGTCGACGGAACCAGCCGCGCGGGCATCGAGTCGGCGTTCGTGAGCCTCATCGAGCCCGGCGATGTCGTGCTCGTGCCGGTGTTCGGGCGGTTCGGGCACCTGTTGCGCGAGATCGCCGAGCGCTGCCAGGCCGACGTGCGCGTGATCGAGCGCGAGTGGGGAACCGTGTTCACCGCCGACGAGATCGAGGCCGCGCTGCGAGAGCACAAGCCCAAGCTGCTCGCGATCGTGCACGGCGACACCTCGACAACGCTCGCCCAGCCTCTCGACGAGCTCGGCGCGCTGTGCGAGAAGCACGGTGTGCTGTTCTACAGCGATGCGACGGCCTCGCTCGGCGGCAACACCTTCGAGACCGACGCGTGGGGCCTCGACGCCGTCACCGCAGGGCTGCAGAAGTGCCTCGCCGGTCCGTCCGGGAGCTCGCCCATCACCCTCTCGGAGAGGGCCGTCGAGGTCATCAACGCCCGCAAGAGCATCGAGGCGGGCATCCGGAGCGAGGGGGATGCCGTGAGCAGCAGCCCCATCCGCAGCAACTACTTCGACCTCAGCCAGATCCTCGACTACTGGGGCCCGAAGCGGCTCAACCACCACACCGAGGCCACGAGCATGCTGTACGGGGCACGGGAGTGCGCGCGCCTGCTCGTCGACGAGGGGATGGAGCAGGCCGTCGAACGGCACCGCGTCAACGGCGGGGCCATGGTCGCGGGGCTCACCGCGATGGGCCTGCAGCTGTTCGGCGACCAGTCGGTGCGCATGAACAACGTCGTGGGAGTGCATATCCCCGACGGCATCGACGGCGACGGTGCGCGCGCGACGATCCTGGGCGACTTCGGCATCGAGATCGGCACGAGCTTCGGCCCGCTCGCGGGCAAGGTGTGGCGCATCGGCACCATGGGCTACAACGCCCGACGGGATGCCGTGCTCACGACGCTCGCGGTGCTCGAGCAGGTGCTCCGCCGCGGCGGGGTGCCGGTCACGGCGGGCAGCGGGGTGGGCGCCGCCCTGGAGCGCTATGAGCACTGACGCCGCCCTCATCCTCGACCGCTGCGACGAGCTCGCGACGATCTCGAGCGATCCCGAGCACCTCGTGCGCGTGCACCTGTCGCCCGAGCACAAGGCCGCCAACGAGCTCGTCGCCACCTGGATGGAGCAGGCGGGCCTGAGCACCTGGCAGGACGCCGCGGGCAACCAGTGCGGCCGGATGGAGGGCAGCGAGCCGGGGCTGCCCGCGCTCCTGCTCGGCTCGCACATCGACACCGTGCCCGACGCGGGGCGCTACGACGGGATGCTCGGGGTGCTGCTCGCGATCGCCGTCGTGAACCGACTGCCCACGAACACGCTCCCGTTCGCCGTCGAGGTCGTGGCGTTCAGCGACGAGGAGGGCACGCGCTTCGGCACCGCGCTGCTCGGCAGCCGCGCCCTCGCCGGAACCTGGGACGACGACTGGTGGAACCTGCGCGACGCGGACGGCATCTCGCTGTTCGAGGCCTTCCAGGACTTCGGGCTCGACCCCGCCCGCCTGCCCGGGGCGTTCCGGCGGCCCGACGACCTCATCGGCTACCTCGAGGCGCACATCGAGCAGGGCCCGTACCTCGAGGACGCCGACCGGCGCCTCGCGGTCGTCACCTCCATCGCGGGCGCCCGCCGCTTCGAGTTCACGATGACGGGCAAGGCCGGCCACGCCGGCGGAACCCCCTACGACCGCCGCAAGGACGCACTGGTGGGCGCGTCGGAGCTCGTGATCGAGATCGAGCGACTCTCGAAGCAGCAGCACGTGATCGGCACGGTCGGCAAGCTCGAGGCGTTCCCGGGCGGGGTCAACGTGATCCCCGGCCGTGTGGAGTTCAGCCTCGACCTGCGCGCCGAGTTCGACGACGACCGCGACGAGGCCCTGCGCCTCATCGACGAGGCCGCCGACGAGATCGCCCGCCGGCGGGGGCTGCACTTCAGCAAGCACGAGATCTACCGCGCCGACGCGGTGGTGTGCGACCTCGACCTTCGGGCCGGCATCGAGGCGGGCATCCGCACGACCGGTGATGACAGCCCCCTGGCGTTCTGGAGCAGGGCCGGGCACGACGGGATGGCCGTGGTCGCCGTCACCCCGATCGCGATGCTCTTCCTGCGGTGCAAGGGCGGCGTAAGCCACCACCCCGACGAGTCGGTGCGCGCCTCCGACGTCGCGGCCGCCCTCGACGCGTACGAGGCCGCGGTGCTGGCGCTGGCTCAGCGCTGAGCGATCACCGGTGGTCGATGTCGGCGCCATCCCATAGGTCGGCGCACTCGAGTTCGTCCACGCCGTTCTCCACGAGGTAGGCGCGGGCGCCGCGGTCGCCCGTGAGCGACCCCGCGAGCGGCAGCCAGTGCTCGGCCGCGATGTAGACCGGATGCCCCGGCTCGCCCCGGTAGACGGCCTGCCGCAGCGGCCCTCCCGCCGCGAGCACCCGTTGCACGACGTCGACCGTGAGCCCCGGCAGGTCGACCAGTGTGACGAGGATCGCCTCGCCGCCAGCTGCCGCAAGACCCGTCCTGAGCGACTCGGCGAGGCCGCGCTCCCACTCCATCGAGACGACCGTGGTGATGCGGTCGTCCTCGGGCACGAGGGGCCGCGCCGCGGTGGCCTGCGCCCCGAGCACGACGATCACGCGCGAGCATCCGCCCGTGAGGAGGGTCGTCGCGGCGGTAGCGACCCAGGGGGTTCCGTCGGGCATCCGCCGCAGGGCCTTGGGCCCGCCGGCGCGGGAACCCGCGCCGGCGGCGAGCACGATTCCGGTGACGTCTGCCATTGTTGTATTCAACATGATGGACGTCACCGACTCTGCACTGCGCGAAGGCCTGTACACGGCCCTCGCCGTGCGCCGGTGGGTGGAGGACGTGGCGTCGCGGGCCCCGTTCGAGAACGTTGCCCACCTGCTCGCGGTCGCGGGGGCCGAGGCGACACCGCTGTCGCGCGACGAGGTCGATGAGGCGATCGCGCACCATCCCCGCATCGGTGAGAAGCCCGTCGGTGCCGGCGTCTCCCAGCAGATGAGCCGGTCGGAGCAGGGTGCGTCGACCGAGTTCGCCGACGAGATCGCCGCGGGCAACGCCGCCTACGAGGAGCGCTTCGGGCGCGTGTTCATCATCCGCGC
>Ga0247738_10000803_pt1 | contig 11432 bp, 11 predicted proteins | sample UWRJL013104B2_FD_180936 | JGI IMG/M metagenome (GOLD analysis project Ga0247738, IMG submission 180936) | Plant litter microbial communities from Arlington Agricultural Research Station in Wisconsin, United States - UWRJ-L013-104B-2 | ecosystem: Environmental > Terrestrial > Plant litter >...
TCACCAGATAAAAGCAACGATTTATTGTTGTTCAGCATTGCTCCTTTAACAATGATGGCGGCAAGTTATGTCGAATATGTACAGCAAAAATTAAACAGCGAAATTGTATTTTATACTTTAATTGCGTGTAGTTTATTTACTTTTTTCAGCCAATTATAATTTGCTGCCGTAAGCAAGATCACCGGCGTCGCCGAGTCCCGGCACGATATAATTTTTTTCATTCAGTTTTTCATCGAGAGACGCAACCCAAAGATGACAATTGTCCGGAAGATTTTTTTCAAGATAAGCGACACCTTCAGGAGCTGCAATAACGACAACAATATGAATTTCGTTTGGAGTAGCGTTCTGAACCAATTTTTCATGAACTGCCACTACTGATTGCCCCGTCGCCAACATGGGATCAAGAAGTAAAACTGTTTTATTATTGATATTTGAAACGGCTTGATATTCAACTCGAATTTCGAACTCATGATCGTTATTCGGATGATATCTGCAAGCCGAAACAAAACTATTTTCGGCATGATCAAAATAATTTAAAAAGCCATTATGCAATGGTAATCCGGCTCTTAATATTGAACATAAAACCAAATCATCATTAATTTCGGTAGTTTTTTTAATGCCAAGCGGCGTTTGAATATCTACATTTTTATATGACAAATTTTTGCTTAATTCATAAGCCATAATTTCGCCAATTCGTTCGATATTTTTTCGAAAACGCATACTGTCATTTTGAACATTTACATTTCTGATTTGACCCAAAAAATGATTTAAAACGCTATTATTTTCAGATATATAATGAATTTTCATGTGGAGTTTTTAGAATTATCAATGATTTGTGATACTAAAATGAAAAAACCTACGTTTTTTTCACAGCATAAAAGTATAAAAAGTATCTTTGCTTCTCTAATAATTAAAGACATGTTTTCAAAATTAGCATATTCTGTTTTCGAACAAAGCATCAAAGATTATCACCAGTTTGATAACGTTGATCAACCAATAAACAATCCATATTCTAAGGATAAATTCGAGCATTTATTATATTTAAAAAACTGGATTGACACTGTTCAATGGCATTTTGAAGATATTATTCGTGATCCGCAAATTGATCCGGTTGCAGCATTAACTTTAAAAAGAAGAATTGATGCTTCAAATCAGGAACGTACAGATATGGTGGAATATATTGACAGTTATTTTTTGCAAAAATACAGTGATGTAAAAGCAAAAGATGGCGCAAAAATTAATTCTGAAAGTCCGGCCTGGGCGTTTGACAGATTATCTATTTTGGCTTTAAAAATTTATCACATGAATGAAGAAGCTACTCGTGTTGAGGCTTCACAAGAACACAGAGATAAATGCCAGGAAAAATTAAACATTCTTTTAGAGCAAAGAAGTGATTTGTCTACAGCAATTGATGATTTGTTGGCAGATATCGAAAACGGAGATAAATTCATGAAAGTGTACAAACAAATGAAAATGTACAACGACGATGAATTGAATCCTGTTTTATATCAAAATAAAAAATAATTGGCAAAATTGTCCAATATTAAGCATATAGCCGTCATGAGACTTTCCGCAATGGGAGATGTCGCCATGACGGTTCCTGTTTTACGCGCTTTTGTAAAACAATATCCGGAAGTTAAACTAACAGTAATCTCACGTCCGTTTTTTAAGCCCTTTTTTGACGGAATTCCCAATCTTGATTTTTTTGCTTTTGATGAAAAAGAACGCCATAAAGGTTTCGCGGGACTTTTACGATTGTTTCTGGATGTCAGAAAATTAAAAATTGATGCTTTTGCAGATCTTCATAATGTATTAAGATCTAAAATTGTGAGTTTGCTTTTCGCTTTAAGCGGAAAAAAAAGAGCCACTGTTGACAAAGGCCGTGAAGGAAAAAAAGAATTAACCCGGGAAGAAAATAAAATATTCAAACAATTGCCTACAATGTTCGAAAGACATGCAAAGGTTTTTGAAGAACTTGGTTTTATTCTGGATCTATCTAATACTACTTTTCCTGAAAAGGCAAATTTGAGTGCAGAAATTTTAGAGATTATTGGCGGTCAAAATCAAAAATTAATTGGAATTGCGCCTTTTGCACAATATGATTCTAAAGTTTACCCTTTGGATTTGATGACAGAAGTTATTACAACTTTGGCACAAAATCAAGACTATAAAATTTTGCTTTTTGGCGGAGGAAAAAAAGAAATCGAAATATTAGATTCACTTTCACAATCCTTTGAAAATGTAATAAACATGGCTGGAAAAATTAAATTTCAGCAAGAATTACAACTAATAAGCAATCTCGATGTAATGCTTTCTATGGATTCTGGAAATGCACATATTGCAGCCATGTTAGGTGTAAAAGTTATCACACTTTGGGGCGCAACACATCCTTATGCAGGATTTTTGCCGTTTAATCAAAGTCTGGAAAATGCTTTAACTTCAGACAGAAATCAATATCCAAAATTACCTACATCTGTTTACGGAAATAAAATTGTAGCAGGTTATGAAGATGCGATGAGAAGTATTCCCTCGAAGAATGTTGTTGAGAAGATTCAGCGGTTATTATAATTCCAATAAAGAAATTCTAAAATAGAAATATCTAAAAAAAATTCCAAATTCCAACTTTACAATTGGGATTTGGAATTTTTTTATTGGAATTTAATTTTCTTATAAATCAAGAAAAAGATATCCTATTGGTTTCTTTTTGTTTTTATCGATTACGATTTTAACAAAATGATTTTCTTTTTCAGTAGCGAGTAAAATGTGTTCAAAATCTTCGGTAGAATTTCTGTAAACCTTATGTATCAATTGAGATTCTTTGATTTTATTTGATAAAACTTTAGCAGCTTTTAATTCACTTATATAAGGCCAAATATTAAAAAAACTATCAGTAGAGACTGATATTTCTGCCATTTCCCCAGTTATTGTTGAATTATACTTTTCTGTTGAAAGTAGTTTGGGAGCTTTTTTGTTTCTTCTTTTTTTAATTATAAAGTAGACACAAAATAAAGATGTTATTACAAAAAGTAATATAAAAGTGAGACGAAGGTAATGATGCATTGCCATAATATTTAATGTTTTAAATGTTGACAAATTAAGATGGCTTTTACAATTGATCTTAAAAACGAAAGTTGTATCAGCTTTATACACTACTAATATAGTGAATTTTAAGCATCGTTTTTGAAAAATCCTTAAAAACTTACACCCTTTTTTGTTTATAATTTAATCTGAGAGAAATATAGTTAGTCACACTTTTCAAACTCTTACAAAGAAATTCGTTCACAAAAAAAATTCCAAATCCCAATTGTAAAAGTTGGAATTTGGAATTTAATTTTTTATTGGAATTTAACCTCTAAACATCATCATAATCTACATAAATAGATTCTGAAGTTGGGTGCGCCTGACAAGTTAAAATTAAACCTGAAGCAATTTCTTTATCGGTTAAAATAGAATTTTTAGTCATTTCGGCAGTTCCGGACGTTACACGCGCTAAACAGCTGCTGCAAATTCCGCCCTGACAAGAATACGGAGCGTCGATTCCTTGTTTTAAAGCTGCGTCAAGAATGGTTTGTTTTTGAGACATTTCAAAAGAAACTTCATCATCATCAACCAAAACAGTGATTTTTGTATGTCCTTCTAATGAAGTTTTTATTTCATGTTCCTGAGATGAAGAAGTGAAAAGTTCAAACTTAATAGCCGAATCTTTTACGTTTTTCTCTTTCAAAATCGCCGAAACTGTATTGATCATTTCTTCGGGACCGCATAAGTAGAATTTATCAAATTCAAGTTCTTTGTGTTTATTGTTCAAAACAAAATTTACTGTCGATTTTTCGATTCTGCCAAACAATGCGTTTTCAGCTTTAGCCTGACTAAAAACAAAATGAACAAAAAAGCGTCCTACATATTGCAATTGCAAGTCGTGCAATTCCTGGTAAAAGATGGTGTCTTCCGGAGTTCTATTTCCGTAAACTAATACAAATGAGCTTTTTGGTTCACTTTTTAATATCGATTTTATGATAGAAAGTACTGGAGTAATTCCGCTTCCGGCAACAAAAGCTGCGTAATTTTTTTGTCTTTCGGCATCTGGTTCAAAAGTAAATTTTCCTTCTGGCTGCCCTACTTCAAGAACGTCTCCTGCTTTTAATTTAGTATTGGCAAATTGCGAAAACAAACCGTTTTTTACTGCTTTTACTGCAATTCTCAATTCACCGCTTTCTGGAGCTGAGCAAATAGAATAAGCACGGCGAATTTCTTGATTATCAAGAGTTAACTTTAAGTTTACGTATTGTCCGGCAATAAATTTATAATCTAATTTTAGTTCTTCCGGAACATTAAAAAGTATCGAAACCGCATCGGCAGTTTCACGTTTTACCTCTTTAATTATAAGTTTTAAGAATGAAGGCATGATTTAATTTTTATGCAAAAGTAGCAAACGGCGCTTAATTGATAGACACGAATTTATTATTTTTAACTTTTTTTGTAATGTTTTCTTACATTTGGACTCTTACTATAAACTCAAAACCAAAACCATGATTAGAAAGTTTATTTATCTGGAATGGAAAGCCTTTACCAGATCTGCCTCTTTTGGAGCAAATCTTGCCATGAAAATTTTAATAGGCTTTTTGATGGTCTATTTCTCGGTCATCTTTATCGCTATGGGCGTTGGTACCTTTTACCTTCTCAAGGAAATGAACTTCGAACCATTATTAACAGTCAATCGATTTTTGATTTATTATTTTTTATTCGATTTGGTCATTCGTTTGTTAATGCAGGCAATTCCTGTTCTTAATATAAAACCGTTGTTGGTTTTACCTTTTAATAAGCATACAATTGTTCATTTTTCATTGGGCAAAACGGCTTTGTCCTTTTTCAATTGGGTTCATGCGCTTTTCTTTGTTCCGTTTGCAATTGTATTAATAATAGAAGGTTATGATATTATTGGAATTACGTTTTGGCTTTTGGCGATTTTTTCTTTAATATATATCAACAATTTTCTAAATATTATTTTAAGTAATATCGATAAATTATTTGTTGTTTTTATTGCACTTGCCTTAGTTTTAGGAATAGCCCAATATTATGAATTATTTGACATTACCATTTTTACAACACCATTTTTTCAGGGACTTTATAGCAAAAAGGGATTATTTTTAATTCCGGTTTTAGTTTTAATAGCATTGTATCAGTTTACTTTTAAATATTTTAAAAACAATTTATTTTTAGATGCCGGACTTTCTAAAAAAGAAGATATTGCAACGACCGAAAATTTGGTTTGGTTAAACCAATTTGGGACTTTAGGAACGTTTCTTAAAAATGATATTAAATTAATCCGAAGAAACAAAAGATCAAAAACTACACTGATTATGAGTTTTTTCTTTTTGTTTTACGGATTGATCTTTTTTGGAAATACGCATCAACCGCCAATCATGCATATTTTTGCAGGAATATTTGTTTCGGGCGGATTTTTATTTGTCTTTGGGCAGTTTGTACCAAGCTGGGACAGTTCGTATTATCAGTTGATGATGACACAAAATATTCCGTATCGCGGATACATTACTTCAAAATGGTGGCTGGTTGTAATTGCCACTTTTATTTCGACAATTTTGGCATCGTTTTATCTTTTGTACGGATGGGAAATTTATTTAACCATTGTCGTTGGAGCCATTTATAATATAGGTGTCAATTCGCATTTGGTACTTCTTGGAGGTGCATTTACAAAGACTCCAATTGATTTAAGTAATGCCGGGGGCGCTTTTGGAGACAAAAAAGCATTTAACGTAAGTGCCATGTTATTGACTTTGCCAAAATTATTATTGCCTTTGGGATTATATGGCATCGGACTTTATTTGGGAAATAAAAATCTTGGATTGGCTCTTGTTGCCGGGGCAGGGGTTTTGGGTTTTATTTTTAGGAACTCTGTTTTTTCATTAATCGAAAAAAGATATAAAATAGAAAAGTATAGTACGATTCAAGCTTACAAACAGAAGAACTAATTAGCCAATTTGAAAATGTGTCAATTAGATAATTAGCCTTAATTGACAAATCTAAAATCTTAATTCAAAAATCTAAAATTACCATGATACAAGTAAATCAGCTTTCAAAAATATATAACGGAACAACAGTTTTAAACATTAACCATCTTGAAATACCAAAAGGGCAAAGTTTTGGATTAGTGGGAAATAATGGAGCTGGGAAAACTACTTTTTTTAGTTTATTGTTAGATCTGATTCAACCATCAACAGGAAATATTAAAAGTAATAATATTGAGGTCAATTCAAGTGAAAACTGGAAATCTTTCACTGGTTCATTTTTAGATGAAAGTTTTTTGATTGGCTATTTAACTCCCGAAGAATATTTTTATTTTATTGGAGATTTGCGTCATCAAAATAAAGCAGATATAGACTCTTTGTTGAGGCAATATGAAGAGTTTTTTAATGGAGAAATTCTCAACAACAAAAAATATCTTCGTGATTTGTCTAAGGGAAATCAGAAGAAGGTGGGGATTATTGCCACACTTATAGGAAATCCTGAAGTTGTTATTCTGGATGAACCGTTTGCAAATTTAGATCCGACAACTGTAAGCCGATTGAAAAAAATTATAAAAGAGCTGGCACAAAATCCAAACGTTACAGTTCTGGTTTCCAGCCATGATTTGCAGCATACAGTGGAAGTTTGCGATCGTATTGTTGCACTTAATAAGGGTGAAATTGTAAAAGATATTCAAACATCAGAAGAAACCTTACAAGAACTCGAATCGTTTTTTGCTGTTTAAAGTGTAGATATATCAAAAAGAAGCGTAATTTTACAGGGCATTATACTAAAAATCCTTTTTAGAAGTTAATTGATTTAAAATCTTTTCTATTGAAAAAGAATACTCTTAAATATAGTTCTGCTTTGGCATTTCTGTTTGTTTTGATAGCTTGTTCTACCAAAAAGAACACTTTTTTGTCAAGAAATTCTCATGCTTTAAGTACAAAATATAATATTTTGTACAATGGCGGTATTGGTTTAGACAAAGGCTTAAAATCTATTCAGGCAGATAATAAGGATAATTTTTGGAAGATGCTTCCTATTGAAAAAATGCAGGTTGATGAAAATTTTTCTGAAGAAGGAAAAGCAAAAAATGCAGATTTTGAAAAAGCAGAAACCAAAGCAACAAAAGCCATTCAGAAACATTCTATGAATATTGGGGGAAGAGAAAAAAACTCCCAAATTGATGAGGCTTACTTAATGTTAGGAAAAGCCAGATACTACGATCAGCGCTTTATTCCTGCCTTGGAAGCATTCAATTATATTTTATATAAATACCCAAACAGCAGTAATATTTATACAGCAAAAATCTGGCGCGAAAAAACCAATATGCGTTTAGGTAATGATGCCATTGTAATAAAAAACATCAATCTTTTATTAAAAAATACAGATTTAAATAAGCAAACATTTTCGGATGCAAATGCATTATTAGCAGAAGCTTTTTTAAATTTAGAAGAAAGAGATAGTGCTGTGACGAAGCTTAAAATTGCAGAAGAATTTTCGAGAATAAACGAAGAGAAAGCGCGCTATCGTTTTATTCTTGGACAAATGTATCAGGAAATTGGAAAAAATGACAGCGCCAATTATTTTTATGATGGTGTAATCGATATGAACCGCAAAGCCGACAGGAAATATATGATGCATGCGTATGCTAAAAAAGCGCAGATGTATGATTATGAAAATGGCAATGACACAATATTTTTAAAAACCTATAATGATTTAGTAAAGGATCGTGAAAACAGACCTTACTATGATGTCCTTTTTTATGAAATGGGGGTTTTTTATGATAAAAAGAAACAGCAGGACAACGCTTTGAAATTCTATAATAAATCATTAGCGAGAAAATCGCAAGATTCTTACTTAGTGGCATCGGCTTATAGAAATATAGGTGATATGTATTTTAAAAATACAGATTATACAATGGCTGCCAAATATTATGACAGTACATTGGTAAAATTAGATCCGAAAACGAGAGAATACGCTTTTATTCAAAAAAACCGAAAAAATCTGGATGACGTCATTAAATATGAAGCAATTGCCAAAAGAAATGACAGTATTATAAAAGTTCATGATTTACCGGCACCGGATCGAAAAATTTATTTTGAAAATTACATCGCTGAATTAAAAAAGAAAGATGAAGCTAAACGTATTTTAGAAGAAAAGGAAAAAGAAAGACTGGCAAACATAGAACGTAATTCAAATTCTGGCGGTGGCGGACCAACAGCTGTGAATCCTTCATCAATAGGAAAACCATCAGATCCAAATGTGGGAGCTATTATGCCGCCTGATGGAAATTCGACGGTAAGTACTTTCTATTTTTATAACCCGACAACAGTTGCCTACGGTAAATTGCAGTTTAAAAAAATGTGGGGCAACAACCGAACTTTAGGAACAAACTGGAGATTGGCAGCTGTAAAATCTGCAAATAATGTTGCATTAAATGATACTTTAAATAACAATCCAGATGCAATGAATGCATTAAAAGATACCATTGTTATTGAAAAGTATACCACAGAATTTTACGAAAAGCAGCTTCCAACATCTCAAATTGTAATGGACAGCATTGGTAAAGAACGAAATTTTGCTTACTATCAATTAGGACTCATTTATAAAGAAAAATTTAAAGAGTATAATTTAGCAAGCGATAAGCTGGAACAATTATTAAAAAACAATCCTGAAGAAAAATTGGTTTTGCCATCGATGTATAATTTGTATAAAATCTATCAAATTACAAATCCTGCCAAAGCCGAAGCTATAAAAGCAAATATTACAGGAACTTATCCAAATTCGAGATATGCTCAAATTTTAAATAAGACCAGTGAAGAAGATTTAATTACCCCTGACAAAGAATACAAGAAATGGTATAAGTTGTTTGAAGAAGAACAATATTATGTTGTTTTAGACAATATTGATAATTTAATAAATCAATATTCAGGTGATGAAATTGTTTCTAAATATGAATTGCTGAAAGCGAATACTTTAGGAAAAACAAATGGTTTAGCTGCTTATAAAAAAGGTCTTGAAGCAGTTGCAGATAATTATCCAAATACCGAAGAAGGAAAAAATGCACGTGAAATCCTGGAGAAACAAATTCCGACTTTAGAAAAGCTTGATTTTACGACAGTTGACAGTAAAAACTGGAAAATTTTATATCAGGTTTCTAGTAATGATTCTCAAACACGTAAAAAAATTGAAGAAGCAATAAGAGTGTTTTTATTAGTTGAAAATTATGAGAGGTTAACAACTTCTGTAGATAAGTACAATAAAACCTACAATTTTGTAGTTATCCATGGAATTAAATCAGAGGCTTATGCAAATGATGTTGTTGGAATCTTAAGAGATGATAAAAAATATAAAATTGCACAGCCAGGAATTATTATCTCGAGTGACAATTATAAAGTTATTCAAATCAAGAAAAACATTGAAGCGTATTTAGCCCCCAAAAATCCATAATAAAATGTTTGACAAAGTAAAAAAAAACGGAACTGAGCAATTAGGTAAAACAAACAGAATTGTAGAAGGCACATCCATTGTTGGCGATATTGTTTCTAAAGCCGATTTTCGTTTAGATGGAGAGTTGATAGGTAACTTTACATCACAGGGAAAATTAGTAATTGGCGCAAGTGGTGTTATTAAAGGAGAAATTATTTGTAACAATGCCGATATTGAAGGAGAATTTCATGGAAAAATAAAAGTACTTGAAATTCTTAATATTAAAGCAACGGCAAGAATTCATGGAGAAGTTGCTGTTGGAAAATTGTCTATTGAGCCAGGAGCCGAATTTACAGCTACTTGTACGATGTTGAAAAGCAATAACGAAGTAACAAATAAAGATGGAAAAGGAGCCCAACAAAAACAGGCGGAATAAATGGCTGCCACTAATAAATATTCCCGTTCAAATGGGAATTATTATTTTTTTGTTTTCCTATTTTGGTACTTGGTTAGATGAAAATCATCCAAGTCCAAAAGTTTATTATAATACAATTTTTGTCATGCTTGGTGTTGGACTTGCCTTATATAATGTTATTAGGCAAGTAAACGACATTAATAAAACAAAGTAAATTACGTTTAAAAGTGCTTTAAATAAATATTGCATCTTTGCATAAAAATTATTTCAAATGCTTTTAAAAATTTACAAACCTATTTTACAATTGTTCTTTTTAGCTTTAGCAGCATATGTTTTGCATAAAGCAGCTTTTTTACTTTTAAAAGTTAATCCCCAAAACTTTTATTATAGTATAGAATTTTTGTATTTAATTTTTTTCGGAATTTCCGCATTGTTATACCTTATATTATTAATAGTAAAAAAGAAGAATTTTGAAATTGTTGGAATGGTTTTCCTTTTCGGAACCTTTGCGCAAATGTTATTAGGATATTTAATTTTGAGACCTATTTTAGAAAGCAAATCGGAAGAGGTCATGATTGAGAAAATCAATTTTTTTGTAACATTTATTTTATTTTTGTTATTTGAGACGCTTTTAACTGTCCGATTATTAAATGAAAAGCGTTAAAATAACGATTCTGTAAAACAAGGTTTAAAAATAATTTTTCATATCCTTTTGAATATTAATAAAAAATGTACCTTTGCACCAAATTTCAGAAACGTAAAAATAAGATTTTTAACAGATATGGTGATTTCAAACAGACCGCTTAAATTTATTCTTGCAGCTTTAGTAGCTTGTCTTCCAGTATCGGGTTTTGCAAACTCAGAGAATGACTCAACGCATGTACAAAGTGAGGTAGCTCATGAAGAGAAAGTTGTTTCACATGATAATCATGCAGAAGCAGAACATGTAGCACAGGATCCAAAAGCAAAAGTGGATGCTTTTATTGATCACCACTTACAAGACTCTCATGATTTTGTTTTCTTTTCAGATGATAAAGAAAATAAACATTATGGTTTTCCATTACCAGTTATTCTTATTGACGGAGGATTGAAAATTTTCTCGTCTTCAAAATTACACCACGGTGAAGAAGTTGCAGAAGTTGATGGAAACTTCTACAAACTGGTTCATGGTAAAATATACAAAACAGATGCTGCCGGAACAATTACTTTTAACGAGCATGGACATCCTGAAAATGAAAAACCGTTAGATTTCTCTATTACAAAAAATGTTGTGTCAATGCTTTTTGTTGCAGTACTATTATTCTTCATGTTTACCGGTTTAGCAAAGTCATATAAAAAAGGACCAATCCCAACTGGATTTGGTAGAGTTTTAGAACCGCTAATTATTTTTATCAGAGACGAAATCGCTGTTCCAAATATTGGTGAGAAAAAATACAGAAAATATATGGGTTACTTGTTAACCGTATTTTTCTTTGTGTGGGTGTTAAACTTATTAGGTATGACTCCACTAGGAATTAACGTTACAGGAAATATTGCAATCACAGTTTGTTTGGCAATG
>Ga0247738_10000804_pt1 | contig 11429 bp, 9 predicted proteins | sample UWRJL013104B2_FD_180936 | JGI IMG/M metagenome (GOLD analysis project Ga0247738, IMG submission 180936) | Plant litter microbial communities from Arlington Agricultural Research Station in Wisconsin, United States - UWRJ-L013-104B-2 | ecosystem: Environmental > Terrestrial > Plant litter >...
AATGCGTCACGGCGGCAGGCTCGTGACTTTCCTTCCGCACCGAGATCGTCTAGCTGACGACAGGCTTGCATCCGGCAGGCGCCGAGCGCGAAACCGGCGCAAATCTTCATTTGGAATATACATTCTATTTTGCTAGATTGCGATATCATTTATGTCAAGTGCCGCAGGGCAGGAAGGTTTTTGGGATGGCGGAACTGGAGAGCCCCGGCACGATCAAGGCCTTCGAGGATCGGCTGCTGGAGGTGTCGGAAAGCCTGCCGAAGCGGCTGCGCCAGTGTGCTGATTACGTCGCCGCCAACAAGGACCGCATCGCGGTGTCGACGGTGGCGGAGATGGCCGAAGGCGCAGGGGTGCAGCCGTCGGCCTTCATGCGCTTCTGCCAGATCCTTGGCTTTTCCGGCTTCTCCGAGATGCAGAAACTGTTCCGCGAGAGTTTTGTCGGCGGCTGGCCGGACTATACGACGCGGCTGCACCACTTGCGCGAAAAGGCGGAAGGCAGCCCTTCGGCGCTGCTGGCCGAATTCGTGGACGCCGGCCGCACTTCGCTGGAAGGCCTGTTGAAGACGATCGAGCCGCAGGCGATGGAAGAGGCGGTAGCAGTGCTGACAAGCGCGCGGATGATCCATATCATCGGTCTGCGCCGGTCCTTCCCGGTCGCCAGCTACATGGCCTATGCGTTCGAAAAGATGAACGTGCCCGCCATGCTGCACAGCGCCGTCGGCAAGCTGGAGAATCACCATGCGATCCGCGATGGCGACGTGCTGCTGGCGATCACCTTCTCGCCCTATTCGATCGAGACAATCGATCTGGTAGAATCGGTCTCGGCCCGGGGCATTCCGGTGGTTGCCGTCACCGACACCATTGTCTCGCCGCTGCGCAAGTTCCAGGCGACCATGCTGTCTGTGTCGGAAGTCGATTTCGGCGCATTCCGCTCGCTGTCGGCAACCCTCTGTCTGGCGATCGCGCTCTGCGTCGCCGTCGGCACCGCGCGTCAGGAAGATTGAATATTTGTATTGAAATAAGAAAAAATAGAATTTAAAGTCCAAATCATTAGGAGTAGGACGCCGCCAGGAGACGGAACTCGTCCGAAGGCAGACGGTTGCAGCCGAAAAGGCCGGCGCCGGCAGGGAGGAATGTTGTGACGCCACTCGATCTGATCACGATCGGCCGGTCATCCGTGGACCTTTATGGGGCCCAGGTCGGCGGGCGTCTGGAGGATATGGCCTCCTTCAACAAATATATCGGCGGCTCGCCTACCAATATCGCCGCTGGCACCGCCCGGCTGGGGCTGAGATCGGCGCTGATCAGCCGGGTCGGCGACGAACACATGGGGCGTTTCATCCGCGAACAGCTGCAGCGCGAAGGCGTCGATACCCGCGGTCTGAAGACCGACCCGGCGCGGCTGACCGCTCTGGTGCTCCTCGGCATCCGCGACGACAAGCAGTTTCCGCTGATATTCTACCGCGAGAACTGCGCCGACATGGCGCTGTGCGAAGACGATATCGACCCGGACTTCATCGCCGAGGCAGGCTGCGTCTGCGTCACCGGCACCCATCTGTCGCATCGCAATACCGAGGCGGCCGTGATCAAGGCGCTGACGCTGGCTCGCCAAAACGGCGCCCGCACGGCGCTCGACATCGATTACCGCCCCAATCTCTGGGGCCTGGCCGGCCATGGCGACGGCGAAAGCCGTTTCATCGAATCGGCAGCCGTCACCGCCAAATTGCAGGCGACGCTGTCACGCTTCGACCTGATCGTCGGCACCGAGGAAGAATTCCACATCGCCGGCGGCAGCATCGACACCATCTCGGCCCTGAAGGCGGTCAGGCGGGTTTCCGACGCGACGCTGGTGTGCAAGCGCGGGCCGATGGGGGCGGTGGTGTTCGAGGGTGGCATTCCCGAAAACCTTGACGATGGCCAGACCGGCGAGGGCTTTCCGATCGAGGTGTTCAACGTGCTGGGCGCCGGCGACGGCTTCATGTCCGGCCTGCTGAAGGGATGGCTGACGGGGGAGGACTGGCCGGCCAGCCTGAAGATCGCCAATGCCTGTGGCGCCTTCGCCGTCTCCCGCCACGGCTGCGCGCCGGCCTATCCGAGCCAGGAGGAGCTGGACTATTTCTTCCGCACCGGCATTCGCAACAAGGCGCTGCGCAAGGACCTGGCACTGGAACAGGTGCACTGGTCGACCAACCGCGCCGGCGAGTGGCCGCAGATGCGGGTGTTCGCCTTCGACCACCGCATGCAGCTGGAGGCGATCGCCCGCGAGACCGGCGTGTCCGACGATCGCATTGGCGACTTCAAGGCGCTGTGTCTGAAGGCGGCGCTGAAGGTTTCCGGCGGCAGGCCCGGCTACGGCATTCTCTGCGACGGCAGGCTCGGCCGCGAAGCGCTCTACCAGGCGACCGGGACCGGGCTGTGGATCGGCCGGCCGGTCGAATGGCCGGGATCGCGGCCGCTGACGCTGGAGCCGGAACTTGGCGCCGATTTCGGCGGCCTCAGCGAATGGCCGCTCGACAATGTCGTCAAGGTGCTGTGCTTCTATCACCCGGATGATGGCGACGACATTCGCGCCGATCAGGAGGCGACGGTGTCGCGGCTGTTTGCCGCCGCCCGCCGCAACCGGCTGGAACTGCTGCTGGAGGTCATCCCCTCCAAGGTAGGGCCGACCGATGACGACACGGTCGCGAAAATCATCGAGCGCTTCTATGCGATCGGCGTGTTTCCCGATTGGTGGAAGCTGGAGCCGATGAAGACAGAGGCCTCCTGGGCCAATGCCTGCGCGGCGATTTCGAAACACGATCCCTATGTCCGCGGCGTCGTCGTCCTCGGCCTCGATGCGCCGGCCGCCGAGTTGGAGCAAAGCTTTGCCACCGCCGCCCGCTTCGACCTGGTCAAGGGCTTTGCCGTCGGCCGGACGATCTTTGGCGATGCCGCGCGCCGCTGGCTCGGCGGCGAGATGACCGACGAGGAAGCCATCGACGGGATGGCGAAAAAATATCAGGATCTATGCCATGTCTGGGACCGCGCGCGGGCCGGCAGGGGAGAGGGCGCATGACCACGGTGAGACTGACGGCGGCGCAGGCGATGATGCGCTATCTGGCAAACCAGGTGAACGAGGACGGCGATACCTTTATCGCTGGCGTCTGGGCGATCTTCGGCCACGGCAATGTCGCCGGCATCGGCGAGGCGCTGCACGGCGTGCGCGACGATCTCGCCACCTATCGTGGCCAGAACGAGCAGTCGATGGCCCATGCGGCGATTGCCTATGCCAAACAGCTGGGCCGCCGGCGGGCGATGGCGGTGACCTCGTCGATCGGTCCCGGCGCGCTCAACATGGTGACGGCGGCAGCGCTTGCCCATGTCAACCGCCTGCCGGTGCTGTTCATCCCCGGCGACGTGTTCGCCGGCCGCGGCCCCGACCCGGTGCTGCAGCAGATTGAAGACTTCAACGACGGCGCGGTCACCGCCAACGACTGCTTTCGCCCGGTGAGCCGCTATTTCGACCGGATCACCCGGCCGGAACAGTTGCTCACCGCTTTGCCGCGGGCCTTCCGCACCATGACCGATCCGGCCGATTGCGGCCCGGTGACGCTGGCCTTCTGCCAGGACGTCCAGGCCGAGGCCTATGACTATCCCGAAAGCTTCTTCGACAGGAAGATCTGGCGCTGGCGCCGGCCGCGTCCCGACGCCGGCGAACTGGCGCGCGCCGTCGAGATCATCCTTGCGGCGAAGAAGCCGGTGATCGTTGCCGGCGGCGGCGTGCATTTCTCCGGCGCCACTCAGGTGCTAGCTGCCTTCGTCGAGAAGCACGGCATTCCGGTGGTCGAAAGCCAGGCCGGCAAGTCGGCGCTTGCCTGGGACCATCCGATGAATTTCGGCCCGGTCGGCGTCACCGGTGCGTCGAGCGCCAATGCGGTCGCCAGCGACGCCGATCTGGTGATCGGAGTCGGCACGCGCTTCCAGGATTTCACCACCGGCTCCTGGGCGCTGTTCCAGAACCCGGAACGGAGGATCATGGCACTCAACGTCCAGGCCTATGACAGCGCCAAGCACGACGCCGTGCCGCTGGTCTGCGATGCTCGCGTCGGCCTGGAACTGTTGTCGGAAGCGCTGGGCGACCACCGTTTCGCCACACCCGATGCGGGGTTGAAGGCCGAATGGTTCGCCCGTGCCGATGCGGTCACCGCGGCCCCCGCCGACGGCAATGCGCTGCCGACCGACATGCAGGTGATCGGCGCCGTACAACGGGCCTCGCGCGACAACACGGTGGTGATGTGCGCGGCCGGCACCATGCCCGGCGAACTGCACCAGCTGTGGAAGGCCAAGCTGCCGCTGTCCTATCACATGGAATACGGCTTTTCCTGCATGGGCTACGAGATCGCCGGCGGTCTCGGCATCAAGCTGGCCGAACCTGCGCGCGACGTCATCGTCATGGTCGGCGACGGCTCCTACATGATGATGAATTCGGAGCTGGCGACGGCGGTTGCCATGGGCGTCAAGATCACCGTGGTGATCACCGACAACCGCGGCTACGGCTGCATCAACCGGCTGCAGATGGCGACCGGCGGCGCCGAGTTCAACAATCTCTACGCCCACACCAACGTGAACCCGATGGCGATCGACTTTGCTGCCCACGCCGCGGCGATGGGAGCGAGCGCTTCGAAGGTCGCCTCGATCACCGAGCTGGAAACGGCACTGGCCAAGGCCCGCGCGGCGACGGTGACGACGGTGATCGTCATCGACACCGATCCCTATCCGACGCCGGAAACCGGCGGATACTGGTGGGACGTGGCGGTGCCGGAAGTCTCGGTGCGGCCGCAGGTCAACCAGGCCCGCGCGGCTTACGAAACAGCTCTCAAGGAAAGACGCTAGGATGATCCTCTACGGTACCAACCCGATTGCCTGGTCGAATGACGACGACCGCACCCTCGGTGCCCATATCAGCCTCGACCAATGCCTCGACGAGACGGCCAGGATCGGTTTCGACGGCATCGAGAAGGGCCACAAATTCCCGCAGGAACCGGCAGCGCTCAAGGCGGTGCTGGGACCGCGCGGCCTGAAATATGTTTCCGGCTGGCACTCGCTCAATCTTCTGACGAATTCCGTCGCGGACGAGAAGGCGGCGATGCAGCCGGCGCTCGACCTGTTGAAGGCGATGGGATGCAAGGTGATCATCGTCTGCGAGACCTCCAACGCCATCCATGGCGACGATGGCCGTCCGGTCAACGACCGTCCGACGCTTGCCAACGACCAATGGGCGGCGTTCGGCGCCGGCGTCGAGGCGCTGGCGGAATATGCGGCTGCCCAGGGCATCGCCCTAGTCTATCACCACCATATGGGCACGATAGTCGAGAGCGAGGACGAGATCGACCGGCTGATGGCGAATACCGGGCCGAAGACCAAACTACTGCTCGATACCGGCCATTGCCTCTATGGCGGCGGTGATCCCCAGCGGGTGGCAAAAAACCACATGCACCGGGTCGGCCATATCCACGCCAAGAACGTGCGGCCGAAAATTGCGGCGCAAGTGCGCGGCGAAAACCTGTCCTTTCTCGAAGGCGTGCGGCGCGGATCGTTTACCGTGCCGGGCGATCCGGAAGGCGCGGTCGATTTCGTGCCGGTGCTAAAAATCGCCGCCGAGCATGGTTATGCCGGCTGGTTGGTGATCGAAGCCGAACAGGATCCGGATGTGCGCAATCCCCTCGAATACCAGGGCCTGGGGCTGCGATCGCTGAAAAGCTTTGCCCGCGAGGCCGGACTGGACAAGGGAGCGGCCTGATGGCGGATCTGCTGAGAAAGCCGTCGGGTACGACAGGCAAGGTGCACGACATCACCCCGAAATCGGCCGGCTGGGGCTATGTCGGTTTTGGCCTCTACCGGCTGAAGGCAGGCGATACGGCGCGGGAGCCTACCGGCGAGACCGAGGTGATCCTGGTGCTGGTCGAGGGCAAGGCGGAGATTGCCGGAGGCGGCAAGGATTTCGGCGAGCTGGGCGACCGGATGAACGTGTTCGAGCGCACCCCGCCGCACTGCGTCTATGTGCCGGCCGGCTCCGACTGGACGGTCACGGCGACCACCGACTGTACCCTGGCCGTCTGCACCGCGCCGGCCATGCCGGGACGCGAGTCGGCGGTGATCGGACCGGCGGGCATTGCACTTGTGACCCGCGGCAAGGGCGCCAATACCCGCTACATCCACCCCATCGCCATGGAGGAGCGCGACGTCGCCGACAGCCTGCTGGTGACCGAGGTGTTCACGCCGGCCGGCAACTGGTCGTCCTATCCGCCGCACCGCCATGACGAGGACAATTTTCCCGAGATGACCTATCTCGAGGAGAGCTACTACCACAGGCTCAACCCCGACCAGGGGTTTGGTTTCCAGCGGGTGTTCACCGAGGACGGTTCGCTCGACGAGACCATGACGGTGTCGAGCGGCGACGTCGTGCTGGTGCCCAAGGGCCACCATCCCTGCGGCGCGCCGCATGGCTACGACATGTATTATCTCAACGTCATGGCCGGACCCCTGCGCAAATGGCGCTTCCAGAACCACCCCGACCACGACTGGATTTTTCAGCGCGACAACGGATGATACGATTTCCGTTTGATCGGCTCTGCGCGGTTGCGGCCCCTCATCCGCCTGCCGGCACCTTCTCCCCGCAAGCGGGGAGAAGGGACGCGCCGCAGCGGCCGCACTCCCTCGCCCCGCTTGCGGGGAGAGGGTGGGGTGAGGGGCAAGGCCGGGAACGGCATTGATCAGGCGGAAACCATATGAGTTAGTCGGCTACCGAAACATATCGCGACCGGGGAGGGGAGCATGGCGGGACTGGGCATAGGGCTGATCGGCACCGGCTATATGGGAAAATGCCACGCCTTGGCGTGGAACGCGGTGGCCGCCACCTTTGGCGATGTGCAGCGGCCGCGGCTGGTGACGCTGGCGGAGGTCAATCCCGCATTGGCGGCCAAGAAGGCCGGCGAATTCGGCTTTGCGAAATCGACCGGTACGTGGCGAGACCTTCTGGCTGATCCGCAGATAGACGTCATCTCGGTGACGACCCCGAACCAGTTCCATGCCGAGATGGCGATCGCAGCACTTGAGGCCGGCAAGCATGTCTGGTGCGAAAAGCCGATGGCGCCAGAGCTCGAGGACGCCGTGCGCATGCGCGATGCCGCTGCCCGCTCGGGCAAGGTGGCGGCAATGGGCTACAATTACATCCAGAACCCGATGATCCGCCAGATCAAGGCGCTGATCGAGGACGGCGCCATCGGCACGGTCAACCATGTCCGCGTCGAGATGGACGAGGATTTCATGGCCGATCCGCAGGCGCTGTTCTACTGGAAGAGCGAGGCCTCGTCCGGCTATGGCGCGCTGGACGATTTCGCCGTCCATCCGCTGTCGCTGCTGTTCACCCTGTTCGGGCATGTCGAATCCGTGGTCGGCGACATGGCAAAACCCTATGCCACCCGTCCGGCCGCCGATGGCGGCGAACGGGCGGTGGAAAACCACGACATCGCCAGCGTGCTGATGCGGATGGGAAGCGGCATCTCGGCCGTGCTGATGGCCAACCGCTCTGCATGGGGCCGCAAGGGCCGCATCGCCCTGCAGATCTTTGGCTCCGCCGGCTCGATCCTCTATGACCAGGAGCGGATGAATGAATTCGAGATCTACCGCACCGGCGGCCATCCGCAGACCCAGGGCTATGCGAAGGTCTTGGCGGCGCCGCACCACAAGCCCTATGACCGTTTCATCCCCGCCCCCGGCCACGGCCTCGGCTTCAACGACCTGAAGGTGATCGAGTGCCGCGAACTGATCGCCGCCATAGGCGGCCAGCCGGCCCACCTGATCGGCTTTGAGGAAGGTTTGCGCATCGAGCGCAGCGTGCATGCCATGGCAAAATCGTTCGGCTCGCGGGGATGGGTGGAGATATCCGGCTGAGCGGCAATCCATCGGCGACCGTTCTTCGTACGAGGGATTGAACCGCAACGAAGGAGAATGCCATGAGGATATCCGGTCTATGCGCGGCAGCGATGCTGGCAACCGCTTTGCCGCAACTGGCCCATGCGGCCGATGACTTCGCCCTGGAGCGCTATTTCGCCGGCAAGACCACGGCCACCGGCCATTTCGGCGCCATCAACGGCACCAGCCGCGATTTCACGGTGGAGCTGACAGGCCGCTGGAAGGGCCAGACCCTGACGCTGCGCGAGGATTTCCGCTTCGATGACGGCAGCCGCGACACCAAGACCTGGCGCTTCGTCAAAACCGGTCCCGGCCGCTACCAGGGCACCCGCGAGGACGTGATCGGTGAGACCGAGATCCGGGTGAGCGGCAAGGTCGCGACCTTCAGCTATCTGGTCGATCTCGACCCGAGCGAAAAGCAGAATATCGTCCGCTTCCACGACCGCATGCGACTGCGCCCCGACGGCACCGTACTCAACACCGCGCTGGTGACCAAATTCCTCTTTCCGGTTGCCCGTACCCGCGTGGCGTTCAGCAAGTAGCCATCGTCGTCGGATGCCGCAGCGCCTGCGGCTCCGGCCGATCTCCCCCACAGGTGGGGAGATCGCCGCGGGCGTCCCAGTTTCCGCAGAGCGATGCCTTACACCTTGGTCCGCTTCTTCTGCCGATACACGTCGGTGATGACGGCGGCGACGATGATCATGCCTTTGACGATCTCCTGGTAATAGGCATCGACCCGCAGGAAGGTGAAGCCGGAGGTCATGACGCCGAGGATGATGGTGCCGATGACGGTGCCGGTGATGCGGCCGGCGCCGCCGGCCAGCGAGGTGCCGCCGATGACGGCGGCGGCAATGGCGTCAAGCTCGTACATCACCCCCATGCCGGCCTGGGCCGTCTGGGCGCGAGCCGCGGTCACCACGCCTGCCAGCCCCGCCAGCATGCCGGCGATGGCATAGACCTTGATCAGATGCGCCTCGACATTGATGCCGGAGACGCGGGCGGCCTGGACATTGGCGCCGATCGCATAGGTGAATTTGCCGTAGCGGGTATAGCGCAGCGCCACGTGAAAGATCAGCGCCACCAGCAGGAAGACGACCACCGGCCAGACCCCGGTGCCGATGAAGGTGAAACTGTCGGTAAGGCCCGAGACCGGCTGGCCCTTGGTGTACCATTTGGAAATGCCGCGGGCCGAGACCATCATGCCCAGCGTGGCGATGAAGGGCGGAATCTTGGTGCGGGCGATCAGCTGGCCGTTGATGATGCCGGCGATCAGCCCGACGACGATGCCGAGCAGCACCGGGATGAAGAAGGGCAGGTCGGTGAGGCTCGGATAGAGCGCACGCGGCCAGGTCGAGGACTGGGCGAGGCTGGCGGAAAACATCGCCGTCATGCCGACCACCGATCCGGACGACAGGTCGATGCCGCCGGTGATGATCACCTGGGTGACGCCGACCGCAATGATGCCGATCACCGACACCTGCAGGATCATGATCGTCAGGCGCTGCTGGTTGAACAGAAAACTCTGGCCGACAAAGATCCAGCCGAGCAGTTCGTAGACGAGCGCGATGCCGATCAGCACGAAGAAGATGTTGGCTTCCGGCGGCAGGCGCCGGTGGCGCCTGGCGGCACCGGTCTCGACGCGCGCCTCGGCTGTGGATTTGTCGCTCATTGTCGTTCTCCCTCGAAGGACCGGCCGCAGCGTTCAGCGCGAAGCCAGGTCCATGACCTTGATCTGTGTGGCGTCAGTGCGGTCGAGAAAGCCGGTCACCCGGCCCTCGTGCATCACCATGATCCGGTCGCTCATGCCCAGCACTTCCGGCATTTCCGACGAGATCATGATGACCGCGACGCCGTTCTTCGTCATCTCGCTGACCAGCCGGTGGATTTCCGCCTTGGCGCCGACATCGATTCCGCGGGTCGGTTCGTCGAGAATGAGGATGCGCGGATCGGTCAGCATCCAGCGGCCGATCAGCACCTTCTGCTGGTTGCCGCCCGAAAGGTTCTCGATCCGCTCGCCAAGGCTCGGCGTCTTGACCCGAAGCTTGCGGCACATCTCCTCGCACGCAGCCGACACCTTACTTTCCTCGACGAAGCCGCGGCTGACGAACTTGTCCTGCAGCACGGCGATCTGCATGTTTTCCAAAACGTCGAGGATCAGCAGGCAGCCGGTCTCCTTGCGGTCTTCGGTCAGAAACGCCATGCGGTTGCGGATAGCCTCGGTTGGGCTGTCGATGGCGAGCTGCTTGCCGTCGATCGCGATCGTGCCGGAGGAGGCGGGCGTCACCCCGAACAGGGTTTCAGCGACGTTGGAGCGGCCGGAGCCGACCAGGCCGGCGACGCCCAGAATTTCGCCTGCGCGGACGTCGAAGGAGACGTCCTTGAAAACCCCGTTCAGGGTCAGGTTCTTGACCGACAGCACCACCGCGCCGAGCGGCACCTCCGCCTTCGGGAACATCTGGGTGATCTCGCGGCCGACCATCATGCGGATGATGTCGTCGCGGGTGACCTGCGAGGAGGCGTGTGTGGCGATGTAGCGGCCGTCGCGGAACACCGAGCATTCGTCGGCGATCTCGAACAGCTCGTTCATCTTATGGGTGATGTAGACGATGCCGATGCCCTGGTCGCGCAAGTCGCGGATGATCCGGAACAGATGCTCGACCTCGCGCTCGGTCAGGGCCGAGGTGGGTTCGTCCATGATCAGCACGTCGGATTCGTAGGAGACCGCCTTGGCGATCTCGACCATCTGCCGGTTGGCGACCGAGAGTTCGCCGACATCGGTCTGCGGGTGGAGGACGATGTTGAGGCGGTCGAACAACGCCGCCGTCTTGCGGTTCATCTCGGCATGGTCGACGAAGCCGAAACGGTTGAGCGGCTCGCGGCGGATCCAGATGTTTTCGGCCACCGTCATCTGGGCCATCAGGTTGAGTTCCTGGTGGATCATGGCGATGCCGTTTTCCAGCGCATCGAGCGGCGAATCCAGGCGGATGTCGACGCCTTTCAGCTGGATCTGGCCGCGGTCGGGCTGGTAGATGCCGGCCAGAATCTTCATCAGCGTCGACTTGCCGGCGCCGTTCTCGCCCATCAGCGCGTGCACGCTGCCGCGCTTCAAACGAAAACTGACGTCATCGAGGGCGACGACGCCCGGGAATTCCTTGCGTATCCCTTCGGCGGTCATGAGAAATTCGGAGTTCGGTATGGCGCCGCTCTTGCGCACCGCGGCCATCGTCGATGGGCTGACCATGTAGTAACCTCCCGGACTGCTGGAGCCGAATGCGGACATGCTGCCCGCATTCGGCAGATCGGACCGAAATGGTCAGTTTTTCTTCTGGTAGTCGGCAAGATTGGCCGGAGTTACCAGTTCGAAGGGGATGTAGACCTTCTTCTCGACCGCCTCGCCCTTGGCGATCTTCAGCGCCGCGTCGAGCGCCCCCTTGCCCTGGCCGGCGGCGTTCTGGAACACGGTCACGTCCAGATCG
>Ga0247738_10000805_pt1 | contig 11422 bp, 12 predicted proteins | sample UWRJL013104B2_FD_180936 | JGI IMG/M metagenome (GOLD analysis project Ga0247738, IMG submission 180936) | Plant litter microbial communities from Arlington Agricultural Research Station in Wisconsin, United States - UWRJ-L013-104B-2 | ecosystem: Environmental > Terrestrial > Plant litter >...
TGCGCGCGCTCCTCGACAACATAGGTGTTGTTGCCGATATAGGTCAGGCCCTCGGGATCGCACTTCTGCTTGGCATAGACGGTTTCGCAGCCGTTGACGGTGATCGTCGAGAGGAAGTTGCCGTTCATGTCATACTCGCCGAAGGTGGCGTAGTAGTTGCTTCCGCTGCCTTTCGCCTCTTCGTCGTTCGTGACCATCAGCCGGTTCTGATCCCAGTTATAGGCGACTGAGCTGGCTTCCTTGGTCGTGATCTGCTTCGACCACTCTACGGTGTAATTATCCAGGACGCTGGCGGCATTGGCCGAAGCGGCAGCGGTGCAGGCGAGCAGAATCGCGCCGCCGCGCAGAAGTACGGTTTTCATAATAGTCCCCACTTTGATTGCGTTCCCAAAGGCTTCTTTCCCACACGGACAGAGGCTGGAGGGGAGCTATGGCGACCGATCATGACGGGCTGGTTACGGATTTGTTAACCAGCCCGGATAGCGCGCTTCGTCCCGATATGGGGCGGCGCACCGGCATGTCGCGGCGGAGTGGGGGACATTCAAAGTTCAACCACTGGAGACGTGAATCATGCTGGAAGTGAAAGCGAATGCGCTGGAGGAGAGCTTTGACGCGATCCTGCAGGCGGACCGGATTGCGGGCCTCGAAGAGCGCCTTGATGGGCTCGACGATGCGCTGAAGATGCAGATGGAGCGGGCTGGCCGTCCGCCGCTCGATGGCGCGAAGGGCATGGGCGTTGATCCTGCGCGCGCTGCCTTTACGGACAATTATCTGCGCCGCGGCGTCGAGGCCGGTGTCGAGCTGAAGAGCTTTTCGGGCGCGAGCTCGGGGGCGGGCGGCTATGTCGTGCCGCGCGAGATCGACCAGATGATCGAGGCGGCGCTCAAGGCCATCTCGCCGATCCGCGCCATTGCCAATGTCGTGCGCACCGGCTCGGCGGGCTATCGCAAGCTGGCGACGCCGACCTTCCAGGAAATCGCGCCGCCATCGGGCGAGCTCTTCGCCAATCCGGCGGCGAGCCAGGCGATGCTCGATGACGCACAGTTCGATGTCGAGAGCTGGCTGGCCGACGAGATCGCGCGGGAATTTGCGCGGGCTGAGGGCGCGGCTTTCGTGAACGGCAACGGGACCAACAAGCCCAAGGGCTTCCTGAGCTATACCGCGACCAATGAGGCGGATTCGGCGCGTGCCTTCGGTTCGCTGCAATATGTCGCATCGGGTGCTTCCGGCGCGTTTGCATCGTCCAATCCGCAGGACAAGCTGATCGACCTCGTGCAGGCGCTGGCCAATCCCTATCGTCAGGGCGCGGCCTTCGTGATGAACAGCTCGACACTGGCACGCATTCGCAAGTTCAAGACGTCCGATGGCGCGTTCCTGTGGCAGCCATCGCTGGCCGTCGGTCAGCCGGCGACGCTGCTGGGCTATCCGGTGGTCGAGGCTGAGGACATGCCGGATGTTGCATCCGACAGCCTCTCGATCGCGTTCGGCAATTTCGCCCATGGCTATGTGATCGCGGAGCGCAGCGAGACGAGCATCCTGCGCGATCCCTTCACCAACAAGCCATTCGTGAACTTCTATGCCGTCAAGCGCATCGGCGGCGCAGTTGCGAACAGCGATGCGATTAAGCTCATGAAGTTCGCAGCTTCCTGATTGCCGCGGGGCGCTTTTGCGCCGCGTTGCAGGTCGTCCTGCCGGGTTCTCCCCTTCCCGGCAGGACGGCGCCTTCCTTACCGAGCGCCTTAGGAAAGGTCTCCCCCTTTCATGCCCGTAACGATTGAAAGCGGCGGGCCATTGGCCGCGTCGCTCGACGGCCTCAAGGCCTATCTACGCATCAGCAGCACGGCCGAAGATGCACTGCTGACCGACCTCATCCGGGCGGCGACCGATGTTGCCGAGCGGTTCATCGGCCAGCTGCTGATCATACGCGGTGTCGAGGAAATGCTTGATCCCTGCGCCGACTGGCGCTCGCTCGCGATCCGTCCGGTGACCAGCATCGACGCCGTGACGGGTGTGCCGGTGAGCGGCGACGAATTTGCGCTGCCTGTCGGCTCTTATGCCATCGACATTGACGGCAATGGCGATGGCTGGGTGCGGGCAAGCGGCGCCGGCGATGCCGGGCGCATCCATGTCAGCTATCGGGCCGGACTGGCGGCGGACGCGGACGGCATTCCCGACGCGATCCGGCTCGGCATCATCCGGCTGGCGGGCGACTATCATGCGCTGCGCGAAGGCGTGACGCCGCATCCACCAGCATCGGTCGCCGCGCTCTGGCGACCCTGGCGGCGCATGGTGCTGCGATGAGCGCGGAACTGACCGCGCGGACGGCGATACTCGCGGCGCTGGGCGGCGACGAGACGCTGGCGGGACTGCTGAACCAGATTGCCGATGGCGAACCGGTCAAGGCGAGTCCGCCCTGGCTGCTGGTGGGTGCTTCGGTCGGGACAGGCTGGGGCGCGCGGGGCGTGGACGGCGTCACGCTCCGACAGACGCTGGAGCTGACATTGCGCGGGGACCAGCTCTCCGCCGTGACGACGATCCTCGAGCGGATCGACGCCGTGCTGCGCGCGATGGACGGCGAACTTGGCGACTGGCGCGTGACCAGCCTGCGGTTCGAGCGGTCGCGCATCCGGCGCAGCGGGACCGAATGGCGGGCAGGCGCCGACTATGTGCTGCGCATGGCGCGGCTGACCTGACGACCGACACGCTCTCATCTCGATCACATCTCGAAAGGACGGACCATGGCAGTGGAAAAGGGCAGCGCATTCCTGCTGAAGATCGGCGACGGGGCATCGCCCGTGGCCTATTCGACCATCGCGGGCATGCGCACGACGCAGATCTCGGTGAATGGCGAGGCCGTCAATATCACCAGCAAGGATTCGGGCGGCTGGCGGCAATTGCTGCCGGGCGCGGGGGTGCGTGCGGTAAGCGTATCGGGCGCGGGCATCTTCACCGGATCGGCAGCGGAGGTGAGGCTGCGCGATCATGCGCTGGCCGGAGCGATCGACGATTATGAGCTGAGCTTCGAGAGCGGCGAGAAGCTGCGCGGCAAGTTCCTCGTGACGCGGCTCGACTATGCCGGGGACTATAATGGCGAGCGATCCTACACGCTGAGCCTCGAAAGCTCCGGCGTGGTGACGGCGCTTTGAGCATGGCGAATGCGGCGCGGGGCGAGGCGGACTTCATGGTCGGCGGCGCTCCGCTGGTGGTGCGGCCGAGCTTTGCGGCGCTGGTTGCGGCGGAGGGCGAACTGGGGCCGCTGCTGGCGCTGGTCGACCGGGCGGCCGAGGGCAGGCTGCTGCTCGCCGAGATGGCGGCGCTGATCTGGCATTGCCTCGCAGAGCGACCGGAAGGGCTGACGCGTGAGGCGCTGGGCGATGCGCTGGTGGCGCAGGGTCTGGGCGCGGCGCTGCCGGCGCTGCGGGCCATCCTGCGGCAGGTGCTGGCAGGATCGACATGAGCTTTTCCGACACGGCGCGGCGGCTCGCGGGGCAGGCCGGGCTGTTGCTCGGCTGGCGGCCGGAGGAGTTCTGGCGCGCGACGCCCGATGAGCTGGAGACGGCCTTTGCGGCGTTCGGGCCTGTGATGGCGGAGGCCACGCCGCCCGACCGCGCTGCGATTGCGCGGCTCAAGGAGATGTATCCCGATGGATGATGATTTCGAAACGACGACAATCGGCGTGCGCGCCGATGTCACGCGCTTTGCCCGGGATGTGGCGGAGATGCGCGCGCAGCTTGAGGGGCCGCTGGCGAGCAGCGCCGACCGGGCGGGGCGGGCGATCGAGGCCGGGCTGCTGCGCGCGGCGCGGACGGGCAAGCTGGGCTTTGAGGACATGGGTAAGGTGGCGATGTCTATCCTGTCACAGATTGCGCAGGCGGCGGTGCGGGACGGCATGCAACAGATTGGCATTGGCGGCAGTAGCGGCGGCGGCGGGGGCGGCTTGCTCGGTGGGCTGGTGCAGCTGGGCACGAGCCTGGTCGGCAATATACTCGGCCTGCCGGGGCGGGCGACGGGCGGCCCTGTGTCGCCGGGCCGGGCCTATATGGTCGGCGAGCGCGGGCCGGAGATGTTCCTGCCGACGAGCAGTGGCCAGGTGGTGGCCAATGGCGGGGCGCAGGGCGGCGCGCGCGATGTGCGCGTTTCGATCTCCGTCAATGGTGGCAGCGCCGATGCCCCCAAGGCTCTGGCCCGCAGCGCGCGGCAGGTGGCGCGAGCGGTGCGGGGCGCGCTGGGGGAATAGCGCGCGCCGTTTTTTCAAACCGTGTCTCCAAGCAAGGAAATCCTCATGCCCCATTGGCTTGCTGTGTCGCGCGGCGATCAGGAGAGTGGCGTCGTGAAGCGCTTCTCGCCGCAGTTCTGGACGGTGGATTTTCCCCGGCCGATGATGGCGAGCGTGGTGACTGTCGGGGCGGACGCGCTGCGGGTCGATGCGGTGTTTCATACGTCCGGCGATCTGGCGGGGCTGATCTGGGAAGCGAAGGATCGCTGGGATCATCCGCTGCTCGCTTATGCGACAGACCGGGATTTTTCCGGCTGCGTGCTGCGCTTTCGCTGGCAGTCGGGGGGCGTGAAGGCGCTCGATGCGATCCACGGGCCGACGCTGACGATCGAGGGGCGGGACGCGGAGGGGGCGGCGCGGGCCTGGTATGTGCGGCTCTGGAACTATGCGGTCGGGGCGCCTGACGATGCGCTGGTCACACTGGATTTCGATGCGCTTGTGGGTGGCTTCACGCTGCCGGGCGAGGCCGATCCGGTCTGGCCGCATGATATCGACCGGATGTTCATCTCCATCGTTTCCGAGGATTATGACGAGGGCGAGACTGTCTTCTCCGCTGGCGTCGAGGCTTGGGTGTCGCTGACCGGCATGGCCTGTGACGGGCCGCGCTCGGTGATCGAGATGGGCGACATCATGGTGCCGGAACATGGCTTCGGCATCGCGACGGGCTATGACGATCTTTACAATCAGACGCCGGAGCGGGTGCTGCGGCAGGCGTTGGCGCTGGGTTATCGCGGGGCGATCAATCATTATGTCGGGATGAGCCATTATCCGCGGCTGGAGCCGGTGGGCGGGGATTTTCTGGCGACGACGACTGGTGGCGCGATCAATGCGCCCTGCGCGCGCTGGCATGAGGATTTTGCCGCGCGGTGCATCGGGCTGGGGTTCGAGCTCATCGTTTCGCTGAGCTATGAGCTGTTCGATGCGCATTGCCCGGATGGCTGGAAGCAGCGCGCGCTTGATGGTGCGCCTGCGCTGACGGGCTGGGTGCCGCCGTCAACATTGCTGTCGCCCGCGAACGGCGATGCCATGGGCTATTTGCAGGATGTGGCGCGGGCGTTCGTAGGGATCGTGGCCGACGTGGGCCTGCCCGTGCGTTTCCAGATTGGCGAGCCGTGGTGGTGGACGATGTCGGACGGGCGGCCATGCCTTTACGATGATGCGGCTGTGGCGGCCTTTGGGGGCATGCCGCCGGAGATCGCGACGGTGTTCGGTGCGCTGGATGCCGGACAGCTTGCTCTGCTCGATGCGGCGGGGGCGCTGCTGGCGGGATCGACGGCGGACCTTGCCGATGCCGTGCGCGACGAAGCACCGGGGGCGGAGCTGCTATTGCTGGTCTATCTGCCGAGCGCGCTGGATCACGCGGCGCCGGAACTGAAGCGCGCCAATGTGCCGCTCGGTTGGGCGACGCCGGCCTTCGATATATTGCAGGTCGAGGATTATGACTGGGTGACGCAGGGGCAGATCGCGCGGTCGACCGCGGCGCGCGAGGCGATCGCGGCGCGGCTCGGCTATCCGGTGGAGGCGCAGCATTATCTGGCCGGGTTCGTGAACGCGGGGCTTTCCGAAGCGGAGACGCGTGTCGCCTGGTCGCGGATCGCGCGCGCCGCCGAGAGTGCGCGGGACGACTATGCGGCGACGTTCATCTGGGCGTTGCCTCAGGTCGCGCGCGACGGTTTCACGCTTTTTACGATGTCGGGAGATGAGGACATGCAGGCCTTTGACGATGTGTCCTTTCCGCTCGACATCGGGCGGCGCGCGCAGGTTGCGCCTGCTTTTTCCACGCGCGTGATCGAGAGTGTCTCGGGGCATGAGCAGCGCAGCACGCAATGGGCCGACGCGCGGCTGAGCTTCGATGCGGGGCCGGGGGTGCGGTCGGAGGCGGATATCGCCGCGCTGATCGCGTTCTTCCGGGCGCGGCGTGGGGCGGCGCGGGGCTTTCGGTTTCGCGATCCGTTCGACGATTGTTCGGCGGATTTCGGGAACGCGCCGGGGCCGAATGACCAGCCGCTTGGCCTCGGCGATGGCAGCACCAGCGCCTTTGCACTCATGAAGCTTTATGGCGCGGGCGCCGATGCGCAGCTGCGGTTCATTACGCGGCCGGTGGTTGCTTCGATCCGGGTGGCGCTGGATGGCGTCGAGCAGGAGAGCGGCTGGAGCCATGCCGGGCTTGGCATCATCGCCTTTGACGTGGCGCCCGAAGATGGCGTGCTCGTGAGTGCGGGCTTCCGCTTCGACGTGCCGGTGCGCTTTGCCGAGGACCGGCTCGAGATCGACCGCGAGACTTTTGCGGCCGGGCTGGTGCCGTCGGTGCCGCTGGTGGAAATCCGAGCATGAGCGATGCGGCGATCCTGGCGCAGGAGCTGTGCGCCTTTGCCTTTTGCTGGCGGCTGGAGCGGCGCGACGGCGTGACCATCGGGCTGACCAGCCATGATCGGGCGCTGGCTGTTGGCGGCCTCGATTATGTGCCTGCGCCGGGGATCACGCCGAGCGCGATCCTGCGCGGGGGCGATCCGCGTGCCGAGCTGACCGAGGTGGCGGGTGCGCTCAGCAGTGCGGCCTTGAGCGAGGCCGATCTTGATGCCGGACGCTGGGACGGGGCGACGGCGGTGCTGCACCTCACCGAATGGACGGCGCCGGGTGTGCTCTGGCTGGAGCTGGCGCGCGGCACGCTGGGGAGCGTGGCGAAAAGCGGTGCGAGCTATTCTGTCGCGCTCAGGGGTCCGGGCGAATTGCTCGGGCAGGCTGCGGCGCCCGCGACCAGCCCAACCTGCCGGGCGCGGCTGGGCGATGCCGATTGCACGGTCGATCTGCGCGGGCGCCAGCTTGTCGCGCCGCTTGCCGACGTGGCGGGCGAGCGCGTGCGCTTCGAGGGGCTGGGGGCATGGCTCTATGGGTTCGGGAGCGTGCGTTGGTTGACGGGGCCATGCGCGGGCATCGGCCAGATGATCGTGGATCAGGATGGAGACGATCTGTTCCTCGCAGAGCCGCCGCCGCTTGCCCTGACGCCCGGCATGCGCGCGCTGCTGACGCAGGGTTGCGACAAGCGGCTCGCAAGCTGTGCCGGGCGCTTTAGCAATGCCGTAAATTTTCGCGGGGAGCCTTTCCTGCCGGGGATCGACCTGCTGACCCGCTATCCTGGCGCGTAGATCATGGACATTGGCGAACATATCGCGGCCGAGGCGCTGGCGCTGGTCGGCACGCCGTTCCGTTTGCGCGGGCGCGATCCGCGTGTCGGACTCGATTGCGTCGGGCTGGTGCTGCTTTCTCTGGAACGCGCGGGGGTGCCGGTGAGCGAGCCGCCGCCTTATCAATTGCGCGGAACGGGGCGGGAGCGAGCGGAGACCATCCTGCGAGGCGGGGGGCTTGTGCCGGTTGCGGAGCAACGATCGGGCGACCTGCTGCTGGTGGAAAGCGGCCCCATGCAATTGCACCTCATGATCCGGGCGGGTGAAGCGCATGTCCATGCCCATGCCGGTCTTGGCCGGGTCGTGCTGATGCCTTCGCCTGCATTATGGCCGATCCTGGGCATCTGGCGCGCTGCCTCCCCTCCAATTGCGAGCGAGTAAATGGCAACTCTGGTTCTCACGGTCCTCGGCTCGGCGCTGGGCGGGCCCGTCGGCGACGCCATCGGCGCGCTGGCCGGGCAGGCGCTCGATGCACAGATATTCAAGCCCAAGGGCAGGACGGGGCCGCGCCTCACGGACCTGAACGTCCAGACCTCGCGCTATGGCGCCCAGATCCCGCGCATTTTCGGGCGGATGCGGGTCGCGGGCACGGTCATCTGGGCGACGGATCTGCGCGAATCCAGCTCCACAAGTGGCGGCAAGGGCAAGCCGAGCACGACGAGCTTCAGCTATTCGGCGAGCTTCGCAGTGGCGCTTTCGTCGCGGCGTATCATGGGCATTGGCCGCATCTGGGCGGACGGCAATTTGCTGCGTGGCGCGGCGGGCGACTTCAAGACGCCGCTGGGGGCCTTGCGCATATATGATGGGGCGGCGGGACAGGCGGTCGATCCGCTCATTGCAGCAGCTGTCGGGTTGGAGCAGGCGCCGACCTTCGGGGGGCTGGCTTATGTGGTGCTGGAGGATCTCCAGCTCGCCGATTTCGGTAACCGCATTCCGTCGCTGACGATGGAAGTGATTGCCGATGACGACGCAGTGACGGTGTCCGGCATTGCGTCTGATTTGCTGGGGCAGAACGTGGACTTTCTTGGGGCGGAAGCGCCGGGCGTGCTGGGCTATGCTGCCGATGGGAGCGACATTGGCGATGCGCTGGCGCCGTTGGTGGAGAGCTATGGTCTGCGCTGGCGGTTCGATGCGGGTGGGATGGCGCTGGTCGAGAGTGTCGAGACCGGACGGACGTTGGCGGCAGCAGATGAGTTGCGCGCGGTGGACGGGCGCGAGGAGCGATCGAGCGAAACGCAGCGGGCGCCGCTGGACGACGTGGCCGCGCGACTTTCCGTGCGGCATTTTGACCCGGAGCGCGACTATCAACTGGGCATGCAATCGGCGGAGCGGCCGGGGCCGGGGCGGCGCATCGAGGAAATCGGCCTGCCCGCGGCCATCTCTGCCGACACGGCGCGACGGCTCGCCGACCGGTCGCTGCGAACGCGGCTTGCCGGGCGGCGGAGGATGGAGCGGGCCTGCGGCTGGGCGGCGCTGGATCTCAAGGCGGGCGATCTTGTCGGTGTTGAAGGTGCGGCGGGGACGTGGATCGTCGATACGCTGGAATGGCATGACATGGCGCCGCGCCTCTCGCTGCGCGGGGCCGCATCCACGGCCAGCCTGCCAGCCACGGGCGATTCCGGGCAACCGGTGCTGCCGCCCGATCTGGTGCAGGGGGCGACGCGCCTTGCGCTTGTCGAGCTGCCGCCGCCGGAGGACAGCCTCGCGCAGGCGCCTCTGGTCTTTGCGGCGGCGACGGGTGCGACCGTGGGCTGGCGCAGGGCAGCGCTGTTTCGCTATCGGGCGGAGACGGGCGTGGCGGAACCAGCGGGCAGTACCGCGCCGCGCGCAGTGCTGGGCACGGCTCTGACGACGCTTGCGCCGGGGTTCCCGTGGACCTTCGATGCGCTGAGCACGGTCGATATCGCGCTGGATCATCCGTCGGACAGTCTCATTGGCGCGGCGGACGATGAACTGATGCGCGGCGCGAACCTGTGCGCTCTGGGAGACGAATTGCTGCAATTTGGCGATTCGACGCTGATTGGACCGGGGCAGGTCCGGCTCTCGCGGCTGGTGCGGGGCTGGCATGGCACGGAATGGGCGATGGAGCGGCATATCACGGGCGACAGGTTCGTGCTGCTTGAGCCTTCGCGGCTGAGATCGCTCGCGACCACGCCGGGCGATGTTGGTCAGATGACGGAGATGCGCGCCAGCGGATCGGGCGACACGGTCCCCGCCGAGGCGGCGCTGTCGATTGATGGGCGGGCGATCCTGCCGCCTTCGCCGGTCCAGGGCGTGATGCACGAGGCCGGGGGCGACCTGCATCTGGCCTGGACGCGGCGGAGCCGGCTTGGCTGGCTGTGGCGCGACCTGGCCGATGCACCGCTGGCCGAAGAGCGCGAGGCTTATACGATCGCCGTGACGGCTGGTGGTGTCATATTGCGCGACGCGGAGACCCTAAGCGCGAACTGGATCTATGCGGCGGCTGACCGGGCTGACGATCTGGCGGCAGCGGGGAGCGAACCGATCATGCTGCTGGTGCGGCAGATCGGCACGTTCGGCCCGAGCAGACCGCTGGCGTTCGCGCTTTCCTGAGAACTGAGACCTGGCAACTGCCGGACCAAGGAGATCCCATGACCCTGATGCAGACCGACCGCCTTCGACTGCCGCTGATGGCGGCCGGGCAGGCACAGAAGGAACTGGCGCATAACGAAGCGCTGTTGCTGCTCGACCTGATCGGACAGCCCGTCGCGCAAAGTGCGGACCTGATTGCGCCGCCCGGATCGCCGGCCAGCGGCCAGTGCTGGATCGTTGCACCCTCCGCCACCGGAGCCTGGACCGGCAAGGACGGGGCTCTCGCGGGATGGACGGGCAATGGCTGGCGCTTTGCCATGCCCGGCGAAGGCTGGCGTGTGTGGGTCGTCGACCGGGGATGCGCGATGCGGTTCGACACCGATATGTGGACCAATGAGGCGGTGCGCGCAGACGGTTATTTCATAGGGGAAGATAGAGTGTTGGCGGGCAGGCAGTCCGCTATAGCCGATCCGACCGGCGGGGCGTCTATCGATGCGGAAGCGCGCGCAGCGATTATCGCGATCCTCGGGAGCCTTCGCGCCCATGGCCTGATTGCAACATAACTTTAATATGAACGGTTTCTGATCGCGATTTGCTTGGAAAGCGGCAGAACAACTATATCCACAACTTGATGCTTTTGGGCAACGGTCGCACATGTGTGGCTTGCATGTGCAACGCAGCAGGATTAAAGGCGACGGGCAGTATCTGCGATTTACCTTTGAAAGGGGAAGAGAATGCGAAAGCTGAGCCTAGCCATGGCGCTCGCTTCGACAATGATGGCGTCGCCATCACTTGCCAAGGACAAAACATGGTACGTTGGTGCGGACGCCGGTGTCCTGCTTGCCGAACGTGCCACGACCACCTATTCCAACAACGTCTCAGCCAGCACGTCGCATAAGACGGGCTACGACGCTGATGCCAATTTCGGTTACGACTTCGGTACGTTCCGTCTTGAGGCGGAATATGCGCACAAGAAGGCCGTGAACAAGCCGACCTCCTACAGCAACATTGCGACGCCGCTTGCTGGTGGTCAGGTTCGCGTTGACAGCCTGATGGTCAACGCACTGCTCGATTTCGGTCCCGATGACGGCCTGCAGGGCTTCGTCGGCGGTGGTCTCGGTGTTGCCCGTTCGAAGGTTTCACTGCCTGACCTGCGCGATTCCGACAGCGGCCTTGCCTGGCAGCTGCTCGCTGGCGTGCGTCTGCCTGTCACCGATCATGTCGATATGTCGCTGAAGTATCGTTACTTCACGCATTCGAACGTCGATCTGCTCAGCGTGAACGGCCGTAAGGCCCAGACGGACGTCAAGACGCACAGCGTGCTGTTCGGCCTGGCGTATAACTTCGGTGCGTCGGCTCCGCCGCCGCCCCCGCCTCCGCCGCCCCCGCCGCCGCCTCCCCCGCCGCC
>Ga0247738_10000806_pt1 | contig 11420 bp, 8 predicted proteins | sample UWRJL013104B2_FD_180936 | JGI IMG/M metagenome (GOLD analysis project Ga0247738, IMG submission 180936) | Plant litter microbial communities from Arlington Agricultural Research Station in Wisconsin, United States - UWRJ-L013-104B-2 | ecosystem: Environmental > Terrestrial > Plant litter >...
CGCCAAATTCCTCGCCAAGTGGATCCTTGGCATGGACGCCTTCGGCCGCGAGCAGATTTATGAGATCGCGCGCCGCTATCTGCGCAAGGAAGACCGCATCGGCGCCTGCCAGATCGACAATGCCCTGTGGGATCTGGCGGGAAAAAGATCCGGCGCCTCTGTAACGCAGATGCTCGGGGGCAAGCCGCGGCGACTGCCCGCTTATGCTTCGACCTGGTTTGCCGGGCCCGGTGGGGGGCTGGCAAGCCCTGGCGCCTTCGCCGATTTCGCCGATGAGTGCTACGACCTCGGATACCGGGCGTTCAAGATGCACGGCTGGACCGATGGGGGCATCGACAACGACATCGGCGCCATTCTGGCTCTGGGCAAGCGTGTCGGCGGCCGCATGGCGCTGATGCATGACAGCGCGTGCCATCTCAAGACCTTTGGCGACGCCGTGCTGGTGGGCAAGGCCTGCGATGAAGCAGGGTTCTTCTGGTACGAAGACCCCTATAGCGACGGCGGCCTTGCCGGCCACGCCCATCGCCGCCTGCGCGAAATGATCAGGACGCCGATCCTGCTGGGCGAGCACGTCCGTGGCGTCGAGGCCATGGCCAATCTGGTCCTGCTCGATGGCACTGATTTTGTACGGGCCGACCCTGATCTCGACATCGGCATCACCGGTACGATGAAAATCGCCCATTTCGCCGAGGCCATGGGCCTCGATGTGGAACTGCACGGCAATGGCCCGGCGCACCGGCACTGCATGGCGGCGATCCGCAACACCAATTTCTACGAACTGGCGATGGTCGGCCCATCAAGAGGCCAAGCCGCCAATTCCATCTACGCCTCGGACTATTCCGACACGCTCGATGCCGTGGGTGCGGATGGGTGTTTCGCCGTGCCGGAGGGACCGGGGCTCGGCGTCGAATACGATTGGGATTTCGTGAAGAAAAACCTGGTCGATCACATCGTCATTCAATGAGCCCGTAGAGGAGGAGACTACGACCATGAGAATCTGGGGAAGAAAACTATTGTTGGCGACTGCCGCAGCCGTCGCCATGACCACCACGGCGATGACCGGCCTGTCGCTCGCGCAGGAAACGCTCAATGTCCGCCTCGGTGCGCGCGATATCGGCTCACTCGATCCTGCGCTCACCAAAACCGGAGATGACGAAACCGTTGCATTGCAGGTGTTTAATTCTCTGGTGGCGCCACCGCGTGGCACGCTGGACCTCACGCTCGAAAACCTTCAGCCGCAACTGGCCGAGCGGTGGGAAATCTCTGAAGATCGCACGGAATGGACCTTCTATCTCCGGCCCGGCGTCAAATGGCACAAGGGCTATGGCGAAGTGTCGGCCGAGGACGTCAAGTTCTCCTATGAACGACAGATGGATCCCGCCCTGGGCGGCGTTCACGGTGCCAGCTTCAAGGATATCAAGTCCATCGAGGTCATCGACCCCCTGACGGTGAAGTTCGTCCTGCACGGCGCCAATGCCTTTTTCCACGGCCAGGCGCTCACACCCGGATTTGGACGGTTCATCGTTCCCAAGAAGGCCGTTGAAGAACTGGGAGACAAGTTCGGGTTCGCCCCGGTCGGCAGCGGTGCGTTTGAATTTGCAGAATATCGCCCGCAAGACCGGGTGATCCTCAAGGCCTTTGATGATTATTTCCTCGGCCGCCCGCCGATGGACGAACTCCATCTGCGCTACATTCCGGATAATAATGCTGGCACGATCGCCTTTATTGCTGGCGAACTTGATACCACCGGCGGCGACCGCACACCCGAATGGGTGGCCTCGATCCAGTCAGCAGTGCCCGACGCCAAGATCATCACCCTGCAGCCTGGCTCTTTGCAATTCCTGCACTTCAACATGAAGGTCAAGCCGCTGGACGACGTTCGGGTGCGCCAGGCCATTGCCTATGCAATTGACCAGAGTGTGTGGAGCGAAGTCTTTGGCGTTCTGAGTGGACCGCTCCCGGCCATCGTGCCGGCAAGTTTCTTCGGAGCGCTGCAAGCCGAGGACATCCCTGAAGACCTCCGCTACGAATACAACCCAGAGCGTGCCAGGGAATTGCTGACCGAGGCCGGCTTTCCTGATGGGTTTGCGATCGATGTCATCATTTCCGAGCGCGACGACTATCTGACCAATATGCTGATGGTTCAGGACATGTTGCGCCAGGTCGGGATCAACGTGAATTTGCAGGTACAGGACCACGCTTCCTACCACGCCAACATTCGCGAAGATAAGGGCTCGATCGCCGAACTCTCGACCGCTATCGCACCCAGCGCGCCTGCTGTGATCAATGAGTTTCTCAGCGAGGCCGCCGCAGTCGGCAAGCCCTCGGCCCTGCGAAATTTCTCTCACTACGGCGAGTTGGGCGGCAATGTCGATGACCTGGTGACCCGGGCCGTGGCGGAAACCGATACGGAAAAGCAGATGGAACTGCTGCGCGAAGCGCAATTGCAGATCCTGCGCGACGTCCCGGTCTATCCGCTCCAAACCGCGCCACTCCTTTCGGTCATGCAGGGCGATATCGACCTCGGCTATGAGCCGGTTGGTGGTTTCGGCCAGCACGAATTCGCTACCGCGCGCCGCGTGAGCGAGTAGGGCCCCAAGGGACCCGGATCGGCACCTCCCTGCGATCCGGGTCCTGCCTTCCCAGGAGATCACTATGCTTCGCTTCGTGCTGAAACGATCGGCCGATGCGATCCTGACGGCCTTTCTGGTCTTCAGTTTCGTTTTTTTCGCCATGCGGCTTTTGCCGGGCGATCCGGTCATTGCCATGCTGGGCGATCAGGCCAGCGCCGAGACCATCGAAAATGTCCGTCGATCGCTGGGATTGGATAAGCCCATCTTCGTCCAATATGGCGAATTCCTCTGGGGCCTGATGAATTTCGACCTCGGGACCAGCCTGATCAATCGCGCCTCGGTCACCGAGACAATGATGCGCAATTTGCCCTATACCATCGCGCTGACCTTTGCCTCGACGATCATCGGCATCCTGATCGGTATCCCGCTTGGCGTGCTCTCGGCGATGAAGGCCGGCAAGGCCGCCGACCATGTAACCCGGATCACCTCGTTTTTCGGCTCTGCACTGCCCGACTTCTACCTGGGCGTACTTTTCCTCTTGCTGTTCGGCCTCACCCTCCGCTGGTTCCCACTGCTTGGCGGCGGCGACAACGCCTTCGACCTGCGTTACCTCGCCATGCCGGCCATGACCCTTGGCCTGCTCAAGGGATTTGGCATGATGCGGCTCACTCGCACTGCGGTCCTGGATGTGTCGGGTCGTGATTATGTGCGCACCGCCGAGGCTCTGGGAATGACACGCCAGAACGTTATCTGGCGACATATCTTCCGCAACGCGATGCTTCCCGTGACCACGCATCTGTCGTTGTCGATCATCGCGACGCTGGGCGGCACCATCGCCATCGAACTTGTTTTCAACCGTCCTGGCGTCGGTCAATTGCTGGTCGGCGCCGTCACCTCGCGCGACTACACATTGATCCAGGGGGGCATCGTCATCCTCTCGGTGCTGGTCGTGATCATCAATTTCCTGACCGACCTGCTTTACGCGGTGATCGACCCTCGAGTGAGGACGGCCTGATGCTCGACCGGATTTTCATAACATTTTCGATCATCTTTCTCAGCGCCCTGGCAATCCTGGTGGTCTTTGGAGATTTCATTCAGCCGCACGATCCGCTGCTGCAGAATTTCCGCGCGCGCGACCAGGGCCCCAGTGCAATCTACTGGCTCGGCACCGATGATTTCGGCCGTGACGTGTTTTCCCGCATTCTTGAAGGATCGCGCCTCTCGATGACCATCGGGCTCGTCTCGCCGCTGATTGCTGCGGTGGTCGGGATTACCATGGGCACCACTGCCGCTTATTTCGGTGGCTGGACGGAGCGTGTCGTCACTCGCGTCACCGACATGATGATGTCGTTCGATCCGCTGCTGCTCGGCGTGCTGGTTGTGGCCTTGCTAGGGCCCGGCATCGTCAACCTGTCGATCGCCATTTCCTTCGCCCTCATTCCGAGTTTTATTCGCCTCTCGCGCGCTTCTGCCCTGTCGGTCCGTCAGGAAGGCTATGTAGACGCGGCAATTGCCATGGGCAGGCCGTCCTACTCGACAATTCTGAGGCACGTCTTGCCCAATATCTCTGGGCCACTCGTGGTCATGACCACGATCTGGATCGGTGCCGCCATTCGCATGGAAGCGACGCTGAGCTTCATCGGCCTCGGTGCGCAACCGCCTGCACCGTCCTGGGGCAATATCGTTCGCTATGGCGTGCAGAACATCTTCGGCTCGCCATTGCCCGCCCTGTTCGCCGGCCTGGCCATCACGCTGACGGTGCTTTCCTTCAACATTCTCGGCGACGCCCTGCGGGATCGTCTCGACCCTGATCGGACTGCACGATGAGCGAACCCCTCCTCACCATCAACGATCTCAAAGTCGCGTTCGGTCCTGAAGACGCCCCGATCGAAGCACTGCGAGGTGTCACACTCAGCGTCAATCGCGGGGAATGCCTGGGCCTTGTCGGCGAGTCCGGTTCGGGAAAGAGCCTGAGCGCGCTCGCTGCAATGCGCCTTCTGCCCACCTCTGCACGCATCACTGGAGGCTCGGTGCGTTTCAGGGGACGAGAAATGACAAGCGCCTCGCGCAAGGATCTGGAAGGTCTGCGCGGCAACGAAATCTCGATGATCTTCCAGGAGCCGATGACGGCACTCAACCCGGTGATGCGGGTAGGTGAACAGATTGCGGCGCCCATGCGAAAGCACCTCGGCCTGTCCAGAACGGCCGCGCGCGCCCGGGCCATCGAACAATTGGAGTCGGTCGGTATTCCGGATCCCCACCGGCGCATCGACAATTTCCCCCATGAAATGAGCGGGGGCATGCGGCAACGCGTGATGATCGCCATGGCGCTCGCCTGCGAGCCGAAGCTCCTGATCGCCGATGAGCCGACAACAGCGCTCGACGTAACCATCCAGGCGCAGATCCTAGACCTCCTGCGGGCCAAGCAAAAGGAGTTGGACCTAGCCATAATCATCATCACCCATGATTTCGGCGTGGTGGCAGAAATTGCTGACCGGGTGAACGTCATGTATGGCGGCCGCGTGGTTGAAGAGGCCGGCGTCGGCGCGTTGTTCGACAACACGCAGCATCCCTATTCACTCGGGCTGCTCAACGCCACGCCGACCGTCGAAACGGCGCAGCAACACCGGCTGCCGACCATAGGCGGAGCGGTGCCACACATCTCCGAAATGCCGAAAGGCTGTGCATTTCATCCGCGCTGCCCGGAGCGGCGCGACGAGTGCGACCGCCTCGTCCCCACACTTGAACCTGTCGCTCCCGCTCAGCGGGTGGCCTGCTGGGCTAGGAGCAAATCCGATGAACAAGCTGCTTGAGGTCACGGATCTCAAAAAGATCTTCGGCGGATCGGTGCGCGCCGTTGACGGGCTGAGTTTCTCCCTGGCGGAGCGCGAGACCCTGGCACTGGTCGGAGAGTCGGGCTGTGGCAAGTCGACCGTGTCTCGCCTCATCCTGCGGCTGACCGACGCCACCGAGGGCACAATCCGTTTCGAGGGTCAGGACATCACCCATATGTCCCAGGGAGCGCTCAAGGATATCCGCCGCGAGATCCAATTTGTCTTCCAGGACCCGTTTTCCTCGCTCGATCCGCGGATGACGGCAGGCGAACTCGTCACCGAGCCCCTTGCTGTGCACGGCATTGTGCGCGGAAAGGCAGAACGGCGGAGCACGGCGGAAGGCCTGCTCAAGGCTGTGGGGCTCAGCGCCAAACATGTCGACAGCTGGCCGCGGCAGTTTTCTGGCGGCCAGCGCCAGCGCCTCGGGATTATTCGCGCTTTTGCGCTGGGCCCGCGTCTTATCGTGGCAGACGAACCCGTATCGGCCCTCGACGTGTCCGTGCGCTCGCAGGTCATAAATATCCTGCAGGACATGCAGGAAGAAAAAGGCACGGCCTATCTCTTCATCTCGCACGATATGGCCACTGTGAAGCACATGGCTGATCGTGTGGCCGTGATGTATCTTGGCAAGATCGTGGAGCTCGCGCCCAAAGCCGCTTTCTTTGCCGGCCCGCATCATCCATACGCCGAGTCCCTGCTATCAGCCGTACCGGCCTCCCATCCCAGCAAGCGCAGGAAGCGTATCCTCCTCGCTGGCGATCCGCCCAGCCCGATCAGCATACCGGGCGGCTGCCGGTTCCATACGCGCTGTCCGATCGCTCAGGACATCTGCAGGAGCCAGGAGCCGCCGCTCCAGTCCGTAGGCGAGGGCCATTTGGCAGCGTGCCATTTCGCCAAGGCCTGGCCCATTGCTTCCCACCTTGGCGGCAGTTTCCGGACACCGGAGCCATCGGCGGCAGTGGCGACGGACTGAAGCGGGCAGCATTGCCGAGAGGATTGGGGTTTGCCCAAGAGGATTGGCGCCGGCTGAAATCGGGCCGAGGTTCGGGCCGCACCCCCCTCGGCCAACGATCATTCGGGCTAACCGGCTCAACGAGACAATCCGCGCCCGATCGAACAGTTGGGCGTGGACCTCGTGATTGCCGCTCGGACTATTGTTGCGATCCGCTCAAAAATGCCATCCAGGAGTTAATTGTCGACAATCTGACAAAAGCGCAGTAGTCGCCATATAGAAAGTTTTGGAGGGAATTTTTCTATGACGTTTCGCGTACTGCAATTGGGGGCAGGGACCCGCGGCCGGATGTGGGGCAAGGTCGCCAAGATGTCAGACGATGTTCTGACCGCTGCCATCGTTGACCCCAGCCAGGCGTCACTTGATCTCTACAGCGCCGAAAATCCGGAAACTCCTGCCTTTACCGACTTGGAAAGCGCGCTGTCCTCGGGGCAGTTCGACGCCGCCATACTGGTGACACCGCCAGACGGGCATCTCCAGCAGATGCGGCGCCTTTTCGATGCCGGCCTGCCGATCTTGGCCGAAAAGCCCCTGGCCACGACCCTGAAGGATGCTGCAGCCATTGTCGAAATGGCCGATGCGGCCCGTTTGCCAATGAGCGTCGGTCTCAATTTCCGCTATCTGCCTGTAAATCAGACCATGCGTCAGTGGCTGACGGGCGAGAGGCTGGGGCAGGTGGGTTTCGGTCAGTTCAACTACCGCACCAATCGCAACGGTAAACGTCCGGGTATCAATCGCTATCCATTGGTCATGGAGCATCCGATGATGCTCGAGCAAACCATTCATCACCTCGACCTCATCCGCTTCGTTCACGGTCGCGAGGTGGAGACCATTGCCTGTCGCGAATGGAACCCGCCTTGGAGCATGTATGCGCACGAGGCCAATGTGAATTGCCTGTTGGGCCTCGAAGGCGGCGTCGAAGTCAACTATCACGGCACCTGGTCGGGCGGATGGAACGTCTACAATTTCGAATGGCGGGTCGATTGCGCTGGCGGCATCCTCGTACAGCGCAAACTTCATTCTGACCTCGCCTATGCCAGGAGCGTCGATCCAGAGCTTATCGACATCGCGACGCCGGATGCCGCCCCCTATTACGACGATAGCGTTGCACTGCTGGCCGAGTTCATCTCGTCGGTCCGCAATGGCACACCCGCCCCATGCGACGGCCGCGATCATCTGCGCTCGCTCAGCCTCTGTTTCGCCGGCATCGAAAGCAGCCAGAAGGGGGTGGCGGTGAGCATGTCGGAATTCTACCAGAAAAACGGCCTGTCGCGCATGCTTGTATAGGGAAACAGCGCATCCGCTGCCCTGAAATTACTCACCTGTCGTTCGCTGCCTATCTTGACAGCGTTCTGAACTCGACCTCAATATCGTCTTACATTGGCAAATTATAAATGTATTACAATTTGCGCGATGGAGACTGTTTCGGGGGAGGCAGAAATGCAGTTCAAAGGATCTTCCATTCGGGACATTTCGTTGCCGGATAAGGGCGTTAGCGCTCCGAAGCACCAGATCATCCTTCATCCCTTCATATCGGCCGGACTTTTGTCCGGCCGTTTTTTTTTGAAAGGACTACCAATGCTGAAGCACGTGAGTGCGGCCGCACTTCTCTTGGCGGCCAGCTGCCTGCCTGCCCTGGCCCAGGCCGACGCAAATACTCTGGTCATCGCTCAATCGGTCGACATTGAATCGCTCGAGCCTGACATGCTCAATGTCACAGCCTCGATAAATGTCGCTAGTCACGTCTGGGGTACGCTGCTCAGCGTGACGCCAGAGGGTGAAATTGTCCCGAATTTCGCGGAGAGCTATGAGTGGAACGACGAGGGCACGGAAATTTCCTTCAAGATCCGCGAAGGCCTTCTGTGCGAGGATGGTGAAGTGCTCGATGCGGAGGATGTGGCCTATACACTGACCCGCGCTGCCGATCCGGAGAACAAATTCATCGGCCATGCGCCAGGCTTTGTTTATTCCTCGATCGGTTATGTCGGTGCTCGCGCCGAGGGGAGTGATACCGCCGTCCTCCAGGTGAAGGGCTACTCCTCCACCGTGCCGGGCATGGTCGCCAAGATCTTCATTCACTGCAAGGACAGCTACGAAAAGATGAGCCTCGAAGAGGCCGCATCAACCCCCGTCGCCTCCGGTCCTTATAAAGTGGTGGAATGGGTCCGCGCTGACCGCGTCGTCCTTGAGAAAAACGACAACTGGACCCTGTCCGAGGTGCCGTTCGAGCGCGTCGTCTTCCGTGTCATCCCGGAATCCAGCACCCGAACCGCTGAATTGCTTGCCGGCAATGTCGATATTGCCGTCAACATCCCGCCCGATCAGTCAGAGACTGTGAATGCCAGCGGCCGCGCGAAGGTGGTCGCGGTTGCAGGTACCCGCCGCATCTTTGCCGGCTTCAATTTCTCCGGCAATTTCGACGGGACGCCGGGCGGTGATGCCATCAAGAATGTCGAGGTTCGTCGCGCCCTCAACATGGCCGTGGATGTGCCGACGATCTGCCAGCAATTGCTCGGAACGGCCTGTGAGCGTGCCACGGGCCCGGCCAACCAGGCTAATCCTGATGTAAAAGCCTACCCTTATGACCCGGAACAGGCCGAAGCCATGCTCGATGCTGCCGGTTTCCCGCGCGGCGAAGACGGCATCCGATTTGAGTTGACCATGCAGGGTCCGCAGGGTCGCTACCTCAATGACGGCGCCGTCCAGCAGGCGATCGCTCAATATCTGAGCGATGTCGGCGTCAAGACCACCAATGACCTCATGGACATGACGGTTTATTCCCCCATGGCCCGCGAACATCGGGCAGGGCCGCTTTATTTCATCGGCCAGGGTGGCGCGACCTGGAGTGCCATCTATGACATGTCGCTCTTCCCCTCCCGGGATGCACCGGTCAATAATGGCATGTGGTTCAACCAGGAGTGGCAGACCCGCTGGGATAGTTTGCAGGGTGTTCGCGACACCGCCGAGGAAAGCCGGATCGTCAACGAAATGCTGCAGATCTTCGCTGATGACGCCCCCTGGATTTTCCTTTATTTCCAGCCCGATTTCTACGGTGTGTCGGATCGCATCAATTTCGAGCCGCGCCGCGACGAGGCCATCGAGGGCTGGACGGCGACGCTGAAATAGGAAGATCATTCTCTTAACAATTGAAAGGGCCGGCGCTGGCCGGCCCTTTCTGCTTGATATCCCGGCGCCTTAGGCAAGCGCTTCGGTGATCCGGTGCGTACCGCCCTTCTCCGAAACGGAGACGGCCGTTACCTTGGCGCCTGGCCCCTTTGCTCTCACCAGCCATTCCGCGCGCTTCTTGGTGGGTGACCATTGCGGCAGCCAGTTGGAGAACTCGGCTTTGCGTTCATTGCGTCCGGCCAGATTGCCCAGAACCTGCTTTTGCGAGTTGATGATCACCTCGGCATTTTCGAGCGCGAGCTCGATGGTCACCGGCTTTGCCACTTTGTTCTCAATAGCGACGTCAGAGAGATTGGTGGGCAGGTAGCCGTGATTGGCGACAACGGCCGAGACCTTGTAGAGGTCCGACCCGAGGGCCTCGACCTCGAACTGGTTGATTTTGACCTGCGGCGCTGCTGCAGCGTGGCGAAGGTTGAACATGGTGTTGTTGTGGCAGATCTCTTCGAGCAGCTTGCCAGGAGGATTGCGGTAGCTCCAGATATAGACCATGCCACCGACCTCGACCGGTCCCAACTGCGGATGGTCGAACTTTTCCCACTCGCGAAAACCCTTTTCGCCGACGTTTTCGAGCACCCAGCTGAAAATCTTTTGTTGGGCATCGGCATCACGCGGTCCGAAGTTCAGATAGCCCTTCTTCTCGACGCCTGCCTCGCGTTCCAGATCCCACAGCTCCGTCGAGAAGCAGATGATACCCATCTCTTCATAGACCCAGTCCTTGAGGCTGCCGTGGCGCGCCATGGACTTGTTGGGGGTGAAATCCTCGTAGGTGGAAATGGTTGGATAACCGGTGATGCGGGTGCCGACATTGCCGAGGTCCTTGTAGAGCGCCAGGTCGCGCGGGCTCATGTCGGCATCGTACTTCATCATCGAGGGCCGCAGAATGATGCCGCCATGGGTATGGTACGCACACATGCCGCAGATATTGGGATGGCCGAGCACCAGCCGGCCCATGGCCATCGCCTCAGGCTCGGAGAACGGGTATTCGCCCGCGCCATATTCCTGCGGCGACCAATTGGTCGGGAAATTGCGGTTCATGTTCCCGTCTTGCTGCTTTTCGATCGGGACATGGACGCCGTCGTAATTGCGGATCAGCCCCTCGGGATAGATGCGGTAATAGTCCCCGCCTTCCTCTCCCGGCTCGCGCTGCACCATCAGGCGTGGATCGGCTTCCGATTTCTTCCACTCGCCCAGCGGATCGGGCACGCGCATGTTGACGATATAACCGTCGCCATTGATATCCTGCGGGATAAGGCCTTCGAGACGGTCTTCGCCCGGCAGGAAGCGGCCATTGCCGCACCAGGGGTGATAGGGTTCGATCAGCGAGAGTTCGGCACCGTCGGGGTTGATGCGCGGCAACACATAGAAGACCTGGCTGTCGACGAGGCGTGTCACCTCTTCATCGCTGCCGTAATTGGTCAGCAGATACCAGACGCCATACAGCGCCGTTGCGCTGGTCGCATGCTCCTCGGCATGAATCTGCGCATCGATGTAGAAGCCGGGCTTTTCCAGCCCCGGGCCGGTATCGGGATTGGTAATTTCCATCAGCCAGACGTCGCGCCCGCGATGCGACTTGGCCACGGAGGTCAGCTTGGCGAGCTTGGGATAAGCAGCCGCCAGCGCCTTGAGATGCTCTGTCATCTCTTCATAAGTGTAATATCTGTCGAACGCGATATCGACCTTGCCCATGGGGACTTCCAATCAGCTGAAACGAAACGAGCCAGCGAGGACCTCCCCCCGCCTTGGATGGAAAGTTTGTAATACATTCAGCCAATATACAATCCGAATTTGGCTGTGATTGTGCGGGTCAGGCGGATG
>Ga0247738_10000807_pt1 | contig 11415 bp, 10 predicted proteins | sample UWRJL013104B2_FD_180936 | JGI IMG/M metagenome (GOLD analysis project Ga0247738, IMG submission 180936) | Plant litter microbial communities from Arlington Agricultural Research Station in Wisconsin, United States - UWRJ-L013-104B-2 | ecosystem: Environmental > Terrestrial > Plant litter >...
TAATTAAACTAAAAAATACAAAATTCAGATAATTCAGCACCTTTATAAAACTGCTTTTCTGATACCCCGGGATGATTGGAAACCTGTGTATTTTGACTCCTTTAAAATCAGTCTGCTGATACACTTTGTTTTTATACCCGGCATATACTTTTCCATATGGATAGGAAGGTGCCCTTGTTAGCACCTCCATTGCGTAACCTTTTTCTGCCCAATATGAGGCTAGGTCATTAATGATGAAGTCTTCAGGATAGAAGGCTTCGCACAAGATCAGCAATTTCTTCAATGATGCTGTGGAAAATATTTATTATACACTTCTGATCTCTGAGACATCATATCATACAACTCATTGATCATTTCTTCATATCCAGGCACAATGTTTTTAACATCCGACCGTGTGGAAATAAGACTTTTATCTACCTTTTTTTCATGATCAGCATGGATCAAAAGATCTTCCCTTTCAAAGACTTTTTTAATTATGGATAACAGTTCATATTTTGAAATGCGAACATTATTGGTCAAATGAACCAATCCCGTGAGTTCTGAATCAATATATTCTTCAATGGCTTTAGCCAGTTCAAGAGTTGTCACACCACCCCAGAAAGCCTGATCGTAACCTTTAACGTTACCTTGCTGGTTCATAAACCAATTGAACAGGCCTATTCCATCGTCTTTTAATTCAGGTCCAATGATGGATGTTCTGATCGTAAGATGAGGTTCATAAGTAACTTCTCCCAATGCTTTTGATTTTGCATAAAATCCCTTACCATCCTTCTCATCATTTTCCTCATAGGATCCTTTGCTGCCACTGAAGACACAATCAGTGCTTATATGAATTAATTTAAAATTATTTTTAATTCCTTCTCCGGCCAGGTAATGCGGAAAATATGAATTGTAAAAAATTGCTTTATCCGGATGACTTTCTGCATCATCATTCAGTATTCCAATACAATTGATCACAAAATCAGGCTGTGATTTGTCCAGTATTTCACTTAACGATTTTGTGTCGCTGATGTCGCAATGAAAGTCTGAAGTAAAATAATCATCATTTCTGGATACATCTATTACTTCAAAACCTTTTTTTGCTTTGAAATAATTATAAATGACGTGTCCCGCCATTCCTTTAGAACCAATGATCAATAATCTTTTCATTTATCCCAGGTCACTTTATTTACAATGGAAGTATAACTCTGAATTAATCTTACGACTCTGTCTGATACATTAGTCACATTATACTCCCATGGAAGTACATTATTTTCAGAAAAAGTCTTCAGTGTTACCTCGATGGATTGAAGTACATCTTCACGTGCGATACCCCCCAGCACGATCGATCCTGCATCTATTGCCTCTGGGCGCTCTGTACTGGTTCGGATGCTTATGGCAGGGAATTTCATCATGGCAGATTCTTCACTGATCGTGCCACTGTCAGATAAAACGATGTAGGAATTTTGCTGTAAAAATACATAATCGAAAAATCCCAACGGTGTGACATTTTGTATAAGTTCATGAAAGACAATTCCCGATTTTTCGATTCTGTTTTTCGTTCTTGGATGGGTAGAAAAGATAATTTTTTTCTGATATTTTTCGGCCACAGCATTCAAGCTTTCACAAAGAATTTCAAAATGATCCTTGATGTCTATGTTTTCCTCGCGATGCGCACTCACCACGATGTATTCGCCGTTTTTCAAATTTAGATCTGAAAGGACATTGCTCGACCTTATTTTATCTTCATATTTATTTAAAACTTCTCTCAAAGGAGAACCTGTGACAAAGACGTGGTCTTTTCTAAATCCCTCACTCAACAAATATCTTCTGCTATGCTCCGTATAAGTCATATTGATATCGCTGATGTGATCCGATATCTTTCTATTGATTTCTTCAGGTACATTGAGGTCAAAGCAACGATTACCGGCTTCCATGTGAAAGATCGGTATTTTCAATCTTTTGGCAGCGACAGTACATAATACACTGTTCGTGTCGCCCAAGACCAGCAAGGCATCCGGCATGATCTGGCTGAGGATATCAAATGACTTACTGATCACGTTTCCGATGGTCTGTCCAAGATTTGTCCCCACGACATCCAGAAAGTGATCAGGTTTTCTTATCTCGAGATCTTCAAAGAAAATTTCATTGAGCGAATAGTCATAATTCTGACCGGTATGAATCAGGATATGCTCAAAACATTCATCACATTTTTTGATACATTCGGCCAGCCTGATGATTTCAGGCCTGGTGCCGGCTATCGTTACTACCTTTAATTTTGACATAATTTCTTTGTTATATTAATCTGGATAGAGGACGACATTTTCTTCTTTTAATATTTCTCTTCGGATCTGCGGAAGCTTTTTCAAAAGTGCTTTCATTCCATCCAGATCCAGCCTGGTTGTATTATGGCTATGATATTCCTCGTATTTGGCAATGTCGGTTTCTCCTTCGGAAAAATACCTGGCATAATTCAGGTCGCGGTTATCAGCCGGTATACGGTAGTAATCTCCACAATCCTCAGCTTTCTGCATATCTTCCCTGTTGACAAGGGTTTCGTATAGTTTTTCTCCATGCCTTGTTCCGATAATTTTAATTTCTGAACTGCTTTCATACATCTCAATCAAGGATTTAGCCAAAACATCGATCGTAGCCCCGGGTGATTTTTGAACGAAAATATCTCCCTGTTGTCCATTGTTAAAAGCATACAAGACCAGATCGACCGCATCTTCGAGCGTCATCATAAACCTCGTCATATTCGGATCGGTGATCGTGATCGGGTTGCCTTCACGGATCTGTTCGATAAAAAGTGGTATCACCGATCCCCTGGAAGCCATTACATTGCCATATCTCGTGCCACAAAAGATTGTTTTTGAGTCATCCAGGTTTCTGGACTTGGCAACCATGACTTTTTCCATAAGAGCTTTGGACATTCCCATCGCATTAATAGGATAAGCTGCTTTGTCCGTGCTGAGCACCACGACTTTTTTCACTTCATATTTTTCGGCTGCTGTCAATACATTGTCTGTACCAAGGATGTTGGTCTTCACAGCTTCCAGGGGAAAGAATTCGCAGGATGGAACCTGTTTAAGTGCTGCAGCATGGAAGATATAATCCACTCCTTTCACTGCCGGTGAAACGCTTGCCAGATCCCGCACATCGCCGATGTAAAATTTTACTTTTGGGCTATTGATGCGTTTACGGAGGTCATCCTGCTTCTTTTCATCCCTGCTGAAGATCCTGATCTCTTTAAAATCACTATCCACAAATCTCCGGAGCACTGCATTGCCGAAAGATCCGGTCCCGCCTGTGATGAGAAGTATTTTATCTTTAAACATGATGTTCTGTATTTATTAATGAAATTAATTCTTTAATTATATTTTTAGCTTGTATTTAAATTGTGACAAACAGGTTTCGACTTTCTAAGATATTTCGATAAGAAGCAATAACTACCTTTTACATCATTGTTTTAGATCTACGATCGAATTAATAAGATGGTCTTTAAGCATGAATAGTCTTTAATACTTAATTACCTAAAATTCCTATACAACCAGTAATTAATACAGTCTTGATAAGTAAAATATACAAGTCCAATTTTTATTTTTCTGTTCCTTTATATATATCTTCCTTTCCAAAACCTGATCGTTTCATTTTTCTGGCAAAATTTCGAAGTACTGTATCTATGTCACTTACAAATCTTTTAAGAGGCTCATCAGGTCTTCCCTTAAATGATGTAATGTGAAAATAGTCATGTTCTGGTCCAAGTGGAGAAATAGGAGAAAAATAATAATTCGACACACAGCATCTATTGGAATTAGGTTTCGTTACTTTATTTACCGAATGCCATGATCTATTATGGGTTTCCATTAATACAAGTCTATTGAATTTGCTTTCGATTGTAACTTTATTTTTTACCGGATCATCCCAGAGTTCAAGGTGTCCTCCATCTTCAAGGGTCCAATCAGGTGTTGTGTAATAAAGTAAATTTAACCTTCTATACAACTTTCTATCTTTATCATGTGAATTATCAATATGAGGATTTAAAAAATCACCTGTTCTCATCATGCTCAACCCTCCCGCATAAAGCCCTGTATCTCCTTTTTGCTGCGGTATATCTGTAATTTTCGCAAACAAATCTACTATTTCAGGCTCCTGAATAGCAAAAGTCACTTCGCCCAGGAGTTTAGGAAATGCATCAAACTGCTTTGAAGTCATTTTTGTCTCTCTAAAACTTTTCATTTCCCTCCATTCTTTAGATTCAGGCATAAAATCTTTGTATACCTTTCTGGCTAATTCTTCAGGTAAGAAATTATCAATGGTCAGGAAACTAGTACCAATTACTTTTTTATTCTCCTTAAATGCTGCATTATACTCATCTAAGTGGTTGTTTAACCTTTTGAATATTAGGTCTTTAATCTGTTTCGTATCAAACTGCATAATGGTTTTTTTATTATTTAATTAATCTTATTAATTCGTATGTACATTCTTTAAGGATAATTTTTGAAGAAGGTAATATGTTACCTTTAGTTATTCCGATAATAATACTTGCTAGACTATTTATATCTTTATCATTAAACGTAGCAGAAGGTTTTATAACGTCGTTTACGTATGGTTTGTTAATAGCAATAATTTTACACCCCGCCGCTGCCGCTTCAATTAAAGGTAAACCCAAACTCTCTATTTGGGATGGAAATACTAAATAATCTGATTCTTCATACAATGTTTTCAGTTTTTCAAATGAAATATTACCCAAATTTATAACATTAATTCCTTTTTCAATAAATCTGTAAATTCTATCTTTCTGTATATTTGATGGGTTTTCTATTGTAATATATAATGTTAAATTTATTTTGTATTTATCAAATAGAAAATCCCAAACATCAAACAGATATTCATGGTTTTTTTGAATCTGCCCGCTCGCAACAAATAAAAACTGATTTTTTTTTCTATTGGATTCCCTGCCTTTATCATCATTAACGAATTTGTTTGCATCAAAAAAAGGCAGAATAAATATATCCTGTTTTCGATTTAACATTTCCGCATATAGCATTTGTTTTAAATTTGAAGTTTGTACAATCCATTTATAACTTCTCAAATTCTTCGATTGTATATACTTTTTCTTTAAAAAATAATTAAAACGCAATTTTAAACTAAGTGAACCCAATGATGGATTAAGAATATGTGCATTTTGAAAAAATATAAAAACTTCGCTGTCAATAACTTTTATTGGAGGAGGAACATTTGAAAAACAAAATATCTTATCAAATTTTCCTTTGTTTTTATTGTAAATTTTTTGTCTATAAGTTTCTGAAGGCTCAATTAAAGTTTGATTTGGAATAAATTTTATGTATTCAGACTGTAAGCGATTATCTAATAGAAAGCTAAAATTATTAATAAGCTTTTCTTTAATCAAAACTTGAATTAAGTACTCAAGTAAAACTTTTCCACCTCCTTGATTTATATATACAGCATCAAATAATGTCATAGTTAAAAATAATTTATTATCTATGGTTCCAATCCTCCTCTCAAATTAATCAAATCTCAAATAATCGATGCTATAGGATTTGACATCATTACTAGGAATAGCAACAAAATAAAGTCGCATATTATTAGTAAGCTTTCCTCTATAAAGTTCTATTATTGAATATTTTGAACTAAGTTTTTCATTGGGAACATGGGAAAAATATACTTGTTTGTTAGTAACAATATCCATAATATAAAAATAGAATCCCCATCCTGTTTCTTTAAGACGATCAGCTTTCATCCTGACTTTTATTGAATTGTCTTTATAGTTTAATAAATTCATACTATTAATATCGTAACTAACATACCAATCAGGGGAAATATTAGGCAGAAAAACTGCTATGCCTTGACTTGCTTCATTATCGGCTCTAACAGTTGGATATTTTGGATTATCATTATTATTTAGTAAATTAAATTTACTTGCATCAATAACTGCCAACTTAGGCGGTGTTGTTCCTTTGGAAGCATTATTGTCAGATTTAAACGCAGAGCGCAATTTGTGCATTTCAATAAATTTCCACGGATTATACTCACTATTACTTAATCTATCTACTTTGAAATTTTCAAAATATTTATTGAGATCTTTAACATATGAGATATATATTTTGGGATCAAGATCATCATTCCGAAATTTTAAAATTGAATATATAAGTGGCATTTTCCATTCTTCAACTCTTTTTTTGATATCATCAGGTATATTTAATTGTTCTATCTCAGATAATATTTTATTAATTGCATTCAGCTTCTCAATATCCAGATTTTTAATAAAATCTTCATTGTTATTTTTGTGTAAATATTGTTGATTTTTATAAATTTCATTATAATATGAATTTATAAAAGGAGATGCTCCATCATAATAGTTAGCAACGAATAACTTTATAACCTCTTTATAATTATTATCTGGATTCCAGAGCAATTGAGAGTAGACAAAACTTCTTAAAGGATTCTCCTCTACAAAAGTGGTCTCATATTGAGACTCGATTAATACACCTCTTACCCCGACTTTTTTATAATACTTAAGATTAGAGGAAATTGCTTCAATCGATGGATGCAAAACTAAATAATCATTAAAGTTAGCTGAGTAATCCCATATCCAAACATTCTTTGCAATATTTAACCAGGAATTTAATCGTTTAACAAATGGTTTATTTAAATTAACAGGAGTAAATGAATGCAACCACGAAGTTGTATCTGTGGATACAATAATAATGACATTATCATTTACTTTTTCGTGTTTTGTAGCACGACCTGATTCCAGGTATGACAAAGTGGAGTATCTAAGTGTAGGAAATTTTAAAGACAAATCTTTGGATAACCTGTTAATAAAATGAATTAAAGTACCGGCATCACTTTCCTCATAATTATTTGTATTAGAGCATCTGGTGCACTCACATGTTCCCGGACCATCATTAGGAATAAAATTAAAAATTTGGTTTTTTGGATGTTCTTTTTGTAAATTCAAAACATAATTTTTAACAATATTATATACTGTATCATTCGATAGACACAACTGCCCAACATAATTTAATTTATTTTGACCCTTATACGTTGAAAAATACTCAGGATGATCAGCATAATATTTACTAACAGGGATTATGCAATTGAAGGTATGTGTCAATGCACAATTCTGGTACATTATAATATTTCCACCAATACTATCATTCATTATCGGATTGTAATGTATTGGATTTAGTTTGTTATATTCAGCAAACTTACCGTTATAGGCATTTTTATAATATAAATGGCGGTAGGTAAATGCAGGATTTTGAGTTCTATTTTTAAATTTATATTTTTTCTTAATTTCAGTTTTAGCTGAAACTGTGCCCGAAAGTTGATAAATACCTAAATCATTTTCAAGAAATGAAACAACTGCGTAATATGAACCTCTTGGTTTATCTCCAAAAAGATAAATAACTTCATCAATTTTATAGATCCCAAATCCATCCGGTTCCAACTTCTCTTTTAAATACTTGAGGTCCTTTTTTTGGAGAAATAGTTCAGTATCACCTATTTCTATTCTATATTTTGAATGACTATCAGTACCTTTTACAATTTCAAGCCAGAACCCATAATGTTCTTTAATTTTATTTTGTAATAACTGAGATGAATATAATTCATCATTTGACGGATTATTAGGTATGAAAATTATATAATTAGATATATTAATGCAATACCCGTTAAATGTGCATAAGGTAAAGGCTAATATTAAAAATAGCTTATAATATATTTTCAATTAGGTAATACTCTTTATAGGATTCTTAGAATAATGTAATAGACTTCCACATATAATACCCATCGTTACTATAAATAAAAAGTTATTATAAAATATTAAATATGTTGTAAAGAGAATAAATAAATTCGCTAATTCAGGTCGTGCTTGTTTTTTAGTTCTATTATATATTCTATACATTCCAATCGAAAGTAGGACAAGGCCAATCAAGCCACTTCTCGAAACCACAGTTATAATAAAGTTGAAAGGTTCTGTATTTAGCTGCCCTTTATATATTTCATGATCAATTTCTGACATATATTTTGTAGCCGGGATATTAATAGTGTTGGGTCCTACCCCAAATAATATGTATTCGGGATTTAGGTATAAAAAAGCCAATGCAGTTCTGTCAAAAACTTCAAATCTATTAATAAAATCTGGAACTCCAGGGATTTGACTAATAGCCAGTTCAAGTCCAACTTCCCTTATTCTTTTTGTCTGATGTTCAACAAAATTTTGATTATTTAATAGTAGTAACCCTCCAAAAGCATATATGAATAATGATAGTAAAAAATATTTTAATTTTACCTTACCTAATAAAAAATATATAAATAAAACCAATGTAAGATATACAATCGCTGTACTCGAAAAAGACAGGCTCACACCAATAAGTGAAATTAGTATACCTAAAATTGTGTATTTTTCCCATCCATGCACTTTAAATCCAACTGCAATGAATGAAAATATGCTTAGGGTCATTATCTGTCCAATGTATCTCGGCTCAAGCATTAATCCGGTAAACCGGTAAAGAGAATAATGATCAGGCATAAAAAAAAGTTTAACAGATCCCTGAAAAACAAGATAATCTAGAATGCCGATACCAAAGTTAAGAATAACGAATGCTAATATAGTTTTTACATAGAGTTTTAAATCAATAAATCCTTCTTTAAAAACATAAACGAAGAAGTGAAAAGTAAAGATTAATTCAAGAAATCTAATTAAGCCGACTAGTGTTCTTGTGGGAAGTTGTTGAGTAACTAATCTATACTTTTCAAATGCGTCATCCCATGGATTAATGAATACAAAATATGACCCCACAATTGCCATAATAATCCATTCAAGCCACATGTATTTACCAAAAATAGATTTTTCAAATACTATAAGTCTTTTCTCAATAATTATAATACATAATGTAGAAAAAGCTGCTATTTGGAATTTGAACCCTCCAAAATCCAAATTAAAAAAGCTTGTATAAAACCCTAAAAGTGCAAATGCAAATAAAAGTTTATATTTTTTAAAGTAGACTAATAATGGCACTGCTGCGATTATGAATATAGTAAATATTAAAGCTAACAATCCTGAAATTTAAATATTGAATGTGCGATTAATTGGTTAAAATTTAATTCTTTTTATAATGACTGCTGGATTAGCCTCACTTTTTGTAATAATACAATTCATTCCCATATATGTTCTATCTTCTTCTATATTAACTTTTTGGGAACTTTTGCGAAAGTCACATATTCAGTTTTGTAAATTTTAAATAAAATAAAACTATACACAAAATTGAAAATGCTCAATATAAAATGAGTAAAAGGCCTCACTTAGCTCTTAATTTCTCAATTATTAAAGCTGAGATAAAATCAACTTGATCTATTTCCAATTCGTAATAAAGTGGAAGCCTAAGCAAGCAATCTGTATATCGATCAGAATTAGGCAAATCTTGATAATTGCCTTTCTTATTTAGGAAATATGTTGAATTGTGAAGTGATAAGTAATGAAATACTGACAATATGCTATGCTCCTTTAGGTAAGTTATTACTCTCTGTCTAATATCACTGTTTTCTAACACAATATAAAACATATGAGCATTATTAGAGGCAAAATTTGGAATTTGTGGCAATTCCAATAAATTCTCTTGAATTAAGGGCATTAAATTTTTATAATATCTGTTCCAAAGCATTAACCTTTTTTCCTGTATTATTTTTAAATTTTCTAGTTGTGCAAATAAAAATGCAGCGATCATATCAGATGGTAAAAATGAAGAACCAACATCGACCCATGAGTATTTATCAACTTCACCCCTGAAAAATTTACTTCTATTGGTCCCTTTTTCTCTTATTATCTCAGCTCTCTCAAGAAAATCACAATTATTAACAATGAGCATTCCACCTTCACCAGAAATAATATTTTTAGTTTCATGAAAACTAAAGGCAGATAAATCGCCTATGCTTCCTAATCTTCTTCCTTTATAATAACTTTCAATAGCTTGTGCTGCATCCTCAATAACGTACAAATTATTTAGTGATGCAATTTCTGTTATTTTGTCCATGTCACATGCAATACCTGCGTAATGAACCGGTATAATTGCTTTAGTTTTAGATGTAATAAGGTTTTCAATTTTATCAACATCCATATTAGGATTATCTAATGATGAATCTACAAATTTCAGCAACGCTCCCCTTAATATAAAAGCATTTGCTGTCGAAACAAATGTATATGATGGCATTATAACTTCATCACCCTCTTTAATATTAATTAGAATAGAAGCCATTTCCAGAGCATCAGTGCAGGATGTCGTCAAAAGGGCCTTTTTAAAATTAAAAATATCCTCAAAATATTTATGACATTTGTCAGTAAAAGTACCATCTCCGGAAATTTTTCCAGATGTGATGGCCTCTATTATGTATTTTATCTCATTACCAGATAAATAGGGTTTGTTAAAAGGTATTTTAAAACTCATATTATTCTATCCAATGATGTAAGGTTATAAATGAATTGCATATTAAAAATCCGGATTTGATGAAACTTGAATTAACCGGATAATTGGTAATTAAAACATTATGTTCTTGCCAATCTAAGCAAATTTCTTTGCCCCAATGTAATGCATCTAATGTTAAAGCTCTAAAAACATTTAAATTTCTATATTTTTCTGAAACAGCTCCTAATGTACCAGCTGCATATACTTTATCATTGTCATGAAATATTTTAAATGCTAAAAAGCCGGCTATCTCTCCATTACTTTCTGCTACAAACATCTTATCTGCTACATTTTTATCCTCACAACTTCTTTTTGTCCAATCACTATATATATCACGACATTTCATAGTATCCAATTTTGTATCGTTTGAATAATGTCCATAATTTAAAAATGAACTACTGGCAATTACTTGTAAGGCTTCAATATCATTTAAAGTTGATTCACGAATTAACAAATTTTCGGAGATAAGTTTGTCCTTTAAAAGATTCTTATTTAAATCGAATTTATAAGTGACCTGGATATCTTTTAAAGTAAATTTTAAAAGCTCTAATTCATTTATGAGTTCAAGGTTTTTGGCAGCAACTTTTGTCAATATTAATTTAACATCATTGATTTTAAAAATTTAATAATCTCATTGGCAGGGTGATCAAAATTATTTACTTTGGCAACTTTAAAGCCAAAACGTTCGGTATCTAATATGCTTAAATAGTTCTCTAATTTCATATATAAAAAAGCTTTATTTCTCTTAATTTTCTATGGGATTGATTGAATTTAGGAAAAAATGAAATCGTACTAAGAAAAATACTTAAATTCAAAAGATTATTATAGATTACTTTAATCATATAAAAAATATTCTCAATTTAATTTTGATCTTGATTTCAAAGATTAATTATTAAGTTAGATTTAAGAACAGGAAGTAAATGGTTATGAAGGGCAAATTAAGCTT
>Ga0247738_10000808_pt1 | contig 11403 bp, 12 predicted proteins | sample UWRJL013104B2_FD_180936 | JGI IMG/M metagenome (GOLD analysis project Ga0247738, IMG submission 180936) | Plant litter microbial communities from Arlington Agricultural Research Station in Wisconsin, United States - UWRJ-L013-104B-2 | ecosystem: Environmental > Terrestrial > Plant litter >...
TTCGCGCCCCTCTTCGGCCATCACGCGCAGGGCCTGGCCCACGGACGTGCCGTAGCGATCGGCCTGGATCAGCGCGGTCATCACCGCTTTGACATTGTCCAGCCCGGTGCGGCGCCCGAGATTGTCGTAGGCGCGGCTGCGCTCCTCGAGAAATGACAGTTCGGCCGTGGTCAGCGTCAGCTCTTCTGCCAACTCGGCGCTCTGCTGTCCGATCTCCCGCGCCACCCGCTTGAAGGCGTGCTCCATCGACATGCCCGCCTCCACGCAGAGCAGCAGCAGGTCGAGGCAATCCGGCCAGGCGCGCCGGATCGAGGCCTGTCGCTTCTGCGTCGCGTTCTTGAGCATCAGCACCGGCAGATAGGCGCCCACCAGCCCGGCACCGATTGCATAGGTGACGTTGAGGAAGACCGGCCGTTCACCCGGCATGACGACGAGCAGATAGAAAGCGGCAATCGCGAAGATGATGATCGGGGCAGCAAGGCGCTGGAAGAGGAACGTCGTCAAATGTCCCTGGCCGCGAAAGCCGGCCATGGCAAGCTTGTCGAGCGTGGTGTCGTCCTGGAAGGCGCGCTTGAGGTCAAACCGATCCACCGCCCGCTTCATATAGGCCTTGGTTTCGCCGCTCCGGCGCGCGCTTGTGCGCGCATCCGCAGCATTGCCGCCGCGCAGGCGCGCCATTTCCTCGGCGCGCAGGCGGTCGCGTTCGACGGCGACCCGCCTGATGCGCTTGCGCATATCCTGCTTGACGACGAGGCTGGAGCCGAAGGTGAAGACCATGGCGGCAGCGGAGATCGCGGCCAGGATGCCGATCAGAAATTCCCGCTGGGTCAAGAGTTCGACAATGTTCACGCCATTACCCGCCTGAAGCTAGATTTCGAACTGGATCATGCGGTTCATCGCGAACGCGCCCAGGCACATCATGAGAAACGCCACGCCGAGCCAGAGATTGCCAAGCGGGGTATGGAACAAGGGCTGGAGATATTCTGGCGATACCAGCGAGACGAGGATGGAGACCACCACCGGCAAGGATCCGATAATGCCGGCAGATGCCTTTGCCTCCGAGGACATGGCCGCGACCTTCTGCTTCATCTTCTTGCGATTGCGCAGCACCCGCGCCAGATTGCCCAGCGCTTCGGAGAGATTGCCGCCGGCCTGTTGCTGGACCGAGATCACCACCACGAAGAAATTGACCTCCGGCAGCGGCACCCGTTCATAAAGCACCTGCACGGCCTCGGTCATGGAAAAGCCGAAGGCCTGCTGGTCGAGGACGCGACCGAATTCGGAGCGCACGGGCTCCTTGGTGTCCTTGGCCACGACGCGCATGGAATCATTGAGCGGCAGGCCGGTCTTGACGCCGCGCACGATCGCTTCCACCGCATTGGGCAGCTCATCGAGGAAAGCGTTCTGATATTTCTTGCGCTTTCGGCCGATATAGAGCCGCGGCAGCAGATAGGCACCGGCCAGCGCCAGAATCGCCGCGAAATAATAGGGCACCTGGATGACGAGCAGGACCAGGAACAGGACAATTCCCAGGATCACGCTGTTGCGGATGAAATGGCCGGTACTGATGGTCATGCCGGCCTGGAACAGGAGATCGGGCAGACGCACGCGGCGCTTGGCCGCCAGCTCCTCGTTCTGGGCCTTGAGTGCCTGTTGCACGCTCTTGCGGCGCTGGTCGCGGACGCGCCCGGCATCGACCTCGCGCCGATTGGTGCGGATGTCGCCCTGCAGCGCCTTGCGGCGCTTCTGCGCGCGGTCATCGCCCAGAACCGAGGGAACGAGCGCCACGCCGGCCGCTCCGATTGAAATCACGGCCAGGATGAACAGCAGCACCACATTGGTCATCGATCAGCGCCCCAATATCTCGCGTTGCTCGGTATTGGACTGTTCCAGCGCCTCGACCAGATTGGCCTCCTCGTTGAAATAGCGGGCCCGCTCGGTAAATTGTGGCTTGGTGATGCCGGTCGAGCGGTGCTTGCCGAGCAGCATGCCGTTCCCGTCTTCCCCCATGATGTCATAGACGAAGATGTCCTGGGTCACGATCACGTCGCCTTCCATACCCAGCACTTCGGAAATGTGGGTGATGCGGCGCGAGCCGTCGCGCAGGCGGGCTGCCTGGACGATGACGTCGATCGAGGAAACGATCATCTCGCGGATCGTGCGGCTGGGGAGGCTATAGCCGCCCATGGTGATCATGGATTCAAGGCGCGACAGGGCTTCGCGCGGGCTGTTGGCGTGCAGCGTACCCATCGAGCCGTCATGGCCCGTATTCATCGCCTGGAGCAGGTCGAAGCTTTCGGGTCCACGCACTTCGCCCACGATGATGCGTTCGGGGCGCATGCGCAGGCAGTTCTTGATCAGATCGCGCATGGTGATCTCGCCCTCACCCTCGAGATTGGGGGGGCGGGTTTCGAGGCGCACCACATGGGGCTGCTGCAGCTGGAGCTCGGCGGAATCCTCGCAGGTAATGACGCGCTCATCCTTTTCGATGAAGGCGGTCAGGCAATTGAGGAGCGTCGTCTTGCCCGATCCTGTACCGCCGGAGATCAGCACATTGGCGCGGACACGGCCAAGTATGCGCAGCACTTCGGCCCCTTCGGGCGATATGGAGCCATATTTGACCAGCTGCGCGAGCGTCAGCTTGTCCTTCTTGAATTTTCGAATTGTCAGCGCTGCGCCGTCAATAGCCAGCGGTGGCGCGATGACGTTGACGCGCGAGCCATCGGGAAGGCGGGCGTCGCATATGGGCGAGCCTTCATCGACGCGGCGGCCGACCTGGCTGACGATGCGCTGGCAGACATTCATCAGATGGGCGTCGTCGCGGAAGCGCACATTGGTCAGGCGCACCTTGCCGCCCACTTCGATGTAGCATTTCTGGCTGCCGTTCACCATGATGTCGGAGATGTCGTCCCGCGCCAGCAGCGGCTCGAGCGGACCATAGCCGAGCACGTCGTTGCAGATGTCCTCGAGCAGATCTTCCTGCTCGGAGATCGACATGACGATGGATTTCAGCGCGATGATCTCGGCGACGATATCGCGGATTTCCTCGCGCGCCGCCTGGCTTTCCATCGTCGCCAGCTGGCTGAGATCGATGGAGTCGATCAGCGCGTTGAAGATGGCCGACTTGGTCTGGAAATACTCCCGGTCGCGCTGGACATCGGCCGGTGCGCGCACATCGAGCACGTCGTCCGTGGTCTTGACCCGCCCCGCCATGCCTTCGTCAAATGTCCGGCGCGCCTGTTCGGGCGTCGGCGCAATCGGCGCAGCGCGAGGCGGGCTGGAGATGGGCCGGGGGATTTCCCCGACGCCCGGAGTATTTCCGCCGAAACTGGTACGCTTGCCAAACATTGTCGAAAATTCCTTGCTTCGTCAGTCCCCTTGCCGATCAGGCACGCTTCTTGAGGAAGGACGGCATTCTGATGAGGCTGGCAGGCTTGGCGGCGCCGTGCACGCCCTGCCGTCCGGTCACATGCATGCCGATGCTGCGATAGATTTCATTGGCCTTATGGTTCGCTGAGATCTCGGCGATCATCTGCCCGTTATTGGCGGCGGTGCCAAAAAGCTGCGCGTCGAACCCGATCTGGCCGATGAGCTGGCAATCGATCGATGAGGCGAATTCATTGGCCGAGATCTCGGGCCGGCGCGGCACGCCCTGCTTGTTGATCACGAGGCTTGCCGGACGCTCGGTCGGGCGCAGGGCACGGATCGCGTCGCTGAGGTTTTTCGCATTGCGCAGATTGGCAAGGTCCGGCTCGGCCACGATGACCACTTCATCGATCGTCGCCAGCGTATGGCGAACCCAGCCGTTCCAGCTGTGCGGCAGATCCAGAATGACCACCGGCACCGAGCGCTGGCAGATTTCGATGATCTGCTCGAAATCGCGCTCCTCGAAATCCCAGGTCCGGTCCAGCGTCGCCGGGGCGGTCAACAGGTTGACGTGATTGGCCGCCTTGCTCATCAGCCGGTCCAGCATGGTCTGGTCGACCTTCTGGTTGGCGAGAAGCGCGTCGGCAAGGCCGTGGGGTGGGTCCTGGTTGAAATTGAGCCCCGCCGTGCCAAAGCCGAGATCCATGTCGAGGATCAGCGTGTCCTGGCGCAGGCCGGTGGCGATAGCCCAGGCGACGTTGTGGGCAAGGGTGGATCCCCCTGCCCCGCCCTTGGCGGAGACGAAACCGATCGAGCGCCCGATGGGAGCGGCGCCATCGCCGGCAAAGAGATCGGTGATCGCCGTGACCAGCAATTGCGATGTCGCCGGCAGCACCAGATATTCGGAAATGCCCGAGCGGATCAGGTCGCGATAGAGCAGCACGTCATTGACATGGCCCAGAACGATGACGCGCGTGCTGGCGTCGCAGACCTCCGCAAGGCGCTCCAGCGCCCCCGGAATGGCATCGGGCGGCAATGTGGTTTCGATGATGACGAGGTTCGGCGTTGGATTGGACCGATAGGTCTCGATGGCCCCGTCGAGCCCGCCATTATGCGTGGTCAGCGCCACCTTGGACATGCGCCGGTCGTAGATCGCGCTTTCGACCAATTGCGCCGTCTGGGAGTGCTCGCAGAAAGCCTGGATGGTAATGCGCGGCACGAGCCGAGCGCCTGCGGCGATCTCGGCTGCCGGCTCTTCGGCCTTGGGATTTTGATCGGGGGTCAGAAAACTCATCGTGCCGAATTCCTTGCAAACTGGCCCAATTTCAATCGAGCACGAAGCCCACTGAACCGCTGAAACTGCCGCGCATCCCTGCGCCGCCACCGACGCTGTATTGCTTTTCGAGCCGACCGAGGAAAATGGCCTCGGCGTCGCTCGACGCCTGGACATGATCGGTCGGGACGGCAATCGCGTTCACGGGGCTCGGAGCCACGAGGTACGGCGTTACCAGGATGACCAGCTCAGTTTCTTCGCGCTTGAAGTTGTTCGAACGGAACAGCGCCCCCAGGATCGGTACATTGGCGAGGCCCGGAAGCTTATCGATGGCGCGGCTCATCCGCTCATCCAGCAAGCCTCCGATTGCCAGCGTCGAGCCCACCGGCAACTCGACACTGGTCTTGACGTCTCGCCGCGACAGCGTCGGTTCGCCCTGCGAGCCCGCCTGCACCTCCGAGACACCGGTCTGGATGGCGATATTGACCGAGCCGTTCGAGCGCACCACCGGGGTGAACTTCAGCTCCACCCCATAGGGCTTGAAGCTCGTGACCTGCTTGCCATCCGAGTCGGTCGTCCTATAGGGAAACTCGCCGCCCACGAGGAACTCGGCGCTTTCCCCCGACATCGCCGTCAGCGTCGGCTGGGCCAGGAGACGCAGGGCGCCGCGCTGCTCCAGCGCCCGCACGGCCGCATTGATCTGCGTATTGCCGATCGGGAAATTTCCGGAAACGCCGTTCGTCAGCGTCGTCTGGGCACTGTTGAAGCTGAGGCTGCCTGCCCCCAGCGTGACCATGCCGGAGAGATTAATGCCAAGCTGCAGGGCGTCGGAGCGACGGATTTCGGAAACGGTGACCTGCAGCATGACCTGCTGGGCGCCGGCGACATCGAGAATATTGGCGACGTTGATTTCGCTGCCCGCAAACTGAATGGCCACCTGATGGGCGCGCTCCTTGTCATCGGACGAGAGCACCGAACCCGTCAGCACGACCCGGTTGGTGTCGTCCTTGAGCGTCACCGATTCCACCGAGATCTTGGATCCCGGGATCACGCGCGCCAGCGCCTCTTCGAGCGCATTGCCGACCTGGGACGGCTCCTTGATGACGCGCAGGTCGAGCACCTGGATGGTGCGGCCATTGTCGTCGAGGAAAAAGATATTGGTGTCGCCGCCGCCAATGCCCTGGACGATGGCGCGGGTGCGGGTGCGCATGATCGCGGCCGCGACGCTCGGCTGGGACACGATCACCTCGGCGACCCCCGCCGGCAGGTCGACGATCATCGATTTGTTGAGTTCAAGGTCGATATTGCGCACGCCGCCATAGGCAGAAGATGAAACGGCGATCTGGGCGTCTTGGCCCATGGCCGGAAGCGCCTGTGCGCCAAGGCTGACAAGGCCGGCCAGGAGAAGCGGACGAAACAAGGCGGTCGTGGCTTTATTCATCGGAAACTCCGGCCTATTGCGGCATCATCTGCGGCTGGACCGCATCGACCTGAAACTGGGATTCGCTGTAATATTCGTCGGAAGAGCTGTAATCCTCGCCCATGGGATAGAGCTCCGGCTGCGTCGTGACCTGCGCCACGCTGCCCGCCAGAACATTCTGCTCCTTGCCCGCACGGATCACCCGCACGGTCTGGCTCGAGCCGGCAGGCCGCTGCACGTCGGCCGCGCGTCCGAAATCGACGACCGAGCGCAGGGTCAACGACAATTGCCCGCGCATGGACGCGTTGATCAGGGACTCTGCCTGGACCGGCGTCAGTTCGAGCGTTGCGATCGTGCTCTTGTCGAAGGTTACGGGAACGGTGTTGTCACTGCTCGTCGAATTGCCCCCGCTAGCGCCCATTTCGCCCAGCCGCTTGCCTATGGCGAGCACCCGCACATCGGAGAGAACCACTTCGGACTGCTGCCCCATAGTGGTCGACGTCGTCAGGATGACATCCACATGATCGTTTGGCACGACAAAACCACCGGCACTCGAGACGGCGCTCACACCCACCGACACGCCGCGCATGCCCTGGGCGAGCACGGCCGACAGATAGCCCTGGTCGGAGTGCACCAGCTTTTGCTCCCGGATGGGCTCGCCCGGGAAAAATTCAAACCGCGCCACTGCCCCGGTGAGTTCGGCCGGCGCATCGGGCATCGCCGATATGGTGACATATTCGGGACGCAGAGCGCCCTCGGGCCAGTCCTGCCATTCCATCGCGTTGGCCGTCAGTCGCTCGCCGATGCCGATGCCCGCCTTGGCGACGAGGATCTGTGTCTTGGCCTCTTCGACGACCTGCGTCACCACCTCGCGTGAGGGTGCCGGCGCGCTGCCCGAGCGGGTCACCAGGAACGCGGCAAGACCGCCGGCCACCAGGGCAACCACGACAAGGATAATACGGGCTGGACTCATTAACCCCACTCCGGTTCTGCACGGACGACTTCGCCCAATTGCACGGGGTGGACTATGTCTCTAAAGGGTCAAAGTTTGGTTAACCGGTGCTTGCTCTATAAGGTAAACAACTTATGAAGCTTGGCATTCTGCAAGTAATGGGCACAAGTGCGACATCCAAATCCCGAACTGCGCAGGCTTTATTCATCACGGCGCCGGCATGGGGGAACTGAGGGACAGAACGGATGAAGCCCGGTCAGGCTGCCAGATGCGCAAAAATGGCAGTATTGGAATAGACAACGACGCCCGCGGCGGCCATGGCGATGCCATAGGGAACGCCGGTCTTCTTGTCATGCAGGCGCTCGAGCCAGGCAAAACGCGCCAACATCGGAAAAAGCGGCAGGCGACGCAGCGCCAGGATGAGGAGGGTCAGCAGGCCCCCGAACACCGCCGAATAGACGAGGTAGGGCAATGTTAGCCCGAAGCCCAGCCAGAGCGTTGTCGCCGCCGCCAGCTTGGCGTCTCCGCCCCCCACCCAGCCCATGGCAAAGAAGGTGAACGCGACGGCCAGCACCACGAGGGCACAAAGGACATGCATGGCCAATTGCTGCATGGGCATGTTGATTGCCAGCGCCACGACAAAAAAACCGGCCGCAAGCAACAACACGAGCTTGTTGGAAATGCGCATCGTCAGGAGATCTGACGAAGCGGCAAACGCCATCAGCGCGGGAAAGAAGAACAGGGCGATGGTCGACATGATCATTGTCCCCGAAGCGCCGGATCCAGGGTTCTTTCGATATAGCCGAAGAGATCGACCATGCGCTCGTTGACGACGACGAGCGAGGACACAATGGCGACGGCGATCAGGGACGCGATCAGGGCGTATTCGATCGCGGTTGCGCCGCCTTCGTCATTGCAAAACTTCCACACCAAATGTCGCATCGTCCCTCGAATATCCGGAGAACACGCAGAGCGCTTCGGCCAAGCTGCCATCGAAAGGTTAAGCATTGGAAAAGCGAGGGCCCCCAATATGGGGGCCCTCTAAAACTATGTCACGACGGATAGATTAGTTTCCGGCTGGAGGGGTACCGCCGCCGCCAGCTGGAGGCACCAGCGCGTTGGCGATATCGTCAAACACGGTGGTCAGATTGTTGCCCAAGAGGGTGACGGCCGTGATGATGACAACGGAAATAAGAGCGGCGATCAGGCCATACTCGATAGCGGTTGCGCCGGACTCGTCCTGCGCGAAGCGTGCAAAAATGTTCATGTCCCTGGCTCCTTTGTATAACGTCCCCGAGTGACGGCTGTTCGCTTACGTCACACAACGAAGATGCCAAGACACTAGCCGGCACTCATTGCAATTGGGTTAATCGCAGAGCGCGGCGCAAAGCAAAACGGGCAAGAAAAATGTATCACTTACAGCACCTTAATGCAATGCGTTGCATTTTAGGCAAGAACATCGGCAGCCGCGAAATACTTGTCGAAGACGAGCTGAAACAGATCGAGGCATGAGCGCAGGGAGCCGCCCTTCATCGCTGAACAGGCCATTTGCAAATCTTTGGGCGCGCGTTTGCCAAGTCTTTACCATTCGAGGCGAAACATGTGGGCCTGTCGTCGTACCGGATAATCGCCATGTTCCGCCTGAGTGTCCTTGCCAGCCTCTGTCTTGCTACCCTGGCCTTTCAGGGACCCGTGCTGGCGCAGGACAATGCGCCGATCTCCGTCAACATGAATATGGCACGCGTATTGCGCATCAGCGCCCCTGCCGCCACTGTCATTGTCGGCAATCCCGGCATTGCCGATGTCACCATTCAGGACCCCATGACCCTGATCCTCACCGGCAAGAGCTACGGCCAGACAAATCTGATCGTGCTGGATGCCGGTGGCGAGCCGATTGCTGATACATTGATCGAAGTCATGCAGATGCAGGCGGGGGTCATGACGGTCTATCAGGGGCAGTCTCGCACCACCTTGACCTGCGCTCCCGTCTGCCAGCCAACCGTTGCGGTCGGCGATGACAATACTTTCACCACCCAGACCCTGGCCTCCTCACAATTGGTGCAGTCGATAGGCAACTAGGCGGCGCGCCGATTTGCGATAGTCTTCCCTTAGGCAGGCAAGACCTCGTAAACCATCGTCACAGGATGCAGTGTTCCAATCCCGCTCTGTAACCAAGACTTAGCCTGGCGCCCCCTAGCATGGCGCCAGTTCTTGGAACCGGGACGAGGGCAGTGGCAAGTCGGCAAACTAAGAAGCCCGCATATGGAAGAGGCTCGTTCCGCAAGGACGATCGCGGCGCAACCATGCTCGAATTCGCCCTGCTTGCGCCCATCTTCTTCGGCGTTCTGGCCGCAATCCTGCAGACCGCCATGGTCTTTCTGGCCAGTCAGTTTATGGAAAGCGCCGTCCACAACGCCAGCCGCACCATCCGCACCGGTCAGGCGCAGCAAACCAACTGGACCCTCGCCGATTTCCGCGCCAGCGTGTGCGGCGGACTTTATGGCCTTCTTGACTGCACGGGCCTTCATATCGAAGTCGACACCATCGACAATTTCCGGGCCGCCAATGTGAGCCCACCCTATGACCGGGCGTGCGAAGAGGATTGCGACTGGACCCGCACTGAAAAATGGGTGCCGGGTGCGCCCTCAAATATCGTACTGGTTCAAGTCCACTATAAATTCCCCCTCCTTTTGCCGTTTGCCCAGCTGACGTCCAACGCGCTGCCCGACGGCTCGCTCCTTCTCGGTTCTGCCGCGGTGTTTCGCAATGAGCCCTTCTGAGATGATCGATTTTCGCACCATCCTGCGCAAGATCAGGATGTTCGCAGTGGCGGACCGCGGCGTTGCGGCGGTCGAATTTGCCATGATCCTCCCTATCATGTTGGCGATCTATGTCGGATGCACCGAAGCCGGCGGCCTGCTCATCACCGATCGCAAGGTGCAGTCCGTCGCCGGTGCAGTGGGCGATCTGGTCTCGAGGACCAACAAGAACCTCGCGAGCGAGGATCTGGAAGATTACTTCCTGGCATCAACCAGCATCATGTCGCCCTATACGGTGAGCGACCTGCTGCAGACCGTAACCGCAGTAAAAGTGTCCACGAGTGGCGTGCCGACCGTTTCCTGGTCGGTCGAATATGCCGGCGGTGTCATGCGCAACAGCACCCGTCACCGGCCCGAAGACGCCTTTGTCTTGCCCCAGGAGATGATCGACATCGCCCGTGGGCAGACAGTCATCGCCACGGAAGCCGATTACGTCTACCGGCCCCTTCTCGGCCTCTTCTTTGACCAGAGCATCGGCCTTCACCGGTCCAATTTCTTCCTGCCGCGATTTGGCGGAACCATCTCCGTCAACTAGCCCCGCGCTGCCGTCTTGCAGGGCGCCGCCCACCATGCGACAAGCCGTGACCTTCTGTTTGCGGGCGCGAAAATCATCATGGACGATACACTTATTCCCGTCTTCGACCTCGGCGGCGTCTTCGTCGACTGGAACCCGATGCATCTGTTCCGCAAGCTCTTCGAGACCGAAGAGGACGCGCTCTGGTTTCATCAGAATATCTGCACGGGCGACTGGAACCTCGAATTCGACGCCGGCGAAATCTATGCCGAGGGCGTGGCCAAGCTCGTCACCCGGTTCCCCAAATACTGGCGCGAGATCAAGGCGTTCGACGAACGCTGGACCGAAACCTTCGGCCCCCTGATCCAGGGCACGATCGACATCCACAATGAGCTGATCGACCAGGACATCCCGACCTTCGCCATCACCAATTTCTCGTGGGAGAAGTGGATGACCCGGCTGGGCGAATGGCCCTTCCTCGAAAAATTCGACGGCGTCATCGTCTCGGGCCTCGAAGGCCTCGTCAAACCCGATCCGCGCATCTACCGCGTCTTCTGCGAGCGCTATGGCATGGCTCCGGACAGCTGCGTCTTCATCGATGACAGCGAGGCCAATATCGTTGCGGCCCGCAGATTCGGCATGCACGGCATTCACTTCAGGAATCCCGAGCATCTGCGCGACGACCTGATCGCGCTGGGCCTGCCGCTGAAATCCCGCTGATAAACAAAAACCCCGGATCGCTCCGGGGTTTTTTGTTTCACTTGAAGCGGCCACCCTTCTGGATGACTTCAATCTTGTAGCCATCCGGGTCCGTGGCGAAAAAGAACTTCGCCACCGGTACCTCGCCATTCTTGAAGTCCACCAGCTTGCCCACGGTCAGCCCCTCGGCCGTAAACCTTGCATGTTCGGCTTCGACATCGTCGACCACCACCGCCAGATGCCCATAGCCATCGCCGAGCGCATAAGGCTCCGTGCGGTCCTTGTTGACCGTCAGTTCCAGCTCGAACCCCACATCGTCGCCGGTCATGTAGAGAAGCGTAAAATCGGGAAAATCCACCC
>Ga0247738_10000810_pt1 | contig 11401 bp, 9 predicted proteins | sample UWRJL013104B2_FD_180936 | JGI IMG/M metagenome (GOLD analysis project Ga0247738, IMG submission 180936) | Plant litter microbial communities from Arlington Agricultural Research Station in Wisconsin, United States - UWRJ-L013-104B-2 | ecosystem: Environmental > Terrestrial > Plant litter >...
CCACTTTGAGAATAACATCTCCTTTTTTCAAACCTGCGGCTTTAGCAGCACTTTCTCCCGGCAAATCATAAATCAATATACCGGATGTCAATTTTGAATCAAGTTCCTTATAGTTTTTATTATTCAACTCTACAGGCTGAATACCCAGGTATCCTCTCTGCACATTCCCGAATTTAACCAGGTCCATTGTCACCTTCTTAACGATACTCGAAGGCACCGCGAAGGCATATCCTGCATAGGCTCCGTTTGGAGAAGCAATCGCCGTGTTGATACCGATCAACTCACCATTAAGATTAACCAGAGCCCCACCACTGTTACCAGGGTTTACAGCCGCATCAGTCTGGATAAAGGATTCAATCGGAGAATCTCCTCTTTGTTCCCCTTCTCTTTGCATCTGCATTCTGTTCTTAAGGATACTGATGTCACGACCGATGGCACTGATAATACCGGCAGTTACAGTAGATTCCAGGTTAAAAGGATTGCCTACAGCCAATACCCACTCGCCCACTTTCGCTTCATCTGAGTTTCCGAAAACTATCGCCGGAAGTTTGGTTTCTTCTATTTTTATCACCGCAATATCTGTCGAAGGATCGGTTCCTATGACTTTAGCCGTATATGATTTCTTATCATAAGTCACAACCTCCAGTTCACTCGCTCCTTCAACCACGTGGTTATTGGTAGCAATATAACCATCTTCTGAAATGATAACACCTGAACCTGATGACTCCTGTTGCTGGCTTCTCATACCTCCTCCACCACCTTCATCAAACCCAAAAAACTCTTCAAATATGGATGGCATCCTCTGCCTCATCTGTCTTTCAGATTTAGCCTTAATATGCACTACAGCGGGGGCAGATGTACTGGCCGCATAAGTAAAATCACCTGGCTGGCCAACCGGCATATTGGCATAGTTCACCAGGCTGTTGATACCTTTAGAGGGAGCTTCTTTCAAAAAAACATCCCCTTCCTTCTTTTCTATCGCTTTATAACCTACAATAGTTGCGACACTGGCGGTCACGGCAATCAGGGCGGTTTTCCATTGATTATTTATCATAGCTTTTCTTTAAATTAAATTTTCTACGCAAATTTATTTTTCTATCTGAATTAAAACGCAAATTCCTTAAATAAAATTTAGATTGGCCGGCAATAATTAACATACATTAACTAAAAGACACTACGCCAAAATAGCGTAGTGTCTCGTCGTTATGAAAAAGCATTAGTTTACTGAAACCAAACGCTGTTCTTTTGGCTTAGCTTCTTCTTTCTTAGGAATTGAAATTTTCAAAATTCCATCTTCATAAGACGCCTCAATCGCATCTCCGTCTACGGTGTTCGGCAATTTAAAGACTCTTTCGAATGAGCTGTAGTTAAATTCCCTGTGAGTGAATTTCTCCTTCACTTCTTCCTTCTCCTCACTTTTCTCAGTCGAAACTTTAAGGCTGTTTTCGTGGACCACCACTTTAAAATCATCTTTCTTGAAACCGGGTACTACAAAATCAATCCTGAAATTATCATCTCCTTCGATGATGTTGACAGCAGGAACGGTTTTCTTTGCTGACTCTGTCGCCAGGGTTTCAAAATTGTTTAGCAAACCGTTAACCAAACCAGGAAATGCATGATAGCCACCGAAATTTCTTACTAAAGTACTCATATCTGTTTTTGTTTTAATGTTTGACATTTTTAATAAATAACTATGTCATGCCAATGATCAAAAAAAATACCAATACATTTTTGAAGACAAAATGGCCGGATTTATCAATTCTGCAGAAACAAACAATGCCATTTTGTCATTATTTGATCAATGTCTAATAAAAAAGCCCTCCACTTTGTCAGTGAAGGGCTTTTATATATCTGTTGTTTCTCAGTTATATTTCCTTATTCTTGGTTTTGAGGATAATATATTTCCCGATTTTTGCTCCGCAAATCAGTCCCTCATTACATCCTGATTTATAATGTATCCCGCCATAAATCCGGCTGATCCCGCAATTTTCCGCAGCTTCCCTGAAAGAATTGAATTTCTTTACCCCGTGTCCGTATTTATATTCAGTAGAGTCCGTAAAAGCAACCCTATCGCCAAACAAAGCCGTCAACACCTCTGCAGAAGCAGACGAGATCGTACTGTGTCCGCTGGTATATTCCGGGAATGGCGGCGTCTGAAGGAAAGGCATCCATTTCGGATCTATCTCAGCGTTGATAACCGTCTCTCCCCTTACTTTTTCTGATTTATACTTTTCATACCAGCAACTGATAAACCCGTCATACAAAGCTGCTGAAACCAAAAGATAAGCCTCCGCAGACTTCATCAGGTCAGCCTTTTCCTGGCGTGAAACCGTGCGGGTGATGGCCAGCCAGTGTCCTCCCGGCGTCATTTTTTTATTGGCAAACATCACGTGCCCCTGTACATTCATGACAAAGGCGTTATCATCCCAGAACCAGGCGGTGCTTTTTTGTTCTTCCGTCAGGTTTTTACCGATATTATAAAGGTCCATCAGTTCTTTCCAGAACGGACTGTTTTTATCTTTTGAATAAGGAATTACCGGTGCTGCCGGAAAAAGGTTGGCTGAATCCAGGATAGCCGTACGGATGGTATTCCAGTAAGGCTCCATCGCATCAGCATATTGCGGCGGAGTAGGTACCCATTTACCCTCTTCGTTTTTCACAGTATAACGCTGTCCCCTGGTCTTTGCATAATTATCCTTTTTCGAATACTCCATGACATGCCCCGCAACAGCCTCTCCATAGGCTACCGATCTCTCAAATACATCCTCAGGAACACCGGCATCTTTGAATTGCTTGTAGACACCATTCTCAAACTCATCGTATTTCGTTACCGTAAAGGTGATTTTCCTTGCAACGGTAAATATCGCCTTGATACTGGCCAGCGGATAGCAATATTCCTTCCCGGCTTCCGGTTGAGGCGGGGCCGTAAAGTCCTTGTATTTCCCGGCCATAGACTTGTACTCAGGATTTCCCGGCACAAGGGCTTCATAGCCTGCAAGTGTAGTTAATAAGTAAATTCTGGAAGCTACCGGCGGAGAAAATATATCATGTATAATGACATCGGTAAGTTTTTCAAAAGTGCCGTGATAAAACTCAGGATTGTTTGTAATCTTACCGTATTCTTCAGGGCTTTTTTTCTTCTGACATGAAAGTGTTACAAGAACTAACAACAAAAAAGATAATTTTTTCATGAGGGCTTATAATTTTAGATAGATAAGCAAATATACTAAAACATTCATTACTATTGATCTAAAATACTCTCCTCAACTGTCGTAGTTTTGTTTTTTCCGTGTAATACGTTGATAATCTCCTTGATATTATAAACGCTCCTGTTGTACCTGTTACTCAAAAGAATGATCACGAAATCTTCTCTCAGGTCAAAAAACATAATGGTATTGTAGCCTTTCCACCAGCCTGTATGGTACACATAGTCAGTCTGTTGCTTATCATTGACCCACAGCCTGAAACCATAGCCGTAATTACGTAAACCTGGATATTCGAAACTTCTGGGGGTGTACATCTCACGAAGGCTTTCTTTCGACAAAAGTGTTTCTGATTTAAGGGCCTGATACCATTTAAACAAATCGGGCGTGGTGGCATAAATGCCCTTGTCTCCCGTAATGTCGTCGTAATAGTCCTTCTGAAGCCTTCTGCCGTTCTGGTACCCGACAGTTCTGCCTATGTTGATGCTGTCGTTTTTTGTCGTAGCCACAAAAGTATTCTTCATGCCGATGGGCAATAAAATTTTCTTCCGGAGATACTCATCAAAAGACATCCCGCTGACCTTCTCTACCAGTGCCGCCAACACAGCGTAATTGGTGTTATTATAAGAAAAGAAATGATCCGGGAAATTCATCATTCTCGGGGTTGGCTTCTCTGTCGCAAACCACGACATCATTTGCTGGTTGGTAGGATAAATCTTCTGGTTCCTTACTTTTTTATCAAATTCATATTGATAATAAGGCAAGCCCGAACGATGGCTCAGTAAGCTCCTGACAGATACCCCTTCATAGGGAAATTCCGGGTAATAATCTTTTACAGAAAGATCAAGGCTCAGCTTCCCCTCTTCTACCAGCTTCATCACCGCCACAGCCGTGAAGGTCTTTGAAAGCGATGCCAGCTGAAACTTGGAACCTGAATTAAGCCTCACGGTATCTTCAAAAACACCCATTCCGAATGATTTCTCATAAATAATGACGTCTTTCTGAGCTACCAGGACATTGCCGTTGAATCCTGCCTTCACTTTCCCCAGCATGATTTCTTCTATCTCTCTGGCTTTTTTCTCTGCATTGATCTCCTTGCTTATCTTCTTGAGTTTCTTTTTAATGGCTACGCTATCGACCTTCACCGAGCTGGTTTTGGAAGTATCCTCGCGACACATCCAAAGAAAACCGGACAACATAAATAAACACAGTACCCTGAATAAACCCATTAAACGAAAATTAAGAATTTTGAAGACTTCTGAAATATACATGGAGAAGAAACACCACAAATGATGTAAACAAGACGCTGGCTACGATTTTAAGACTGGTGTTAAGGAAAAAATTGAGTGATCCGGCTTCTATAAAAAACAAATAGGAATGATGCAGAAAAGTCATGACAAGAATATACCTGACAAACCTCTCAGTACCCATACCTCCCAGTGAGACTACCAGCTCTGCATCAAGACCTTTGGTAGGAAACAGCACCCTGAGAATATATCCTCTGCTGAAACCGAGCACAAGACAGGCAGAAGCATGAATACCGGCCGTATTATAAAAGATATCAATAAACAATCCTACCAGGAAACTGAAAAGAAGAAGCAGGCCCGTTGGTGTATTATTAGGCAAAAACAAAATAATAGATATATACGCAAAGCAAAATGCCACATCAAAGAAAACGAGATTTCTGATGATAAATACTTGCAGCAGTAAGTATAAGACAAATGATGTTCCTATTTTGAAAAGATCCCTTGTATTCATTAAAATACTTATTCAATTGGATTAGAACCGACTTTTTCCTGTTCTTTGATCAGTTTATTTTTAACCACATAAACATAAATCAAGCTGGAGAAGTCTGTTGATAATTTAACGTCAATATTAAAAAACGCGTCGTTTGAGCCTGCTTCCACAGACTTAATCCGGCCAATCATTATTTTGGACGGGAAAATAGAGTTTTGCTCAGACGTCAGAACCGAATCTCCTTTTTTGACTGGTTTGAACCGGTCAATAGTGGTCAGCTGAAGAATGCTAGGAGAAACCCCTCCCCATTTAACAATACCGAGGGCCGAGTTATTTTCCTTTCTTAACTGCTGATTGATGACCTCCGAGGAAACCGTGGTTTTGGAGTGGAGAATAGAATACACAATAGAAAAATCATCGTTGCAGGACATTACCTGGCCGACAATTCCCTGCGGACAAATGACTCCCATTCCAGGCTCAATACCGTCTTTCCTGCCTTTATCAATAGTGATGTAATTATCTGCCAGGTTAACGGTGTTACCCACCACCTTGGCCACTTTAAACTCAAACCTCCCCGCAAAAGCAGAATCTGCTGTATAAGGAATTCCCGCCGGAGCCTGGTTTTGCTGAAACTTGGTCAGCTGCTGTCTCATCATGGCATTTTCATGGGCCAGTTGTTTGTTGACAGTCCTCAGGTTTAAATATTCTTTCAGATTGTAAGTAAGCTCCAAAGATTTTGCCGCGAAGGTATTGGAGCTGTTAAAAAATGTCACATCCCAATAAACGCTGTTGTGCCGGATCAAATAAAAACATATTATTTGCAGAAAAACAAATAAGAAGAAGTTCCTGATTTTATAAATTAAACGAAGTAATTGTGACATACTTAATTTGGGATTCGCTTAAATTTTAAAAAAGGTATCCGATTACATGATAAAAGGATACCTTTAATTTTATGGATAGGATGGTTCTTTCAGAAAAGACTACTGAACCAACACAGCCTGATATTTTTCAATGTTCTTAAGTACTTCTCCTGTGCCTCTTACGACAGCCTTTAAAGGATCGTCGGCGACGTGAATAGGCAGTTTGGTTTTGATTTCAAGACGCTTGTCCAAACCGTGCAAAAGAGCTCCTCCACCTGTCAGATAGATCCCGTTTTCGTAGATATCCGCTGAAAGTTCCGGCGGCGACATTTCCAGGGCACGCATGATGGCCTCTTCAATTTTCGAAATTGATTTATCCAGGGCATAAGCGATCTCACTGTAAGTAACCTTGATCTCTTTCGGAATACCTGTCATAAGGTCACGGCCACGGATTTCGATATCGGCCGGAGGGTTTTCAAGATCAGGCAAAGCAGCACCCACCTGTATCTTAATGAACTCAGCAGAACGCTCACCGATCAGAAGGTTGTGCTCACGACGCATATAATCCACGATGTCTCTTGTAAACAAGTCACCCGCAATTCTGACTGAAGCTTCACACACAATTCCTGAAAGGGCAATAACCGCAATTTCGGTGGTTCCCCCTCCGATATCAACGATCATTGAGCCGTTAGGCTGTTCAATATCTATACCAATACCTATGGCCGCAGCGATAGGTTCGTGTACCATATATACTTCTTTTGCACCGGCATGTTCAGCCGAATCCTTGACAGCACGTTTTTCTACTTCGGTAATACCTGAAGGAATACAAATAACCATTCTGTGTGAAGGAGAGAAAAACCAGTTGCGACCGGTATTGATCATCTTGATCATTCCCCTGATCATCAATTCAGCAGCAGTAAAGTCAGCGATTACTCCGTCTTTAAGAGGACGTATGGTTTTAATGTTCTCGTTGGTTTTTTCGTGCATCTGCATGGCCTTATGGCCAATCGCTAAAACCTTCCCTGAAATTTTATCAAGGGCGATGATAGAAGGTTCGTCGACAACAATTTGGTCCTTATATATTATCAGGGTGTTGGCGGTCCCTAAATCTATAGCAATATCGCTTGTTAAAAAACTAAAAAATCCAGCCATTTAAGCTTTTGGTTAATAAGATTTGATTATTTAACTGCAAATCTACGATTAATATTTTCATTTATTTGTAATAAACTAATTTTTCTTCTTTTGCTTTTTGAAAAAAAATCGGTCCAAAAAATAAAAAAAATACAATTATTTTGACTCTTTTAGCGGTTTTTCAGCTGTCTGAACAGGAAGCACATAATTATTCAGACATTTCAAAATCCCATCGGGAATCATCGTCGATTTTAAATTTGTAGAGGTAGTGCCAAATAAAGTTCTCCGGTGGTTTAGTGAGCGTGATCTGAACAAAAAGTGCGATGTTTCCACCAGTTAAACACGTAAGAAACCGCCATGACGGAAGCTCCCGAAACTACATAATATTTTTCGAGCTCATGCGAGACCAAAAATAATCCTGTGTAATTTAAAACGACAGAAACAGATAAAAGTATAAGCGGGATCATATTTTTATGAACATTGTAATCTTTGACCATTAAAAATAATCCAATTGCCAGGCTGAGACCAATCAGGTAAAATTCGGTGGTCTCCGTCAGAAACCGCTCACCTACCAAAGGAAGCAATGTAAGCACAAATGGAGTGGCCAGACAATGCACCAAACATAAAAACGAAAGCCAGAGACCCGCTTTATGTAGCAAATGTGAATGTTGTTTTAATTTCTTGATCATATAATGTGCTGCAACGAAGATGCAAATATAATACTTTTACGCAACATCATTGCAAATATTTTGGTTCAAAAAACTTTTTAATAGTATGCTTGCATAATAATAATAAAGGGTTTAGCTTTGTAAATGTTATGCTTGCATAATATATTTGAAATAATATATGGAGTTTAATAACAACCTTAACAGAAACTTAGAAAAGACTCGTCTCCTTCCCGCTTTCATCAGGCCTTTGGTGATTGACTATATTATTGGTAAAACCGTTAAACTCGTAGGCACAGCAGGCATTCATTTTGAAAAACTCAGCTGCCGGCAGTTGACGGCCACACTTCACAACAAAAGAAAAGTTCAAAATCATATAGGTCAGATTCATGCAGCAGCCACTACCTTGCTGGCAGAAACTGCCACCGGTATTTTAGTAGGAATGAACATTCCCGACGACAAGCTTCCGTTGATGAAAAACCTTTCCATCAAGTTTATCAAAAGAAGCCTCGGAAACCAGAAAGCAACGGCCAGCCTGAATGAGGAACAGATCCGGGAAATCAGGAACTCTGAAAAAGGAGAATTAATTGTACCCGTGACGGTAACAGATGAAACCGGGGAAGAAGTCATCAAAGCAGAAATGCAATGGGCCTGGATCATGAAAACGAAAAAATAATTATACATCAGATCAATAACATACTTAATTCATATGAAAAAAACGATAAAAAAGGTAGCGGTACTCGGAGCAGGGATCATGGGGAGCAGAATTGCCCTTCATTTTGCCAATATTGGCTGTGAGGTATTGTTGCTGGATATGGTTCCGAAAGAACCGAACGATAAAGAAAAAGCCGCAGGATTGGGCATTGATCATCCGAAGGTAAGATACAGGATTGTCGGCGACCTGTTTCAGGCAGCCCTGAAAGCCAGCCCTTCGCCTGTTTACAGTCAGAAGTCGGTCTCCAGAGTGAAGCTGGGCAACTTTGATGATGATATGGTGAAGATCAGGGACGTGGATTGGATCATCGAGGTTGTAGTGGAAAAACTGGAGATCAAGAAACTGATATATGATAAAGTAGAAGCGTTCAGACAAGCAGGTACGCTAGTTTCATCCAATACTTCGGGTATCCCGATCCATCTGATGTCGGAAGGCAGAAGTGAAGATTTTCAGCAGCATTTCTGCGGAACGCATTTCTTCAATCCTCCGAGATACCTCAGACTGCTCGAGATAATTCCTGGTCCGAAGACCAATCCCGAGGTCATTGATTTTATGATGCACTACGGCGACCTTTACCTGGGTAAACAAACTGTATTGTGTAAAGATACTCCGGCGTTTATTGCCAACAGGCTGGGTATCTACTCGATGGTACAAACCATCAGGGCTGCACAGGAAATCGGTCTGTCTGTTGAAGAAGTAGACAAGCTTACAGGACCTGTGGTAGGCCGCCCGAAATCCGGTACTTTCAGATTATCGGATGTGGTGGGGCTGGATACCACGGTCAATGTTTGCAGAAACTTAAAGGCGACCTTGCAGACGGACGAGTCGGTATCGGCTTTTGAACTGCCGGACTCCATGGCCAAACTGATTGAAAACAACTGGCTTGGTGATAAAACCGGCCAGGGTTTCTATAAAAAAACCAAGGATGAAAAAGGCAAAACGCTGATCCTGGCCCTTGACCTTAAAACAATGGAGTATAAACCCAGCGAAAAGGTTAAGTTTGCAACCCTTGAAGGCACAAAATCAATTGACGACCTGAAAAAACGCTTTGCCGTCTTATTAAAAGGTACAGACAAGGCAGGAGAATTCTACAGAAAGACTTTTGCAGACGGATTCAGATACGCAACTTTCAGAATTCCTGAAATCGCCGATGAGTTGTTCAGAATTGATGACGCGATCTGTTCAGGTTTCGGATGGCAGATGGGACTTTTCGCTACTGCTGATGCGGTAGGCGTAAGTGAGTTTGTCAAAATGATGGAGGAGCAGGGACAAAAGCCGGCAGCATGGGTTTACGAAATGCTCGAAGCCGGAAATCCTTCTTTCTACAAAGTAGAAAACGGCAAAAAACTATATTATGACATTCCGACCAAATCTTATAAAGTAATTCCGGGTACCGGTTCATTCATTATACTGGACACCATCCGTGACTCAAATGTGATCTGGAAAAACGCTGGTTCAACCATTTTTGATCTTGGAGACGGCATTGCGGGGGTTGAATTCCACTCGAAAATGAACACTTTCGGTGCAGAGGTGATTGAAGGCTTAAACAGAGCTTACGGCGTAGCTGAAAAGGACTTCAGAGGCCTGGTTGTCGGAAATGACAGCTCGGAAGCTTTCTCTGCGGGGGCTAACCTTGCAATGTTGTTCATGTTTGCGATCGAGCAGGATTTTGATGAGATCAACATGATGATCGCCCAGTTTCAGCAAAGCATGATGCGGGCCAGGTATTCTTCTATTCCTGTGGTAACCGCACCTCACTCACTGGCTTTGGGTGGTGGTTGTGAAATCAACCTTCATGCCGATAAAGTAGTGGCAGCGGCAGAAACTTACATGGGCCTTGTAGAGCTGGGAGTGGGTCTGATCCCTGCCGGTGGCGGAACCAAGGAAATGGCTGTGAGATGTTCGGATCTTTATCAGCCGGGCGATGCAGAATTGAACATTCTTCAGGGTGCTTTTATGAACATTGCCCAGGCTAAGGTATCGACTTCAGCCCAGGAAGCGATGGACATGAATTACCTTCTGGCTAACCGTGACCAGATTGTCCTGAACAGAAGCCGCTTGCTGGCCGAAGCGAAGCAATCTGCGATTGAGCTGGCTGAAAACGGTTATACCCAGCCTACCAAAAGAACAGACATCAAGGTTCAGGGTAAAGCGGGTATCGCCTTGTTCAAAGCGGGTATTGCCTCTATGAAAATGGCCAATTACATTACCGAGCATGATGCGAAAATCGCTGAGAAACTGGCTTATGTCATCTGCGGAGGTGATCTTAGTTATGCACAGAACGTTTCCGAAGATTATCTGCTTGACCTGGAAAGAGAAGCATTCCTTTCACTTTGCGGAGAGAGAAAAACACTGGAGCGTATGCAGGGTTTATTAAGCGGCGGGAAACCTCCGAGAAATTAACCTTCTCAATTTAAATGAAACACCAAAAGATTTTGTTATTCACTTAACGATACCTGGTCTTTCAGAATCAGATAACCAATTATCATCATTGCATCTGAATGTGTATTTCAGATCATAAATTAAAGATAAAATGAACGCATATATAATTTCCGGATTCAGAAGTGCTGTCGGAAAAGCCCCGAAAGGAGCTCTCCGTTTTACCAGGCCTGATGACCTGGCAGCCGATGTTATAAAATTCATGTTAGAGAAAGTCCCGGCACTTGACCCGGCGAGGGTTGACGATGTCATTGTGGGCAATGCCGTACCTGAAGCCGAGCAAGGCATGCAGATGGCCAGGTATATTTCATTACTGGCATTAGGCAAAGTTGTTCCGGGCGTCACCATCAACCGTTACTGCGGATCAGGGGTGGAAGCCATTGCGATGGCCTCTGCAAAAATCAATGCCGGTATGGCTGATTGTATCATTGCGGGCGGAACAGAGTCTATGTCGATGGTACCTACCATGGGCTGGAAGACTTCGCTGAACTACAACATTGCAGATCAGCACCCCGATTATTACATCGGGATGGGACTTACGGCGGAGCAAGTAGCACAGCAATACAAAATAGGCAGGGAAGAACAGGATGCTTTTGCTTTTCAATCGCATACCAAAGCCCTGGCCGCCCAGGCAGAAGGAAAATTTGACAA
>Ga0247738_10000812_pt1 | contig 11398 bp, 8 predicted proteins | sample UWRJL013104B2_FD_180936 | JGI IMG/M metagenome (GOLD analysis project Ga0247738, IMG submission 180936) | Plant litter microbial communities from Arlington Agricultural Research Station in Wisconsin, United States - UWRJ-L013-104B-2 | ecosystem: Environmental > Terrestrial > Plant litter >...
TCAAATTTTGATTTTTCTTCTACTTTTGGCCAGGAGTTGTTGGTTACATCAATATCTGCAGTCAACAATTTTGGATCTATCTGAATACTTTTTATTGCTTTTTCTGTAGCGTAAACTTTTTTGGCAGTATCATTGCTTTTTCTCCAGATTTGAGCCGGATACTGGAAGTTTTGTTTAGAATTATCTTCATAAGTAATCTCCACAAGAATTGGCATAATCATTCCGCCTGGTTTGTTAAACTCAACTTCGTAGAAATATTTAGGCGATTTTAAACTTGCTTTTTCTTCTGCTGTAAAAGATTGGTCAACATAATCAGATAATAATTTCACATCATCCACTTTCAAGGCTTTTTTCTTCGAAGCATTTACCTCAGCGTTATCACCAGCTACTAAATATACAAACGGTCCTTTATCAAAACCAAAACGTCCTTTTCTAACTTTTACATCTTTAAGATCGGCTGTTGGAGTATCAGAAACGTAATATTGTTTCACCTCTTTAATTCCGATATCTACGAAATCAGTAGAATAAAACCATCCTCTAAAAAACCAGTCCAAATCTACTGCAGAAGCATCTTCCATAGTTCTAAAAAAGTCTTCCGGAGTTGGATGCTTGAATTTCCATCTGTTTGCGTATGTTTTAAAAGCATAATCAAACAATTCTTTCCCCATAACTACTTCTCTTAAAATATTAAGACCTGTAGCCGGTTTTCCGTATGCGTTATTTCCAAATTGGTGAATAGTTTCTGAGTTAGACATAATTGGCTCTAAAAACTTTTGGTCTCCACTCATATAAGGAACGATATTTTTTGCAGGTCCGCGTCTTGAAGGGAAATTTGGATCTAATTCCTGTTCAGCCAAATACTCTAAAAATGAATTCAAACCTTCATCCATCCACGTCCATTGACGCTCATCTGAATTTACAATCATTGGGAAGAAAGTATGTCCAACTTCGTGAATTACAACACCAATCATTCCGTTTTTAACTTCTTTGCTTGTTACTCCGTTTTCATCAGGACGACCAAAATTCCAGCAAATCATTGGATATTCCATACCCTGATCTTCTGCAGAAACTGAAACTGCTTTTGGATAAGGATAATCAAAAGTATGAGAGGAATAACTTTTTAAAGTATGCGCTACTGTCATTGTTGAAGTTTCTCCCCAAAGCGGATTTGCTTCTTTAGGATAAACAGACTCTGCCATAACGATTTTACCACCCAATTGTACAGCCATTGCATCGTAAATGAATTTTCTTGACGAAGCAATACCAAAATCACGTACATTTTTAGCACTAAATTTCCATGTTTTTTTCTTTTCAGAAAAACCTTTTTCTGCTGCTTCAGCCTCGGCTTGCGTAACAATTACAACTGGTTTATCAAATGATTTTTGAGCTTGTTCGTAACGTTTTACCTGTTCTGCAGTAAAAACTTCTCCCCTGTTTGTCAATTCTCCTGTTGCGTCAATAACGTGATCAGCAGGAACTGTAATGTTTACATCAAAATTTCCGAAAGGAAGAGCAAACTCCCCACTTCCCCAAAACTGCATGTTTTGCCATCCTTCAACGTCGTTATAAACGGCCATTCTTGGATAAAACTGTGCAATTACATACAATTTGTTTCCATCTTTTTCGAACAATTCATAACCGGAACGTCCGCCTTCTTTTCTATAATTATTGATGTTGTACCACCATTTTATGGCTAATGAAATTTTCTCACCCGGTTTTAAAGGAGTTGCCAGGTTAATACGCATCATCGTTTCGTTGATCGTATATGACATTGGATTTCCCTTAGCATCTTTTACCTGTTCGATGTTAAAACCGCGTTCTAAATCTTTTTTCAAATATTTACTTGAAAAACCATCAAGTGGTAAAACCTGATTGATTTTTTCGCTTTCAGCCAAAGTCGACTGCGTATTAGCTTTTGCCTGATTTTGATCTAACTGAATCCATAAATATTCTAAACTATCCGGAGAATTATTAGAATAGGTAATAACTTCAGATCCCGTTATTTTTGATTTTTTATCGTCTAATTCGATATCAATTTTATAATCTGCCTGCTGTTGGTAGTATGCAGGACCCGGCGCTCCGGAAGCCGTACGAAACATATTAGGCGTCGCTAATAAGTCATACATCTGGCTGAATTTATTCGTATCGTATTTTCCTTGTTGCTTTGGAGCAACGACCGAAGTTGATTTTTCCTGAGCCATTAATAAAGCAGGAAAAATTAATAATAATGAAAGTTTTTTCATAAAAATGTAATAGGTAGTTTTGTCAGGGTGTGAAAATAATAATTATAATGGTAATTTTACTTATCCATTAATACTTTAACACTTCTTTCCTTGAAGATTCTGTAAAGAGAACACTCTTTTTAGTACCAAAAGCTGAAATATGTGTAATATTCTGCTGTTCAGCATTCCAATCAACTAAAATCGTATTCGAAATCTCAATTGTTTTAAACTTGTCAATATCTTTTATTCTGGAATAACAAACCAAAACATCGCCGGCTTCAACTTCTTTAGACAAAAAAGTAATTGCTTTTGATTGTCCGTTTATTTTTATTGTAAAATTTTCCGAAAGATATTTTTTCAAAAGATCTAAATCTTCCGGTGTTTCTTTTTCTGTTCCAACAAATGTTTTTTTGTGGTATTTTTTTTCCATACCATTATTCAAATCATCAATAAAAATACGCGATGTAATTTGAATCATTTTTTTTTCAGCTACATAATTGACCTGATAAACGCCCATGTAAAACTTATGAAACGCAAAAGATGATAACGATATAAACAAGATTCCAATTAAGAAATAAACTAACTTTTTTTTCATTTCTGTTTCATTTCCGCTTTTTTGAACTCTTTGTTTTTATTAATCATAAAGTCCATTAATTCAAACTTTTCCTCCGGTTTTAAATATTTCTTAGATTCTGCATCATTAGAACAATACATTAAAAACAAGTCAATTTCATCTTCTTTTAGCCCTAATGTTTTGGTAAAAAAATCAGGAGTAAAATTACCTTTAGAATATTCAACAAATGCGATATCACTTATCACCTCTTCTTTTACATCTTCATCTTTACGAAACAGCTTTTTTACGTCTTTAAATATCCTAACAAAATCAGTTCCGTATTTAATAGTCTGATCAGAATACATTGCTTTATTTTCAGGACTTGATAATTTATCATCTTCAAACTGCATATCAACAATTCCTTGCGATCCGCCTTGCAAAGATTTAACTTTTAATTCTTTATGAACCAAAACTTCTTTCAGCTCTATGTTTACCAAATCCAGAGGCACTGTAAAAAGTACTTCTGCACAATCTTTCTCTGTTAATACAACTTTTTTAGATTGAAATGCAATTCCGGTAAAGAGCAAAGTGTCTTTTGGTCTTGCCATAATATCAAACAATCCGTTTAAACCAATAAAAGTTCTAACATTGGCATTTACATTCATTACATACCCACTTTCTATAGTAAGTGACTTATTGACAACTTGTCCATGTAATGGTTTCCTTGAGTTTTGTCCAACCGCAATTTGACAAAATAAGCACACAACGAGTATTCTTAGGCTATTTTTCATTTTCGAGAATTTTTAGATATTTTCTGGCTAATTCAGTTATTAAAAACATACTCATTGTTTTGTTTTTACTATTCAAAGATACGGCAAATTCAGAATCTTCTATGCAATATAATTGAAATCCTTTAATATCTTCTACCGAAATTTTCAATCTTTCTGTATAATATTTCTCATCAAAAAGATATTCTATTTTCCTGAAGAGAGCTTCTTTTTTCTCTACTTCCACTTCTTTTTTCAACATTGAAGTTCGCCCCGAAATAGCATTAAACAACATATCCCCGGGAGTTGATGTTGCCGTGTACACTTTTCTTTCTGCCGCTGTATATTTTTTTTGTCCTGCCGGAATAATGCCGAGATTTTCGGCATTGATATTTGCATTTTCATTTACGACAACTTCTTTCAATTCAATTTCCTTAGCGACCATTTTTATCTGAAGCAGATTAGATTTTAAATCTTCAATTGTAATTCTTCGTTTAAAAGGCTCCAAATTAACCGATGAAAAAACCAACACATCGCCTTCTTTAGCAACAATCGAAAACATTCCGCTTGCATCAGAAACCGCTGTAACCTGCGTTTCATTATTGATAATATTAACTCCTTCAACAGAAGTTGATTGTTCGAATATTTGACCAAGAATTTCTTTGGCACCCGTAGTTTGTCCAAACGAAATTTGGGTTATCCAGAGAAAAAATATGAGTAAGGTTTTATTTGTTTTCAACAGCAAGTATTTCTTTATATTTTACAGCTAATTCTCCTAAAAGAAATTCTGTCGAAGTTTTATTTTTAGAATTTAAAATCGTCGTAAACTTATCGTTTTCAACAGCATAATATTCAAATCCTTTTACATATTCATGCGGAATTTTTAGTCGGTTTACAAAATGATCCAGACTAAACATCTTCTCTAAAAGTTTCATAAAAAACTCTTTTTTCTCAACTGCAACTTCTTTCTTTAGCATTGCTGTACGTCCTGATAAAAAATTAATCAAAGGATCTGCAGAAATTGAACCACCGGCAAGCGAACTTGTACTTGCAGTTGCATTCAAAGCGGTAGCAGTATGCAATTTTCTTTCCGCCTCAGTATATGTTTTTTGTCCTGCGGGTATAATTCCTAATGCAACTGCATTTATATTATCGTATCTTCTTATAATAACTTCCTGCAATTGATGCATTACAATATTAAGTTTTACTATAAAATTAAGTTCAGAAAAATTTTCAGGAGTAACTAAAACTCTCTTTTCTTTAAATTGAATAGAGGAAAAAACAAGTTCATCTCCTGCTTTTGCCAAAATCGAAAAAGCTCCTTCAGCATTTGTAGTTGTCATGACTTCTGTTTGTGCATTCACTACATAAACACCTTCCAAATCATTTGTATTAGAAACAATTTTTCCGCTTATTATAATGCGCTCTTCATTTTGAGTCCACGCAGTCTGACTCAAAACAACACATAAAACACATAAAACTTTGTTGATCAAAATGAAAAAATTAGAATTATTCTTAAAAGTGTAAAAATATCTTAATGTATTCCAAATTTAGTATTAACGGCTTGGTAAAAATATGTTAATTAAACTTTGAATTTTAAGCCTAAAAAAGGAGTTTTTAATATCTTTAACAGCATAATCTGAGATTAAAATTTTATGAAAAATATTATTATTGCCAGTACTTCTACTTTGCACGAAGGCAGTTATTTAGAGTATTTATTACCTACTTTGCAAATTCATTTTAAAAACTGCAAAAGCATTTTATTTATTCCATATGCCCGTCCGGGCGGAATTTCACATGACGAATATACCGCAAAAGCTGCTCAGGCATTTTCAAAAATTAACATAGCCGTAAAAGGAATTCATGAATTTGAAAACCCTGAAGATGCCATAAAAAAAGCCGAAGGGATATTTACCGGAGGCGGAAATACTTTTTTACTGGTAACAAAACTATACTACCATACTGTGATGCAGATTCTCTCTGAAACTGTAAAAAACGGAACTCCATATTTAGGAACAAGTGCCGGAAGCAATATCTGTGGATTATCAATGCAAACCACGAACGATATGCCAATTGTTTACCCGCCAAGTTTTCAGACTTTAGGATTAATTCCTTTTAATTTAAACCCGCATTACTTAGATGCCGATTTACAATCGAAACATATGGGCGAAACGCGTGAAACCAGAATCAAAGAATTTCATGCCTTTAATTCCATTCCGATTTTAGGATTAAGAGAAGGAAGCTGGCTTGAAGTAAAAGGAGATAAAATTACTTTAAAAGGAAATTTAAAAGCCCGTTTGTTTCTGCAAAACGAAACTCCTCAGGAATTAGAAACAGAAAGCGATTTGAGTAATTTAAAATAAAGCTTTTTTACCATTAAGATATTAAGATTATTAAGTTTTGAGCTTAATTTAATCTTAATATCTTAATGGTAAAAAACAAAAAAGCCTCAAACTAATAGTTTAAGGCTTTTTGAAGAGCGAAAGACGAGGCTCGAACTCGCGACAACCAGCTTGGAAGGCTGGAGCTCTACCAACTGAGCTACTTTCGCATTAACAGGGTGCAAATATAAACAATTAAATCATTTTAAAAAATAAAAATCAAAAATTATTCAATTTTGATAAAAAAACCGAAACATTGAAGTTTCGGTTTTTTAGAGCGAAAGACGAGGCTCGAACTCGCGACAACCAGCTTGGAAGGCTGGAGCTCTACCAACTGAGCTACTTTCGCATTACTGGTGCAAATATAAAAAATAAGTTCAGTTCAAAACAAGCTTTTTTGCAAAAAAATTAATTAAAAAACAACGATTCCTTATAACCTATTTAAAACTAAAAAGTTATACTTTTATTATTTTTTACACATTATGACTATTATCAAAGAAATTCCATCAAAAGACACCTATATCGTTCGCCAACCAGTACTCAGAAAAGGAAAACCTATCGAAAGCTGCATCTTTGAAGGAGACGATTTAAATACTACACATCATTTTGGGTTATTCGAAAACGACGGCTTAACAGGAATTATTTCATTATTCTCCCAAACCAACACTATATTTGCCGACAAAAATCAAGCTCAGATTCGAGGTATGGCTATTTTGGAAAATCATCAAAAAAAAGGATTTGGTGAAGCTCTCGTAAAACATTGCGAAGATTATTGTAAGGCGCAAAACGTTGATTTAATTTGGTTTAATGCCAGAACAGCTGCTGTTGGGTTTTACAAAAAAATGAATTACCAAATAATTGGCCAGCCTTTTGATATAAAAGATGTCGGCGAACACTATTTAATGTTTAAAAAATTATAAAATGAATAAACTCTACTTTCTGATTGTAATATGTTTTTTTATTAGCTGCAAAAAAGAGGAACCAAAAGTTATTCGTGTAAAAAAAACTCCTCCACCGGCAATTATACTTACTGACGAAAGAAAAGTAGCTGTCGATACTGCATTAATAAATGTTTTTAAAAGTGAAACTCTGAAACAATTTTATATTGCTTCAGAAAATAAAAGCGTTTGGGGAAACCTTAAAAAAAGAACTTACGTTTTATCCCAATTAAAAAAAGCGGAAGAATTAGGTTTAAATCCCGAAGATTACAAAGCCGCAACACTCGAAAAATTTGAGAAAAGAATCAGTTCTTTAAATGATAAAGAATTGGCTACTTATGACATATTACTGACTTATAATTTTGAATTATACTTAACTCATTTATATAAAGGAAAACTCGATCCTAAAAAATTATATACCGATTGGGATTTGGAAGAAAAAACGTTTGATCCAAATAATACTCTTATTAAAGCTTTCAATAAAAACAAATTAGACAGCATCGTAGAGAACATTCAGCCAAAACATCAAACCTATAAAGAGCTTTTAAAAGCACTCGAAATCATCAATACTTATCCCGAAGAAGAAGTTACAGACACTATAAGATCTGCGGATAAAATAACACTGAATGACACTAACAATGCTTTAATAGATATTAAAAAGAAACTTTTATTCTGGAAAGATCTGACCGGAAAAGATAGTCTGACTAATAAATATGATAAAAAAACATTTGAAGCCGTAAAAAGATTTCAGGAAAGACACGGCTTAGCAGCCGACGGTGTTATTGGCGCAGGAACCCTGAGCGCTTTAAACTTTACTAAAGAAAGAAGAAAACAACAAATCATTGCCAATCTCGAAAGATGGAGATGGTATAATAATGATTTTGCAGAAAATTATTTCATCATTAATATTCCGAATTACAGCTTGAATGTTATTGAAAACCAAGATACCACTTTGGTTCGAAATGTTGTTGTGGGAACAAGTAAAAGAAAAACACCTATTATTACATCAAAGCTAAAAACGGTCGTTTTTAACCCAACATGGACAGTTCCTCCCACTATCCTGAAAGAAGATATTATTCCTGAGATGAAAAAGAACAGAAACTATTTAGCCAAAAAAAGAATCACCATATTTGATTCTGCCGGGCATGAAGTTGACCCTAAAGCGTGGAATGAGAACAAACCTAATAGTTACCGTTATGTACAAAGTCCGGGTTATAACAACTCTTTGGGATTAATGAAAATTTTATTTCCAAATCACCACAGCGTTTATTTACATGATACCAATCATCGTAATTATTTTGGAAGAAACAATCGTTCTTTAAGTTCCGGATGTGTGCGTATTGAAAATCCATTAGAATTGGCAGAACATATTTTGAATGACACTATTTCGACAAACTGGCCGAAAGAAAAAATCGATTCTATTATTGAAACCAAGAAAACAATAAACATCAGAATCACAAAAAAATATGCTTTATACCAATGGTATTGGACGGCATGGAGCAAAAAAAATCAGCTCATTTTCAGAGCTGATATTTATAATCTTGATTCGGATTTGTATAGTAAACTAAGAAATTAGTTTTCCTTCCATCGCAAAACTTCTTGACGGATGGTAGATATACAAACACGATTTATCTTTTATTGTTTGGATGATTTCATTTGTTAATTCAAATGGAATCGCCGGACAACCCTGGCTTCTGCCTAATCTTTTGTTGCTTCTGATAAAAGATTCAGAAACATAATCGGCTCCGTGCATAACAACCGCTCTTTCACGGGCATTATCGTTTACACCTCTTTCTAATCCATCTAATTTTAATGAAGCACCGTGTTTTCCCTGGTAAATTTCGCCAGTTGCATAAAACCCTAAACTGCTTTTAAAAGATGAGTTTGCGTTCGAAAATGCCGAAGCAAATTCTTCTCCTGTATTTCTTCCGTGGGCAACCAAAGAATGAAATAAGATTTTATTTGAATCTAAATCAATTACCCAAAGGCGTTTGATGTTTGATGACAATCCAAAATCAATCAGCGTTAAAATATCTTTTTTGATAAGTCCTTTTTCTTTCAATAAGTAAAAGCCTTTTAATGCTTCAGAAAAACTTTTAAGTTCCGGTAACTCAAAATGATTAGAATTTAATGTATTATAAACATTTTCAATTTTAGCATCTACAGACAGTTTTTCAACTTTTGCAATACTTCTGGTAGTTACTTCTTTTAATTCTGGAGTGTTTTTTGTGTCTTTTCCAAAAGACAATAGCAAAAACACCAACAAGGGATAAATTTTGTAAATCATTGAAATTCTTTAGGTTAATAATAAATTTGGGTTCAGCAAAAGTATAAAAAAAATATAGGGCACAAAATAAATCACTGTAAATCAGGTATGTTTTGTTTAAAATTTAACAGATAGGAAAGAAAATTTTAGCATATCGACGGAAAAAACCCACTTTTACTGATTATTTTTAAGTTTAAATATGTAGCTATAAACTTATAATAATTGAAAAAATATAATTATTGAATATTAAAGTGTAACATTTAACATAAACGGCTGTCTATTTACAGGCAATCATTATTCGTTATTTTATTCCAAAAATGAAAAAAATATTTTTTTTAAGTTTTTTATTATCAACATGCTTCGTTTTTAGCCAAAAGAAAACTTTACAGGCACAGCCTATTTCTCAATCTATTATGATTGATGGAAAATTAGACGAAGCCGCCTGGGAAAATGTTCCCATAGCTACAGACTTTGTAATGTTTGAACCCGATAACGGAAAATCTATTCCTGACGCTAAAAGATCTGAAATCAAGGTTTTATATAATAATGACGCCCTTTACATTGGTGCAATGCTATATGATGATGAGCCAGATAAGATTTTAAAAGAAATCTCTCAACGTGATAATTTTGGAACTGCAGATGTTTTTGGTGTTTTCATTAATGGCTTTAACGATGGTCAGCAAAATTTTGAGTTTTTTGTTTCTGCTTCTGATGTCCAAGGCGATTGCATTATGACAGATGCAAATGGCGAAGATTATACCTGGGACGCTGTCTGGATAAGCAAAGCCAGATTAAGCGATAAAGGCTGGATTGTAGAAATCAAAATTCCGTATGCCGCGCTGCGTTTTTCAGGAGAAAACAAACAAACCTGGGGAATTAATTTTTTCAGGGAAATAAAAAGAGAACGTAAAAAATATACCTGGAATTTAATCGATACCAAAATTGGCACTTTTACACAACAAAACGGTAATCTGGATGGTATTGAAAACATAAAACCTCCTACCCGATTGTTTTTTATGCCTTACGCTTCTTATTATTTAAATGCCGGAGAGGGACAAAAAACCTACGGAACAATGAAAGGCGGAATGGATATTAAATATGGTATAAACGATGCTTTTACACTCGATGCTATTTTAATTCCTGATTTTGGACAAACAAAATACGATGATCAAATTCTGAATTTGGGTCCATTTGAACAGCAGTTTAATGAAAACAGGGCCTTTTTTACAGAAGGAACTGATTTGTTTAACAAAGGAAATATGTTTTATTCGAGAAGAATTGGAGGAGCACCTTCAATTGATCCGGATTTAAATGATGATGAAAAAATTATCGAAAATGTTCAAAATGTAAATCTTATTAATGCGCTAAAAGTTTCGGGAAGAACTAAAAATGGTCTGGGAATCGGGATTTTAAACGCTGTTACCGAAAAAACATTTGCCGTAATACAAGATACCATAACCGGCGCAACCCGACGCGAAGTTGTGGAGCCTTTGACAAATTATAATGTTTTGGTTTTAGATCAACGCTTTCGCAAAAATTCATCAGTAACTTTAATTAATACTAATGTTTCCAGAAATACACATTATCGAGACGCCAACGTAACAGGTTTAGCGTGGGATTTAAATACAAAGGCGAATACTTATAATTTATCTGGAAATGTAAAATACAGTTTAATTAATGCCGAAGAAGATAAAAACGGTGTTTATTCAACTATTGGCTTTGCCGAAACAAGCGGAAATTATCGCTACAGTTTTGGTTCTGATTTTGTTTCTAAAGATTTCGATCCGAATGATTTGGGAATTAATTTCTATACCAATTATTACAACTTTTACGGAAATGCCAATTACAGAATTCTAAACCCAACAAAGCTTTTTAATAGTTTCAAAATTAACCTGAATTTGTATTCAGAATTTAATAAAGAGTCCGGAAAAGTACAAGACAACAGCATCAATGCAAATGTGAACCTGACAACGGTAAAGAACAATTATTACGGAACAGGAATTACGTTTTATCCGTTAGAATCATACGATTATTATGAGCCAAGGACAGACAATAGATATGTCGCGCTTCCGCAAAGGATAGAATGGTGGGGTAGTATATCAACCAACTATAATTATAAATTTGCCTTAGATTTAAATCCTACTTTATTATTTTTTAATGAATCAGGAAGATTGAACTATGGTGTCGACATCGGTCCAAGATATCGTTTTAATGATAAACTATTGTTGACATACACTTTTAGTTATTTAAGAAAAGACAATAACAAAGGCT
>Ga0247738_10000813_pt1 | contig 11397 bp, 7 predicted proteins | sample UWRJL013104B2_FD_180936 | JGI IMG/M metagenome (GOLD analysis project Ga0247738, IMG submission 180936) | Plant litter microbial communities from Arlington Agricultural Research Station in Wisconsin, United States - UWRJ-L013-104B-2 | ecosystem: Environmental > Terrestrial > Plant litter >...
AGTAGATTTGAAATATATAATTTTAATTTTCACTTAATGCTGGTTTTCCTCAAAGATTTAATGGATCTTCAGTTTGAAAAGAAAGGTATCAAAGAGGATTTTAATCGTAGATTAAAATTTTTGCTGATAGCATATTTATGAATTAAATTGCTGAATATGATACCATCGTAATTATTACCCATTACTCATTACCCATTAAAACTGCGTAGCACCGCCCCATCCTCGCCTGCTGTCCCTCGCCATCACACATCACCTATCACACATCATACATGTACTCGCCTGCCGTCCCCTCGCCATCACCGATCACCAATATTTAACCTCAAAGGAATTATTCTTTTTACCACAAAGATGCACTAAGGAGGCACAAAAGACACAGAGGAATGACAGATTTGAGATATATGATTTTAATTTTCACTTAATGCTGGTTTTCCTCAAAGATTCAATGGATCTTCAGTTTGAAAAGAAAGGTCTCAAAGAGGATTTTAATCTTCGATTAGAATTTTTACTGGTAGCATATTATGGATTAAATTGCTGAATATGATACCACCGTGATTATTACCGATTACCGATTACCAATTACCAATTGCTAATTTTCTGTGCATAAATAATAATTGCTGGATAAATTAAATTCAGGTGAATTAATGCTGTCTCGCAATCACCCGATCACCTGATCACACATATTTTCACTTTCCTATACAAAAACTACTGAATATCTTTCCCAACACGTCCCTGTCCACATCGACCCGGCCTGTGATCTCACCCAGATAATGCAGGCAGGTGCGGATATCCAGAGCTAATAAGTCTCCCGTAATGCCCATATCCAAACCCGATGAGATGTCTTCAAGGCTGGAAGCAACCTTTTTCAGGGCTTCATGATGACGCGCATTAGTCACGATGGTGTCCTCTGTGTTGATGGAAGTTCCGATTGCATTTTCGTACAATCTGGATTTGAGTAGATCTATGCCGATACCTTTGCGGGCGGAGATATGAATGCCGTTATGTGGGGACTCATCCTGTGGCGGATCGTCCTGAAGGTCTATCTTATTATAAACTTTCAAAGTTTTGCCGGAATAGTTTTCCATCCAGTCCAAAGTTTCATCCGAATCATCATTAATATCAAGGAGGTAGATGATAATGTCTGCTTTTGAAGCATTGGCTTTGGAACGCTCGATGCCGAGGTCTTCTATCAGATCACCCTTGCTTTCGCGCACACCTGCTGTATCTATCAGGCGGAAAAGCACCCCATCAATATTGAGACTTTCTTCGATTGTATCCCTTGTCGTGCCGGCGATGTCGCTCACGATGGCGCGTTCTTCATTGAGCAGGGCATTTAACAAGGTTGATTTACCCGCATTGGGGCGTCCGATGATGGCAACAGAAATTCCGTTTTTGATCGCATTGCCCAGACTGAAAGACTTGATGAGTTTATATGTGGATGTTTTGAGTTGATCGATCAGCAACCGGAATTGGGTACGATCTGCAAATTCGACGTCTTCTTCAGCAAAGTCCAATTCAAGTTCGATCATAGCCGCAAAATGTATCAATTGATCCCTCAAGTCGTTGAGATCTTTGGAGAATCCTCCCCGGAGTTGGTTTAATGCAGTCTGTTGTGAAGCCGCTGTGGTAGCTGCGATCAGATCACCGACAGCTTCCGCCTGCGCGAGATCCAGCTTTCCATGGAGAAAAGCCCGTTGTGTAAACTCACCCGGCTGAGCAAGTCTGGCACCGGAGATGAGACAAGCCTCCAGTATCTGAGAGAGGATATATGGCGAACCGTGTCCGCTGATTTCCGTAACATCTTCTCCTGTATAACTTGCAGGATTTTTGTAAATCGAAACAACGACCTCATCAATTGCAGATGATGTTTCCGGATGAATAATGTGCCCAAAGTGAATGGTATGGGTCGGCTGGTTGATGAGCTTTTTTCCTTTAAATATTATATCCGTAATTTCAATTGCCTGCTGTCCACTGAGACGTATAATGCCGATGGCACCTACGCCCGGAGCGGTGGAAATGGCAACAATGGTATCATCGATGGAAGTGTAAATAGTTGTTAGTTATTAATGGTTAATTATTATCTTTTGATTTGAATGAAAAAGCAAAATTTAATTTAAATATACAGCAAAGATGAGAAAGTTGAATGAGATTAAAAGCGGAGGTGGTTGAATTAATAAAAGATGTAACGCAGATGAACTCAGTGAAAAGCCATCCAATCATATGTTTACTATTTTTCAGCTCATTCTTTCGAATAATATTTCAGCCGAATGTTGGGCCGGATGAAACTCATTTCCAAAAAAATTAATTAACATATGAATAACCAACCCAACTTAATATGAAAATCTTAGATGCAAAAATTACTAATCATTTCTTTTTCCTGCTGCTCCTCTTACCATTCATTAGCTGTAAAACTGTAAGGAATGTGCACAATGATGCTGTTGACATCGGTTTTCTAAAAAATAAAGGAGAAGGAAATGCCGGGCTTGGATTTGACATAAACACTAAAACTGCCTCTGTGAATGGTAACTTTATGATTTCTCCCGCTGACAATTTCCTGCTAGGAGCCGGGTTCAGTGCTTTTTCCTATAAAATATTTGATGATAATTCAGAAACGGACAATAACATCATTGTTGAAGATGTTGGAAAATTAAAAGGGTACAAAGCGAGAGCCAATATTGGATACTATTCCAACTTTGGAGCATCCGGTAACGGATATTTTGAGACAATGGTAACGGGTAGCTACGGTTCCAATGAACTTTTGGTAAGTGATGATGACGATCCGAACAATGCACCGGTCCAATATAATTATGACCCCTTTTCATTCGCTATTCAGGGTGGGATAGGTCGTAACTCAGAGAGGATAGGACTGATGGGTGGTCTGAAATTTCAAAGATATTTATTTGGCAAACAGATTCCCGCTTATCAAAATTATGATGAGGATGTGATCTCGGTTGATGGTGTTTCAGTGTTCCAGCTTTTTTACGGAATGCGGTTTGGCAGTGGTCCTGTGAGAGGAAATTTTCAAATTAATTTGAGCATCAATCCAAATGATTATGACGATTCATTAGTGGAGCCTTATCCATCTCTTTCATTTGGGGTGACCTACGCATTCGGAAGAAAGTGAGAAGGTTGAATTCTTCAAAAAAAAGCTTTTTTGAAATTTTGTAAAATTCATTTTCTTATTTATAATTTTACACATGCATTTGTGTAGAAATTTATTTTTATTTTTTATCATGACCTTTTTGCACGAGCAAAATATTTCAGCCCAGCAATCACAGATATTATTAGAACTAGACAAGACCATCGAAAAAAGTACTTACTACGATGGTTTGAAAATGCAGAAGATCAATGATCTCAAAAGAGCGCTGGATGCGTCGGGAAATGAGGAAGATCTATATAAGAATCTGAATTTACTCGCTCAGGAATATTACGTTTACAAATCTGATTCTGCGAAGTTCTTCACCCGTCAATCACTCAATGCGGCCATCCAACTGAAGGATACTTTTAAGATCAACGAAAGTTCCATTTTACTTGCCAGTGCAGAGGCTAAAGCCGGCATTTTCTCTGAAGTCGAACGATTGTTGTCCTCTGTTGATCAGACAAAGCTGACTAAACAACAGTTGGTTAATTTTTATAAAACAAATCTCGAATACCTCATCTATGAGTTGGAATATCTCCAGGATGAGGCCATCGCTGAAATTCTACAAAAACGCAATGATATCAGGGATTCATTGATCTCAATTTTGCCCCCTGCATCTGTGGAATATGCGATTAATATGGGCACAAAAACGATCGAGCAGAAAGATTACAAGGCGGCGGAAGATCTCTTACTGTCCCGTCTGCCGGATGCCAAACCAAACACCCGCGAGTATTCCATTCTAACTGCTATCATTGCCTATCTCTATCAGGAAAAAAAAGACATCGACAAACAGAAATATTATCAGGCACTTTCCGCTATATCGGACATCAGGTCTTCTGTAAAAGAAAACCTTTCCCTGAGGACACTGGCCACCATTCTGTACAATGAAGGTGACTACCTGCGTGCCAATAATTACATCAAACAAAGTCTGGACGACGCCAATTTCTACAACTCAAGGCTGAGAAATATTCAGATATCCAGAGTACTTCCCATTATCGACAAAGCCTACGATGTGCAGAAGCAAAAACAGGAGGACAAGCTCAGAATGTTGCTGGGGTTGCTTACTATAGTGCTCATAGTGCTGGCATTTTCAATCTATCTTATATTCAGGCAAATGAAAAAGGTGGCGAAGGCAAAGGAGAGTCTTGATCACATCAATCTGCTGCTTACCAGGATCAATGATGATCTGACTGAATCCAATCACAAAGAAAAAGAAATGAATCTCCGCCTGTCCGAAGCCAATCTCGTCAAAGAACAATACATCCACAGCTTCCTCGAGATGTGTACCGAATATATCCGTAAACTCGAATCCTTCAAGGCGGTCGTCCACCGCAAACTTAAATCCGGGCAGACCGCTGAGATCCTCAAATCGACTGAAACAGAGAAAGGCAGTTCAAAGGAATTGAAAGAATTGTATAAAAATTTTGACAAAGCATTCCTGAACGTGTATCCTTACTTTGAAGCAGAGGTGAATAAATTATTGCTGCCGGAAGAACAATATGCATTGAGGGAAGACAGCCTCAATCAGGAGCTGCGCATCTATGCCCTCATCCGTCTGGGTATTTCTGACAACAATCAGATCGCCACATTTTTGCATTATACACTCCGCACTGTTTATAATTACCGGAGCAAGGTTAAGTTGAAAGCGCTGGAACCTGAGGAATTTGAAGAGGAGGTGGTGAGGATTGGGGTGATATGATTTTTATTTGTGTTTAAGAAGCCTCCCCCTACCCCCCTCCAAAGGGGGAAATCCCCAGATCGGAGCTTTACTTCTAATATCTGGCAATGAAATTTGGAGCAGGAGGTAATTTTCCCCCTCTCCGAGGGGGGTAGGGGGAGGACTTCCAAAACCAATATCCCCAATCAACCACCTCCATTTTATATCCCAAATCTCACATTCTCAAAAACTTTCATCTGAAATCTAATCAATTTCCCCAATAAAATCCAACTTTCCTTTGGTCATCCTCTCCAAATTATTTACTTAGAATGCATTATTAGATTAATGTAAAGAATACATTATCAATAGATTAACTTCCTTTTTTATTTACATAAAGTTACATCATAACTTCTGACCCATATTTTGTCCACCTTCCTGTAATAAATTTGGATCAGGCAATTACAACATTTAAAAACTAAAATTTATTTATGAACACCTTTCTATACTTAGAAAAAGTCCGGCGAGTGATGAGAAGACAAAGGTCCCTGACCAATATTTTTCTCCTGGCTGTGATTTCGACAATTTCAATGAATACCCAGGCACAAAACAACCTTCCTCCGGCTACCGGTCCGGACTCACTGCGCGAACTGTCGATGAGTGAAGTCGTCATCATCGGATACGGAACCGTTCGGAAAGGGGATGAAACCGGATCTGTCACCGCCATTAAAGCAGATGAAAAAGTCAAAGGCTTTAACCCCAACGCTCAGGACATGCTCGTAGGTAAGATCGCCGGTGTTGTTGTGACGACGGAAGGTGGTTCGCCGAGTGGTGGTTCGGTCATCAGGATCAGAGGAGGTTCTTCTCTTTCCGCAAGTAACGATCCACTCATCATTATAGATGGTGTACCGATCGATAATCAGGGACTGGGCGGTGCAGGAAATATCCTGAATACCATCAATCCGAATGACATCGAAACATTTACGGTACTAAAAGATGCCTCTGCTACAGCCATTTATGGTTCACGTGCGTCGAACGGTGTCATCCTTATTACGACTAAAAAGGGTAAAGGAAAAGGACTTAGACTATCTTATGATGGCAACATTTCCATCAGCCAGCCCAAAAAATTCATCGACGTACTAAATGCAGAAGAATATCGCAATTTCATTAATTCTTCCTTCGCAGGACAAAGCAATTACGATGAGATCGTCAGTAAACTGGGAACAGGAAATACTGACTGGCAAAAAGAGATCTTCCGAACTTCTTATAATACGGAACACAACCTCAGTCTTTTGGGATCAGTAAAAGAAATGCTGCCATACAGGGTTTCATTGGGTTATTCCAATCTGAATGGTATCCTTAGAACTTCCGCCATGGAACGTTACACAGCGAGTGTTTCATTATCTCCGACATTTTTCGACAATCATTTAAAAGTCAATATCAATGGTCGTGGTATGAAGTTGAAAAACAGGTTCGCAAGCCAGGATGCTATTGGTGCAGCCTTCGTCATGGATCCCACGCAGAATGTCTATGATGCCAACAGCCCTTATGGAGGTTACTTTACATGGAATGGACTGGATGGCACACCGATCCAGGTGGCTACAAAAAATCCATTGTCCATCCTTGAAATGACCCGTGATGCTGCTGATATCTACAATTTCATTGGTAATACTCAATTTGAATACAAGACACATTTTCTACCTGAATTGAAGCTGAATCTGAACCTTGGTCTGGATTATTCTAAGAGTGATGGAACGAAGGTCATTTCCGAAAACAGTCCATCTGACTTTATCTATGGAGGATATGACAGCAAGTGGTCACAGGAACGACGCAACTCCAACCTTGATTTCTATGCACAATATGTAAAAGACATGGACTTCATGGATAGCCAGATCGACCTCATGGGTGGATACTCTTGGCAGCACTATTACAGGGAAGGCGACAACATTGCGCACAGGATCTCAAGATTTGACGACAATGGTGATCCGCTACTGGTCAGCGAAAGTGATTACGCCACAGAAAATTACATCCTTTCTTTTTACGGTCGTTTGAATTATAACATCAAAAACCGTTATTTATTAACATTCACTCTGAGAGAAGATGGTTCTTCCCGTTTCGCTAAAAACAACAGATGGGCCTTATTCCCGTCTACTGCCATTGCGTGGAAGATCAACGAAGATCTTTTCCCGGATTCAAGAGTCGTCAGTGACCTCAAGCTTCGTTTGGGATGGGGAGTCACCGGCCAACAAGATATCAATCAGGGAGACTATCCATATCTGGGAACATATCTCCATAGTGTCGGATCTGAGGCCAACTATCTGAGAGGGTACAACAATGGTGTTCCGATCTGGGTATCATTGCTTCGTCCTGAATCATACAATCCCGACCTCAAGTGGGAAACTACTCAAACATACAATGCGGGTCTTGACTTCGGACTGTTCAGAAACCGCATCGAAGGTGGACTGGACTTCTACTACAGAAAAACGGAAGATCTGATCAACGCGGAAACTAAGGTCCCAGCAGGTACCAACTTCCGTGAATATGTGGCTGCCAATATCGGTTCACTCGAAAACCGCGGAGTTGAATTTTCATTGAATCTGAGAGCCGTTACAAACAAAGATTTTGGCTGGGATATCGGCGGTAACATCGCTTACAACAAAAACAAGATCCTGGAATTGTCATACGGTGACAATACACAATCCGAACGCAGATACAATGTCAATGTGCACAAGGTCGGCCAACCTGCAGGAATGTTTTATTTGTACGAACAGATCTATGACAACGCAGGACAGGCCATTGAAGGCTTTTATAAAGACCAGAATAATGACGGACTTATCAATGAAAAGGATCTGATCACTTATCACAAACCATCAGCCGATGTCAACTATGGTATTACTACCAAGTTACGATGGAAGCAGTGGGATTTTGCAATTGCAAGTCACGGAAGTTTTGGCAACTACAACTACAATTCTGTTGCGGCAGGTAGCGCAGCACTGAGTTCCAGTTCAATATATGCGAATGAATTCCTGGTCAACAGGCCTCAATCGGCATTTGAAACCAATTTCCAGACAGGTCATAGCTTATCCACCCATTATGTAGAAGATGCATCCTTCTGGAGGATCGACAACATCAACCTTGGATGGAATTACAAAGGCAATCAGAAGGTCTTCAGCAATGTGCGCATCTATGCCACAGTCCAGAATCCTTTGGTGATAACGAAATACAGCGGACTGGATCCTGAAGTATTCGGAGGCATCGACGGCAACGTTTACCCAAGGCCACTCACAGTTCTGTTTGGTACTAATCTAACATTCTAAATTGACGACAATGAATATCAACTATAAACCATTAATCGTATTGGCTTTCATAAGTTTGTTTTTCACTTCCTGTTTCAAGGATCTGGAAACCAAGCCGCTGACAGACAATATTTTAACACCGGAAAATGCATGGGCAGACCCTGCATCGTACGAACAGTTTACCTCCAAGATCTATGCTAGTTTTGCCATTTCGGGTAATGAAGGACCTGCAGGATTGCCGGATCTGAGTGCTGCGGATCAGGGTGAAGCAACTTTCCTCAGAACGTACTGGAATCTTCAGGAACTGGGTACCGATGAGGTCATCGGAGCCTGGGACAATGAGACGCTGCGCGGACTTCAGTTCAATCAATGGAATTCAAGCAATAATTTTCTATTGCTCAATTATACCAGGATCTATCTGAGCATCGCTTATGCCAACGAATTTCTGAGTCAGACAACTGAAAATAAACTAAGTGACAGAGGGGTAAGCACTGAACTTCAGGGACAAATCGCCGTCATGCGCAATGAAGTAAAAGCCCTTAGAGCTCTGGCTTATTACTTCCTCATGGATCTTTACGGCAATATTCCTTTCATCACAGAAGATCAGGGCATCGGAGCATATCTACCAGAGCAAAAGGACAGAACATTTTTCTTCTCCTGGATCGAAAGCGAATTGAAATCCGTCGAAGGTAATCTTCCTGCACATTCTGCCAACAATTATGGTAAGATCAACGATCCGGCTATCTGGATGATCTTGTCTAAACTATACCTCAATGCTGAGGAATACATCGGCCAACCGAAATATACCGAATGTCTGACGTATCTCAATAAAGTGCTGGGCGCAGGGTACCAAATCGATCCGGTGTATAAAAACATGTTTGGCGCAGACAATCATAAGTCCAAAGAGATCATTTATTCCATCGTGTATGACGGCCTTAAAGCCTCTACTTATGGGGGTACGACGTATCTCTGCGCAGCTTCCTATAAATCTGATATGAATCCGGTGGACAATTTCGGTTTCTCACAGGCATGGTCGGGCATCCGTGCGAAGGAGACATTATCAGATGCATTTACCGGCAATGATAGTCGTGCATTGTTCTGGAAGACAGACCGTCCAAGGGAGACAGCCACGTGGTTTGACTTTGGTCAGGGCTGGGGTGTAGTAAAATTTACCAACAAAAACAGCGACGGATCCAATGGTTCGAGCAATGTATTCGCGGATACTGACTTTCCAATTTTCAGATTGGCTGACGCATATCTGATGTATGCAGAAGCAGTATTGAGAGGAGGTTCAGGGGGTTCGACCGTTACTGCACTTGGGTATGTCAATGAACTGAGGACAAGGGCAGGAGCTTCGCAGATCGGCCAGGAAGGCATGAATCTTGACTTTATCCTGAATGAAAGAATGCGTGAATTGTACTGGGAAGGTCACAGGAGAAATGACCTGATCCGCTTCGGAAAATTCACCAAAAACTATTCATGGCCATGGAAAAATGGTGTCTATGGTGGTACATCAAGCATCGACGAAAAATATAAATTATACCCGCTTCCGGCGACAGAGATCTCTGCCAATCCGAAGCTGAAACAGAATCCTGGTTTTTAATCAAAAAGAAAAATAATAATGAAATCATTGACTTATATTTTAAAAATAAGCCTGCTGAGTTTAGTCTTATTTTCATGTGCCAAGGAAGACCTCCTGACACTTGAAAGTGCTACTCCGAGCAGGATTGACAACATTCCGGTGACCACCTTTGTGTTGCAGGAACCGGCAGCAACTGCCAATCCGCTCGTCCTGACAGTGAGCTGGACAGAGAGCATTTTCAAACTGAGCGATAGCGCGAATCCTGCGCCGACAGGCCCGGTCAGTTACGACCTACAGCTGGACAAGGCAGGAAACAGCTTTGCCACGCCACTCATCCTGACCTCGACCAACGAATTGTCCACCAACATCAATACGCTTGAATTGAACGGACAGTTGCTGGGAGCGATGAACCTTGAAGGTGGAGTGGAGTCTGATCTCGAACTGCGCATCGTGGCTTATTATGGCGAGAATAAATTGCATTCACTTGTCTCGGAAAATATTCTGAACATCAAGGTAACGCCTTATGCTCCTCAGACGAACATTCCGAATGTCTATCTGGTCGGCGACATGAATGGCTGGGACAATACGAATACCACGTATATCATGTATCGCAACAGCAACAGTATTGACGATCATACTTACACGTATACGGGAAGACTTGGTACGAACACTTATTTTAAGTTTCTTCCGGAAGAATCCCTGGGTACGTACAAATGTTATTGCCGGGCAGATGAAACGACCATGACCTATGAAGAAAAAGGAGATGGCGCATTTTATAACGCGGATGAGCGGTATGTCACGATTACTTTGAATACGGAAGATCTGACTTATTCCATCGTTGACTTCGATGCTTCTGCAGCCAAGACTTTCAATACGCTGGGACCGATCGGCGGATGGGTCAACTGGGACAACGAACCACCACTGACACAATCACCATACGACATTCACCAGTGGTCCGGTCTTGTGGATCTGACGGTTTCGACTGCGGTAAAATTCAGGGGAGATAAAGACTGGGGCAATAACTGGGGCGGCCAGGCGGAAGATTTTCCATTCGGCCATGGAGTATTTGACGGACCGGGCGCCAACATAGTGGTACCGGGTTCCTATAAAATTTATTTTAACGACTTAACAGGGCATTACGCCATTCTAAAACAATAATGATGATGAAATATATATCGAATATACTTTTGCTGAGCCTGCTGATCTTTGGTGGTATCGGTTGCAGCAAGGATGATGATCTTACGGGTGAAGGCAGTGTAGTGACGGTCCCGGCACAGGTTAATGCGGTTTCACAAACGGATTGGGTCCTTACCAGACCTGCGGAAGGAACAGATCCAGCATTGTTCAGGATGACCTGGGACAAGGCAAGATTTAACTTTGAAAATGGTGTGTATCAATACGTCCCTGAGGTCAGTTACACTTTGGAAATGGACTTATTGGATAATAACTTTTCCAATCCTGTGGTCGTGACTACTACACCGCTTTTGTATGCAGATTTTAATACGCTCGCTACGAAGGCGCTCATCGATCTAATCGTCGGGGAAGAAACGAATTCATTACACAATTTCAGTTTCCGTGTTAAGACTGTTTCGCAATATGGCGAGGCTTATTCCACACCATTTACGATGTCATTTACTTCGTATCTGGAGGTGATACCAACAGTTCAGACTTTGTATGTCATCGGTGATATGAATGGCTGGAACAATAACAGCAAGGATTTCATCGCATA
>Ga0247738_10000814_pt1 | contig 11395 bp, 10 predicted proteins | sample UWRJL013104B2_FD_180936 | JGI IMG/M metagenome (GOLD analysis project Ga0247738, IMG submission 180936) | Plant litter microbial communities from Arlington Agricultural Research Station in Wisconsin, United States - UWRJ-L013-104B-2 | ecosystem: Environmental > Terrestrial > Plant litter >...
GGCAATCCGCGGGAGCAGCGCGAACAGGCCCATATGCGTCTGCGGCGCGCCATCGAGAAAATAGGAGGCATGGCCGCCCGCCTCGGCACCCTGCGCAATGACAGCGTCGACGCCCTGCGCCTCCAGCCATTGCGCCTCGCGCACCGTGGTGGCGGACGCAAAGATCAGCGCGCCGGTCGCCGCCACCCGTGCCAGCAATGCCGGACCGGGCAGGCCGAAATGGAAACTCACCACTTCGGGACGGGTCGCTTCCACGGCCGCGCAGGCCGCATCCGAGAACGGCAGGCGCATGACGCCCGGCTCCTCGGGCGGCGACACGCCATAGCTCGCATAATAAGGCGCAAGCAGCGCGCGCCACGCGGTTTCGTCCGCCTCATCGGGCATGTCGTGACAGAAGAAGTTGAGATTGATCGGCGCGGAGACGGCGGCGCGCACCTGCGCGACCTGATCGCCTATCTGCTCAGGCGTCAGCAGTGCGCAAGGCAGCGCGGCGAGCGCGCCAGCCCCTGCTGCCGCAATCGTCAGCTCCGGGCCCGCCGCACCCGCCATGGGCGCGACGACGATAGGAAGACGCACGCCGATCCGCCGGGCAAAGGCGTCGCGGCGCGCGTTCATCTCACCATTCGCCTGTATTTGGCATCGATGCCCAAGGCTCGGCGGGCTCAAGATGACCATCCTGCAACAGCTCGATCGAGATATTGTCGGGCGTGCGGATGAAGGCCATGTGGCCGTCGCGCGGAGGGCGGTTGATGGTGACGCCCGCGTCCATCAGGCGCTGGCAGGTTTCATAGATATTATCGACGCGGTAGGCCAGATGACCGAAATTGCGCCCGCCGCCATAGACTTCGCTGCTGCCATCCTCCGGCGGCCAGTTATAGGTCAGCTCGACCTGCGCATCCTCGTCGCCCGGCGCGGCGACGAACACGAGCGTGAAGCGGCCCTTCTCGCTGTCGATGCGGCGGACCTCCTTGAGGCCGAGCAGTTCGAAGAAAGCGACCGTCCTGTCGATGTCGGTCACGCGGATCATCGTGTGGAGATATTTGGGCATGATAGGTAACTCCGTTCGTCGTCGTAAATGCACAGTTCATCGATGAATGCGCATCGTCACATCGCTGAGATAGGCGCTTCGCCGTTCAGGGAAAAGGGAGGATCTGCCATGGCTTTTATGCAGGACGTGAACAAGGTCGCGCTGGCTGGCGCAATCGTGCTGGCGGGGGGCATGGTAGCAGGCGGCTATCTGCTGGGCGACGGGCTGCGACGCTCGCATGCGGCCGACCGATCGGTGACTGTGCGCGGGCTCGCGGAGCGCGACGTGACGGCCGATCTGGCGACCTGGACGATCAGCTATTCGGCGAGCGGCGAAGACCTGCCCATTGTGCGCGCGGAGATCGAGCGCAATACTGCCGAGTTGAAGGGCTATTTCACGGCGCTGGGTTTCCCGGCCGATGCGCTCACCCCGACCGGTGCAGGCGTGAACCAGTTCATGAACAACGGCGTCAACCGCATCACCATCAACCAGAAGATGCTCCTGCGCACGAACGACATTGCCAGAGCGCAGAGGGCCGTCGCCAACCAGTTCGATCTCGTGCGGCGCGGCGTGACGGTGCAGGAAGGCTCGTCGATGCGCTACACGTTCACCAAGCTCAACGACATCAAGCCGCCGATGGTGGCCGAAGCAACCAAGGACGCGCGCAACGCCGCCGAGCAGTTCGCCAAGGATTCGGGCACAGCGGTCGGCGGCATCAAGAGCGCAACACAGGGCTATTTCTCGATCGACGCGCGCGATGGCGAAGGCGGCGAGGGCTATGGCAATGCCGATACGCCGCACAAGAAAGTGCGCGTGGTCACGACGGTGGACTTCTACCTGAAGTGACTATTTCGCTGCCGGCGCCGGCTGAGCGGGCGCGGCGGTGGCCAGTTGCGCAAGATAAGCCGTCGCCTTGGCGGGGATGTCGCTATCCTTGGCCGCGACCTGTTGCGCGCGCTGGAAGGCGGCTTTTGCGGCGGGATCGCGGTCGCCGGAGAGCGCATAGATAATGCCCTGCTCGAGCGCGATGCTGGCGTCGTTGCGCGAGAGCTTTGCGGCTTGCTCGATATGCGCGCGGGCCATGGGCAGGTCATCCATGCGCCGGGCCAGCGTAGCAGAGAGCAGCCAGGCAAGCGGATCGGCAGCTGCGAGCTGGACGGCTGTGTCCATGTCGGTGCGCGCACCCTTCAGGTCATTGGCGGCGACGCGGGCGCGAGCACGGTCGAGATGGATTTCGCCGGTCGAGAGCACAGCCGGCAGCGGCTTTTCGAGCGCGCGGTCAAGATCGGCCAAGGCGCGAGTCGTGTCGCCCGCCACGAGCGCGGCATTGCCCGCCTGCGACCAGAGCCGGGCCTGCGCAGACACATCGAGCCCGGTCATCACGGCGCCCGATTCGAATGCGCCAGCCGCCTCGGCGAAGCGCCCGGCCTTGCCGAGCGAATAGCCTTTGCACTGAGCCGCATAAGCCCCGCCGTTTTCGCTGGACCATTTTATGGCGGCGGCAAGGCCATCATCGGGTTTTGCGTCGGCACTGGTGAGGCAGGCGGAGAGTCGCTCGGCAATGGCAGTCGGGATGACCGAAGCCAGCGATTTCTCGACAGCGGCTTTCTCGACCCGGCTGCGCGTCTCCGCAGCGCGCTTCTCGTCACGATTGCGCATGACCGCTTCGATTTCAGGCGAATAGGCGCTTTGTGCAAGCACGAGCGCGGTGAGAAACAGCATCAATAAGGCTCCAGCAGGGCCGCCACGGTCGCAATCAGCAGGGCTATGTCCTGCGGGCGCGACAGGCGATGATCGCCATCCTTGACGAAAATAGTCTGCACATCGGCTGAACGCAGCTGCTCGGCAATGCGCAGCGCCGTGCGCCAGGGCACATCGGGATCGGCCTGCCCCTGTATCAGCCGCACCCGAGCCTCGATGGCGATCTCGCTCTCCAGCAGGCGCAGCGTCTGTCCCGATTCCCAGAAGTCACGCGTCGTCACATAGGGCTGGTCGCCATATGGGGTGTGCTCGACGAGTCGGCCGTCGCGCAGCAGCACGGCCTTTTGCTCGTCCGAAAAGCCCCATGCCGTGAAGTCCGGTGCCGCGGCGATGCCGACCAGTCCGGTAATGCACGCGCCCAGATCCCGCGCGAGCAGAAGCGCGATCCAGCCGCCCATGGACGAGCCGACGAGAATGAGCGGACGATCCGGCACGACAGCCTCGATCACGGCGCGCGCATCGTCGCGCCAGCTGGCCAGCGTGCCCGCTTCAAAATCGCCGCCGCTCTCGCCATTGCCGGCATAATCGAGCCGCAGCATGGCCCGGCCAGAACCAGCCGCCCAATCATGCAGCGCCGCCGCCTTGCCGCCAAGTATGTCCGACATATAGCCGGGCAGGAAGACGATCACCGGGCCGGTGCCATGCGTGAACCGATAGGCCAGTCGCGGCGCATTGGCGCGGTCGAGAAAATCGGGCGGCGAGGGGAATGAGGTCATCCGCATTCAGTGGCGCAAGGCCGCGCGCCAGTCAAAGCGAGCGTCAAAGCTGGAACTTGAAAGGCCTGTCCTTCTTGACCCTTGGATCGTCGCGGCAGGCATTGCGCAGCGCGGCCCATTCCTGCGCGTCCAGCGCCGACTGATAGCGGTGGCCCTTGACCAGCGAGCCTTCAAAAGCCGCCTCGCGATCCGCCGAGACAGGGTGCGAGGCGACCCAGCTTGCGGCGCGCTCGATCTTCTCCCCGCCGGACATCTTGCTGAGCCCGTCAAAGAACTTCGCGGTCGCTATGGGTGATATATTCGCCTTGCGCAGCGCCTCAATCGAGAAGCGGTCCGCCGCCTGCTCTGCCCCGCGACTATAGCTCATCGCCAGCACGGCATTGAGCGTGCCGCCGACATCGCCCTGCACCCCGCCCAGCACGATGCTCAGCCCGAGCTGGCGGACCAAGGCCGTCACGGTATCGCGGTGGCGGACATGGCCAATCTCATGCGCCAACACGCCGGCCAGCTCGTCGGGTGATTTCGCGTCCTTGAGGAGCTTGTCGAAGATGAGGATGCGCCCGCCGGGCAGGGTGATGGCATTGACCATCGGCACATTGGCGATTGCGACCTGCCGCAGCTCCGTCCCCTGCGCCAGATCGCCGGTCAGCTTGGCCAGCGCCGCTTTGCTCGCGGGGGTCTCGCACAGCCTTCCGCCGAAATCGCCGACCAGCGTATCGCCCAACGCATTCTCCCAGCTGCGCGGCACATAAGGCGCCACCCAGCCGGGAATGCTCACCACAATCGCAACCAGCGCGGCCGCGGCGACTGCGGAGACGCCGACCGTGGGCCACAGCCCGAACCGGTCGATCAGACGGCCATAACGCACGGGCGGCGGGAGATGGACGGCAAAGCCATGCGGCAACGGCGTATCGAACCCCAGCCGCCAGCCCGGCTTGCCGCGCAGGCCCAGCAGGGCCTTGCCCGGACCGGCATTGAACGATTCGAGCAGGCGCCAGCGATGTGGACCGCTGCGGCCCGATCCCCAGTCGAGATAGACGCCATGATCGTCCCACTCGACGCGCGGATGATGGCGCAGCGCATTGACGCCATCATAGTGCCAGATGGCATCGTCCGGCCCCGTGCTTGCCATGTCCGTCATGCCCGCCTCTCAGATCGCGCCGATGTCGAACGCATCGAGCAGGCCCTCGCCCTGCCTGGGTTCGCGCGCCGTGGACTGGGTCAGTTCGTTGAGGTCGATTTCACCGGTGGCGTTGAGATGCGTGATGAAGAACTTCCAGTGGCGATAGCTCAAGAAGATCGAGCCGATGCCGAGCGTCACGATGACCAGCCCGATGTCGCCGAGGATGAGCAGCAGCCAGTCCTTGCTGCGCGCCTCGAACTGGAAATTGAGGGTGGAGAGGGACATGCCACCCACTGCCTCGCGGAAGAAGCTGGAATAGTAGGCCAGCGCGACGACGCCGAATGCTGCGTAGAAGCCAACAGGCATCAAGGCGACGAGAATGCCCCCTGAGACACTGCCACCCGCCCCACTAAAAAAGGCGACGATCCCCAGGATCAGAGCGATCAGCGGAATGAGGTAGAAGAACAGGAAGCGCTGGAACGTCTTGCTGTGATCGCCTGCGGCCTCGAACGAAAAAGGTCCGAAGCTCAGGCGATTCCAGCGCTCGTCCCAAAGCGACATCATCGACCACGGAATGAGCAGACCCAGCGCCAGACTGCCGACGAAGCTCTTCCACATATAGGACCAGCCGTAGCTCCAGCCGGTATCGTTGCTGCCGCCGCGAATGCCATGCCACCAGGTACGGCTCAGGCGATAGCGCAGCGCGCGATAGCGGGCGAGACCGCCAAGATAGAAGAAGGCGGCGAAGAGGACGATGCCCAGCACGCCGCCCAGCAGGCCATAGCCGCGCAGGATGAGTGCCGGCACCGCGAATTGCAGCAGAATCAACGGCAGCAACAGCAGCAACAGCACCATCAGGAAGCCGACGAACAGCTCCTTGCCTGTGCCGGTCCATTCAAGCCGCGCGTCGATGAAGCGCGTCTGGCTCCACAGATAGTGGCGCGTGCGCGTCGTCGCCCAGAAGCGATAGATGCCCAAGGTCACGATCGTCAGCAGCAGATTTGTGAAGGCGATGGGCGCATAGTCGCGCCAAGTGCCTGAAAAGCCGAAAGCACGCTCCTGCGTGTCATCCATTGACGTATCCCCCCGTCCATTTTTCCTCGTCCCGGGCGGGAACAGACAGTGGCTTGCGGTTCCCGTCAAGCTGGAACCGCGCGGGGATGGAGCGAGTCAGTCAGGCGGGTGCGAGGCAGGCCCGGAACAGGTCGGCAATGGCACTGGTGACAAATTAACCCGCCCCGCTTATATCGCTCCCATGCAGAGCGCGTTCGCCCCGACGACCACGACCACCACCACCCGGACTACTCCGGGGCCCCTCGGCATGCGCGCCACGAGCTGACGCGCCTTTCGCCAGGGGCTCATCCGGACAGCGGATGGGCGATGGCGGCCTCTCTTACTGTCCAGCCCCTTTTCAAGTTGCGTGCGCTTGCCTAAGCGCATTTCGCAAACAGGACAGAATAGCGATGACGGACCAGTTGAAGATCACGCTCCCCGATGGCTCCAGCCGCGAGGTCCCTCGCGGCACCACGCCTGCGCAGATCGCCGCCGACATCGGGCCGGGCCTTGCCAAGGCCGCCATTGCCGCGCGCGTCGACGGCGAATTGCGCGACATCATGCGCCCGCTGGAGGCCGATGCCCAACTCGCGCTGGTCACCGCGCGGGACGAGGCGGATGCGCTGGAGCTGGCGCGGCACGACTTTGCCCATGTGCTGGCCGAGGCCGTGCAGGCGCTGTTCCCCGGCACGCAGATCACCTTCGGTCCCTCGACGGACGACGGCTTTTATTATGACTTCGCGCCGAGCGCCGAGCATGGTCCCTTCACGGAAGAAGACCTGCCCCTGATCGAAGCGAAGATGCGCGAGATCATCGCTGCCGACAAACCGCTCGTCCGCGAAGTCTGGACCCGCGCGCAGCTTATCGAGCGCTGGGCCGCACAGGGCGAGAGCTTCAAGGCGGAATGGGCGCAGGAACTGCCCGAGAACGAAGAGCTGACAATCTATCGCTCGGGCGGAGCTGACGCGAAGGATTCGTGGCTGGACATGTGCCGCGGGCCGCATCTGGCTTCGACGGGCAAGCTCGATCCTGCTGCCTTCAAGCTGACGCGCGTCTCGGGCGCCTATTGGCGCGGCGACCAGCGCAACGCGATGCTGAGCCGCATCTACGGCACGGGCTGGCTCAACAAGAAGCAGCTCGACTTGCATCTCACGCGCCTTGAGGAAGCCGCCAAGCGCGATCACCGCAAGATCGGGCAGGAAATGGACCTGTTCCATCTCCAGGCCGAAGCGCATGGCTCCGTCTTCTGGCATCCCAAGGGCTATATCATCTGGCGCCAGCTGGAATCCTATCTGCGCCGCCGCCTGGATGCTGCCGGCTATCAGGAAGTGAAGACGCCGCAGATCATGGACGCGCGCCAGTGGGAGCAGAGCGGCCATTGGGGCAAATATCGCGAGAATATGTTCGTCATCCCCGACGAAGTGCCGAACACCGAGGATGAAGGCCCGGTCATCTCGGACAAGGCGGCATGGATGGCGCTCAAGCCGATGAACTGCCCGGCGCATGTGCTGATCTTCCGGCAGGGCATCAAATCCTATCGCGACCTGCCGCTGCGCCTTGCCGAAATGGGCTGCTGCCACCGCAACGAGCCGCATGGCGCACTGCACGGCCTGATGCGCGTGCGCCAGTTCACGCAGGACGACGCGCATATCTTCTGCCGCGAAGACCAGATCGTCGAGGAAATCGCGCAATTCTGTGACCTGCTCGATACGGTCTACAAGGATCTCGGCTTCCCCAATTATGCGATCAAGCTCGCGCTGCGCCCGGACAATCGCTTCGGTTCGGACGAGATGTGGGACTGGTCCGAGCAGTCGATGCGCGATGCCGTCTCCGCGACCGGCCGCGACACGCCCGAATGGGGCTGGGAAGAACTGCCCGGCGAAGGCGCTTTCTATGCGCCCAAGCTGGAGTTCCACCTGACCGACGCGATTGGCCGGACATGGCAGGTCGGCACGATCCAGACCGACACGGTGCTGCCCGAGCGGCTCGACGCGAGCTATGTCGGCGAGGATGGCGCGCGCCACCGCCCGATCATGCTCCACCGTGCTATCCTCGGCAGCTATGAGCGCTTCATCGGCATCCTGATCGAGCATTTCGCCGGCAAATTCCCGCTCTGGCTCGCGCCTGTGCAGGCCGTCGTCGCGACAATCGTCTCCGATGCCGACGATTATGCCAGGGAGGTGGTCGCGAAGCTGACCGCTGCCGGCATCCGCGCCGAGACGGACCTGCGCAACGAGAAGATCAACTACAAGGTGCGCGAGCACAGCCTTGCCCGCGTGCCTAATCTCCTCGTCGTCGGCCGGCGCGAGGCGGAGGAAGGCACAGTCGCGCTGCGGCGGCTGGGCAGCGACGAGCATCAGAAGGTGATGAGCGTCGATGATCTGATCGCTGCGCTCAAGGCCGAGGCAACGCCGCCGGACCTGCGCTGAGCGGGGCGACTCCATGAGCGGGCGGGGCGGATTGTTTCGCGCGGCGCTGTGCCTCGCTGCGGTTTTTGCCGTGGCGGGCATCGCGCTCGTCGGCTTCGCTTATTGGGAAGCGGCGGGGCGCGATCCCATCGTGCGCCGGGCCTCCGTGACGGTCGCGGACTGGCCCGAGGGCGCGAAGCCGGTGACGGTGCTGCTCGTCTCGGACACGCATGTCGCGGGACCGGACATGCCGCCGGACCGCCTCGTGCGGCTGGTCGAGCAACTCAATGGCCTCAAGCCCGATCTGGTGCTGCTGGCGGGCGACTATATCAGCCACAAGCGTTTCGCGACTCGCTACTACAGCATCGCCGACGCCGTGGCGCCGCTCAGCCATTTCAAGGCACCGCTCGGTACGATCGCCGTGCTGGGCAATCACGATCATTCGGCAGGCGCGCGCGCGTTCACCGACGCGATCCACGCCAGCGGCATCACGCTCCTGAGCAATCAGGCCATGAAGCGCGGCCCGCTCATCATCGGCGGCGCGGACGACGCCTTTTCCGGCCATGCGGATCTCAAGCGGCTTGGCGATGCGCTGGGCGAGCTTGGTCCGGGACCGCGCCTCCTGCTGACGCATACGCCGGATATTGCCCGCGCGCTGCCGTTCAAGGTCGATGCCGTGCTCGCCGGCCATACCCATTGCGGCCAGATCGACCTGCCATTCATCGGCATGCCCGCGCAGGACGGCCATGCCTTCCAGTGGCTGCCCTGCGGCGAGGTGGCGATGCCGAACATGCCGCTTTTCGTCGCTGCGGGTCTGGGCACCAGCATTGCGCCGCTGCGCTTCGGCGCGCCGCCGGACGTCTGGCTCATCCGTTTCGGCCCCCGCCCCTGACGCGTTGAGACGGCGCCTTGTGGAATCGCCGCGGCAAGCCTAGATGGGTTGTTAATTCAACTGTGGCCTAAGCGCCGCACTTGACCTTGCCGCCGTGGCCGGACCCTTTCCGTTGCCCGTCAAAACCGGTAAGAATATCGCTTAGACCGTCCACGATTCAGGAGAAGCAGCTATACGTCCCCCAATGATGCGCCGCCCGCTGGCGCCACCCTCGCCAATGAATGGCCCCCGCTACAACGAATTTATCAGCGTCCCCAAGGTCCGCGTCATCGACGAGAATGGCGAGAATCTGGGCGTCATGATCACGCGCGAGGCTATCGAGCAGGCTGCCGAGGTCGGACTCGACCTTGTCGAAGTGTCGCCGAATGCCGATCCGCCGGTTTGCAAATATCTCGACATTGGCAAGTACAAGTATGAGGCCCAGAAAAAGGCCAATATTGCTCGCAAGACCCAGAAGACGCAGGAACTCAAAGAGATCAAAATGCGTCCGAACATCGACGATCATGACTATGATACGAAGATGAAAAAGGTCCATGATTTCATTGGCGAAGGCGACAAGGTGAAGATCACCCTGCGCTTCCGCGGCCGCGAACTCGCGCACCAGCAGCTCGGCATGATCTTGCTCGAGCGCGTTGCCGACGACACGCAGGAAATCGCCAAGATCGAAGCGCGCCCCCGCATGGAAGGCCGCCAGATGCTGATGGTGCTCTCGCCCAAGGCCTGAGCCCTTGAGTCAGGGTCCGACTCGGTCGGACCCTCACCCCTCCTTCGACAGCATATCCTTCGACAACAGCACAGCCAGTCTCGCCTTCACGGCGGGAATGGTGAGCATGGTGCTGGCCACTGCCATCAGCAACAGCGCGGTGAACATGTCGTCGCTGATGATATGCCTGTCGAGCAGGACATTGGCGAAGACGATCATGACGAGACCCTTGGTCTGGAGCAGCAGGCCGACAACGCGCGCCTCGCCCGGTCGCCAGCCAAGGATGCGCCCTGCGATCTGCGCGCCGATGAGCTTGCCTGCGGTCGCGGCGACGAACAACAAAGCCGCGACGCCGAACACCGCCGGTCCACCAACGTCCCAATGGGTACGCAGTCCGGTGGACAGGAAGAAGACCGGCATCAGCACGAGCAGGATCACGTCGCGCAGGCTGTCGATTCGCGAGCGGCCGAACATGTTCACATCCAGCACGGCACCGGCCAGAAATGCGCCGACCATATAATGCAGCCCCGCCCAGTCGGCGGCGAAGGCGCAGAATGCCAGCCAGATCAGCGCGACTGGCCAGCGGTCAGGCTCCGCAATGCGGCGCATGAGTCGGCGGATCAGCCATGCAGCGAGCGCGAATATGACCAAGAACGCGAGTTGACGCCCGACGCGCTCCCAATCGAGCAGGATGAGCGCCAGCACGCCCCAGATCGCGATATCGTCGAGGCTGGCATAGCGCATCATGCGCTGGCCGAAGGGCTCATGCAGGATGGCAAGCTTGTCGAGCAGCAGGATGAGCACTGGCAGGGCCGTCACCGCGCAGGCCATGCCGATGCCGAGCACGGCCTGCCACGGCGCGCCCTGTGGTCCGCTCCAGCCTGGCATGCGCAGGATCGCGAGCGCCGCCGCGCTGCCCAGCAGCAGTGGCGCCGCCAGCGCCAGCGCCGCGACCGTCCCCGCCTCGCGCCGGTCGCGCCAAGCCTCGCGCAGATCAAGCTCGATGCCCGCGATCCAGACAAACAACGTGACGGCCCACCACGCAAGGCCATTGAGCGCGGTCACGACATCCGGGCGGAACACGAAGGCATGTTGTTCAGGAAAAGCCGCGCCCAGCACGCCCGGGCCGAGCAATATGCCGCAGATGATCTGCACGACGACAAGCGGCGCATAATGATCCGTCCGGCCCAGCCGCCAGACCAGATAGGGCACGGTGAAGATGATCACCATGGCGAGCAGGAAGATCTCGGTCGTGCTCAGGCTGTGCGGCATTGCCCCTCCCCGCTGCGTCTTCTGCGCAGTCTGAAGCCCAAGTCTGCGCAAATCCGGTGTGTGCGCAAGCCTTTCTGTTAGCGCTCTCACCGGGCCGCTCGCTCACGGACGGTTGACCGCAGCGCCGCGTCGGATCAGATGCGCGCAACATGACCGAATCCACATCCCTGACGCTGTTCAACAGCCTGACGCGAAGCCAAGAGCCCTTCGTCCCCGTCCATCCCGGCGAGGCGCGCGTTTATAGCTGCGGGCCGACGGTCTATAATTACCCGCATATCGGCAATATGCGCGCTTATGTGTTCGCCGACACGCTCGGCCGCGTGCTGAGCTTCAAGGGCTATAAGCTCACGCATGTGATCAACATCACGGACGTCGGCCACCTCACCGACGATGGGGATGCGGGCGAGGACAAGATGGAGAAGATGGCGGCCGAGCGCGCC
>Ga0247738_10000815_pt1 | contig 11394 bp, 10 predicted proteins | sample UWRJL013104B2_FD_180936 | JGI IMG/M metagenome (GOLD analysis project Ga0247738, IMG submission 180936) | Plant litter microbial communities from Arlington Agricultural Research Station in Wisconsin, United States - UWRJ-L013-104B-2 | ecosystem: Environmental > Terrestrial > Plant litter >...
AGATCATTGCTTCAGAGGCCGACCTTCTCGTCATGGGGACCTCAGGTACCTCTCCCCTGGCATCCAGGTTTTTCGGGAGTTTTGCTACTTCTATGTTGAAAAAATCACCTGTTCCGGTATTATTGAATCCTCCGAAATCCAGGTACAAAACATTTGAAAATGCTGTGCTGGCTCTTGACCTCAGCAAAGAAAACGATTCCGTAAGTATCAGTAAAATGCTGCAGTTTTTCAAGCATTTTGAAGCAGTACTGAACATCGTCACTGTTTCCAGGTCGGAAGAGCCTGAAGAGATCGAAAACCTCAGATCAAAAGGTGTTTTCATCCGCGAGCTTTTGGGTGAGCAGCCGCATACTTTCACGGTCGTCACGGGAGAAAAAGCCTCAGCAGCTGTCCTGAATTTCGCCAAAGAACAAAAAGCCGATCTGATTGTCGCTTTGCCGAAACACCATAATTTCTTTGAACGCTTATTAACTGAAAGTAGTACGGAGAGGATTGCCCTAGACTCGGACGTTCCGGTGCTGGCCATTCCGTAACCTTAAATTTTAACACAATATGGAGCTTTTTGTAAATGATGAAATGAAAGTAGCTGAGCTGGTCAGCAAATTCAGCGAAATCTACCCGTTTCTTCGCCTGGAAGTTTATTATCTGGGCGAAGAAATCAGCAATGCAGCCCATGACAACCTCCTCAGAGACGTCACCAAAAGGAAGTTGCCTCATAATTTCAGTCTTCTGCCGGAAAACACCGTAGCGGAGGCAGAGGAATTATTCTGGAAAAAAATGGGTGTTCAGATCGCCATTTTCAGAAAGTCAGGCAAAACCTGGCTGGAAGCTTCCTATACCAATTACTGGTCACTGGAAAGACAGAACAAAAAAGGGGAAGAAATGGGTGATTTTCTTACAACAGAAACCAGAAAAGGATGATTTCATCAACCGAAACCCAGGTTAAATGTTATCATTGCGGAGACGACTGCCCTGATGAAAGCATTTTATCAGAAGATAAGCACTTCTGCTGCCAGGGATGCAGGACCGTTTATGAGATATTGGAAGAAAACAATCTTTGTACTTACTACGATCTTAATCAGAATGCGGGCGTCAGCCTGAAATCCGGTGATCACAAGGGTAAGTTCGACTATCTCGACCAAGCTGAAATAGTCACACAGCTACTTGACTATCAATCTGATACGGTCAGCAAAATTACTTTATACATTCCTGCCGTCCACTGCAGCTCCTGCGTATGGCTGCTTGAAAACTTTCATAAGATAAAGAAAGGAGTCGTTTCTTCGAGGCTCAACTTCCTGAAAAAAGAGCTTTCTCTCAGTTTTGACAGCAGGCAGGTCAGTCTAAAAGAAATAGCCGGGCTTTTAACCACGCTTGGCTACGAACCCCAGATCAGCCTCCAGAGCCGCGAAAAATCTACTGTAAAAAACAATGTACAGCGAAACCTGATTCTCCGGATCGGGGTGGTCGGTTTCTGTACCGGGAACATCATGCTGATGAGTTTTCCCGAATACTTCCATCTTGATCTTCAGAACAAGGTAGATTCAACCTACCAGGGATTCTTTTTATATTTCAACTTCATCCTCGCCCTGCCCGTGTTCTTTTACGGAGCCTCGGATTATTTCAAAAGTGCCTGGATTTCCATACGAGAATACTTCAAAAATACTGACTCGGTTTTCAGTGTCGACATTCCCATAGCGTTGGGAATCACCGCCCTGTTTGGCAGGAGTGTCTATGAAACATTTGCGAACCATTCTGCCGGATATTACGATAGCCTCGCAGGTTTGGTATTTTTCCTTTTGACCGGCCGCTGGATCCAGCAGGTGACTTACAATTACCTGTCATTTGAGCGAAATTACAAGTCCTACTTCCCGCTGGCCGTTAAAACCCTCAGGGATCAGAAAGAGCAGTTTATCAATGTCTCCCAATTAGAAAAAGGAGATATCATACTCATACATCACCAGGAGCTCATCCCGGCGGATGCTATTTTATCAAGCGGAAAGGGCTTAATTGACTACAGTTTTGTCAGTGGTGAAACCGACCCTCAAAGCCGCAGACCAGGTGACCTGATCTATGCGGGAGGCAGACAAAAAGGCGGGCAACTGCAACTGGTTGTTCAGAAACCGGTTGCACAGAGTTACCTTACCCAGCTGTGGAACAACCAGGCCTTTAAGGAAGAAAAAGTGATGCCCACTACTGAGCTGGCCAATGCTTTCAGCAAGTATTTCACGGTAATTACCCTGCTCATAGCTACCATTACAGGGATTTACTGGTATATTAACAATCCGGAAGTGATGCTCAATTCGGTTACTGCCGTATTGATGGTAGCCTGCCCCTGTGCCCTTACACTCTCCATGCCCTTTACGATGGGCACAACGATGGGCATTTTCGGACGGAATAAGTTTTATGTCAAAAATCAGGGCGTCATTCAGTTGCTCAATGAAATTGACGGGATAGTTTTCGACAAAACCGGCACATTGACCCGCAATAACTCAGAAAAGATTATTTTCAAAGGAAAGCCACTCACTGAAAATGAGAAAAACCTGGTGGCTCACCTATGCTCAGCCTCCGCTCACCCTTTAAGCCAGATGATTGCCCGTGACTTGGGTCAGCAGGAAAAACTGACAACGGATTACTTCAAAGAAACGGAAGGCCAGGGCATAGAAGGCCGGATTGACGGCCATCTCATCAGGCTGGGCAAAAGAGGATTCATCGAAGTCCCTGACCTTGATCCTTTGGTCAGACACACGCACAGCTACCTGAGCATTGACGGTATGTTATGTGGCTGCTTTGTGGCAGAGCCGGTGTTCCGTCCGCATTGGCAAAAGGTGATCAAAAAACTGAGCAGGAGTTTCAAGCTGTTTCTTTTGTCGGGTGACAATGACGCCGAGAAAGACAAACTTCAGCCCTGCTTTGATCAGCATGCGGTCAAATTTCACCAGACACCCCAGGATAAACTGGACTTTATCCGTCAGAAGCAGGAGGAAAACATGCATATTCTGATGATTGGCGACGGGCTGAATGACGCCGGGGCCCTGAGGCAAAGCCACGTAGGCATAGCCATCAGCGAAGACGTCAAGGTATTCACCCCGGCCTGCGACGCCATTCTTGACGCCTCGGTTTTTGACCGGCTGAATGACTTCCTGGGATTCAGTAAAACAGCCATTAATATCGTCAAGGCCAGTTTCATTTTGTCGCTGGTTTATAATTTTATCGGAATCGGGTGGGCGGTCAGCGGTCAGTTATCTCCTGTCATGGCGGCTATCTTTATGCCTTTGAGTTCTATTTCCGTAGTGCTGTTTGCGACGGGTCTCACCCATTTATTTGCCTGGCTCAAAGGTTTTTACCGTATCCCGGCCTCAGACGCTAACCTCAGATCATTATGAAAGTCATCATATTTCTAGCCATCACCGCAGTACTTACAGCCGCAGGTTTCCTGGTCGCCTTCATCTGGGCTACCCGCAACGGGCAGTTTGACGACACCTATACGCCCTCCATCAGGATGCTTTTCGACAGCGAAAAAGAAGACCCGAACCAGGAAAAAGAGGTCCGCCCATAACAGGCGGATCACCTTCATTTTTAAGATCCGCAGCTCCTCAGTCTTCATTTTTTCATTTCCTGACCAAAGTCATACTTTCCGGTAACGGGCATCATATTTCTTCGCAGGCCCTGAGTTTACTTTTGAGCAATCAAATCATAGAATTCTCTAAACTTATGCGAATTTTCAACAATCTCTACAGAAATAAGGACGCCGGTCACTCAGGTGGCGGAGCTCTGGAAAGTTTTCATTACGACAATAAAGTCGTAAAAGCTTTTATGATCGCGACAGTGATTTTCGGGGTAATTGGTATGCTGGCCGGTCTGACCGCCGCCATACAATTATTCCTGCCTGCAGCCAATATGGACTTGCCATATACGACCTTCGGCCGCATCAGACCACTGCACACCAATGCCATCATTTTTGCCTTTGTAGGTAACGCCATGTTTGCAGGTATTTACTACTCCATGCCGCGTTTACTCAAAGCCCCCATGTTTAGCCCGGTCCTCAGCTGGACGCACTTCTGGGGCTGGCAGCTGATTATCCTGGCGGCAGCGGTTTCACTGCCTTTAGGTTATACCACTTCCAAAGAATACGCCGAACTGGAATGGCCCATTGACATCGCCATCACGCTGGTTTGGGTGGTATTCGGGATCAACATGATCGGGACCATCATCAAAAGGCGTGAGAGACACATGTATGTGGCCATCTGGTTTTATATCGGTACGTTCATCACCGTAGCCATGCTTCACATCGTCAACTCCCTTGAATTGCCTTTATCCTTCACTAAAAGTTACTCCATTTATGCCGGGGTGCAGGATGCACTGGTGCAATGGTGGTACGGACACAATGCCGTGGCATTTTTCCTCACTACCCCATTTCTCGGACTGATGTATTATTTCCTTCCGAAAGCAGCCAATCGCCCGGTTTATTCCTATAAATTATCGGTCATCCACTTCTGGTCACTGATATTCCTTTACATCTGGGCAGGCCCTCACCATCTGCTTTATTCTTCGCTGCCTGACTGGGCACAAAGTTTGGGCACGGTGTTCTCAATCATGCTGATCGCCCCGTCATGGGGTGGTATGCTCAACGGTCTGATGACCCTGAGAGGAGCCTGGGACAAAGTTAGCATCGATCCTGTTCTGAAATTTTTCGTAGTGGCAGTGACTGCCTACGGTATGGCTACTTTTGAAGGCCCGCTGCTTTCTCTGAAAAACGTCAACGCCATTTCCCACTTTACCGACTGGACCGTTGCCCACGTGCACGTTGGCGGGCTGGGATGGAACGGATTCATGATTTTCGGTATGCTCTACTACCTGGTACCGAAAATGTGGAAAACGGAATTATACTCCGTATCCCTGGCCAATACCCACTTCTGGATCGGCACGCTCGGTATTCTTTTCTATGCCCTTCCGATGTACTGGGCCGGCTTTACCCAAAGTCTGATGTGGAAAGAGTTTACCAAAGACGGCTTCCTGGCCTATCCTAACTTCCTGGAAACCGTCACCCAGATCGTTCCATTGTATATGATGAGAGCTTTCGGTGGATTCCTCTTCCTGATAGGTACCTTCATCATGATCTATAACCTTATCAAAACGGCTAAAAAAGGGAGTTTTGTAGCAAATGAATACGATGAAGCTCCCGCCCTGCCGAAAAAAATGAACACTCCCGAAAGCGGCTGGCATGCGGTTCTCGAACGTAAACCTGTCATCTTTATGGTCTTGTCGCTGGTAGCCGTGATGATTGGCGGGGTGATAGAATTCGTGCCTACATGGCTGGTGGAATCCAATATTCCGACCATCGCTTCTGTAAAACCTTACACCCCGCTTGAGCTTGAAGGCCGTGACATTTACATCCGTGAAGGCTGTCATAACTGTCACACACAGATGATCCGTCCGTTCAGGTCAGAGACCGAGCGATATGGCGAATATTCAAAAGCCGGAGAGTTTGTGTATGACCACCCGTTCCAGTGGGGATCTAAGAGAACAGGGCCCGATTTGCACAGAATAGGTCAGAAATACCCTCACAGCTGGCATTACAATCACATGCTTGACCCGACCACCATGTCGCCGGGCTCTATTATGCCGGCTTACCCATGGCTTTTGTCTGACAAATACAACAAGTCGCAGTTGCCTGATAAAATCACGGTAATGCGTAAGCTGGGAGTACCTTATCCTGACGGCTTTGAAGATCAGGCCATTGAAGATGCGGAAGCACAGGCAGACGGCATTGTCAAAAACCTTGCTGAAGCCAAAATCACCACCAAGGCAGACCGTGAGATCATCGCCCTCATTGCTTACCTGCAGAGGATGGGAACCGATATCAAGAATGAATCAACAGCATTGAAACCATAAATGATCATCGTCCGGGAGGACTTCTCCCGGACATAACACCTAAAAATATGTTCAAAAACGCACTTTCGGGTATTGAGGGGGTATCCATCTTCCCGATTTTCTCCCTGGTCATCTTTGTCGTCTTTTTTACTGCTCTGGGGTACTTTGTGATGAAGTCGGATAAAAAATACATCAGGCACATGGAACAGCTTCCATTTGATGAAGAATGATCACTATTTAATTAAAATCAATATTTAGCTAACATCAAAATGAAGATATCATTAAAATCAGGAGAAGAACTGGCCATGGTGTTGATCCTGGCCATGCTCATCATACTCGCCGTTGTGCTGCTCATTACAGTCATCAATGTGTTCCTGGTCATCAAACGCATCGAGGCCAAACACAAAGGCGTCATCACCGAGGCTTTCAGCTTTAAAACCTGGTGGAAAAGCCTCACTAAAGCTGTTCCGGTTGAAAATGAAGAAGCCATCCTGCTCCGTCACAGCTATGACGGCATCAGGGAGCTGGACAACCACCTGCCACCGTGGTGGAAATACATGTTTTATGCCACCATCATCTTTGCTATTATTTATATGGCCGATTACCACATCTGGAAAACCAGCCCGCTGTCGGATGGTGAATATCAGCAGGAACTCGCCACGGCTCAAAAGGAAATTGAGCTCTACCAAGCCAAAAACGCCGCTGCCATAGATGAGAAAACCGTAAAACTGCTTCCCAACGACCCGAAAGTGGCAGAAAGAGGAAAGGAAATTTTCAGTTCCAAATGCTCTGCCTGCCACGGACAAGCCGGTGAAGGCGGTGTGGGCCCCAACCTGACCGACGAATACTGGCTGCACGGAAGCTCGATCAACGATCTTTTCAAAGTCATCAAGTACGGTGTGCCGGAAAAAGGGATGATTTCCTGGAAAGCCACCCTGAAACCTAATGAAATTCAGGATGTAGCCAATTATATCAAAACCATCGGGGGGAGCAACCCACCCAATGCAAAAGCTCCGCAAGGGGTAAAAACAGACTCAACTGCTTCATCAACTCCGGTAGCTTTGCTTTAAAAGCTACCGGTTTACCAAACATTTTTCTTATGGCCATTTCTTCTGACATATCCGAATTTTATGATGAAGAATACCGCGACACCATTGCAACGGTAGACAAAAACGGGAAACGCATCTGGTTACATCCTAAAAAACCGAAAGGCAGTTTTCATAACAAGAGGATCATAGCGACCATCGTGTTCCTGACTATTTTCTTCGCAGTTCCTTTCATCAAAATCAAAGGAGAACCGCTTTTGATGATGAATATTTTTGAAAGGAAGTTCGTCATTTTCGGCCAGGTATTTTTTCCCCAGGATTTTATCCTTTTCGGGATCGGGATGATCATTTTCTTTGTGTTTATCATCCTGTTTACGGTAGTCTATGGCCGCTTCTGGTGTGGCTGGGCCTGCCCGCAAACGATTTTTCTCGAAATGGTTTTCCGGAAGATCGAATACTGGATCGAAGGGGATGCCCGCCAGCAGCAAAAACTCGACAGCGGCCCGTGGACTTCCGAAAAAGTCCGTAAAAAAGTAACCAAGCATGCTATTTTCATCTTCTTTTCTATCATCATCGCCCACCTGACGATGTCTTATATGATAGGTATAGAAGAAACTTTACGGATTGCCACAAGCTCCCCGGCCAGCAATCCGACGGGTTTCATCGGGGTAGTGGCTTTTACAGCGATCTTTTACTTCGTGTTTACCAGGCTCAGGGAGCAGGTTTGTATCGCCATTTGTCCATACGGCAGACTGCAGGGCGTATTGATGGGTAAGAGTACCATGGCCATTATGTACGATTTTGTGAGAGGGGAGCCTCGCGGCAAGCTCAAAAAACAGGAAGAAAAAAAGACAACTCACGGCGATTGCATTGACTGTGCCCTGTGCGTGCAGGTTTGCCCTACCGGAATCGACATCAGGAACGGCACTCAGCTGGAATGTGTTAACTGCACCGCCTGTATCGACGCCTGTGATGAAGTCATGTTCAAAATCAATAAACCTGCCGGCCTGATCAGGTATGCGTCAGAAGAAAGCATTGAAAAAGGCACTCCGTTTAGAATGTCTCGCCGGGCTTACTATTATTCTGCTGTGTTATTGATGCTGATCGGCCTTGAGGCTTACCTTCTGATCGGCAGAACGATGGTCGATACCACCATCCTGCGGGTTCCGGGGCAAATGTACCAGGAACAACCCAACGGCAAAATCAGCAACCTCTACAATGCCCAGATCATTAACAAGACATCGGAGGAAATCGACGTGACACTGAAAGTAGCAGAAAACAAAGGCAGAATCAGACTGGTGGGCGACAAAGTCCACCTGCCGAAGCAGGGAAGAACAGAAATTATATTCTTCCTCGACATGGACAAAAAAGAGATCAAACAAATAAAAACGCCCCTGAAAATTGAGGTATACCAGGGAGATAAACTCATTGAAACCATCAAAACGAATTTTCTCGGGCCGGAACAATAAACTTTTACGATTATGAATTGGGGACAAAAATTAGCTGCCGTTTACCTGGGTTTTGTGGCCTTTATGGGCTGCCTTGTCTGGCTTTGTGTCAAACAGGATGATATTCACCTCGTCAGCGAGGATTATTACCGCCAGGAAATCGCCTACCAGGACAATATAGATCAGAGGGCGAATGTCAGTCATTTAAAAGAGAAACTGATAATCTCTTTCGATTCCAGCCGGAGTGAAGTACTGGTAACCATACCCAGCTCACTGAATGGAGCAACAGGGTTAATTCAGTTTTACCGCCCTTCAGATGCAAGAAAGGACTTTACCCAGAAACTGGAAACCACACATGGTCAAACACAAAGAATACCGGCAAATCATCTCGATCCAGGCCACTGGATTTTAAAAACAAGATGGCAAAAGGATCAGAAAGTATATTATCAGGAAGACAAAATATTAATCTAACCAAAAAAACGTGTACTACTCAGCTTTCTTCATGGGACTAATCGGGAGCCTGCACTGCTTCGGCATGTGCGGGCCCATAGCCATGATGTTGCCCGGGGATAAAGAAAAAAGGCTACGTTTTGTGGCCGGGAGATTGCTTTACAATACGGGCAGAATACTTACTTACGGTGTTTTAGGATTATTTATAGGCTATTTTGGTGAAAAACTAGCCTTCATAAGTTCTCAGAAATCACTTTCCATTGGCCTGGGCATCCTGCTGCTGGCAGGAATACTCTGGCCTAAAAAGTGGCTGGACAAGGTAAATCCTTACAGTCCCCTGGCACGCCTCACACAAAAGATCAAGGCCTCCCTTTCATTCCTTTTTAAGAAACATTTCTGGGGAACGCAATTCTTATTCGGGTTGCTCAACGGGCTTCTGCCCTGCGGATTGGTTTATGCCGCCCTGAGCGGGGCTTTTCTGACCACAGACACATTCGGCGGTTTCTATTTCATGATCTTATTCGGAGCGGGCACCCTCCCCATGATGCTCGGAGCCAGCCTGGGGGCCTCTTTTATCAAAAAGAAATTTAAGCTGAATTTTTCAAGGATCATACCCATCACTTATGGCCTGCTGGCCATCTGGCTGATCATCAGGGGCTTTTCATTGCACCAGCCTGATATCATTCATGAAAACACAAACAGTGCCGCAATTGAAGTTTGCAGATGAACCTTACAACCTGTAAAAAGCTACGGCGTTGTCGCCGAAAACAGCCGCTTTTTCAGAAGAGCTCAGCTTTTCAAAATAAGAACTGACGACCGACAACTGCTCCTGATACTCCGCAGCCACCAGGCAAACGGGCCAGTCTGAGCCGTACATCAGCCTTTCTACTCCGAAACACTCAAAAACCGTATCAAGGTAAATGTAGAAATCCTCCTCTTTCCAGGTATACCAGTTGGCTTCAGTCACCATACCCGACAGCTTGCAATACACATTCGGAAACTCAGAAAGCTTCCTCATATAATTGGCCCACTGGGTTATTTTTCCGTCTTTAATATAAGGTTTGGCTATATGATCGATCACAAAACGGTTATCTGCACACGCCCTGACCAGGTGCACGGCGTCTTTCATCTGGGTCGGGAAAATCAGGATATCATAGCTGTAATCAAACGCAGCCAGCTTTTTAACGCCCGCCACAAAATCCGGTGCCTGCATAAAACCTACCGGCTCTCCCTGCACAATATGCCTGAAACCTTTGAGTTTTTCGAAAGTCTTAAAATATTCCAGCCGCCCGCCGAGGTCAGGTGACTTTAAATCGACCCAGCCGACGGTACCTTTAATAAAAGGATTTTCAAGGGCCAGATCATGAAAGAAATGATTCTCTTCTTCTGTCTGATTGACCTGCACCAAAACACACCCGTCAATGCCGTTCTCTTCCAACACAGGCTTCAGATGTTGCGGCATAAAATCCACCTGTATCTTGTACATGGATTCATCAATCCACGCATAGTTGACAGGATCGTACTTCCAGAAATGCTGGTGTGCGTCTATTTTCATGATTTTTATTTTATGAAAGTCTCATTGCCATACTCAAAACCCCGAAAAACACTGCCTGGAAAACCAACAGCCAGGGGGCTACCGGGTTCTCTTTTCTGAATCCGGATCTGAAGAACAAGTATAATAAAAAAAAGGCTACAAAAAACCAGGCGATGTAGTTTTGCAAAGGAGGGGCTGTACCAAACCAGGTCCACATGCTTTGGCTGATGGCCACCGGCTCAGCTACAAAATCAAAAAGTGTGAGAGCCAGAGACCCCACCGTTGTTTTAATCCAGACATGCTGCGGCCATTTTTCAAGGACCGTACCTACACAAAAAACAAGCAGAAACCAGTTGATGCCGATCATGGGAGGCACTTCCAGGATTTTCAGGCCCAGGGTCGTCAGGTACTCGTAACGGCCGAAGATCAGCCCGGTTTTTACACCGGCCACTTCAATAAAATACCCTGTAAAAACACAAATGAACAGGAATATAACAAAAGCAGGACTTTTGTCTTTTTGAAAAAGAACCAATATCCCGAAAGAAGTCAGCAAATGAAAAGGCGTTAAAGCCTGGAACAGCGGCCGGGTGCTTTCAATGCTCAGACCGATCAGACCCGCCAGGTACATCGAAGCTAACAGGTAAACATATCCCCGGTGATTGCTCATAAGCCATTCAACTTCTGTTTCAGATAATAGGCCGTATAATTATCCTCTACTTTAGCCATTTCTTCGGGCGTACCTTCAAAACAAACGTAACCGCCTTTATCACCACCTTCAGGACCCAGATCAATGATCCAGTCTGCCGATTTGATGATTTCCATGTTATGTTCAATGATGATCACGCTGTCCCCCTGGTCTACCAGGGCATTGATGGCTTTCAGCAATTTACGGATGTCGTGAAAATGCAGACCGGTGGTTGGCTCATCAAAAATAAACAGGGTTTTGCCTTTATCCGAATTGCCTTTACCCAGGAAAAACGCCAGCTTCACCCTCTGGGCTTCACCACCCGACAAAGTGCTCGAAGACTGCCCCAGTTTAATATAG
>Ga0247738_10000816_pt1 | contig 11389 bp, 6 predicted proteins | sample UWRJL013104B2_FD_180936 | JGI IMG/M metagenome (GOLD analysis project Ga0247738, IMG submission 180936) | Plant litter microbial communities from Arlington Agricultural Research Station in Wisconsin, United States - UWRJ-L013-104B-2 | ecosystem: Environmental > Terrestrial > Plant litter >...
ATCATAGAAGCCAAATTTTTTGTCACTGCGATAATCTATATTTTGATTTTGTGAAAAATCGGTAATCGTTGTGTTTTGAAATACTTTATTGAAATATTCCTTATAAGTAGGTGTTTCTACAAAATCAGTAATAGATTTACGTGCTGAAATTTCGATAGAACTCTTTTTCGAAAGATTGTACTTCGCATAAACATCGGCATTAATCATATTTATTCCTGCGCTAAAAGCATTTTTTTCTGCTGTTTCGGGAGTAGAAGAAATCGCTACGACACTCGAAACACTCTCTCCAAAAAATGCAGAACTTCCATTTTTATAAATAGAAATCGTATGCGCCAAATTGGGATTGAAAACCGATATTAAACCAAAAAAATGTCCCGTTTGGTACATTCGTATTCCGTTCCACAAAAATAAATTCTGATCGTGCGTACCGCCGCGAACATTGATGCTCGAAACACTCTCGTCGATGCTGTTTACACCAGGGATTTGCTGCATGGTCTGCAAGGCGTCCGGTTCGATAAGTCCCGGCAAAATTCCAAATTTCTTGGGCTTAATTTCAAACGATCCATCCTTGTTTTTTGAAATTCCCGAAGCTAAAATAGCACTCGTTTTAATTTCTGCAAGTTCTGTAATTTCAGGATCTAATAGTATTTGAAGACAATTTTTAGAATCGGAATTAGTCAACACAATTTTTTTGGCCATGAAGCCTATGTGACTAATCAGGACTGGATTTTTATCCTCCCCGTTAAATTCAAAATAACCGTTTGAATCAGTTGTGATTTGGTTTTTGTTGGCTAAACTGATATTGGCGTTTTCAATAGGTTTTTTATCGGTTTTAGAAAAAATATAGCCGCAGATTATTTGTGATTCAATCTCTTTTTTATAAACATTAATGAATTTGTTTCCTATGTTTTCAAAAGATAAATGGGTATTTTTGGCTAAATACTGCAGTTTTTGATCTAAAGAAAATGATTTTTTTGGTGGAACTAATTGCAGGCCGGCAATATTATCTTCAGTATAATTAAAACTAACCTGATGCTGTTTTTCAATATCAATTATGATTTTTTTAAAAGGCATGAGTTTTCCTTTGTCCTGAGCAAAAAGATTCAGGACAAGGAAAAACAGAAAAAACAAAAAATGAAATTGTTTGGGGAAGAACATTTATTTTTCGTCAAAAATTATTTTATTGTTTGAGACTTTTTTAGCCTCTAAATGATACGTTGTACTAATAATTTGTAAAGCTATATCAAGGTTTTTGGCGGGTAATTTTCCGGTAAATAAGGAGATTGTATCTTTTGTGTTTAATTCGATCTTAATATTATATTGCCTTTCAACTTCATCTAATACCGTTCTGATATTTTCTTTATAAAAGCATATTTGATTTTCTGTCCATTCCGGTTTTAAGGAACGTACTGTCATTTTAGTTTGCTTTCCGTTTTCAAAACTAACGCTTTGCCCGTGTGTTAATAAAATTTGAGTATTTGCGTAATTCACTTTTACGCGACCTTCATAGCACACTACATCAAACCTGTTTTTTCTGGCTTTTACGTTAAATTGAGTTCCCAAAACCGATACTTTTCCCAGACTGGTCTGTACTTCAAAACGTCGGCCTTTGGCTACCCTGAAATAAGCTTCTCCTTTTAGTTCAAGACGCCTGTTATTGTCCCAGTTCCATTTTTTATAATTTATTTCAGAACCCGAATTTAGTACGACTTCAGAATTGTCAGGTAATAAAAAAGTTCTTTTTTCTCCAAAACTTGCCGTTTCCGTTTGTGGTACAAAAAATTTCAGTAAAAAAGTTATTCCAAGTGCCAGAACAAATATAGCTGCAGCATTAAACATCCAGTTTTTGTATAAAGGAATCTCCTTTGGAGTTTCTTTTTTCTGCTTAAGAATGTTAGATAACATAGCATTCTCATCAAAATCACTTATCTCCAAATGTTCTGTATAGTTTTTTATTTTTTGGTATTTTTCAAAATCGGGACTTGCTTTAAATTCAGCTAATTCATCTTCCGACAAATCATTGTTGAGCCATTTTGCTAATAAGCGATTCTTTTTCATTGTACTACTATTATATATTAAAACAATTGGAACTAAATTTACCCTACTTTTATAAATCAATTTCTTTACGAAGACTTAACAATGCCAGGTGAATACGTTTTTCGACAGCTTTTACGCTAATGTTTAATTCCAGGGCAATTTCGCTGTATTTTTTCCCATCAATTCGATGCATCAAAAAGGCAGCACGCTGTTTTTCGTTTAAGTTTTCGATCGCTTTCAAAAGTTTAGACTGAAATTGTTTTTCCTCTAAAAGATATTCGGGGTTTTCATTTGTTTTGTCTAAGCCTGTGAAGTTTTTTTCATAGTTCAACACCACTTTCTGGTGTGCAATTTCGTTAAGACTGCTATTATTTGCAATCGTATAAATGTACGATTTTGCTTTTTCCAAAGGTACCGAAGCGCAGTTTTGCCAAAGTTTCACAAATGCTTCCTGTGCTATGTCTTCTGCCTGATCCACATTGCCAAATTTGTAAAAAAGAAAATTGCGAAGTGCTTTTACGTGACTTTTAAAAAAAGACGAAAAGATTATTTCATCACAAGTATTTGATTCGGTTTTATTTGGCATTTGGATTTTTCAATTTGTAGCAGCAAAAGTATTTGTTTTTATTTTAAGTAGGGTAAAAGTAAAGCTGATTGTTTTATAAGAGTAAGAAATATATTTCCTTATGTTAATTAACGATTTAAAAAAGTGAAACAGAAACCCTTAATGCCGGATTTATTAAAAAACAGTTTCTTAAATTTTATTACCTTTGTAAAAATATAAGTATGTTCCCTTTCAAAAAATATTTACCAATAGCAGTCCTTTTAGTTTTATTGTCTTGTCAAAGCGACAGAGATGAGCAGGGAAACAATGCGCAGGGAACAATTACAAGTGTTTCTCCTCTTACTACTTATTTGCAAAGAGTGGCAATGGTACCAACTGTGCAGGACAATGTAATCGACGGATCTACTTACTGTACTATAAAACTTCCTTATACTGTTACTGTTAATAATGAGCAAATTGCGGTTAATACAACTGCTGATTATCAAAAAGTAGCAGATAATATCAACGCAAGTACTTACGATGACGATATTGTAAAAATAGATTTTCCGGTAACGATGGTTTACTATAATTACGTACAAAAACTGATTGAGAATGAAACTGATTTTAATGATTTAATCGATTATTGGAATCTTTATCCTGATCTTTTATCCAAAATTAATGGGTTAAATATTAATTATCCTATCACGATTAATATCTATAACAGCGCCAGTCAATTTGCAAGTTCTCAATCGATTATAAGCGATGAGGCTTTTTTTAATTTTATAAAAAACCTGAATGGCAGTCAGTATATTTCATTAAATTATCCAATTTCTGTAGTAGATTATCATAATCAGGTAAAAGCGATTACGAATAATTTAGAATTCGAAAATGCTATAAAATATGCTATTGATTACTGCCCGGAAAATAACATTGTTGCCATTGATTTTACAGCCGCACTAACAAACGGTTCCTGGAAAATACCTTATTATTTTGATGATTCAGAAAAAACGCTTTCTTATAGTGATTATTGGTTTATATTTAAAAGTGACAAATCGGTAATTGCTAAAAAAGGGGCAATTGCAGAAACAGGAACATGGGAAAGTACGGTACAGAATAACGTTAGGGAATTAAAAATAAATTTCAGTTCAGAATTACTTGGTAAATTAAGTTGTAATTGGAAATTGTTTGAATTTAATAATTCCCAAATAAGGTTACGTGATGTAACTGATAATACCAATTATCTTTATTTTGAAAAATTATAAGTTCTTTATCCCTGAAAGAATTTTAAATAGAATATTCCTCCTGCATTTTTTGAGTTAACTCTCATTTTTTTTGAGTTAACATGGGTTATTAAAATCATGGATATTTATAGAAATTAATAAATTACCTCATTTAATCCATATAAATGCATTTCAAATACCTATTGATCTTTTTCATTTTGTTTTCACTCAACGCAAATTCACAAATTGTAGAAGATAAAAAAAATTTTCGAGCAGCAGATTCCTTATTGAAGGAAAATAGTTTTTCTGTTCATAGAGATAATTATTTTTTAACGGGTGTGCCTATAAATGCTCCAATTACTAAAAACTCTGCCGATGTAAAATATCAGGTTAGTTTTAAGTTACGATTGCGTTCAAAGCCTATATTTGGAGGTTTTTTCCCTTATTTACTATACACTCAAAAAGCTTTTTGGGATATTTATGCCAACTCAAAACCATTTTCCGAAATTAATTTTAATCCTGGTGTTGCTATTGTTCGACCTTTTTATTTAAAAGGAGGAAGGCTGACTTACGGAACAGTTTCGTTAGAACACGAATCAAACGGCAGAGATTCTATTTATTCCAGAACATGGAATATGCTTGCCTTTTCATTAAAATCACAGATTTCTCCACGATGGACAGTTGGGCTGCGAGGATGGATTCCGCTTGTCGATAAGGAAGATAATCCCGGACTTACCAAATATGTAGGTTATGGCGAAGCGAGTGCAACTTATCAGATACAACCGGGACGATGGAGCGCAGACGTTCTTTTTAGAAAAGGAAGCGGCCTTATCAATTACGGATCATTGCAGACACAGGTAAATTGGAGACCATACAAAAATGAAAATTATTATCTCACGCTACAATGGTTTGTGGGCTACACAGAAAGTTTAATTGACTATCAGGAACACAAAAGCATGATTCGTTTGGGATTTACAATCAAACCTGAAAATATGGGCATTTTCTAAATTACTTTATATTTTACTGTACTTTTTACTTTAACCAACGAAGTAAAAAGATATTCTTTGTTTGCAATAAAACCATTTCAGGTATTATCCCATTTTTTTCATCTTAAAACAACAAAAATATAAAATATCTTTTTTACTGATTTGTAATTGCTTTAGTGTATAAGTGGTTATAATTCAGTTAAATATGTTATGTGTTATTTGGTTGATAAATTAATTTTAGTATCTTTATTCTTATAAATTTTGTTTTTTATATAATCCTTATTTTTCAGGAATTTGTATACTACAGAAACAGAGAATGCATAAATAAAAGCGCTGGCAGTTTGGATCCAGTCAGATCATATATCTATAGAAGGCATATCTGCCTTTAAATTACAAGCCATATTTTATAGAATTAGACTCATTTACAGTATTAGAGATTTATGAGGGAAGATAGAAATGTTACGTATTTACATTAACAAAATGATTTATTTATACCTCTTCAATTATATTAATTTCTGAATTCATTATTCCTGTTTTCAGTTTTAGACTGTATTGAGATGCACAGCATTTAATTTCTAATACTATTTTCGCTATCGAGAAGAGACTTTGGAGAGCGGAGGTAAATATATTATTTAATAATAACTAATATGTCTAAAACTATGAAACAAGAAACCGACGCTCAACAAACGGATTTAAAAATTATTTTAGCTGATTACGCTTCCACATGGCCCGCTGATGGCCCGATTGATTTAGATATTCATGATCTTCCACACGATGAATCTGTACTCGAATGGTGGTATCAAAATTGTCATTTGACTTCTAAAGATGGTAAACGGCTTTCTTTGTTCGCTTCCTTTTTTAGAGTTGGAAAAAAAGACGAGCATACCGGAAATTTAAACTACACACATTCTGTAATCTGGTCCTTATCAGACATCGCCGAGAAAAAGTATTATAGGGATTCTCTTGTAGATGTAAGCTTACCAAAAGAAGTATTAAAAATTATTAAGAAGAACGAAGAAAAAAATGAGGGAAGCAGATGGATTCGTCGTGCATTAAAAGAGGTGCATGAAAAAGGAAATGTGCCGCTGCCTGACAGACTTCTTAAAAAACCTGCTACTGTAAGTACAGAGAATCTTTCACTTGAATATGATGAGAATTCTTTTAAAAAAGAGGAACAAGGCAACTATCATTTAAATCTGGAAAACCCATTGAAAGGAATCGCTTGCAGACTTAATTTTGTTCCATTAACAAATCCGATAAGACATGGAAACAATGGAATGGTGAGCGGTATAGGGAAAGAAGATATGTTTTATTATTTTATTCCAAAATGTGAGGTAAGTGGGGAGATCCTGATCGATAATACAGTTTACGATGTAGAAGGGAGTGGTTGGTATGACCATGAATTCAGCAGGCCCATAGATGAAATCTCAAACTTTGAATTTAAGCATGATTTGGCCTGGAACTGGATAGCACTCCAACTGGACAATGGCTGTCAGATATCCGGATACGATCTTTTTGATAATACAAATAATGGTGAACATGCCGGAGGTACAATAATAATGATAGGTGCGGATGGTAAGATAAACACAACAGAAGAGTTTTCATTTTCTCCTGAAGATTACTGGACAAGCGCCCGAACTTTTATTTCGTATCCCGTTTCCTGGAGATTAGAAATACCCGAGTTTAATATTTATCTTTCTGTTAAAGCCGAATTTCCGGAACAAGAGTTCATTACGATGCTCTCTGCACCGGCATTTTGGGAAGGATGTGTAAATGCCGCCGGAAGTTTTATAGCAACAGAAGTTTCCGGCTCCGGATATATTGAAAGAAACGGATTTAATACTAATATTAATATTGAAAGTTTCCTGAAAAATGTTGGTAAGGTAACGCAGAAATCGATAGAATCATTACTGCCTTTGAATCCCACCGACGATCAGTTTCACAGATTGGTAAACAGTTCGCTGGGAACTTCTTTTTTTAACACCGCTGATAAAGAACAATATGTTTCCGCCGTAATCAAACCAATCAGGGAAGTTGTTGATCGTAGTAAAAAAGCCTGGCGATCGTATGTGTTTTTAGCCTGTATAGATAGTGTGGGCGGAAACTCACAGCCGTTTATTGACTGGCTCGCAATGCCAGAGCTCATACATACAGGCTCATTAATTGTAGATGATGTGCAGGACAAGTCTGATACACGTAGAGGAGGTACAGCTTTGCATTTGATGTACGGAGAAGCACTTGCAATTAATGCCGGAAATGTTTGTTATTTTATCGGAGAATTGATGACACATAATCCCAAGCTTTCAGAACATATCCGGTTGAAGGTATATGAGTTGTATTTTGAAATGATGCGTGCCGCACATGCAGGTCAGGCAATGGATATTAGCGGGCTTCATTATCTCATGCCATATGCGGTAAACAGCGGTGACAGTTCATTATTGGAAAAAAGGATTTATACCATACACCGATTAAAAACAGCAGCTCCTTCTTGTACATTGGCCAAAATGGGAGCATTGATAGGAGGAGGCAAACCGGAAGAAATAGATGCGCTTGGTGATTTTTTTGAAGCAATTGGTGTTGCCTATCAAATAATGGATGATGTATTGAATTTGCAGGGATACGACAATAACCTTAAAGATAAAGGAGAAGATATTACAGCAGGAAAAATAACGATGCCTGTTGCAAAAGCAATGGGTTTATTGCCTTTGGATAAACGTGAATATGTTTGGGAAATTATTCAAACAATGCCTACAGACAGAACGATTATAGAATCTGTAATTGTTACATTGCAAAATTGCGGAGCCATTGAAGCATGCAGGCTGGAAGCAGAAGAACTTGTAGAGGAAGCCTGGAAAAAAGTAGATGAAGCATTAGCAGATTCATTTTTTAAAATTAGAGTTCGGGCCTTTGGCTGGTTTGCATTAAAAAAAGAATAATGTGATATGTGTCTTTTCTTATGAAAAACCACTCTAATCGAGTGGTTTTGTGTTTTATACTTTTTACGACCATTCGAACTTCATTTGATTAACGAGCAGCTTAAATTTAATCGATAAACACCAATTTCACTAATTTTCACTAATTAGTGAAATTCGTGTTTAATTACGATTAGCACTATTGGCTTGTCTGATCACTTTTGGATCGGTTAGATTAAAACGATAAACAAAACTCAGTCGATATCGGGCAGCGTTAGGTATGCTTACTTCTTTAAATAAATAATCGATTCCCGTCGTCGTGTTTTTGTTTTGGCGTAAATTAAAAGCGTTGCTTACATCAAATACAATTGTTGCTTTGTCTTTTAATAAAGTTTTGCTCAAACCAAAATCGATTGATTGCAATGCTGCATTTGTGGTTTGTGCATTTTGCTGTTCTCCGCGAAAGTTATAGCGGCCCTGAAAACTAAATTTAGCCGGCAATTTAAGCTGCGTACTTAAACGTCCCGTAAAAGTTTCTCCGTTATAATCAAGATTTTTACCCTGATAATCTCCTTTTTGTACAAAGCTGTAAAAGTTCATTTCTACATTTACCTGTAACCATTTTAACGGATTGTATAATGTAGAAAGTTCAACACCAGTACGCGTTTCGTAGTCAATATTAATTGGTGTTGTATAAAATATATCATTCTCACGGTAAGTAAAATCCTGAATATAATTTTTTTCTCTTTGGTAATAAACAGAAGGATTTAGGGTTAGTTTTTTCCAGGTTTTAAGAAAACCCAGTTCAAATGCATCGGTATAAGAAGGATTAAGATCTGGATTTCCAATATATTGTGCGTTTAAATCCGTCAGTTCATTAAAAGGATATAAAGCATACAAAGCCGGGCGGTTAATGCGTTTGCTGTAATTAAGCTGCAAAGTCGAAGTCTCAAATTTATAACTCATATTGACAGTGGGGAATAGTTTTCCGTAATTTTTCTGGTCATCGTATGTGTTTTTAATATCTGTAATAGAAATTTGGGTTAGTTCTGTACGCAAACCCAGCATGTAATTGAATTGGCCTGCTTTGTTGCTAAATTGAGCATATGCGCTGGAAATGGTCTCAGTATATTTCAAATTATTATCAATGTTTTGGTAAATTTTCCAGTCATTTTCTTGTTGCTGTTCGGCCAAAAAATCGCTGGAGACTTTGCGGATCTCACTTTTTATTCCAAATTCAAATACCGAAACACTATCAATAGGTTGTATAAAATCACTCTGGATAAGTAAATCTTTACTATTGCCTATTGATTTTGTTCTAATACCAGGATAAGTCATTGGAGTAGGAAATAAACGCTCTGTTGAAAGATTCCAGTTTTTATCGCTGTTCCACCAATCGTACTGGATGTTAATAGTCCATTTTTTTGCCTCTTGTTTAAATGTTTGTGTATAGTTAAATTCTAATTGATTGTAATCCCTTTTTTCCAGTGATTTGCCTTCTCTTATTAAAGTGCTATCCAGGCTGGTATCGTTGCTGTAATCGTATTTTAGGTGAGTTTTATCATTATCATGTGTAGCATTCTTTAAAAAAGCTGCGGTAATAGTGTGGTGATCGTCAAAAAAATAATCAGCCCCGAGATACATCAGTTTCCCATCGTCGTGACGGTCTTCATTTTGCACCCGGTTCATTAAACTTGGTGTACCATTATTAATAGTGGACTGATTTGTTGTGTACAGACCAACGTAATCAGATGAGCGGATGCTAAAATTTGAAAAAATATTGATTTTATCTGATTTGTAATTGATACTTGGATTAAGACGACTATCATTTGGTGAGCCGGCTACCAATCGTACCTGACCATTAAAACCACTTTTTTTGTTTTTTTTCAATATAATGTTAATAATACCTGCAGAACCAGCAGCATCATATCTTGACGAAGGATTCGTAATTACTTCTATACGATCGATTTGGTCGGCAGCGATTTGATCAAGTGCATTGGTTTGGGTAAGACCAGATTGTCGGCCATTAATAAGCACCAATACACTGCTGTTGCCACGAAGACTCACTCCGCCGGTTGGACTAACCGCGACAGACGGTACTCCATTTAAAACGTCATTGGCAGAGCCATTTTGCGAAAGCACATCTTTGCCAACTTCAAAAACCTTTTTATCCAGTTTTAAACTAATGTTTGGCTTTTGTCCGTTAATCTCTACGGCATTTAATTGAACTGCATCAGTAGCTAAACCAATAGTTCCTAATTCTATTTTTGCTTTACCCGAAACAATCTCCAATGGCTGACTATAATTTTGATATCCCATAAAACTAAACGAAATCGTCATTTTTCCTATTGGCAATTTTTCTAAACTAAAAACGCCATGCTCATCAGTAACACCAATTAGTACTGTTTTTAAGGCGCTGTCTTTTACCGCTATTGTTACGTATGGCAATGCTTCTTTGGTAGTATTGTCCTGAACTTTTCCGGAAACAGTCGTTTGCTGAGCGTTTGCTAAAAAGTGAAATAGTAAAATTAAAATACTGGTTATTAAGGTTTTCATATTGATTGGTTATATTATAGTACAAGATTAGTTGATAAAATAAAATGGGACCTTTTAAAACATGCAAACGGCTCTAAGAGCTTTTGAAATGCATTTCTCAATTCGATATTTATTCTATCTTTATCTTATGTATCGATTGACCTTTTTTACCACTTTTTTACTGCTTTTGTTTACCTCGTGTAAACAATATACTGATTATGTGAAATCGGATGCATCTTATTCCTACTATGTTAATGAAGATCGTGTACAAGATTATCTGGGTAAATCTGCAGAAGATGTTTTTAAAGTTCAAATACCGGTAAAGCTGATTAAACGTGATAATAATGCCGGACCATTAGGTTTACAGGTAAATGGTTTTGGTGCTTTTGATGTTTATTGGGATGGTATTTTTGTGGGAAGCAACGGTAAAATGGTCAAATCTGGTCAGGCCGAAGTAGCTGGCACTGAAATGACGTATTACGAAATACCCGAAAGAAGAGGCAATATTGGCATGCACATGATCACTATTATTGGAACACAAACTCAATTGCGAGAAGCAAAACGTGGAATTGATATAAGACTCGAAAGTTTTTTAAGACTTCATCGCGCGCCGCTTATTGTTACGTCTTTTATGAATCTCATGGCGGGAGCTTTTCTAATTGCGGCAGTTTATTATTTTTTTATGTATATAAACAGTACTCGTAAGGAAGCTACGGTTTTACTTTTCGGAATAATTTGTCTGCTTTTCTTCTGTCTTTTAATTATAGAATATGTCAAATTTTATGTAGACATTCCGTATACTCAATTTTATACCCGTTTACAAATTGTGGGCTTGCTCACCTTTGCCATTTCAATTCTGGTTCCGTGGTATTTTATGTTGCAGTTTGACTTCAAAAAAAAGCGGTTATTTTTGTTTCTTTTGTTTACCAGTCTTATTGTAATCTATATTACTAATTATGGACATTATGATATAACGGCGATTTATTTTAGTTATGCCATGTGTCTTGTTTCTATTATTATAGCTGCAAATGCCACATTCCGAAAAATCAAAGGCGGATCGATTGTTGTCGCGGGCTTACTGGTAAGTGTCGTTGTTAATCGCTATATTTTCTATGATTTTGGATTGTTTATCGCCTTTACCATCATCGTACTTTC
>Ga0247738_10000817_pt1 | contig 11388 bp, 10 predicted proteins | sample UWRJL013104B2_FD_180936 | JGI IMG/M metagenome (GOLD analysis project Ga0247738, IMG submission 180936) | Plant litter microbial communities from Arlington Agricultural Research Station in Wisconsin, United States - UWRJ-L013-104B-2 | ecosystem: Environmental > Terrestrial > Plant litter >...
TCTTCGGTCTCACCCGAGCGGTGCGACATGACGGCGGTGTAGCCGCTGCGCTGCGCGAGGCTGACCGCGTCGAGCGTCTCGGTGAGCGAGCCGATCTGGTTGACCTTGACGAGGATCGAGTTGGCGCCGCCGAGCGAGATGCCCTTGGCCAACCGCGACGTGTTGGTGACGAAGAAGTCGTCGCCGACGATCTGGGTCTTGCCGCCGAGCTGCTCGGTGATGTGCGTCCAGCCCTCCCAGTCGTCCTCGTTGAGCGGGTCCTCGATGGTGACGAGCGGGTAGTTCGCGACGAGGTCGGCGTAGTACGCGGTCATCTCGGCCGCGCTCTTCGACGCACCTTCGAAGGTGTAGACACCGTCGGCGAAGAACTCGGATGCGGCAACGTCGAGACCGAGCGCGATCTGCTTTCCGGGGGTGTAGCCGGCCTTCTCGATCGCCTCGAGCAGCAGGTCGAGAGCGGCGCGGTTCGACGACAGGTTGGGCGCGAAGCCACCCTCGTCGCCGAGACCGGTCGACAGGCCCTTGTCGTGCAGGATGCTCTTGAGCGCGTGGTAGGTCTCCACACCCCAGCGCAGGCCCTCACTGAAGGTCTCCGCGCCGACGGGGAGGATCATGAACTCCTGGATGTCGACATTGCTGTCGGCGTGTGAGCCACCGTTGATGACGTTGAGCATCGGCACCGGCAGAACGTGCGCGTTCGGGCCGCCGAGGTAGCGGTAGAGCGGAAGGTCGGCGGAGTCCGCCGCGGCCTTGGCGACGGCAAGGCTCACACCGAGGATCGCATTGGCGCCGAGCTTCTTCTTGTTGTCGGTGCCGTCGAGCTCGATGAGCGTCGCGTCGATGAGGCGCTGGTCGCTGGCCTCGAAGCCCTCGATGGCCGGGCCGAGCACGTCGAGCACGGCGTCGACGGCCTTCTGCACGCCCTTGCCGAGGTACCGGCCCTTGTCGCCGTCGCGCAGCTCGTATGCCTCAAATGCACCGGTGGATGCGCCGGACGGCACCGCTGCGCGGCTGACCGTTCCGTCGTCGAGCAATACCTCGACCTCAACGGTCGGGTTGCCCCGGGAGTCGAGAATCTCGCGAGCGCCTACTGCCTCGATTTCAGCCACGGGTGGATCTCCTTGTTTCAGTGGTAATAAGTCCGGGGAAAGCTTAGCCCTGTGCCGTGAACGGCTTCGGCTCGCCAAGGCCGTCGGCAGTCAGCAGCGCGTAGCTGGCGAATCCCTCCGACTCGAGCTGGGCCAGCAGGGCCTTGAGGTTCTTGGGGCGGCGCTCGAGGCGGGTGCGCGACCCGGTCGCGATCTGCGCGGTCTTGACCTCGAGCAGCTGCTTGGGGTCCACATCCGCATCGAAAATGATGGCGATGCTGCTCGCTTTCGCTGCTTCGGGAACCTCAACCAGGTCGACGAGGCGCTCGAAGCCGAGCGAGAAGCCGACCGCGGGAACATCGGTGCCGAGGAAGCGGCCGATCATGCCGTCGTAGCGTCCGCCGCCGCCAAGCGAGTAGTCGACGCTCGGGTGGGCGACCTCGAAGATCGTGCCGGTGTAGTAGCCCATGCCGCGCACGAGGAAGGGGTCGAAGGTGAGGCGGTGCGCCAGCTCGCCGAGGGAGTCACCGATGGTGGCGAGGTCTTTCACCGGCGCGATGTCGATGCCCTCTGGCGTGAACTTCTGGATGGCGCGCTCACTGAAGGTGAGAAACTCCATCGTCATCGGGCGGCGGAAGAAGTGCTCAAGCTTCTCTGTGTCGTGGCCCTTTTCCTGCAGCTCTGTGATGACGCCGTCTTGGCCGACCTTGTCCATCTTGTCGATGGTGATGAGGGCCGACTCGTGGCTCTCGGGGGCGAAGCCGAAGATCTCGAGCATGCTCGTCAAAATGCGACGGTCGTTGATGCGCACCGTCGCGCCCTCGAGCCCGAGGGCATCGAGCGTCGCGAGCGTCGCGGCGATGAGCTCGACCTCGGCGATGAGGCCGCCCTCGCCGATGATGTCGATGTCGCACTGCACGAACTGGCGGTAGCGGCCCTTCTGCGGGCGCTCCGCCCGCCACACCGGGGCCGCCTGGATGCTGCGGAACACCGTCGGCAGCTCGGCGCGGTGCGTGGCGTAGAACCGCGCGAGCGGAACGGTCAGGTCGAAGCGCAGCCCCATGTCGATGAGGTCGAGGTTCGTCTCTGCCTTCTCGAAGTCGGCCTTGCCGAGGCCCCGCTTGAGGATGCCGAAGGCGAGCTTCTCGTTGTCGCCGCCGAGGCCAGAGTTGAGGCGGCTCGAGTCCTCCATGACCGGGGTCTCGATCTCGTCGAAGCCGTGCTCACGGTAGGTGCTCTTGATGCTGTGCAGGACGCGGTCGCGGTGCGCCTTCTCGCTCGGCACGAAGTCGCGCATTCCACGAGGGGGGTTTACCTGAGAAGCCATAGGTCGAGGGTATTAGACCGATCGCTCGATGAGGTTGCCGAGGTGCTCGCGGTAGCGCGTCATCGCGAGGGCGAAGGCCGTGGTCGCGGCCTCGGTGTCGTTGTTGACCACGAGGTCGTACTGGAATCCGTAGAAGAGGTTGTTGAGAATGCGCGCCTCGACGGCAGCGTCTTTCGCGTCGAGCCCCAGCGCGATGAGGGTGCGCTCGGTCTCATCCATCCAGAAGGCGAACACCGCTTTCGTGTGCGTGTGCTCGTGGGGCGCGAGCGCCTCGAGCATCGCGGCCTCGAACTCGAGGCGCTGCAGGTCGATGTTCTCGGGCTGCAGCTGCCAGTCGAAGGAGGCGCGCAGTTGGTCGAGGTGCTGTTCGATGCCGGGGTCGGCATCCAGGTGCGGTTCGGCGCTCTTCTGCCGCTCGGCGATGGTGCGCACGATCTCGCTGATGAGCTGGTCTCTGGTGCCGAAGTGGTAGACGAGCGAGTAGGTGCTCACCCCGAGGGACCGCGCCAGAACGCGAAAGCTGAGCCCCGTGAGCGAGGCGTCACCGAGGTGCTCGAGGATCGCGCAGAGCAGGGCTTCGCGTCTCTTCGGGTCAGACACGCGGGGCACGTCGTTAACATAACGGACGTTTTGACGCGCCCAGCAACTAATCTGTAAGCTCATGCAGGTTGCTCTCTGCGGCGACTGTTTGGAACGGCTCTGCGGCGAGAGTTCTCCCACATTCTGGGGCATCGATTCGGGTAAATCGGTGCTTCATACCAGCGTTAGATCACATTGCGCTTTCTGCGCTCTTCTAATGCCTGGTAAGGGTGCCCTCTCCGCTCGGGTTGGAGGGGGCGCCTGACCCGCCTCATCTACCCAGCGCGTGACACCTCCTTCCACACGGAACTGCGTGACGGCATAGGCATCGGCGTTGCCGCGGGCGGATGCAGCGTGAATTCCGCACCTGCGCGCGTGATGCGCCATCCGTTGTTGTGAATGAGCAAGTGATGATGTCGGCAGAGCAGGATGCCGTCGTCGAGGTCGGTGCGGCCGCCCGAACTCCACGGAACGATGTGGTGGGCCTCGCACCAGGATGGCGGGCGGTCGCAGCCCGGAAAGCGGCATCCGCCGTCTCGCGCCGCGAGCGCGATGCGCTGCTTCGCGGTGTACAGGCGCTGCGCCCGACCCAACCGCATCGTCTCGCCGACCGCAATCGGCTGGATGCCGGCGTCGCAGGCATGGCGGGCGGCTGTCGCGATCGAGACGGTGGCGCTCGATCCCTCGAGGTGAGCGCAGCCCGTGCCGCAAGCGAGGTCCCGCTCGGCGACGAGCACGCGCACCGCGGGACGGCGGTCACCGAACAGCGTGCCGGGGTCGGCGTGGATCGCGAGGCGCACGATGTCGACGAGGGTGTCGGCCATGCGCTGGTCGCGGGTGCGGTCGTCGCGCGGCGCGGGGGTCGACGAGAAGCTCGGGCGACGTGGAGCGGTCACCGCGTCGAAGGCGCTGGCGACGAGGGCGGCGGACTCGGGGTCGAGCAGGCCGGTGAGCCGCACGGCTCCGTCGCTCTGCGGGACGAGACGCAGGTAGCGACGGTCACGAAGCTCGCGCTCGTGGCGCTCGACACTGCCGGCGTCGAGCTCGTCACGAAGCTGCCGCGCGCGCTGCGCCAGCCGGGTGAGCGACATGGTGGGTGCCTCGTCGGCCAGCCGCTCTGTCGCCTGCGCGATCGCCGCCGGGGACACCACCGGGCTCGACGAACCCATGGTGGTCTCTATGACATCCGCTGCTTCTATGGACAGTGCTCCGAGCGAGACAGGGCCCGCGAGCGGGGAATTAGTGTCGAGGAGCGCGCCGACGCGCACGAGCGAGGTCGCCTCGCGGCGGCTGACACCGGTGAGCTGCTCCACGAGTAGTTGCGGGGTGCGCGCACCGAGGCGCTGAGCAAGCCCGTCATAGCCGAGCTCGCGCGCGGAGCGCCGATCGATTTCGGCGGAAGACTCGGCGAGCGCTGCATCGACGCGACGGCGGGCCTCAGCAAGGCGCGAGTGGCGGGCAAGGAGTGCCGCGTCGTCGAGCCCTGCGAGATTTGCCATACGATTATTTTCGCAGGATTCGAACGTATGTTTGATAGTCTGCGGGCAATCTGTGGAGAACTACTCCGACGCGCGAATGTCGTCTTGCAGAGATCGCAAGGCCGACCTCAGAGCACGCTCGGCATCCAGCCCCTGGGCGCGAGCCGCAGCGACGATCCCCAAAAGCGAGGCACCGAGCTCGTCCTCAGACGACCAGGTCAGATCGGGCGCGACCACAGTCGTCTTGCCCAGCAGCTTGTCGGCCAGCAGCAGCGAGGGCATGGCCTGCGGCACGCCGTCCAAGACGGACGTACGTGAAGGCTTCTCGACTCGCTTGAGGTCGTCCCACATGGCGACCACGTCGTCCGCGGTGTGTGCCACCCGGTCGCCGAAGACGTGCGGGTGGCGCCCGATCATCTTGGCGTTCATGTGGGCGGCGACGTCTTCGAGAGTGAAGCGGCCCTGTTCCGCGGCGATGTCGGAGTGAAAGATCACCTGGTACAGAACGTCACCCAGCTCTTCGATCAGAGCCTGGTCGGAACCGGCCTCGATCGCGTCGACCAGCTCGTAGGTCTCCTCGAGCAGGTAGCGCACGAGGGACTCGTGGGTCTGGTCGCGGTCCCAGGCGCAGCCGCCGGGGGCGCGCAGCTTCTCGAGCGTGGCGATGAGCTCTTCGAGTTTGGGGTGCATGCCCCCATACTTTCAGAGCCGCGCGACGTACACCGAGTTGGTCGACACTCCCCCGGTGAGGAAGTTGTCGAAGCTCACGCCGTGCGCCTCGACGAACGGGAACACCGCCCGCAGCGACGCGAGAAACGACTCGAGCGGGGCGTCGTCTGACCACAGCGCGAACACTCCCCCGGGCCGCAGGTGCTTCGACAGCGCGGTGAGCCCCGCCACCGTGTACAGGTCGGCGTGCGACGGGTCGAGCTGGTGCTCGGTGGAGTGGTCGATGTCGACCAGGATCGCATCCCACGTGCGGTTCGGCGCCGCCCGCACTAGGGCGAAGAAGTCCTGCAGAACCAGCCGCGTGCGCGGGTCGTCGACAAGCGAAGCGGACACCGGCAGCAGCTTGCGCTCATGCCAGTCGATAACAGCGGGCATGGTCTCAACCACGGCGAGGGTGTGCACGCGTGCATCGGCGAGCGCCGCCACGGCGGTGTAGCCGAGCCCGAGTCCGCCGACCATGACGTCGAGCTGGTCGCCGGCGTGGGCGGCAAGGCCGAGGCGTGACAGCTCCTCCTCGGCGACCACGAACAGCGACGACATGAGGTACTCGTCGCCGAGCTTTACCTCGAACACGTCGGCGCCGTTGAATGACCGCCGCCAGAGCGTCAGATCGCCCATCGCCGTCTCGACAAAGTCCAGCTCTTCGAATCGCGCGGTCATGTGGTCAGCGTATGCCCCGGGGTGGGATGCTCACTGCAGAACCCCGCTGCTAGGCGCTGTCTCGCGACTTTCGAGCCGCCGACCGAGAGACTCGCTCCGCGACACTAACCATCAGAAGGACGCACCGCCCCCACGATGTCCTCCACAATCTCCGTCGCCGGCACATGCTCCCAATACCTGAGCACCGTCCACCCGGCGGCCACGAGGGCAACGGTCGTTTCGGCATCCCGCTCCACGTTGCGGGCGATCTTCGGCTCCCAGTAGCCGGCGTTGGTGCCGGGCACGCGGTAGTGCAAGGGGCAGCCGTGCCAGAAGCAGCCGTCTATGAAGACGGCGATGCGGCGGCGGGTGAAGACGACATCCGCCCGCCGTCTGTATCCCTTGAGCGGAGCAAGATCGACCCGATAGCGCAGCCCGCGCGCGTGCAGCAGTCGGCGCACGGCGAGCTCAGGCTTCGTGTCGCGCCGCTTGTTGCCCAGCATCGTCTTGCGGATGTTCTCGCTCGACGCCCACGACTCGGATGGCACGCTGCAACGCTAACCTGTCGTCATGCGCAGGGCCCTCCCCGTTATTCTCGCGATCCTCGCGATCGCCGCCCTGGTCTGGTGGGTCGCGCCTAACGAGCTGCCCGATCTCACCGCCCCGTCGGTGGCGGAGCCTGCCGAAACCACCACGACGATCGACATGCCCGCGGATGCCCAACCCGCCACCATCGACTACGTGCACGACGGCGACACCCTCTTTCTCACCGACGGAACCAAGGTGCGCCTGCTCGCCGTCGACACTCCCGAGGTCGGAGACAACCTCGAATGCCTCGGCAACGAGGCAACGTCGTACCTGCGCAGCCTGCTGCCCGAGGGCTCAACCGTCTACACACTGGCGGATGCGGAACCCACCGACCAATACGGACGCTCCCTGCTCTTCATCTGGACCGCAACCGGCACCCTGGTGAACCTCGACCTCGTCGAGCAGGGATATGCGGAGGCAGTGTTCATCGGGGGCAACCGGCTCTATGAGGCGCAGGTTGAGGCGGCGGAGGATGCGGCTCAGGGGGCTGGGCGTGGGATTTGGGGTGACTGCTAGGCGACTCGTGACGGAGGCTCACCAATATGCTGAGCGAAGTAACCCGAGCACGGCAGGAGTTTTTCGCGTGAAGAAGCAGATCAATGTCGTGGGCGCCGTGATCGTGCGCGATGGTCTGGTGCTTTGCGCACAGCGCGGTGGTTCAGGCAGTCTCGCCGGGCTATGGGAGTTTCCGGGCGGCAAGATCGAACCGGGCGAGTCGCCACGTGAGGCGCTAGAGCGCGAGATTGCCGAGGAACTCCTGTGCACAGTGGAGGTTGGGCGCGAGGTCACAACCACATCGCACGAGTATGACTTTGGGACCGTCAACCTCACAACTTTCTACTGCGCACTTTTCAATGGCATTCCGGTGCTCACCGAGCACACTCAGGTGGTTTGGCTTGAACCCGAGAGGCTCGACACTCTCGAGTGCGCGCCTGCAGATATCCCTGCCGTTCAGATCGTCAAGAATCAGCAGCTGCCCTCGTGACCATCGACCTCAACGCGCTGGAGCCATTCGGGCAGGATGTCGGATTCGGGTTCCTCGATCGAACAGTCCTCTCACCGAAGCGCTTTCAACCGCAGCTCGTCCTCAACACTGAGAGCGACTCAATGCTGCGAGCGCTCCGATACGAACTGAAGCACAGCTCGTCATTCACCTTCTCTGTGGCGTTCGTTTCGCCTCGCGCGATTGCGCTCCTCAAGCAGGAGCTTCTTGAATTCGAGGGGGTCGGGCGCATCATCACTTCGGACTACCTAGGGTTCAACTCGCCTCAGGCATTTGCCGAGCTGCTCTCCCTGAGCAACTTCGGAATAGACGTCCGCATGCACAACAAGTCGGCTTTCCACCCGAAGGGCTACGTGTTTGAGCGCACGAACGGGATCACTGCCATTCTTGGGAGCTCCAATCTGACTGAGGCGGCACTGAATACGACGCACGAGTGGAACCTTCGAGTTTCGGCCGCATCAGACAGCGATCTTTACGATCAATTTGTAAATCTCGTTGACCAGGAGATCTTCGACTCCTCGCCGCTAACTCAGCCATGGATCGACGAGTACTCGAAGACCTACCAACGGCCCAGAAGCCGGGTGCGCCATCCAGCAGATGTAGATCCGATCACGCTAGTGGCCTCAGACGAAGCAAGCGATCGGATCGAACCGAACGCCATGCAAGTCGAGGCCCTTTCCGCGATAAAGCGCGTTAGAGACGAGGGCAAGCAACGAGCCCTCGTGGTATCGGCGACGGGTACCGGCAAGACGATTCTCTCTGCGCTGGATGTTCGCGCGGTGGATCCCGAAAGAGTGTTGTTCGTCGCTCACCGGGAGCAGATACTCGATCGAGCGACAAAGGAATTTCAGAAGGTACTCGGCGCCCCGCCCGACTCATTCGGCAAGCTCGCCGGAAGCACGAAACAGGCGGATCGAAAGTACGTGTTCGCGACCGTGCAGACGCTGTCGCAGCACCACGTTCTCGACTCGCTCGCCCCGGACGCATTCGACTACATCCTCATCGACGAAGTCCACCGTGCCGGCGCCGCAAGCTTCGCTCGCGTGATCAGCCACTTCACGCCGCGCTTCCTGCTCGGAATGACTGCGACTCCCGAGCGCACCGACGGCGCCAACATCTTTGAGCTGTTCGACTACAACGTCCCATATGAAATCCGCCTCAACAGCGCTCTTGATCTGAACATGCTCGCTCCGTTTCACTACTACGGGGTCGCTGACGTGCAGTGGTCGAACGGCGAGACGACGGACGACGCGACTCCACTTGCCCGCTTGGTGGACGGCGAGCGGGTGGACCACATCCTCACCGCTCTCGATAAGTACGGCCAGTCTGGCGTTCAACCTCGTGGACTAATTTTCTGTGCTCGCAAGGAAGAAGCGCGGGCCCTTTCAGTCGAGCTGAATACCCGACGTTTCCGAGGCGAACCGCTGCGAACTGTCGCACTGACGGGCGATGATTCGATCGAAGAACGAGAGCGCGTAGTCGAGCAGCTCGAAGCGGGAGAGCTCGACTACGTTCTGACCGTCGACATCTTCAACGAGGGCGTTGACATTCCGAGCGTCAACCAGGTGATCATGCTTCGGCAGACGCAGTCCAGCATCGTGTTTGTGCAACAGCTAGGTCGCGGACTACGCAAGTCGGCAGGCAAAGAGTATTTGGTGGTGATCGACTTCATCGGAAACTACACCAACAACTTTCTGATCCCCATTGCCCTGTTCGGCGACGACTCGCTAAACAAGGAGTCGTTGCGCAAGAGCCTCATCTCCGCGGAGGAACGCGGAGTGCTTGCTGGCCTTTCTAGCGTTAGATTCGACCGGATTGCTCAAGAGCGAGTTCTGAAGTCTCTTGCGTCCGCAAAGCTGGACAGTCTTCCGAATCTGAAAGCGGCCATTGCGGTCATTCGGAATCGAGTCGGTCGAACCCCGTTTCTCTCCGACTTCCTTCGCTTTGAGTCTGTCGACCCGATCGTGTTGGCAACCCGCGTAGGCAACTATCCGGAGCTTCTCGCGAAGGTCAAAATCGAAGAACTCTCGCTCGACCACAACGAGTCCCTATCGCTCTCTGTCGTCAGCAGAGAATTGCTTACCGCCAAGCGACCACATGAATTGGTGCTACTTAGGCTGCTCCTCAGGGAGCACTCGGTCGACGGCGACAGAATTCGGCTCGAGTTTGCGAACTACGGGATATCGACGTCAAACGCGGGAATTGAGAGCGCTATCCGCAGCCTGACGCTTGGATTCAACACGGCCTCGGAAATCCAAAGCCTCCAAGTGGCTGGTCCCGCTGAACTTGACCACTCCGGCCTTGTCCAGCTGTCGCCTATATTTTCCAGCGCCTATCAAACCTCGCCTTCGTTTCGCACGAACATCGACGATGCGATCACTACCGGTCTCGAGCTCATAGCGAACCGATATGCGCTCGACAGGCCTTTCACGCCCGGTAGGCAGTACTCGAGAAAAGACGCGAGCCGCCTGCTTAATTGGTCCAGCAACATGTACTCGACTATCTACGGCTATCGCGTCGACACGACTACTGGCAACTGCCCCATCTTTGTGACTCTCCACAAATCTGACGAAGTATCCGCGAGCACGGCGTACGAAGACGAACTCGTCGATTCGCGGACGTTGCTTTGGTACACAAAGAGCAAACGCACCCTTGCCAGCCCGGACGTGCGTCCAATCGTTGAGAACACGGTGGATCTACACGTATTTGCCAAGAAGAACGACGCAGAAGGTAGTGACTTCTACTACCTCGGGCAAGCGACTTCAGCTGATTCTGAACAGACCACCATGTCCGGAACCGATGGAAGCACGCTGCCCGTAGTCAAGATGCATCTTCGTTTCGACGAGCCCATCAACGCGTCGCTGTTCGACTATTTCCACACCACTCTGACCGACTAATCGCATCCATACCCATCCCCGTCGCGATCCAAATCGTAAATGTCCGACCCCACTACCCGCACGATTCCGCTGACATAAGCCGGACCGTTGCCGCTGCCTCCCGCGCAGTCGACATCCGACGAGACCGGGACGCACGCATCCGCATAGTTGGCGTCGCAGTTGCTCGCGAGAGGCGCCGGGGGCGGAGGTGGCGGCGGCGCGACATACGTGCCCACGGATGTGACCTGGTCGATCGGTGCCACGGTCATTGTTTCTGAGACCTGAACTCTGGATGATTCGACTCCGTCGATATACGTCACCCGAAACACGCGCTCAAGTGTGCCGGAGACGCCATCGGTAGTGACAGCGGTGGCGCCCAGTGCTATGGCGGCGTCGTCAACGGTCACGGATGCGAAGGGCACGATCTCGGTCTCGATCACATCTTCCGTGGTCTCGACAGGCACCGCCGGAGCAGGCGACGCTGCACTGGCATTCTCGACAAGTGTGAGCGGAGCTGAGGACGGCTGGCCTGCACTGACAGCTGTAACCACTGCAGCAACGGGGATGACTGCGACAGTGAGTGCCACCGGGATTGCGACCAGTGCCGCAGCAAATACCACTAAGAACTTGGCACCGAAGCCAAGAGCATTGAACCATGCGTTGAATCGCATCTTCCGCTCCTTTGCGTTGGCTCACACCCTACGCGCGGGCAGCAGACTGGTCTGTCCCCAGAAAGGCCGGCCGCGCAGCCGTCGCCTCGACGCCGTCGCATGTGCGGGGCTGAAGGTACTCCGACTCCCACACCCATCTCCCGACCAACCCCCGGCAAACTAGACCCATGCCCGCAGCCGCCACCCACCTCCGCGCAGCCCTAGTAGAGCGCAAGAAGACCCCGCGCTACTGGCTCGGGCTACTCCTGGCTCTCGTGACCCAGGACGCACCGCCGATCTTCGACCTCGTTGTCACGCGCAAAGACACCGGCCGCGAGGTGCTGCGCACGATCGCAGATATCGCGGACCCCGGTCACCTGCTTGAGCAGACCAACCACGACCTCGAGACGATGACGCTCGAGGAGTTCTTT
>Ga0247738_10000818_pt1 | contig 11385 bp, 14 predicted proteins | sample UWRJL013104B2_FD_180936 | JGI IMG/M metagenome (GOLD analysis project Ga0247738, IMG submission 180936) | Plant litter microbial communities from Arlington Agricultural Research Station in Wisconsin, United States - UWRJ-L013-104B-2 | ecosystem: Environmental > Terrestrial > Plant litter >...
AGTTGGCGGCGAAGCGGCGAAGCCGGTCCCCCGCATGTCGGATCGAATGCGTTCATGTCTTGTCTCCTTGTTGTGGTGTCTGGCGCGGTTGACAGCGGCCCGCGCCCGCCGCACGGAACTCAGCCCGGGTTCACTTCACGCTCCAGCTCGCCGCCGGCCAGCCAGCGCGCGCCACGGCGGTAGAGCTCGTCCACCACCGGGCCTTTGAGCATGGGCATGTCCATCTTCACGGTGTAGCCGATGCGGGTCTGGATGTAGGCCAGGTGGCGGTAGCCCTCGGGCATGCTGGCCAGCGCTTCCTGGTCCAGCGCGAGCACGGCGGTGGAGTCGATCGGGTCGATGCGGTCTTTTTCGTAGATGGGCTGGCGGTGCAGCAGCTTCCACTCGCCTTTTTCGCGCACCACGAAGTCGTAGAAGCGGCCGGTGCAGACCACGTCGCACATCACGGGGCCGTTGGCGCCGTCGACCATGCCGCGTTGCGAGATGGTCATCTTGGTCTGCGCGATGGCGCGGTCGCCCGCCACCTCGATCGCCGAGCCGCCCAGGAAGTGCAGGATGCTCACGCCCTTGGCCCAGCCTTCCTGCGTGACGCGGATGAATTCGGCGAACGGGCCCTGGAACCAGGTGGCCATCATCACGCCCTGAGGGTGCCACACCGTGGCGAAGCGGTCCCAGTCGCCGGCATCGCGCCACACGGCCCAGCGCTCCACCATCTGCCGGATCAGCAGTTCGTCTTTGAGTTGTTGTTCGATCATGTCTTGTCTCCTCGGGTGGTTGCGGTGATTCAAAGGGTTTCGAAGTCGACCTGGTGACGCGCGGTGCGCACGCCTTCCAGTTCGTGGCGCACGCGGGTGTGCGCGGGATGTTGGGCGTAGTCGTTGAGGGCTTGGCGCGACTCGAATTCGGCGTAGAGCACGGCATCGCAGGCGTAGTCCACGCCGCTTTCGTCCAGGCCGATCTCCAGCCGCAGCAGGCCGGGGATCTGCTCGCGCAGGCCTTCGAACGCGCGCTTGAGCCGTTGCGCGTTGTGCGCCTTGGCCACGGCGGTTTCGCCGTGCACGTTCCACATCACGATGTGTTTGATCATGTGGCGTGTGGGGCAGCAGCGGCGGGCTTGGCCTTGTTGAGCACGAAGTCGAAATCCAGCGTGTAGGTGCCATCGGGTTGGGCCACCCAATCGGCCACCAGGGACTGGCGCACGCCGAACACCACATCCGAGTCGAGGTACTCACCGCCCTCGCGGAACACGTGCGTGACCAGCGTTTCGTAGCCCGGCGCCTGGATCATGAAATGCAGGTGCGCGGGGCGCCAGGGGTGGCGGCCGGTGGCACGCAGCATGTTGCCCACCGGGCCGTCGTCGGGAATGGGGTACGGCTCGGCCACCACGCTCTGGAAATGGAACCGCCCGTCGGGGCCGCTGTGCAGCACGCCCCGGCCCTGGGCCTCTGGCAGGTCGGTGCGCTGCACGTCGTACATGCCATCGGCGTCGGCCTGCCACACGTCGATCACGGCACCGGCCACGGGTGCGCCGTCGAGCCCGCGCACGCTGCCGCGCACCAGGCAGGGTGTGCCAGCCGCGCCGTTGGCCACGTCCGCGCCGTGCTCATAGTGCGGTGCGCCCTCCACGTGGAAAGGTCCGAACACCGTGGCCTCGGTGCAGCCCGCAGGCTTGTCGTTGTTCTGCGCCACTGTCAGCATGGACAGCCCCAATGTGTCGGACAGCAGGATGAATTCCTGCCGCTGGTTGGTGCACATGTGACCGGTCGCGGTAAGGAAGTCGATGCCGGCCTTCCACTCGGCCTCGGTCAGCTTCACTTCCCGCGCGAAGGCGTGCAGGTGCTGCACCAGGCTGGTCATGATCTGTTTCAGGCGCGGGTCGGGCGTGTTCGCCATGCGCGCGAGCACCGCCTGGGTGATGTTGTATTGGTCGAGGTTTCTCAAGCGTGGTCTCCGGGAGTGCCGGCACAATGTACGGCCTTGGGAGACCCGGAAAAAGACCTGAGACAAAAATGACTTTTTCGTCAGGCGCAACAAAGAGGAGACCATGGACCGCTGGACCGAGATCGAACTGTTCGTGCAGGTGGCCGAGACCGGCAGCCTGAGCCGCGCGGCCGAGCTGCTCAATTTGTCCAATGCGAGCGCGAGCCGCCACCTGGCCGCGCTGGAGACGCGCCTGGGCGTGCGCCTGGTGGAGCGCAACACGCGCCGCCTGTACCTCACGGACACGGGGCAGGAGTTCTTCCAGCGCTCGCGCGCCATCCTGGCCGACCTGCGCGATGCCGAGTCCACCGTGAACGCCGCAGCGCTCAATCCCACCGGCGTGCTGCGCGTCACCGCCTCGCTCTCATTCTCCATGCACCACATCGCGCCGCTGCTGCGCGAGTACACCGAGCGCTACCCCAACGTGACGGTGCACGTGGAGGCGGCCAACCGCTACCTGGACATCATCGACAACAACATCGACGTGGCGATCCGCAACCGCGAATACGAGCCCGATTCCAACATCACCATCCGCCGGCTTGCAGGCACGCGGCGCATCCTGACGGCCTCGCCGGCCTACCTCTCCCGGTACGGCGTGCCGCGCGAGATCGACGACCTGCACCGGCACAAGCTGCTGATCTACACCCACGCCAACAACCCCAACGAGCTGCGCTTCACGCGCGGCGACGAACAGCAGACCATCAACGTCAAAGGCCTGCTGGAGAGCAACGATGGGCAGATCCTGCGTGCCGCCTCGCTCGACGGCATGGGCATCCTGATCCAGCCCAGCTACATCGTCTACGACGACATCGTCGCCGGCCGGCTGGTGCCGATGCTCGACGACTGGGACTTGCCCCGCCTCACCGTCAACCTCGCCTACCCCAGCCGCAAACACCTCAGTGCCAAGGTGCGCACCTTCATCGACTTCATGGCCGCGCACTTCGAGAAGATGGATTACGAGCGCAAGTGGACGGGCCGGTTCTCCGTCTATTGATCGCAACGCAGGCCATCGCATGAACATCCGCCCGTTCCGGCCCGGCGACGAAGCCGCCCTCTACCGCGTGCACCACGGGGCCATCCACCGCATCGCCTCGCGCGACTACACGCCCGAACAGATACAGGCCTGGGCACCGGACAGGCACGACCCCGGGCCGTGGGCCATCAAGATGCGCCACCTTCGGCCCTTCGTGGCGGAGTTCGATGGAACGATCGCCGGCTACGCCGATGTACAGCCCAGCGGCTACATCGATCACTTCTTCGTTTCCGCCGACTTCCCGCGCCAGGGGGTGGGCCGTCTGCTCATGGAACGGATTCACGACGAAGCGGCCCGCCAGGGCATCGTCGAGCTCACGGCGGACGTCAGCAAGACCGCGCAGCTCTTCTTCGCCCGCTTCGGTTTCGAGATCGTGGAGCTGCGTTTACCTGTGCGTTCGGGCGTCACCATCCCGAACGCGCTGATGCGCAAGACCCTCCTCCCCCAGGCTGCGGCCTGACCAACCTGCACCCGACGCCCAATCGGGCACGGCGTGGGCAACCACAGACACAAAGGAATCCCGACGTGCATTTTTCATCTCGAGACCGCCTGGCCGTTGGCTTGCTCCTCGCGCTGGCCAGCCTGGGCGCGCGTGCCCAGGGCGTGCCCATGACCGACGAGAACTACCTGCAAGGGTCGTCCACCAAGGGCGTCGTTCTGCTGTCCATCCGGTGGGACCGCAAATGGAAATGCGCGGGCTTCGAGAACGCACAACTGCGCGCCTTGGGCTTTGATCACCTGCCCTCAAAACACGCCAATGACAGCGAAGCCGTCGACCTGTTGTTTGACGATGCGCCCTTGCTGATGACCAAGCCGCAGTTTGACGACTACGCCTATCTGGTGGAGCCGGGCGAGTACGCCCTGAGCAAAATGCACATCAAGGTCGCGCGCTCCACCAGCGATGTGGGCATTTTCAAGAGTGAGCGCGATCGACTGCTGAAAGACGGTGTCGCCCAGGGCGGCTCCTTCACCGTCAACGCCGGCGAAGTGGTCTACATCGGACATTTCCACATCGACTGCCATCAGCAGCCCAACCTGTGGCGCTACTACCTGGAAGACCAGCCCAGCTTCGACGCCTACCTTGCCAAGCAGAAGAAAAAGACACCGGCGCTGGACACGTCGCAGGCCCGGTTTCGCCTGTTCAAGTCCGCCTACTTTGGCCGGAACTTCGAACTCAAGTAGCCGGCCAAGCGCCCTTTTGCCTCCACGGCCCGCACCCAGCGACGCCGCCGCTTTCCTACGGAGATGACCCCATGCCGAGAAACGTCGAGATCAAAGCCCGCCTGGACAACTTCAACGCCGTCGCTGCCAAGGCCGCCGCCATGGCAGACCACGGCCCCATCGCCATCGCGCAGGACGACACTTTCTTCCGCTGCGACAACGGCCGGCTCAAGCTGCGCGTGTTCTCCGAGATGGAGGGCGAACTCATCTTCTACCGCCGCACCGACCGGCAGGGCCCCAAGGAATCGTTCTACGTTCGCTCGCCCACTGCCAGCCCCGCCACCTTGCGCGAGGCCCTGACGCTGGCGCATGGCGAGATCGGCCGCGTCATCAAGGACCGCACGCTGTACCTGCTGGGGCGCACGCGCATCCACCTCGACAAGGTGCAGGGCCTGGGCGACTTCCTCGAGCTGGAAGTGGTGCTCGAAGACCATGAGCCACTGGAAGCCGGCGTGCGCGAGGCGCACCGGCTGATGGCCGAACTCGGCATTGCCCCGTCGCAGCTGGTGGGCGGGGCGTATGTGGACTTGCTGACCAAGGGGCTGCGCTAGCCTGGCCGCGTCCCCTCGAACGCATCCTGCAACAACCGCCGTAGCGCCGCCTGCTCCAGCGGTCTCGGATTCGGGTACTGGTTGCTCATCGCGATCTCGCAGGCCTTGTCGAGGTCGTCGGCCTTCATGCCGATGTCTTTCAGCGCCACCGGCGCGCCATTGGCTTTCGCCAGATCGAACACCGCCTGCGCCGCGCTCGCGCCGCCCAGCGCCCGGCGGATGCGCTCCATGGCCTGCGGCGCGGCGGCCGCGTTGTAGGCCAGCGCGTGCGGCAGCACGATGGTGTGCGTCTCGGCGTGCGGCAGGTTGAAGCTGCCGCCCAGCGTGTGGCACAGCTTGTGGTGCAGCGCCATGCCCACCGCACCGAGCACGGTGCCGCAGAGCCAGGCACCGTACAAGGCATCCGACCGGGCTTCTGCATCCGCCGGCTGCGCGTGAATGCGCGGCAGCGCGCGGCCCAGCGCGGCAATGCCCTCTTCGGCCATCAGGTCGGTGATGGGGTTGGCGTCCGTCGCGTACAGGCCTTCGGCCGCGTGCGCAATGGCGTTGATGCCACTGGTCACGCTCAGGGCCACTGGCAGGCCCAGGGACAGCTCGGGGTCGTAGATCACGGTGCGGGGCAGCACGCGCGGGTCCTTGCCGGTTTTCTTCAGGCCGGCTTCGGTGATGCCGTAAATGGGCGTCATCTCCGAGCCCGCGTAGGTGGTGGGGATGGCAACGATGGGCAGGCCCGAGTCGAGTGCGATGGCCTTGCCCAGGCCGGTGGTGGAGCCGCCGCCGATGGCCACGGCGCAGTCGGCGCCCAGTTGGCGCGCCACTTCGCGGGCTTCGCGTGCGGTCTCGATCGGCACGTGCATCACCGCACGATCGAAGATGCCGGCAGCGCGCGCGCCCAGCAACTCGGCCACGCGCTCGGCCGAGGCGCGCTGCTCGGGCGTGCTGAGCACCAGCGCGCGCGCTGCGCCCAGGGTGTCCATTTCGCGCGGCAGCTGGGCCAGCGCGCCGGCGCCGAAGACCACGCGGGTGGGCAGGTTCTGGTAGACGAATGATTTCATGGTGCGAATGATGGCAGCGTCTGCCGGCGCGAGCGCGTGGAAGGCCCACTGAAAATCAGTTTTCCGCACAGGGAAATGTGGGCGCGAATTGGCGGGCCTTTCGCTGACAAAATGCGCGGGCACCCCCTGAAGGAGAACTTCCGTGATCAACAAGATCGCCGCCTCGGTTGCCGAGGCGCTCACCGGCATCGCAGATGGCGCCACCGTGCTCATCGGTGGTTTCGGCACCGCCGGCATTCCCGGTGAACTCATCAACGGCCTGATCGACCAGGGCGCCCGCGAGCTCACCGTGGTCAACAACAACGCCGGCAACGGCGACACGGGCCTGGCCGCGCTGCTCAAGACCGGGCGCGTGCGCAAGGTCATCTGCAGCTTTCCACGCCAGGCCGACAGCCATGTGTTCGACGCGCTCTACCGCAGCGGCAAGCTCGAACTCGAACTGGTGCCGCAGGGCAACCTGGCCGAGCGCCTGCGCGCCGCCGGGGCCGGCATTGGCGCCTTCTTCACGCCGACGGGCTTCGGCACCGAACTCGCGAAGAACGCCGACGGCAGTGCGAAGGAAACGCGTGAGATCAACGGCAAGTCGTATGTGCTGGAGTACCCCATCTTCGGCGACGTGGCGCTCATCAAGGCCGAGCGCGGCGACCGCTGGGGCAACCTCACCTACCGCAAGGCCGCGCGCAACTTCGGCCCGGTGATGGCCACCGCCGCCAGGCGCACGGTCGCCAGCGTCTACGAGATCGCCGAACTCGGCAGCTTCGACCCCGAGGCGGTGGTGACACCCGGCATCCACGTGAGCGCCATCGTGCAGATACCCCGCGTCGCCACGCAGGCCGGCGGTTTCAAGAGCGCCGCGTGAAGAGGAACCCCATGAGCTACACAAGAAGATCCAAGGACGAACTCGCGCGCCGCGTGGCGCAGGACATTCACGACGGCGCCTATGTGAACCTGGGCATCGGCCAGCCCACGCTGGTGGCCAACCACCTGCCCCCGGGCATCGAGGTGGTGCTGCACAGCGAGAACGGCATCCTGGGCATGGGCCCGGCGCCGGCCGCTGGTGAGGAGGACTACGACCTGATCAACGCCGGCAAACAACCGGTGACGCTGCTGCCGGCGGCGCGTACTTCCACCATGCCGACAGCTTTGCCATGATGCGCGGCGGCCACCTGGACATCTGCGTGCTCGGCGCCTTCCAGGTTTCGGCCACCGGCGACCTGGCCAACTGGAGCACCGGGGAAGCCGGCTCCATTCCCGCCGTGGGCGGTGCGATGGACCTGGCCATCGGCGCCAAGCAGACCTGGGTGATGATGGACCTTCTGACCAAGCAGGGCGCGAGCAAGGTGGTGGCGCAGTGCAGCTACCCGCTCACCGGCATTGGTTGCGTCAAGCGCATCTACAGCGACCTCGCCACCCTGGCCTGCACACCGCAGGGCCTGAAGCTGATCGACAAGGTCGAGGGCCTGGACCACGCCGAGCTGGAAAAGCTCGTGGGCCTGCCGATCGCGGCAGGCTGAGCCTCAGCGCAGCGCGGCCTTGTGCAGCGGCAGGCGAGCCGCGCGCAGGGCCTCCAGCTGCTCGCGGGCGATCTGCAAAAACGAGGTGCCCAGGCGCGAGAGCGGGCGGTGCCGGTTGCGCACCGCGAAGATGGGGAACGTGGGCGCGCCCGGCAAGGCGGTGAACACCAGACCTTCGGGCCGGTGGGCGCGCGCCGAGAGGTCGTCCACGAAAGCCACCGCCGCGCCGGTGGCCGCCACCGAGCAGGCGGCCAGGCCCGAGCGCACTTCGGCGGCCACGTTGCGCGCCACGCCGTGCGATTCGATCCAGTGGTCGATCACCGCGCTTTGCGGCGCCTCCGGGCTGTAGACCACCAGGCGGCCGGCCAGCACCTCGGCCAATGAGGGCTTGGCCTTCTTGAGCAGCGCATGGTCGGCGGGCAAGGCGCAGAGCAGCTCCCAGCGGCCGATCTCCTCGATGTCCAGCGCCGGGTGGTCCAGCGGCGCGCTGGAGATGGCCACGTCGGCCTCTTCCGTCACCAGCAGCTTGACGATCTCGCGCGTGGGCAACGACTCGAACAACACCCGAGCGGTGGTGGCCTGGCCGACCAGCGCGGCGATGCAGCGCGGCACCAGCTGCAGCGCGGTGTTGGCGCTGGAGAGCACACGCAGGGTGGTGCGGGTGCCGAAGCGCAGGTGGGCCGCCACGTCGCGCACATGCTGCACGCCCCGGTAGACCTTCTCGATTTCCTCTTGCAGCTCGCGCGCCTCGGCGGTGGGCACCAGCCGACCGCTGCGGCGCTCGAAAAGGGCCACGCCCAGCTGCAACTCCAGGTGCCGCACCAGGCGACTGATGCCGGGTTGAGACACGTGCAGCAGCCGCGCGGCCTCGGTGGTGGAGCCGGTGGTCATGACGGCGCGAAACACCTCGATCTGACGCAGGTTCATGGGCCGCATTGTCGCCCACGCATAACCCTGTGTTATTCAGAACTGGCGGAAAAGTATTGGATCGTATTGGGAAGCCCTCCTAGCATTCCCCCCACTCGGACCGAACACCGGGATTCATTCAGGAGACAAGACATGTTCAAGCTTCACCGGCGCGCTTTGGCGCGCACCGCCCTCGCCGCCGCCCTGTCCTCGACCGCGCTGCTGGCCCAGGCCCAGGCACCTGCCTGGCCCACCAAGCCGGTCACGCTGACCGTGGGTTTTGCCGCCGGCGGATCGGCCGACATCCTGGCGCGCGCCATCTCGCAAAAACTCACGGGCGTGCTCGGCCAGCCCGTGGTGGTGGACAACAAGCCCGGCGCGGGCGGTACGATCGCCGCCGCCGCAGTGGCCTCGGCCACCCCCGACGGCCACACCCTGCTGCTGGTGACCAGCGGCCATGCCGGCAGCGGCGCGCTCTACCCCACGCTGCGCTACGACCCGATCAAGGCGTTCACGCCGGTGATCAAGCTCGCGGCCACGCCCGTGGTGGTGGTGGCCCCGGCCGCGCAGCCCTGGAAATCGCTCACCGAACTGCTCGACGCGGCTCGCAAGGCGCCGGGCACCCTGAACTACGCAGCCGGCGGCGGTGGCGCGACCACCACTGCGCTGGCGGCCGAGTTCCTCAAGAAGGACACGGGCACGGACATGGTCCAGGTGCCCTACCGAGGCTCCGGACCCGCACTCACCGCGCTGCTCTCGGGCGAGGTTCAGGTCGGCTTCGAGATTCCTTCCAGTGCGCTGCCGCACATCCAGTCGGGCAAACTGCGCGCCTTGGCCGTGACCACCCGCACCCGCAGTGCCGCGCTGCCAGACGTGCCCACGGTGATCGAACAAGGCCTGCGCGACTTCGAGGTGATCGGCTGGTTTGGCGTGCTGGCGCCGGCGGGCACCCCCGCCGCCGTGGTCGACCGGCTGAACCGCGAGCTCAACGCCGCGCTGCAACAGCCCGAACTGCGCGAGCGCCTGAGCGGCCTGGGTCTTGAATCCGGTGGCGGCACACCCGCCGAGTTTCAGAAACTGATCGCATCGGACACGCAGCGCTACGGCGAAGCCATCCGCCGCATGGGCATCAAGGTGGAGTGAGCATGGCGGTGGCTGCAAGCGGTTGGACAACGGAGGTCGCCATCGTCGGCGGCGGGCTGGGCGGCGTTTCGGCGGCACTGGCCGCCCTGCGGCTGGGCCGGCGCGTGGTGCTGGTGGAGGCGCTGCAGTGGCTGGGCGGGCAGCTCACGGCCCAGGCCGTGCCGCCCGACGAGTACCCCTGGATCGAATCGCTGCACGCCTCGCAGAGCTACGCGCAGCTGCGCCGCGCCATCCGCGAGCACTACCGCCTGCACCTGCCGCTGACCCCGGAGGCCCGGCGCACGCTGTGCCTCAACCCCGGCCAGGGCAACGTGAGCACGCTGTGCCACGAGCCCTGGGTGGCCGCGAAGGTGATCGACGAACTGCTTGCGCCCTGGGAACTCGACGGCCAGCTGCGTGTGCTGCGCCAGCACCGCGTGCTGCGCGCGCACGGCGACGGCGACCGCCTGACGGCGCTGGACCTGCGCGATCTCGCCACAGGCCATGAGGGCGTGCTGCAGGCGCCGCTGTTCATCGACGCCACCGAAACCGGCGAGCTGCTGCTGCAGGCCGACGTGGAGCACGTGCTGGGCGCCGAGGCTCAATCGGTCACGCAGGAGCCGCACGCCCTGCCGCAGGCCGACCCGATGGACCAGCAGGCCGTGACATGGTGCTTCGCCATGGAGCACCGGCCGGGTGAGCACCACGTGATCGACAAGCCCGAGGGCTATGACCGTTTTCGCACGCTGCAGCTCGACTGCTGGCCCAACGCGCAATACAGCTGGACGCTGTCGGACTTCGTCACCCACCAGCCGCGCACCCGCGCGCTGTTCGCGGGCGACACCGACACCCCCGGCGTGTACGACCTCTGGCACGCGCGCCGCATCGCCTGGCGCGGCCACTTCCAGCCAGGCGCCTACGAAAGCGACATCACGCTGGCCAACTGGCCGCAGATGGACTACTGGGAAAAGCCGCTGATTGGCGTCTCCGAGGCCGAGGAGCAGCACGCGCTGCAGCAGGCCAAACAGTTCAGCCTGGGCTTCTTCTACTGGATGCAGACCGAGGCCCCGCGCCACGACGGCGGTGTGGGCTACCCGGGTCTGCGCCTGCGCGGCGACGTGCTGGGCACCGGGGACGGCATGGCGCAGCAGGTCTATTGGCGCGAGGGCCGGCGCATCGAGGCAGAGTTCACCGTGCTGGAGCAGCACATCGGCGTGGCTGCGCGACCAGGACAGGACGGCGCAGAGCGCTTTTTCGACAGCGTGGGCATTGGTGCCTACCGCATCGACCTGCACCCCAGCACACGGGGGCGCAACACGGTCGACATCGATTCGTACCCGTTCCAGATCCCGCTGGGCGCCCTGCTGCCCCGGCGGGTGGACAACCTGCTACCGGCCTGCAAGAACATCGGCACCACCCGCGTCACGAACGGCGCCTACCGCGAGCACGCCACCGAGTGGAGCATCGGCGAAGCGGCCGGCTCGCTGGCGGCATTCGCCTTGCAAAAGGGCGAACCACCGCGTGCGGTGCGCGCCAAACCCGGGTTGCTGCAGGACTTCCAGCGGCTGCTGCAAGCGCAAGGCGTGCTGCTGGAGTGGCCGCGTTTCGGCGCCCTCACCCCACTCCTGCGCACCGGCTACCAACACGCCGCCCGCGCGTGAGCGGCAGCGCGTGGCAGCAAGCCCGTTTCAGTAAGCCAGCCGGGCCGTGGCGCGCAAGGCTTCGGCCGAGGCCGTGGGCAAACCGAAGAACTCCAGATAGGCCGGGATCTGCTCGAACAGCATGTCGGTGCCGATCTGCACCGTGCAGCCACGGGCCTGCGCGGCTTGCAGCAGCGGCGTCATCTCGGCCTTCATCACCACCTCACCCACCAGGGTGTAGAACGAGAGGCGGTCCACGTCCAGCGGCAGCGGGTCACCGGCGTTCATGCCCAGCGGCGTGGCGTTGACCACAAGGTCAAAGCCCAGCGGGTCCTTGCTGCCCACCAGCACCTGCAGCGCCGG
>Ga0247738_10000821_pt1 | contig 11376 bp, 9 predicted proteins | sample UWRJL013104B2_FD_180936 | JGI IMG/M metagenome (GOLD analysis project Ga0247738, IMG submission 180936) | Plant litter microbial communities from Arlington Agricultural Research Station in Wisconsin, United States - UWRJ-L013-104B-2 | ecosystem: Environmental > Terrestrial > Plant litter >...
TTAAACCTGAAACCTGAAACAAAAAATTTAAACCTGAAACAAAAATATTAGAATGGAAGTTTTAAAAATAGCAACAGCAGGAAGTGTAGATGACGGAAAAAGTACTTTGATCGGGAGATTATTGTATGATACAAAATCATTGACTACAGATAAAATCGAGGCAATCGAAAAAAGCAGTAAACAAAAAGGTTACGATTATCTTGATTTTTCTTTGGCAACTGACGGATTAGTAGCCGAAAGAGAGCAAGGAATTACGATTGACGTTGCACATATTTATTTTTCTACTGCAAAGAAAAGTTACATTATTGCCGACACTCCGGGTCACGTAGAATATACGAGAAACATGGTTACGGGAGCTTCGACTTCTCAGGTTTCGATCATTTTAATTGATGCCAGAAAAGGTGTAATTGAGCAAACATATCGTCACTTTTTTATCAATAATTTATTGCGAGTAAAAGAGGTAATTGTTGCGATAAACAAAATGGATTTAGTTGATTATTCTGAAGAAGTTTTCAATAAAATCAAAGCAGATTTCCAGGCATTAAATGCTAAAAGCACCTTCAAAGAGCAAAACGTAAGTTACATTCCGTTAAGCGCAATCAACGGTGGAAACGTAGTTGATAAATCTGAAAATATGCCTTGGTACGACGGTCAAACGGTTTTAGAACATTTAGAAGGACTGCATTCTTCGGATGTTTTTGAAGCAGGAAAAGCACGTTTTCCGGTTCAAACCGTTATTCGTCCAAAAACTGAAGAATACCACGATTTTAGAGGTTATGCCGGAAAATTATACGGAAACTCAATAAAAGTGGGAGATGCCGTTACGGTTCTACCTTCTTTAACAGAATCAAAAGTTTCAAAAATTCACTTTTTCGATAAAACATATGATGAAGCTGTTGCAGGTTCTTCTATCACAATCGAATTAGAAAATGATATCAATGTGACAAGAGGTGATATGATTGTAAAATCATCTGAACTTCCAAAAATTGAAAAAGAAATTACCACAACAGTTTGCTGGATGGACAGTAAAAAACTGGTTGCGGGAACAAAATATATCGTACAGCACAACACAAACTCGGTTTTGGCAAAAGTAGAAAGTATCAAAAATACAATCTCAACCGATTATTCAGGAACAAAAGAAGCGTCGCAATTGGCGATCAACGAAATTGGAGAAGTAACCATCAAATTGAGCAAGCCTTTGTATTTTGATGCTTACAACGAAAATAAATCAAACGGAGCTTTTATCTTAATCGATACAGCAACCAATACAACAGCAGGAGTAGGATTCATTAGATAGTTTCACTGCTGTAAGCAATAAGCTTTAGGCCGTAAGCTTTTAGCAAAAAATGTATAACAAGGTACGCAAGAAAGCTTACAGCTTATTGCCTAAAGCCTAAAGCAAGAAAACACAAAGTTTAAAAAGCTTAGAGCCTAAAGCTTAAAGCCTAAAGCCCAAAAGAAAATGGAAAGTTTTAGAACAGAAATAGAAAATCCGATAGTTCAAAAAGAGATTATCGATCTTGAAAAAAAGATTCATTTATTCCGTGGAGGAAAAATTGATGATGAGCGTTTTCGTAGTCTTCGTTTAGCGCGCGGAATTTACGGACAGCGTCAGGAAGGCGTACAAATGATTCGTATCAAATTGCCTTACGGTAAAGTTACGAGCGAACAATTGGTACGTATTACTAAAGTTTCTGACGAATATTCTACAGGGCGTCTGCACATTACAACGCGTCAGGATATTCAGATTCACTATGTGAGTTTGGACAGAACTCCGGAACTTTGGGCAAATCTGGCTAAAGACGATATCACATTGCGTGAAGCTTGTGGAAACACCGTTCGTAATATTACAGGAAGCGAATTGGCTGGTGTAGATGTAAACGAACCGTTTGACGTTTCGCCTTATGCACACGCTTTATTTCAATATTTATTAAGAAACCCAATTTGTCAGGAAATGGGACGTAAATTCAAAATTTCGTTCTCGTCATCTGATGAAGATACGGCGCTGAGTTATTTACACGATTTAGGATTCATTCCAAAAGTTGTAGATGGCGTTCGCGGATTCAAAATTATGTTTGGAGGAGGTTTAGGATCTCAGCCAGCGCATGCTGAATTACTTTCAGAATTTGTTCCTGCAAATGAAATCATCCCGACAGCAGAAGGAATCATTCGTATTTTTGACCGTTACGGTGAGCGTGCAAAAAGAATGAAAGCGCGTATGAAATTCTTAATCAAAGAAATGGGAAGAGATGTTTTTCTTGATTTAGTTGAAAAAGAGAAAAAAGCAATTGCTTTTGAAACCTACGAAATTGATACAACCGCTTTTGACGGACCAATTCCGGAACCATTATTAGAAGTTCCGCAAGTTACAATTGAAGATACCAAAGCTTATGAAGCGTGGAAAAAATCAAATGTAATTGCTCAAAAACAAGCAGGTTATTATGCTATCGGAATCAAAGTTTTATTAGGAGATTTTTATACGGATAAAGCGAGATTATTAGCCGATTTAATTAAGAATTACGCAGCAAATGAATTACGTTTTTCATTGCGTCAAAATATTGTAATACGTCACGTAAAAGAAGAGAATCTTCCTTTCTTTTATCAGGAATTAGCCAAACTGGACTTTGTTCATTTAGGCTATAATTCTACAGCAGATATTACAGCTTGTCCGGGTACAGATACTTGTAATTTGGGGATTGCAAGTAGTACCGGGATTGCAGAAGAATTAGAAAAAGTTTTAAATGCCGAATATCCTCAGTATTTGAACAATCAGGAAATTGAAATCAAAATTTCGGGTTGTATGAATGCTTGCGGACAGCACAATATGTCGGCAATTGGTTTTCAGGGAATGTCAATCAATTCAGGAAAATTAGTAGCTCCGGCATTGCAGGTTTTATTAGGCGGAGGAAGATTAGGAAATGGAGCAGGACGTTTTGCAGATAAAGTAATTAAAATTCCAAGCCGTAGAGGACCAGATGCTTTGCGTACAATTTTAAATGATTTTGATGCTAATGCAAACGGAGAAAAATTCCTAAACTATTACGATGCAAAAGGAGAGAAATATTTCTATGAAATTTTGAAACCTTTCGCAGACGTAACCAATTTAACCGAAGCTGATTTCGTAGATTGGGGTAATGCAGATAACTACGTAAAAGCAGTTGGAGTTGGAGAATGTGCAGGAGTTGTAATTGATTTAGTAGCAACTTTATTGTTAGAAGCTAAAGATAAATTGACATTTGCTCAGGAATCTTTCGACGAAGGAAAATGGTCTGATGCTATTTACCATGCTTACGCTGGATTTGTAAATGGAGCAAAAGCATTGTTACTTTCAGAAAACGAAAAAACAAACAATCACGCAGGAATTGTTGATTTGTTTGATACGGTTTTTATTGCAACTAATAAAATTGGATTGCCAACAACATTCAGAGAATTGGTTTATCAAATCAATCAAAATGAACCAAGTGAAGCGTTTGCAAAACAATATATTGAAGAAGGAATTGCATTTTTTGCAATTATAGAAAAATACAGAGCTCAAGAATTAGCAAATGCTTAATATAAAACCAAAAGTAACTTTAGTCGGTGCAGGTCCCGGCGATCCGGATTTGCTTACGCTGAAAGGTGTAAAAGCATTGGCTGAAGCGAATGTGGTTTTGTATGATGCATTGGCCAATGACGAAATATTAGCACACGCTCCTAAAAATGCCATCAAAATTTTTGTTGGAAAGAAAATTGGGAATCATGCTTATACGCAAGATCAGATCAATCAATTGATTGTAGATAACGCTTTGACTTACGGAAATGTAGTGCGTTTAAAAGGTGGAGATCCTTTTATTTTCGGGCGCGGAAGTGAAGAAATAGAATTTGCAGAAAGTTTTGGAATCGAAACAATTGTCATTCCCGGAATATCTTCAGTAGTTGCAGTTCCCGCAAGTCAGGGAATTTCGATAACAAAGAGAGGCGTTTCAGAAAGTTTTTGGGCAATCACTGGAACAACTTCTGATAGAAAATTATCTTCAGATGTAGCGTTGGCTGCTCAATCGTCTGCAACAGTTGTTATTTTGATGGGAATGCACAAATTGCCACAAATTATCGATTTGTTTCAAAAAGAAGACAAAGGAGATTTGCCGGTAGCAATCATTCAAAACGGAACAACCAAAGATGAAAAAGTGGGAGTTGGAACGGTAGATTCGATTTTAGAAGTTGTAAAACAGCAAAAATTAAGTTCTCCGGCAATTATCGTTCTCGGAGAAGTTGTTAGGGAAAGCAATAAATTAAAAGGATTTTACGAAGAATTTCTATCAAAAGAAATAGTTAGATAAAGTTCCGTAGGAACGATCCATATTGTAGCGCCGGGTTTCAACCCGGGGAACGCGAGATTATGATTTCGGATTTCCATCTTATGATGCAAAGAATTAAATTAATTAGGTTAAAATCGACCGAATTTAATTCGATAAAATAAAAATCATCTAATTTTGATTGGATAAAATTAAATGAAATGGAACAGAACGAATTATATCCAATATTCTTAAAACTTCACAATCTAAATGTGTTGATTGTGGGTGGGGGAAATGTTGGCTTAGAAAAGCTTTCTTTTTTACTAAAGTCAAGTCCAAATGCAAATGTTGAGGTTGTAGCACCGAATTTTCATTTAGAAATTAAACTTTTAGCCGAAAACCATCCTTCGATTACATTAACAAAATCGAAGTTTAAAAAGAAAATGCTCAGAAAGCGCCACATGGTAATCGCTTGTACTGATGATTTAAAAGTCAACAAAAGAGTATACGATTTATCCCGAAAGCGTTATTTGATTTGCAATATTGCCGATACGCCAGATTTATGTGATTATTATTTGGGCGGAATTGTAACAAAAGGAAATGTAAAAATTGCCATTTCGACCAACGGAAAATCGCCAACAACCGCTAAAAGACTGCGGGAGTTTTTCGAAGAGGTAATTCCGGAAGACATCAATAAAATGGTCGAAAACCTCAATGAATACAGGAAAACGCTAAAAGGCGACTTTGAAGAAAAGGTAAAGAGAATGAATGAAATCACATCTTCACTAAAAAATAAAGAATAACAAAAAAGTCCCGAAGGGACGATTCATATTGTAGCGTCGGGTTTTAACCCGATGAAAAGTTTCACAAAGAAATCAATGACAAAAATCATTGGCAGTAGAATAAATTATTCGTTTCTTTGTATTATTAAGAATGATTATAAACAACAACCATAATGATTAAAACAGATATACTTATAATTGGGGCAGGACCAACAGGTTTATTTGCCGTTTTTGAGGCAGGATTATTAAAATTAAAATGTCATATTTTAGATGCTTTGCCACAAGCAGGAGGACAACTTTCAGAATTGTATCCAAAAAAGCCTATTTATGATATTCCTGGTTTCCCAGAAGTTTTAGCAGGAGATTTAATTGATAACCTACAAGAGCAAATTAAGCAGTTTGAACCAGGTTATACATTAGGAGAACGTGCTGAAACAATCGAAAAACAAGAAGACGGTAGTTTTATCGTAACCTCAAATAAAGGAACTAAATTTCATGCGCCCGTTATTGCAATCGCTGGAGGTTTAGGAAGTTTTGAGCCTCGTAAACCACTTATAGAAGATATCGAGTTTTATGAAAATAAAGGAGTAAAATACTTCATCAAAAATCCGGAGAAATTCAGAGATAAAAGAGTTGTAATTGCAGGAGGAGGAGATTCAGCTTTAGACTGGAGTATCTTTTTGGCAAATGTAGCTTCAGAAGTAACTTTGATTCACAGAAGAAACGAATTTAGAGGAGCTCTTGATTCTGTAGAAAAAGTACAGGAATTAAAAACATCTGGAAAAATTAAATTAATTACACCAGCAGAAGTAATCGGAATCAATGGTGCTGAGCACGTTGAATCTTTAGATATCGAAGAAAACGGAGCACACCGTAAAATTGAAACAGATTATTTTATTCCACTTTTCGGATTGACACCTAAATTAGGTCCAATCGCAGACTGGGGATTAGAAATCGAAAAAAATGCCATTAAAGTAAACAACGCATTAGATTACCAAACTAATATTCCGGGAATTTTTGCCATTGGAGACGTAAACACATACCCAGGAAAATTAAAATTGATTCTTTGTGGTTTCCACGAAGCTACATTAATGTGTCAGGCTGCATACGCAATCATTAATCCGGGCAAAAAATATGTATTGAAATATACAACAGTTTCCGGAGTAGACGGTTTCGACGGAACACGTAAAGAAGCTCCAAAAGCAGTTGTGAAAGCGATAGTCTAAGTTGCTAATGTTCTAAGATACTATGGCACTAAGATTTTATATAAAGCCCAAACTTGTAATTAAGTTTGGGCTTTTTTAAGCTTAGTCACTTAGAACCTTAACGCCTCAGAAGCTAAAAAAAACGTATCTTTGTGATATATAAATTTTGATTATCATGGATTTAGAAGCTAGAAAATATCAGTTTATTCAAGAATTAGTTAAGGTCGAGGATGAGCGTGTTTTAGAAAAATTGGAATTGGTTTTGAAAGCAAATCAAAGCGATTGGTTTGATGAATTATCCAAATCAGAACAAACTGAAATTCAAATTGGATTGGATCAAGCTGAAAAAGGCGAATTTACAAGTCATGAAGATGTTATGAAAAGATTTTCAAAATGGCATTAAAATTTATTTGGACTTCACAAGCTGTAAAAGGTTTTAATGAGGTTATGGATTACTTAGAAGCGAAATGGACAGTAAAAGAAATTTTAAACTTAGAAAATAAAATCCAACAGGTTATCAATCAAATTAATCTTAATCCGGAACAATTTCCAAAATCTAAAAAAAGCGAATCTTTATACAAAGCAATTGTAGATAAAAATAATTATTTAGTTTACAAATTAAATAAAGAGTCTAAAATTATTGAAATAATCAGCTTTAGAGGAACAAAGCAAAGACCTAAACATTAGCTTTATTTAATCTTATAACCTTAAAAAAAAACTTGCAAGTCGCAAGGCTATTTCATACCTTTGCACTGTTCTTAAAATTATTGAAAGTTATCACGAAAGGCGGAGGGATAGACCCGATGAAACCTTAGCAACCCTTTATCATAAAGAAGGTGCTAAATTCTACTTTATACTAGTTCATAGTATTAAAGATAGATAACGAAAATACATTACTCGTATTTCTCAAACTTTTCCTGACAACCTTACAATATTATTTTACTGAATTCAGTATTATGAGCGAATCATTGACGCATTTTTTGCTGTCAACAGTTCCCGCTTTTCGTTGCAATCTTTTGCTTTTTAAAGAAAAAAACAAAAGGATTTCCACTTCAAACGGAGTTCACTGAACTCCTATGAAAATAGAAATTAAGTGAAGTAATCGGGGCTAATTAGCTTACAATAGTGAATTCTTGGAATTAATGTGAATCAAAACGCATGCCTAACAGGTTTTCAAAACCTGCTAGATATGTTTTAAATAATAAAATAAAACTTAGCATCTTAGTGCCTTAGCACCTTAGAAACTAAAAGACAAAAGTCATGGCAATAACAATTCAGGAAGCAATTAAAAAAAATATCCTAATCCTTGATGGAGCAATGGGAACAATGCTGCAGCGCTATAATTTCTCTGAAGAAGATTTCCGTGGCGAGCGTTTCAAAGATTTCCCACATCCCTTAAAAGGAAACAACGATTTACTATCCATAACACAACCACAAGCGATCCGCGATGTCCACGCCGCCTATTTTGATGCTGGGGCAGACATCGTAGAAACCAATACTTTTTCAGGAACTACGATCGGTATGGCCGACTATTTCCTGGAAGATTTGGTTTATGAATTAAACTACGAATCGGCGAAAATTGCCCGTGAAGTAGCTGATGAATTCACCGCTAAAAATCCGGACAAACCACGTTTCGTTGCCGGATCCATCGGACCGACAAACAGAACGGCAAGTATGTCGCCAGACGTAAACGATCCCGGTTACAGAGCCGTAACATTTGATGATTTGCGTATTGCTTATAAACAACAAGTGGAAGCGTTACTGGATGGCGGCTGCGATTTATTACTAGTAGAAACAATTTTCGATACACTAAATGCTAAAGCAGCACTTTTTGCAATCGAAGAAGTAAAAGACGAACGCAATTTAGATATTCCAATCATGGTGTCAGGAACGATTACCGACGCTTCAGGAAGAACACTTTCGGGACAAACGGTAGAAGCATTTTTGATTTCAGTATCCCATATTCCGTTATTAAGCGTAGGTTTCAATTGCGCTCTAGGAGCCGATTTGTTAAAACCATATTTAAAAACATTATCTCAGCATACGCAGTTCAATGTTTCGGCGCACCCAAATGCAGGTTTGCCAAACGCATTCGGACAATATGATGAAACGCCAGAACAAACTCAGGCTTTTATTAAAGAATATTTAGATGATAATTTGATTAACATTATCGGCGGCTGTTGCGGAACAACTCCGGATCATATACGATTAATTGCTGAGGTGGCGAAGGGTTATAAGCCTAGAGTAGCGCCGGACTTAGTGTAATGGAAATGGAGAAAAGAAAGAAGTTTAAATTGCTTAGGAATGGAAAACAGTTTCTGTTTAATTCATTTGTTATTTGTAGTGTTATTTCATTTTTTGTTTTGTTTTTTGCAAGATATGTCTTTGTAAATAAATCATCACAGGATATTGCAACAACTTTGAGCGGTACACTTGGAACAGCTTTAGGTTTTTTTGGTTCTATTTTAGTTTACAATGCTTTACGAGAACAGGTAAAGGCGAATAAATTAATTCAAAAACAATTTAAGGTACAAGCTTTTGAATCTCGCTTATATAAAATGCTAGATATTTATAATTTAAATGTTAATAATCTAAAATTTAAAAATAGGAAAACAGGTTTAGAATATAGGGGTAAAAATGTGTTTCCAGCTATAATTAGCGATTATAGAAAATTAAAGGATGAGATTGAAACGTTTAATAATGATATGGGTTTTGATATTGATGCTATTATAATTGAAGAATATAGAAAGAAACTTATAACAATTAATGGTATTGGAAACGTTTATAATTCGAGTATTTTAGAAATTACATATTTATGTTTATTTTTCGGAGTGGGAGTAAATGGTAGACCAAATATAACAGCATTGTTTAAAGATAAATATGATAACAATTATTTAAAAACATTGCTGAATTATTTATCTAACAAACCGGCTAGCCATAATTCAAAAGAAAAGCACAAAAGGAAATGGAAAGAGCTTATGATACCTTTTGAATTATTTATTGAGCCTAATAATAAAAAGTTTGATAAGTATTATAATGGTCATCAAAATAATCTAGGTCATTATTATAGGCATATTTTTATGATAATTAAATTCATTGATCAACAGCCAATGTTTACTTACCTTGAAAAATGGGAATATTCAAAATTGTTGAGAACTCAATTATCTAATCATGAACAAGAATTATTTTTTTTGAATAGTATTTCAATATTGGGCAGAGATTGGGAATTAAATCAAGATGGGTCAAATGGAGAGTTTGAAAATAAAAGATTTATTACTAAATATGATTTAATAAAGAATGTTTCAAAATCGGTAATAAATAAATATAATATTAAATCTTTTTATCCAAATGTAGAATTTGAATATGAGGATGATACACAAGATAGAAGAGATTTAAATGAAAATGTTTATTTATAGGATGTCAGTGAAAAACATAAATTTATTTTGAAACCGAGTTTGCGTGAGGGATAGAAGAGGATAGCCCACAGCCTGACGAAGGAAGTGCGAGGACTAGGAACGGATAGCCCGACCCGGAGGGACACGCCCAAAATAAGATTATTGAAAAACGAATATACCTGCAAGGTTTTGTCCCGAAGTTTCGGGATTGCAGGAAAGAAAATAAAGAATAAAAAAAACTTAGACCCTAAGCACCTTAGGACCTTAGTAACTTAGAAAAAATGGCAGAAAAAAGAAGAGACCTTGTATTAGCAGGATTAGAACCGTTGATTATTACGCCCGAAAGTGTTTTTGTAAACGTTGGGGAACGTACGAATGTAACAGGTTCGAGAAAATTCCTTCGCTTAATCAAGGAAGAGAAATATGACGAGGCGCTTGATATTGCAAGACAACAAGTAGAAGGTGGAGCACAGATCATCGATATTAATATGGATGAAGGAATGCTTGATGGTGTTCAGGCAATGACAAAATTTCTGAATTTAATTGCATCAGAACCGGATATTTCGAGAGTGCCGATTATGATCGACAGCTCGAAATGGGAAATCATTGAAGCGGGTTTGAAAGTAGTACAAGGAAAAAGCGTTGTCAACTCGATTTCGTTGAAAGAAGGCGAAGAAGCCTTTATTCATCACGCTAAATTAATCAAACGTTACGGAGCTGCGGCAATTATAATGGCTTTTGACGAAGTAGGTCAGGCCGATAATTTTGACCGAAGAGTCGAGATTTGTCAGCGTTCGTATGATATTTTGGTTAACAAAGTTGGTTTTCCTCCACAGGATATTATTTTCGATTTAAATATTTTCCCCGTTGCAACCGGAATGGAAGAACATCGCCTGAATGCTTTGGACTTTTTTAGAGGTACAAAATGGGTTCGTGATAACTTGCCACACGCGCATATTAGCGGTGGTGTAAGTAACGTTTCGTTTTCTTTTAGAGGAAATGATCATGTTCGTGAAGCGATGCACTCGGTGTTTTTATACCACGCGATCAAGAATGGAATGACGATGGGAATCGTGAATCCGGAGATGCTTTCGATTTACGATGATATTCCGAAGGATTTATTAGAGCATGTTGAAGACGTAATCTTGAACAGACGCGACGATGCAACTGAACGACTTTTGGATTTTGCAGAAAACGTAAAAGGTGAAGTAAAATCAGATGAAAAAGCGATTCAGGAATGGCGTTTGGGAACTGTTCAGGAGCGTATTACACATTCGTTAGTAAAAGGAGTTGATGCTTTTATTGAAGAAGATGTTGAAGAAGCGCGTTTGGCCGCAACAAAACCAATTGAAGTTATCGAAATCAATTTGATGACAGGAATGAATGTGGTTGGAGATTTATTCGGAAGTGGAAAAATGTTCTTGCCTCAGGTGGTAAAATCGGCACGTGTAATGAAAAAAGCCGTAGCGTATTTATTGCCTTATATTGAAGCAAGTAAACAAGCCGGCGACAAACAAGGAAACGGAAAAATATTGATGGCAACCGTAAAAGGTGATGTTCATGATATTGGTAAAAATATTGTTTCGGTGGTTTTGGCGTGTAACAATTATGAGATCGTCGATCTTGGCGTTATGGTGCCTCCGGAAAAAATTATTGCTGCGGCGATTGAACATAATGTAGACATTATTGGCTTAAGCGGACTGATTACGCCTTCGCTTGA
>Ga0247738_10000822_pt1 | contig 11365 bp, 9 predicted proteins | sample UWRJL013104B2_FD_180936 | JGI IMG/M metagenome (GOLD analysis project Ga0247738, IMG submission 180936) | Plant litter microbial communities from Arlington Agricultural Research Station in Wisconsin, United States - UWRJ-L013-104B-2 | ecosystem: Environmental > Terrestrial > Plant litter >...
GCAGCCTCTCGATCGCGTCGAGGGTTCCGCCGGGCTGCTCGCCGGCCTCCTCGACCCAGCGCGAGAGTTCCTCGTCGGGCCGGGACGTGCGCACGGGCGGTGCCGGGATCGCGACGGTCGGGATGGGGGACGTCGGGTCGGGGGGCGTCGGGTCGGGCATCGGCACGGCCTGCGCGGGATCCGGCGCGGGCAGCGTGCTCCACACCGAAGGAGCGGTGGCGTCCGCCTCACGCTCACGCTCGGGCTCGGGCTCGGGGTCGGGCCCGGGGTCGGTCGACGACTCGACCACCCGCTCGGGCTGGGGCTCGGGCTGGTCATCGATGTCCTGCTGCCACGACGGCTGCTGGGCGGCCGGGCCGGGCGGGATATCCGTGTCGGGGGTGATGACCGCGATCGGACCGGAGGCGAGACGCACCGTCTCGGCGGCCAGCGCATCGGCGAGGGCGTCGTCGTCGGTGGAGGGCTGCGCGGTCACCGGGATGCCAGACGGAGGCGTGAACGTGGATCGACGTGCGCCTTCCGGCGCCGCCTCGGGATCAGGCAGCTGTTCCTCGCCGATCTCGTCGTCGCGTTGCATGCCGAAATACTACGGCTGAGGACGTCTCATTCCCGGTTGCCGAGCCGTAGCGAGCACAGTTACTGCCGCGAGGATCAGGGCGAGCCCGAGCCACCCCACGAGGTCGAGCCGCTCCCCCACGATGAGCACCGCGAGGATCGTCGCGACGAACGGCTCGAGCAGGGTGATGGTCGTCGCCGTGCTGCTGCGCAGGGTGCGCATCCCCACGCCGAACAGCAGGTAGGCGACGAACATAGGGCCGAGCGCGAGGTATCCCGCGATGCCAACCGTCTGCCACGACTGCAGCAACGGTCCCCCGAAGGCGATGAGCACGGGCGCTAGCGCGAGCGCTCCGATGCCGAACATGCCGCCCATGACGCCGCGCGCCGGCTGGCCGGAGCGGATCGCCCGGCTCGAGCAGTAGGTGTAGAGCGCGTACGCGAGGCCCGCGACGAGGCCGAGGAGCACCCCGGGCACGACCGCGGGCGCACCCGTGGCATCGCCGCCGAGGGAGAGCAGGACGATCCCGCCGATCGCGACGGCCGTGCAGATCGCCCAGCGCCGCGACGGGCGGTGCCGCTCGAAGAGCCACTCGAGCAGGGCCGCGAACACGGGACCGGTACCCAGGGAGACCACGTTGCCGATGGCGACGCCCGCGAGGTCCATGGAGCTGTAGAACGCGAGCGGGTACACGAACACCCCGACCGCGCCGAGCAGCAGCCAACGGCGGCTGCGGGCATCCCGGATCGCCGCGAGCGCGTGCCGCAGCGACACGACGAACAGGAGGGCACCGCCCAGCGCCATCGTCGACGCGCCGATCGCGAGCGGGCTCACGTCGTCGGGGAGGAAGCTGGCGGCCGTTCCGGTGGTACCCCACAACACGGAGGCGAGAACGAGCGCCCCAGCGCCGGAACCGCGCGTCGCGGTGCTCGTGGTCATGAGCCGAGGTTACCGGCCCCTAATGTTGTCGCCATGCGCGCCCGACGTTCCCCTGCCCTTGTGACGACCGCCCTCGTCACCGCCCTCGGCCTTGTTGCCGCCCTCTCCGCGTGCAGTTCGCTGCCGGACTCAGAGAGCTCGACCGAGGACTCCGGATCGTGGACGATCCTGACCTACTCGATCGCCGACACGAACCTCGAAGACTTCATGATGAACGACCTCGAGGAGATCGGCGCCGTCGGCACCCAGGAGGGCCTCAACCTCGTCGCCCTCGTGGACCGCGCGGCCGACTACACCGACACCGACGTGCTCGGGCTGGACAACTGGGTCGGCGGCAAGACGCTGGAGATCGGCGACGGCTCCGCGACGGAGCTCGAAGACATGGGCGACATCAACACGGGCGACCCCGCCGTGCTGTCGACCTTCATCGCCTACGGCCTTACGAACTACCCCGCCGACCACTACGCGCTCATCATCTCCGACCACGGGGCCTCCTGGCCCGGCGTCGGAGGCGACGAGTCGTCCGACGAGGACGGCCTGAGCCTCAGCGAGCTCGACACCGCCATCTCCGGCGGACTCTCCGACAGCGGCGTCGACCAGCTCGACCTGCTCGGCTTCGACGCGTGCCTCATGGCCACCTACGAGGTTGCCAGTGCGCTGGCCCCCTACGCCCGCCGCATGGTCGCCTCGCAGGAGCTCGAGCCCGGCCACGGCTGGGACTACCGCGCGTTCGAGACCGTCGCCGACGACGGCGAGGCCACCGTCGACGAACTCGCGGGCTCCATCATCGACGCGTTCGCGGCCCAGGCCACCGACGAGGGCGACGAAGCATCGATCACGCTGTCGTCGGTGGACCTCACGAAGATGGACACCGTGGATGCCGCGCTCGGCACCTTCACCGGTGTGCTGGTCGAGCAGGCGAGCAGTGTCGGCGGCACGGTCGGCCGCAGTCTCGCCGGGAGCCTCGGGTTCGGGGCGAGCCCCGACCCCGACCAAGACAGCTTCATGACCGACCTGAGCATGCTCACCGGCCAGATCGGAGTCGACTTCCTGCCCGCCTCCGATGCCGCGGACGATCTCACCCGCGCCATCAACGATGTCGTGCTCGACAGCGTCGACGGCCAGGCCACCAAGGGCGCGACGGGGCTGTCGATCTACTTCCCGCCCACCGCGGACTACTTCAGCGACGACTACCGCGCGCTCGCCGACAACGGCGGCTGGGTCGCCTTCCTCGGTTCGTACTACGGCGAGGGCGCGAGCATCCCCGCCGAGGAGTACCCCACGTTCCAGACGGCGGGCGCGACGATCGGTTTCGACGACTACGGGCTGAACATCAGCGGCATCTTCGACATCACCTCGCAGGACAACCTCGCGGAGGCCTACCTGCGGTACGGCATCGTTGAGGCCGACGGCTCGATCACGTACCTCGGCAAGGAGGAGGCCTACCTCTCCGACGACGGCTCCGGCGAGGCATCCGGCGCCTTCGACCTGACGACGCTGTCGATCACCGACGGCCTGGACGCGGCGGACGCGTACTACGAGATGACGACGGACGAAGGCACGGGCGTCACGACCTTCGACGTGCCCATGGCGTACTACGACCCGGCGCTCGTCGGTACGACCGAGTACAAGGACCTGCTGCTGTCGATCGTCGCGGACGAGAACGGCGACGTCACGAGCGAGACCTATTACCTGTACAACGAGAACACCGGAACCTACGGCGAGTTCACGCCCAAACCGACGTGGATCATCGTTCCGCAGGTGCTGAACGTGCTCGAGGACGGCACCGAGGTCTGGTACTCCACCTCCGAGGTGGGGCTGTTCGCCGATCTGCCCGCGCTCGTCTACAACTTCCCGAAGCTCGCCACCGGCACGCAGCTGTACGTCGAGCTTGTTCTCGTTGACTTCGGCGGCAACACGGGCCGCGTCGACGCGATCGTCGAGATTCCGTAAGTCGTCAGGCCGTGGCGGGGATGCTCGCCACGGCCTCGATCTCGACGAGCGCTCCCGGCTTCGAGGGGGCGACCGCGATCACCGTGACGGCCGTGCGGTGCTTCCACACGGCAGCACTGGCCGCGTAGCCCTCGTTGGGATCGGCTTCGGGCGACAGGTAGATCGTGAGCTTGGCGGTGTACTCGGGGCCGGAACCGGCCTCGTGGAGCACGGCGAGCACGTTGCGCAGCGCCTGCTCGGTCTGCGGGCCCAGCCCCTCGAGGAGGTTGCCGTCGGCATCCACGCCGTTCTGGCCACCCACGTACAGGGTCTGGCCGGCGGGAAGGACCATCCCTTGGGGAAAGGCCGGGCTGCGAAACAGGGACGGTGGGTCGATGGGGATCGCTGAAGTAGTCATCTTTCGAGTGTCTCGCCGCGATCCACCACCGGGCAAGGGGCTCGAGCGGCTGTCCCCTGTTTGGGGCACACTAACACTAGACAGGTCTGTCGGGCAGCCCCCCTCGCACCGATTGAGCAGAATTCATCTGTGCCCATAGAGTCTCTCGAGGCGGGTGGTACCCGACGCCCTGAGAAAGTGGCCGCCAAGGATTGGCCACCGAGCCTCATCTAGAATCCGTGAGCTCGGTGGCCTGTTCCTGGGCTATCGACAGGGTGGGCCCTACCGGGCTCGAACCGATGACATCCACGGTGTAAACGTGGCGCTCTACCAACTGAGCTAAAGGCCCGTCTCCCGGCATACCGGAACGACGCCCCACAATGCTACAGGCACCGGGCTACAGGCACCGGGCCACAGGCACCCGGCTACGGGCATAGGCTTCCGCTCATGGCCCCGCCCGCAGCGCACTTCGAGCACAAGTGGCCGGTGCTCGCCACCATCTTGGGCGCCTTCGCGCTCTACCTGCTGCTGCCGGAGTCGATCTCGTTCTTCCCGCGCTGGCTGGTGCCCGCCCTCGGCGTGCTCGTGCTCGTGCCCCTCACCGTCGCCAACCCCATGCGGATGACCCGCGAGACCACGTGGTCGCGGTGGGTCGGCATCGGGTTCGCCATCGCACTGGCCCTGGTCAACCAGGTGTACGTCGTCATCATCGTGACGGAACTGGTGAACGGGCAGGCCGACGGGCCGAGCATCCTGCTGGCGGCCTTCGCGGTGTGGATCACGAACGTGATCGCGTACGCCCTCGTCTTCTGGGAGCTGGACCGGGGAGGCCCGGTCGCCCGCCGCGTGGAGGGCCTGCGGGATGATGCTCCGCAGGATTTCCGCTTCCCGCAGCAGGAGGACGGGGCATCCTGGAACCCCGTGTTCTTCGACTACGCGTTCTTCTCGCTCTCGAACATGATGGCGTTCAGCCCCACCGACACCATGCCGCTCACCCTGCGCGCGAAGGCGCTCATGGCGTTCCAGGCTCTCACGGGCTTCGTGCTGCTGGCGCTCGTCATCTCACGCGCCGTGAATATCCTCACCTGAATCCACTGCACGTTCTATGCTCAGGCCATGATGGGAAGCGAAGCCCTCACCCGGGCAATAGATGACCTGACCGCCGCCGACATTCCCACCGCAGTGGGTGACGCCGAGATCATCCTCGCGCACTCGCTCGGCCTGACCCGCACCGACGTCCAGGAGGGCGCCGCCAACGGAACGCTCCTGTCCGATGCCCAGCGAGTACAGATCGCCGAGTTCGTGCAGCGCCGCAAGAACCGCGAACCACTGCAGCACCTGACCGGCAAGTCGCTGTTTCGGCAGCTCGAGCTCGCCGTCGGCCCCGGGGTCTTCGTGCCGCGTCGCGAGACCGAGTACGTGACCCAGCTCGCCATCGACGCACTGCGGGCCAGCGACTCCCCCCACCCCATCGCGGTCGACCTGGGCACGGGCGCCGGAGCCATCGCGCTGTCGATGGCGACGGAGGTTCCGCACTCGACCGTCGTCGGGGTGGAGATCTCCCCTGACGCCTTCCCGTGGACCCAGCGCAACTTCGAGACGATCGCGCCCCACAACTCCCGCGCGCTGCTCGCCGACATGGCCGACGCGCTGCACGAGCTGGATGGCCAGGTCGACGTTGTGGCCGGCAACCCGCCGTTCCAGCCCGACGGCGTCGAATCCGTCACCCCCGAGGTGCGGCTGTTCGAGCTGCCCGTCACCGTCTTCGGCGGTGGGAGCGACGGTCTGGACACCGTGCGCGCACTCTCCAAGACCGCGCTGCGGCTCCTGCATCCGGGTGGCACGCTCGCGTTCGAGCACGGGGTGTCGCAGTCCGCGCCGATCGCCGACATCCTGAGGGCGGACGGCTGGGACGAGATCTCGTCGCTCACCGACCCGCGCGGCCGCCAGCGGGTGACGACCGCCAAACGACCCTGATCGGGGTCGTTGTCAACGCCCCCTGCGACGGGATGCCCGCACCTAGGCTCGGTTCGTGAAACTCGCCGACATCGCCGCCCGCGCGGAGCACCGCTGGCCCGCCGCCATCGCGCTCATCGTGGCCCTGTCGCTCTACGCGACGCTGCCCAGCACGTTCTTCCCCACCCTGAGGTACGTGGTCGTGGCGATCGGGGTCGTGCTGCTCATCCCGCTGTTCGTGGTGAACCCGATCCGGATGCACCGCCAGCTGCGCTGGACCCGCTGGCTCTCGGTCGGGCAGACGCTACTGCTGCTCGCCGCGAACCAGGTGGCGCTCGTGCAACTGGTCTTCGAGCTCGTCAACGCCAAGAACGATGACGGCCCGACCCTGCTGCTGGCTGCCGTGCAGGTCTGGGTGACGAACGTCATCGTCTACGCGCTGCTCTACTGGGAGCTCGACCGCGGCGGGCCCGTGACCCGAACGCACAAGGAGCGCAAGGACCTGCCCCCGGCGGACTTCCGCTTCCCGCAAGACGAGGACCACGATGCCATCGTCGAGGTCGCCATCCGATCATCCGCCAAGACCAACTGGACCGCCGGGTTCGTCGACTACCTGTACTTCTCGTCGTCGAACTCGATGGCGTTCAGCCCCACCGACACCATGCCCCTCTCGCCCCGGGCCAAGATGCTCATGCTCGCCGAGTCGTTCGCGGGCTTCGTGATCCTCGCCCTCGTGATCGCGCGGGCGGTGTCCCTGCTGGGCTGAGTCAGAACGGGGCTAGACGCGCGTGGCGTGCAACTCGCGCAGGGCCTCGGTGTACTCCTCGATGGAGCGGGCCTGGCCGGGCGCGGTGATGAAGGTCGCGCGGATGACGCCGTCGACGTCGATGAGGAAGGTCGCGCGGTTGGCGAATCCCTTCGCGTCGAGGAACACGCCGTACTCGCGGGCGACCTCGCCGTGCGGCCAGAAGTCGGCGAGCAACGTGAAGTCATAGCCCTCCTCCTCCGCGAACGCGCGCAGCGTGGCCTTCGAGTCGACCGAGATGCCGATGAGCTCGACACCCTCCGCCTTGAACATGGCGATGTTGTCCCGCAGGTCGCACAGCTCGGTGGTGCAGGTGCTCGAGAACGCGAGCGGGAAGAAGACGAGAGCCACGGGCTTCTTGCCCCGGAAGTCGTGGAGCCGGACGTGCTCGCCAAACTGGTTGGGAAGTTCGAAGTCGGGAGCTGTCGTGTCTTTTTCGAGAGCCATGAGCTGGCCATTCCTTTCGTGCCGGGGTACTTCTCCAGCACACACGAGTGGCAACTATACGCCGCAACCGCCCCGAAGGCGGGAGATGGGGCGGTCGTGCGGTACCGCGTGCGAGACAGTGCAGGTCCCACAACTAGTATCGATAGGCGTAGTAGATCACGGCAGGTCGTAACCCGATCTTCGTGACCGCCAAACTCTCAAGAAAGAGGTCAAGGGTGACGGTAAACGACCAGGATCCGTACTCGGTGAATAACATCGATCGGGATCCGGAAGAAACCGCCGAATGGCAAGAATCCCTCGATGGCCTCGTGGCTACCCACGGTCACGAGCGCGGCCGAGAGATCATGCTCAGCCTCTTGAAGCGGTCGAAGGATCTGCACCTCGGTGTGCCGATGGTCCCCACCACCGACTACCTCAACACGATCGCGGTGGAGGACGAGCCCCAGTTCCCCGGCAACGAGGAGCTCGAGCGCCGCTACCGCGCGTGGATCCGCTGGAACGCCGCCATCACGGTGCACCGCGCCCAGCGCCCCGGCATCGGTGTCGGTGGCCACATCTCCACCTACGCGTCGTCTGCCGCGCTCTACGAGGTCGGGCACAACCACTTCTTCCGCGGCGCGGACCACGCCGGCGGCGGAGACCAGATCTTCTACCAGGGCCACGCCTCCCCCGGGATGTACGCGCGTGCGTTCCTCGAGGGCCGCGTGAGCGAAGACCAGCTCAAGGGCTTCCGCCAGGAGAAGTCGCAGGCGCCGTACGGCATCTCGAGCTACCCGCACCCGCGTCTCATGCCGGAGTTCTGGCAGTTCCCGACGGTCTCGATGGGCCTCGGCCCGATCAACGCCATCTACCAGGCGCAGTCGAACCGCTACCTGACCAACCGCGGCATCAAGGACGCCTCGGACCAGCAGGTGTGGGCGTTCCTCGGCGACGGCGAGATGGACGAGGTGGAGAGCCGCGGCGCCCTGCAGTGGGCCGCCAACGACGGCCTCGACAACCTCAACTTCGTCATCAACTGCAACCTGCAGCGCCTCGACGGCCCCGTGCGCGGCAACGGCAAGATCATCCAGGAGCTCGAGAGCTTCTTCCGCGGTGCCGGCTGGAACGTCATCAAGGTGGTGTGGGGTCGCGAGTGGGATGAACTGCTCAAGAACGACCATGAGGGCGCGCTGCGCGACCTCATGAACCGCACGCCCGACGGCGACTACCAGACCTACAAGGCCGAGAGCGGCGCCTACGTGCGCGAGAACTTCTTCGGCCGCGACCCGCGCACGCTCAAGATGGTCGAGCACCTCACCGACGACCAGGTCTGGGGCCTCAAGCGCGGTGGCCACGACTACCGCAAGGTCTACGCGGCGTTCAAGGCCGCGTCGGAGCACAAGGGCCAGCCGACGGTCATCCTCGCCAAGACGGTCAAGGGCTACGGCCTCGGTCCGAGCTTCGAGGGCCGCAACGCGACCCACCAGATGAAGAAGCTCACTCTCGACAACCTCAAGCAGTTCCGTGATGAGATGCGCATCCCGATCACCGACGCGGTGCTCGAGGAGAACCCGTACCAGCCGCCGTTCTACCACCCCGGTGAGAGCGACGAGGCCATCCAGTACCTTCAGGAGCGCCGTCGCGAGCTGGGCGGCTACGTGCCCGAGCGCCGCTCGAAGTTCACGCAGATCGCCATGCCGGAGGACTCCACGTTCGACGTGGTGAAGAAGGGCTCCGGCAAGCAGGAGATCGCGAGCACGATGGCGTTCGCGCGCCTGCTCAAAGACCTGCTGCGCGCGAAGGACTTCGGTCACCGCATCGTTCCGATCATCCCGGATGAGGCGCGCACGTTCGGCATGGACGCGTACTTCCCCACCGCGAAGATCTACAACCCGCAGGGGCAGCACTACACCTCCGTCGACCGCGAGCTGCTGCTGGCGTACAAGGAGTCCCCGCAGGGCCAGATCGTGCACGTCGGCATCAACGAGGCGGGCGCCTTCGCGGCCTTCACGGCCGCGGGAACCCAGTACGCGACGAACGGCGAGCCGCTCATCCCCGTGTACGTCTTCTACTCGATGTTCGGGTTCCAGCGCACGGGCGACGCCATGTGGGCCGCGGGCGACCAGATGGCCCGCGGGTTCATCATGGGTGCCACCGCGGGGCGCACGACGCTCACCGGCGAGGGCCTGCAGCACGCCGACGGGCACTCGCTGCTGCTCGCCTCCACGAACCCCGCCGTCGTCTCGTACGACGCCGCGTACGGCTACGAGCTCGGCGTCATCGTCAAGGCCGGCCTGGAGCGCATGTATGGCGGCCAACACCCCGACCCCAACGTCATGTACTACCTGACGCTCTACAACGAGCCGATCGTGCAGCCCGCCGAGCCGGAGAACTTCGACGTGGACGGCGCCCTCAAGGGCATCTACCACCTCAAGGCCTCGCCGGTCAGCGGTCCGCGTGCCCAGATCCTCGCCTCCGGCGTGGCCGTGCCGTGGGCCCTCGAGGCGCAGGAGCTGCTCGCGAACGACTGGGGCGTCTCGGCCGATGTCTGGTCTGTCACGAGCTGGACCGAGCTGCGCCGCGACGGCCTCGCCGCCGAGGAGCACAACTTCCTGTACCCCCACGAGGAGGAGCGCGTGCCCTACGTGACGCAGAAGCTCTCCGGCTCCGACGGCCCGTTCGTCGCGGTCACCGACTTCATGCACGCCGTACCGGACCAGATCCGCCAGTTCGTGCCGGGTGACTTCGCGACGCTCGGTGCCGACGACTTCGGCTTCTCCGACACGCGCGCCGCCGCCCGACGGTTCTTCAAGATCGACGGCCCCTCCGTCGTGGTGCGCACCCTGCAGTCGCTCGCCAAGCGCGGTCTCGTCGACCGGTCGCTGCCCGCGCAGGCCATCGAGAAGTACCGCCTGCACGATGTCAACGCCGGAACCACGGGTTCCACCGGCGGCGAGAGCTAGGCGGGCGCACACACGCAGTCGATGGCAACGGTGCAGAAGACCAAGGAGCAGACACTCGCGTGGCTGCGGACGATCTCGGGTGAGCTGGCGACGGCGACCCTGAAGCGGCTCGAGGAGACGCTGCCCTGGTACGGCGACATGCCGCCGGGGCGGCGCTCCGCGGTCGGGCTCGTCGCCCAGGCGGGCATCACGAGCTTCATCAGCTGGTTCGAAGACCCCAAGTCGACGCCGTGGATCGCCGCCGACGTGTTCGGGGCGGCACCGCGCGAGCTCTTGCGCTCGGTCTCGCTCACCCAGACGCTGCAACTCATCCGGCTGACCGTCGAGGTCGTCGAGCACCGCATCAAGAACGACGACGACGTGCTGCGCGAGGGCATCCTGCTCTACTCGCGCGAGATCGCCTTCGCGGCCGCCGACGTGTACGCGCGCGCCGCGGAGGCGCGCGGATTGTGGGATGCCCGCCTCGAGGCCCTCGTGGTCGACTCGATCCTGAGCGGCGAGTACGACAACGAACTGCCGTCGCGCATCGCCGCGCTCGGGTGGAACGGTCACGGCGAGGTGTGCGTGCTCGTGGGCACCGCGCCGAAGATGCTCGACGTCGACCAGTTGCGCCGCACCGCGCGCCACCTCGACGCCGACGTGCTCATCGGAGTGCAGGGCAGCCGGCTCGTGCTCGTCATCGGCCGCGCGAGCCCGCGCACGGACGACCCCGAGGTCGCGGCCCCCATGCCGTTCCTCGACATCGCCAAGCAGCTTGAGCCGGGGTTCGGCCCCGGGCACCTCGTGCTCGGTCACGAAGTGCCCACGCTCGTGGACGCGTCCAAGAGCGCCAAGGCCGCGCTCGCGGGCTTCGCCGTCGCGCGGTCGTGGCGCAACGCGCCGCGCCCCACGCTCGCGGACGACCTGCTGCCCGAGCGCGCCTTCGCGGGCGACCCGCTCGCGCGCTCGACCCTCATCAACCGCATCTACCGGCCGCTGCAGGCGCACTCCACCGACCTGCTCGCGACCCTGTGGTGCTACCTCGACAACGGCCGTTCCCTCGAGGCGACCGCGCGGGAGCTGTTCGTGCATCCGAACACCGTGCGCTACCGCCTCAAGCGCGTGAGCGACGTGATCGGCTGGGATGCGACGGGTGCCCGCGAGGCGCTCATCCTGCAGTCCGCGCTCATCGTCGGCTCGATCGCCGACCCCGAGACGCCCAAGCGCCGCTGACCCCACCTCCATTTCCCCAATCTGCGGGCAGGTTGTCGAGATGCGCGCAAAGTTGGTCGCAGCTCGCCAACCTGCCCGCAGATTGGGGAGAGGCACGATGGGGAAGGGCACGATGGGGAGAGAGGACTTTGAACGCATCGCACAACGATTCGGCGCTTTCTTGGGACATTCGGCCCAGC
>Ga0247738_10000824_pt1 | contig 11355 bp, 7 predicted proteins | sample UWRJL013104B2_FD_180936 | JGI IMG/M metagenome (GOLD analysis project Ga0247738, IMG submission 180936) | Plant litter microbial communities from Arlington Agricultural Research Station in Wisconsin, United States - UWRJ-L013-104B-2 | ecosystem: Environmental > Terrestrial > Plant litter >...
GGCGTCGATGCGGCCGGTGATGCTGTCGTACTTGAGCAGGTGCGCGAGCGCCTTGTTGTCGGTGAGGTCGTTGACGGCGACGATCTCAAGGTCGCTGCCCTTGGCAAGTGCGGCGCGGAGGAAGTTGCGGCCAATGCGGCCGAAGCCGTTGATACCGATCTTGACGGTCAATGGAACTCCAGGTGCTTAGGCGTCGAGGGACGCAGTGTGGTGGTAGAGAGTGATTGTGGCGGCGCTGGACAACCGCTACGACAGTAGCAGCAGGCCGTTGGTCTTCTCGGTCGCCGCGGTGAAGCGCTGCTGCGCGTTCTCCCAGTTGGCGATGTTCCAGAAGGCCTTGACGTAGTCAGCGCGCACGTTCTTGTAGTCGAGGTAGTACGCGTGCTCCCAGACATCCAGCATGAGGATGGGGACGATACCGGCGGGGAGGTTGCCCTGCTGGTCGAAGAACTGCACGATGATCAGCTTCTGGCCGATCGAGTCGTAGGCGAGGACAGCCCATCCCGAACCCTGGACGCCCATGGCGACCGCGGTGAAGTGGGCGGTGAACTTGTCGAAGGATCCGAACTGGTCGTCGATCGCTGCGGCAAGGTCGCCGGTCGGCTTGTCGCCGCCGTCTGGAGACATGTTGGTCCAGAAGATGGAGTGGTTGATGTGGCCACCGAGGTTGAACGCGAGGTCCTTCTCAAGCTTGTTCACCCAGGCGAAGTCACCCTTGTCACGGGCGTCGGCGAGCTGCGCGAGAGCGGTGTTCGCACCGGTCACGTAGGCCTGGTGGTGCTTGCTGTGGTGCAGCTCCATGATCGCGGCGCTGATGCTCGGAGCGAGCGCGGAGTAGTCGTATGCGAGTTCTGGAAGTGTGTAGTCAGCCATGGTGCAATCCTACGCCCGGCGCATGGACGGTTGCTGGCCGCTCAGTCGTCGAGGAGGTCGGGCGGAAGGTTGGCGTCGGTGCCGGGAATCCCCAGATCGGTCGCCTTCTTGTCGGCCATCGCCAGAAGGCGGCGGATGCGGCCGGCCACGGCATCCTTCGTCATTGGCGGGTCGGCGTGGTGACCGAGCTCGTCGAGCGAGGAGTCGCGGAACCGCAGCCGAAGGTCGCCGGCGTAGCGAAGGTGCTCTGGCACGTCGCCGTCGAGGATCTCCATCGCGCGCTCGACCCGGGCGCAGGCGGCGACAGCGGCCTGCGCGGAGCGGCGCAGGTTGGCGTCGTCGAAGTTGACAAGGCGGTTCGCGGTCGCACGCACCTCGCGGCGCTGGCGCATCTCTTCCCAGGCCTTGACGCTCTCCGCGGCGCCCATGTGCACGAGCATCGCGCTGATGGCCTCGCCATCACGGATGACGACACGGTGCACCCCGCGCACCTCGCGCGCCTTGGCCGAGACCGACAGTCGCCCCGCAGCCCCCACGAGAGCCATAGCGGCCTCGTTGGCGGGGCAGGTGACCTCCAGCGCAGCGGAGCGCCCCGGATCGGTCAGCGAGCCACTGGCGAGGAACGCCCCCCGCCAGACGGCGGCGAGCTCGTCACGGGAGCCGGTCGTGAGGCGGTTGGGAAGACCACGGATGGGGCGGCGGCGGGCGTCGAGGAGTCCGGTCTGGCGCGCCAGCGTCTCTCCCCCGTCGAGCACCCGCACGAGGTACTGGTTGGCGCGACGGGCACCCGCGGATGACACGGCAGCAGCCTCGCTGCGCACCCCGTAGAGCTCGGCGAGGTCTTTGCGCACGCGGCGCACGATGAGGGGCGAGTCCAGCTCCGACTCGACCGCGATGCGGCCGGAGATGAGGTGGAGGCCGCCAGAGAAGCGGAGGATCGTGGCGAGCTCTGCGGCCCGTACCGTCGTCTTGCTGATCTCAAGTCTCGCGAGTTCGTCTTTGACGTCGGCAGTAAGAGCCACGGGGCAATTCCTCTTTCCTTGTGGGATTGATCGTTCGACGATACTCGTCCGCGGGTCGCGCGGCGAGGGCGCTTATTCGCGCCCGAGATCGCGGTGCTTGGTGCTGACTGCGACGCCGGGGAGTTCCCGCAGCAGCGTCGCCAGTTCTTCGGCCACAGCCACGGAGCGGTGTTTGCCTCCGGTGCAGCCGATAGCGATCGTAGCGTGTCGCTTGTTCTCGCGCTGATAGCCGGCGAGCACGGGGGCAAGGGCGCCAGCGTAGCTGCTGATGAACTCGCGGGCACCCTGGGCGCCGAGAACGAAGTCGCGCACGTCGGCGTCCTGCCCGGTGTGCGGGCGCAGCTCGGGAATCCAGAACGGATTGGGGATGAAGCGGCAGTCGGCGACGAGGTCGGCGTCGGTCGGCAGCCCGTACTTGAAGCCGAAGCTCATGACGGTGACCTGCACGCCCGCCGAGTCCTCCTCGGCGAACTTCTCCTGAATGGTCGTCGCCAGCTGGTGGATGTTGAGCTCAGAGGTCTCGATGACGATGTCGCTCATCTCCCGCAGCTCCTGCATGCGGGTGCGCTCCTCGGTGATGCCGTCGAGCAGCGTTCCGTCACCCTGCAGCGGGTGCGGACGGCGCACCGACTCGAAGCGACGCACGAGGGCGGAGTCTGTAGCGTCGAGAAAGAGCACGCGCACCTTGGTCTTGCGCCGCAGCGTCTGCACGGCCTCCTGCGCGTCGGCGAAGAGGCGCCCACCGCGCACGTCGACGACGGCGGCGATCTTGGGCAGCGCTCCCCCGGCTTTCTCCGCCAGCTCGGTGAGCGGCTTGATCATCTGCGGCGGCAGGTTGTCGACGACGTACCAGCCGAGGTCCTCGAGGGCGTTGCCGACGGTCGAGCGGCCGGCTCCAGACATCCCCGTGACGATGAGCAGCTCCTGGTTGTCGCCGCGTCTCGCCATGGTTCAAGGATACGTCGCTTACTCAGCCCTCAGGGCCTCGCTGACCGCGGTCGCGAGGGCCGGCCCGATTCCGCGAACCGCGCTGATGGCAGCGACGTCGGCTGAACGCAGCCGAGTGACACTGCCGAAGTGCTGCAGCAGTCTCTGCACACGTGATGGCCCGAGCCCCGGGATCTCGGCGAGCACGCTCGTGATATCGGCCTTGCGCTTCTGCCGCTGGTAGGTGATCGCGAAGCGGTGCGCCTCGTCGCGGATGCGCTGGAACAGGAACAGCGCGTCGCTGTTGCGGGGCAGGATGACGGGGTAGTCAGAGTCCGGAAGCCAGATCTCCTCGAGGCGCTTGGCAATGCCGACCAGCTGGATTCCCTGCACCCCCGACTCCTCCAGCGCGCGCTGCGCTGCCGCCACCTGCGGCTGTCCGCCGTCGACGATGAGCAGGTTCGGCTTGTACCGGAACTTCTTGCGCTTGCCCTCGGCGTCGACCGCCTCCTCCTCCGGCTCTCTGAGGTAGGCGAGCCGCCGCGTGATGACCTGGTAGATCGACTCGGTATCGTCGGTCGAGTCGGCGATCGAGAAGCGTCGGTACTCGTCTTTGCGGGGTAGCCCGTCTTCGAAGACGACCATCGACGCGACGATGTTGGTGCCGCTGAGGTGCGAGACGTCGTAGCACTCCATGCGCAGCGGGGCGTCATCCATGCCCAGCGACTCCTGAATGTCGGCCAGCGCCTGCGACCGCGCCGTGAAGTCCCCGCTGCGGCGGGTCTTGTAGAGCACGAGGGCGTTCTGCGCGTTCTGGGTCACCGTCAGCGCCAGCGCCGCCTTCTCGCCGCGCTGTGCGAGCTTGACGCTGACGCGGCCCTTCTCCCGCAGGCCGGTGAGGTAGAGCTCGAGCTCGGTCGTGTCGTCGGGCAGCGCGGGCACGAGAACCTCGCGCGGCGGCTCCGCGTCTTCGTAGGCGTTCTGCAGGGCGATCTCGACCAGCTCGGGCAGCTCGACGTCGAGCTCCTTGTCAACCACCCAGCTGCGCACACCGCGGATGCGGCCGCCGCGAACGATGAACTGCTGCACCGCGGCGGCGAGCTCGTCGTGCGCGATGCCGAAGAGGTCGGCGTCCACCTCGTCAGAGAGAACGACGCTCGTCTTCGAGAGTGCGGCCTGCAGCGCGCCGAGCTGGTCGCGGTAGCGGGCAGCGGACTCGTAGTCCTGCGCGTCGCTCGCCTGCCGCATCCGCTTGTCGAGCTCCTTCGTGTAGCGAGAGTCGTTTCCAGCCATGAAGCTCGCAAAGTCGAGGGCGATGGACTTGTGGTCTTCTTTCGAGATGCGGTCGACGCAGGGGGCGGCGCACTTGCCGATGTCGCCGAGAAGGCAGGGTCGGCCGGTCTGCTGCGCGCGCTTGTAGGTCGCGTCAGAGCAGGACCGCATCGGGAAGGCCTTGAGCATGAGGTCGACCGTCTCGCGAATCGCCCACACCTTCGTGTACGGCCCGAAGTAGCGGGCGTCCTTGAGATTCTTGTTGCGCGTCACGAGCACGCGCGGCACCGTCTCCCCGAGCGTGATCGCCAGGTAGGGGTACGACTTGTCGTCGCGAAACTGCACGTTGAACGGAGGGTTGAACTCCTTGATCCAGGTGAACTCGAGCTGCAGCGCCTCGAACTCACTTCCAACCACTGTCCACTCGACGGATGCACCGCTGAGCACCATGCGGCGGGTGCGCTCGTGCAGGCTGCGCAGCGGCTGAAAGTAGTTGCTCAGCCGCGCGCGGAGGTTCTTCGCCTTGCCGACGTAGAGCACGCGACCCTGGTCGTCTTTGAACCGGTAGACGCCGGGGCTCGTCGGAATCTCTCCCGCCTTGGGCCTCCAGCTGACGGTCTCGGACACGACTGCCACGTTACGCGCGAACGCCCTCGAGCACCTCGCGCAGGAACATGCCCGTGTGGCTGTCCTTGACCTTCGCGATCTGCTCCGGGGTGCCCTCGCTGAGGATCTTGCCGCCGCCGGCGCCGCCCTCGGGGCCGAGGTCGATGATCCAGTCGCTCGACTTGATGACGTCGAGGTTGTGCTCGATGACGATCACCGTGTTGCCCTTGTCGACCAGGCCGTTGAGCACGAGCAGCAGCTTGCGCACGTCCTCGAAGTGCAGACCGGTAGTCGGCTCGTCGAGCACGTAGATGCTGCGGCCGTTGGAGCGCTTCTGCAGCTCGGTCGCCAGCTTGACGCGCTGCGCCTCACCGCCCGACAGGGTGGTCGCACTCTGGCCGAGGCGCACGTAGCCGAGGCCGACGTCGACGAGCGTCTTGAGAAAGCGGTGGATCGCGCCGATCGCCTCGAAGAACTCCGCTGCCTCGCTGATCGGCATGTCGAGCACCTCGGCGATGTTCTTGTTCTTGTACTTCACCGCCAGCGTCTCGCGGTTGTACCGGTCGCCATGGCAGACCTCGCACGCGACGTAGACGTCGGGAAGAAAGTTCATCTCGATCTTGATCGTGCCGTCGCCCGAGCAGTTCTCGCAGCGGCCGCCCTTGACGTTGAAGCTGAACCGGCCGGGCAGGTAGCCGCGGGCCTTGGCATCCTGCGTCTCAGAGAACAGCGTGCGGATGCGGTCGAAGACGCCCGTGTAGGTTGCCGGGTTCGAGCGCGGTGTGCGCCCAATCGGGTTCTGGTCGACGTGCACGACCTTGTCGAGGTTCTCGAGGCCGGTCACCCGGGTGTGCTTGCCGGGGATCTGGCGGGCGCCGTTGAGCTCGTTGGCGAGCACCTTATAGAGGATGTCGTTCACCAGGCTCGACTTGCCGGACCCGCTGACGCCGGTGACGGCGGTGAGGGTTCCGAGCGGGAAGTCCACGGTCACGTCGTGCAGGTTGTTGGCCTTCGCACCGACGACCGTGATCTGGCGCTTCTTGTCGATGGGTCGGCGCTTCTTCGGGGTCGCGATGGATCGGCGACCAGCGAGGTAGTCACCGGTCACCGAGTTCTCGTTCTTCAGCAGGTCGTCGTACGACCCGGAGTGCACAACCTCGCCGCCGTGCTCGCCGGCACCCGGCCCGATGTCGACGATCCAGTCGGCGGTGCGGATGGTGTCCTCGTCGTGCTCGACGACGATGAGGGTGTTGCCGAGGCTCTTCAGCTTGACGAGCGTCTCGATGAGCCGCCGGTTGTCGCGCTGGTGGAGGCCGATCGACGGCTCGTCCAGCACATACAGCACGCCGGTGAGACCGGATCCAATCTGGGTGGCCAGACGGATGCGCTGCGCCTCCCCACCGCTGAGGGTCGCGGCCGCCCGCGCGAGCATGAGGTAGCTGAGGCCCACCTCGAGCAGGAACTCGAGACGGAGCCGAATCTCACGCAGCACCTGCGCGGCGATCTTCGCTTCGCGCTCGGTCAGGGTGAGCGCGTCCATGAAGGCGTGCGCGTCGGCCAGCGAGAGGTCGCAGACGTCGCTGATGCTGCGGTCGTTGACCGTCACCGCGAGCACCTCCGGCTTGAGGCGCTTGCCCTCGCAGACGGGGCAGGGAATCTCGCGAAGGTAGCTGGCGTAGCGCTGGCGCTGTACGTCGGTCTCTGCCTCGAGGTACTTGCGCTCGATGTAGGGAATCACGCCCTCGAAGCCGGTGGTGTACTTCATCTCGCGGCCGAAGCGGTTCTTCCACTTCACCTGCACCTCGAAGTCGTTGCCGTGCAGAATCGCGTACTGCGCCGACTCGGGCAGGTCGCCCCACGGAGTCGTGAGCTTGAAGCCGAGGTCGCGGGCCAGCCCCTCGAGCAGGCGCTCGAAGTAGTTGAAGAGGCCCTTGCCCGACTGGGTCCACGGCAGGATCGCGCCGTCGGCCAGGCTGACGGTCGGGTCCGCGATCAGCAGTTCAGCATCCACCGCCATTTTCGACCCGAGTCCGGAGCACTCGGGGCACGCGCCGAAGGGCGCGTTGAACGAGAAGGTGCGCGGCTCGATCTCGGTGAGCTGCAGCGGGTGGCCGTTAGGGCAGCTCAGCTTCTCGCTGAAGTTGCGCCACGCCTTGGGACCTTCGAGATCCACGTAGTTGATGGCGACGAGGCCGTCGGTGAGGCGCAGCGCGGTCTCGAGGGAGTCGGTCAGGCGGGTGAGGGCGTCGGGGCCCGCCACGAGACGGTCGACGACGACCGAGATGTCGTGCTTGATCTGCTTCTTGAGCGTGGGCGGGTCGTTGAGCTGGATGACCTCGCCGTCGACGATCGCGCGGCTGTAGCCGCTCGACGCCAGCTCTTTGAAGAGGTCGACAAACTCGCCCTTCTTCTGCGAGATGATCGGGCTGACCACCTGGTAGCGGGTGCCGTCTTCGAGCTCCATGAGCTGGTCAGCGATCTGCTGCACCGTCTGGCGCTGGATGACCTCACCGCACTCGGGGCAGTGCGGCACGCCGATGCGCGCCCAGAGCAGGCGCAGGTAGTCGTAGATCTCGGTGATCGTGCCGACGGTCGAGCGCGGGTTGCGGTTGGTCGACTTCTGGTCGATGCTCACCGCGGGGCTGAGGCCCTCGATGAAGTCGACGTCGGGGCGATCGACCTGCCCGAGAAACTGGCGGGCATAGGCGCTCAGCGATTCGACGTAGCGACGCTGGCCCTCGGCGAAGATCGTGTCGAAGGCGAGACTCGACTTGCCCGAGCCCGATAGACCGGTGAACACGACGAGAGAATCGCGCGGAATCTCGATGTCGACATTCTTGAGGTTGTGTACCCGAGCCCCTCGGACGCGCAGCGTGGACAGGCTGTTTACAGGGGTAATCGACACTCACCCAATTCTACGGAAGCCACCGACACTGTGCTGCGCGGTGAAGCTTAGAGCGAACGCCATTTCTGGCGTTCGCTGCGACCCCAGCGCCGTCGCCCGTCTCGGGTGACGGGTTTGCGCGCTGTTAGCCGAACAGCGCCTTGCGGTAGCCATCGAACTTCGGCTTGCCGATCAGGCGGTAGATGAGTCGCACGGGGGCGGGCAGGTTGGCCCTCAACCACGCCGGCGCGGCATCGCCAAGGCTCTCCAGAATGAAACCGAGCTGGATGAAGCGAAAACTCCCCGGCACCGACGCGCGCCCGTGCTCCGAGAGCTTGTCCCACTCCCCCTGGGTGAACGCGGCCGCGGCCACCGGCAGAATCTGCTTCTCCTCCGCCCCGAGGTGCTGAGTGAGCAGGGCCAGGATGCCGTTGAGCGCGTAGAGCACTGTCGATCGGTGCTCGGCGGAAGCATCCGCTCGCCACGAGGGCAATGCGCTCTCGAGCGCCGCCAGCTCCCCCGACATCGCCGCGTGATCGCGCCGCATCTCGGAGACGTGGGCTGAGCAGGCGGGGTTGCGCGCCTCAAGCTGGTCCCAGAGCAGAATGTCTTCCCCGTGGTGGTGGCCGTGCAGGGTATCCGCGATCGCTGCGAAGTGATCGGACACCACGGCTGCCCGGGCCGTGTCGCCGTCGGCGACACCCTCGGCAAGCGCGGGCGCCTGCCCGAAGACCAGGCGGAAGTAGCCGTGGATCATCCTCATGTCGGAGGTGTCGCATCCGGGCGCACCGGTAGAGGGAAGCTGCGTGACCATGCGGCCAGTATGGCGGGCGCCGCTCCGGCTGTCGAGACCGGTCCGGGCCTCAGCGGCGCAGCGAGAGCGTCGCGGGGATGCGCAGGCGCAGCACCCGGGGAAGGCGGCGGTCGACGCGCAGGATGAAGCCGGCGAGGGCCGGCCGTCGCAGCACGGCGAGGCCGAGACGCTGTCGGGCGGTCGGCCGGCCCCCCGCGAGCAGGCGCTCGACGCTGACCGCTATCTCGGAGGCCTCGTCGGGGCGACGGAGGGCGATGGCGGTCGAGTACTCGACGAGAGTGGCGGACAGAAGGCGGGGACGAAGAACATCAGAGACGTAGTAGCGACGCAGCCGCACGTCATCCGGCAGCTCGGCGGCGACCTTCTCGTAGAAACGCACGCGGCTATCGCGGAAGATGCCGCGCGTCGACGAGCTGTCGGGGTGCACGCGAAAGGACGTGACCGCCTCCGGCACGAAGACGGAGCTCCACCCAGCGCGGAACATGCGCAGGAAGAGGTCGTCGTCCTCGTAGCCGCGAAGGAGCGGGTCGAAGCCGTCGACCTCGGCATAGGCGCTCGCCCGCAGCAGGCTCGCAGAGGGGATGATCATTCCATCGCGGTGGATGATGTCTATGACGCTGAGCCGCTGTCCGATCACCCCGTTGGCCCCCATGTAGTTGCGGGTCACGATGCGGCCGTGCACGTCGATCTCGTCAAAGTCGCTGTAGACCCACCCGATCTCTGCGGCACCCGTCTCGCTCTCCGCGATGTACGGCTCTGCCAGCCGTTCGAGGTGCGTGGGGCGCCAGAGGTCGTCCTGGTCGAGAAAGGCGAGCAGCTCGGAGCTCGCGATTGCGGCCGCCGCGTTGCGCGACGCGGACTGGCCCATGTTCTCGTGGCTGATGAGCGTCATGCGAATGGCGGACTGGGCGGCGAGAGCGCGGATGAGCTCCGCGGAGCCGTCGGTCGACCCGTCGTCGACGACGATGATCTCTGTGGCAGGCAGCGTCTGGGCGAGAACGCAGCCGATCGCCGTCGCCAGATGCCGCTCCCCGTTGAAGACGGGGATGATGACGGCGATTGTCGGGACTGAGGTCATTTCACGAGATCTCTGGCGCAATGCCATCGAGGGGATACTGCTGGGCGGAGTCTGACGCAGAGTAGGGCCAGGTGACCCCCGCCGCGACATCACTCACCTTCTCAGCGATGATCCACGAGTGGCTCGCCGAGTCGGTTGTCGGCATGCGCAGGTTCTGGTGCCGCCAGGCGGGTGCGGGAATGGCACGCACCCCGTCGTGGCTGCCGGTGGCGATGATGCTAAAGCCCAGATCCGGCCCGAACAGCTGGCTGAGTCCCTCGGGTGAGAAGCGGTAGAAGTCGTTCGGCTCCGCGTGGGTCGGCCAGAGCCATGGAGCGATGTGCATGGCGATCCCGCCGACACGCAGCACGCGCGCACACTCACGGGCGAACACCCACGGCGCCGTCAGGTGCTCGAGCACGTCGGCGCTCGTGACGATGGAAAAGTGCCCGCTCGGCAGGAACTCCGCCATGCGGTGCGCGTCGCCGGTGACCGTGACGCCGAATCCCTCGTGGATGTCGAGGCTCGTCACCGCGCGCGGTGCGTACTCGGCAAGCCGCTCCAGCCCCGTCAGCTCGGACGGCGCGCGCAGTCCGATCGCGAGGGCCTCCCCCTCCGGCGCGAGCTCGAGAGCGCGCTGAAGCACCTGCTGCTCGCTGCCAGCCGACGGGACAACCGGCAGGGAGTGCGGAGGCAGCTCGATGGTGGAGCCGTAGCGCCCGACGGGCGTGTCGATGCGCAGCACGATCTCGCCGCGCGGCGCGCCAGGCACATAGGCGCTGAACCCGGCGGTGCGAACGGCGGGATGCTGCGGCCAGAAGTCGAGAAGGTCGGGTCGGTCTATGCGGGTCGCAACGACCGAGGTGGGGCCGACGGACACCGTCACCGTCTGCAGCTCCAGCTCTTCGACGTGCGCCCAGCCGTCGACGTAGGTGCCGTGCGCGTCACACCAGTATGTGTCGAGCGCGGAGTGCACCGCGCGCTCCGGTCCGTCGACGGCGCGACCGCGCAGTCGAGCGGACTGCGCCTCGCAGGCTGCCGCGAGAGCGGTGCCGTGCGCGCCACCGGAGGCGAGCGCGAGGTCGCGGCACTGCAGCAGCACCTCGCCCGCGAGGTCGGTTCCGCCGGTCTGTGCATGCTCGAGTGCCCGGCAGAAGAGGGCATCGAGGCCCGCGTAGCGCTCCTCCGCGTCATCGCTCGACGCGAGGCCGAGGGCGGCGCCGTCAATGCGGTCGCGAAGCGACTCGTCGACCGTCCCGCCGCGCGCGGCGATCTCCACGTAGACCCGGCACTCGCGGGCGGCGAGCATCGAGGCGCGCCGCGGGTTGCCCGGCTCCAGCCAGTCACCGAGCTCAAGCACCTCTCGCTGGGCTGCCGACGGCGAGAACCGCGCCAGCCCCAGTGCGCGATGATACGCGGCCTGAAACAGCAGATCGACGGTGTCGAGGTCGGCCACGCCCGCCGCAGACCGCCAGATTCTCGCCGCATTCGCCGCGAGGCCGAAGAACTCGCTCGCGCGCTTCGGGTCGTTTCTCGACGAGAGCTGCACCATGCCCATGGCGAAGGCCGCGCCGCTCAGGCTCCAGGGCGCCTGGTTGCCATCCGTCACAGCCCGCAGTGCCTTGACGGGCGAAGCGAGGTCGAGTCCGTGGCGCGTACGGAACAGCCGGGTCACCTGCGAGAGAACGGGGCGGATGCGGGCGAAGTCACCCCGGGCGACCATCGACCGCAGGTGCCGCACCGCCATCCCGAGCGCGAGGGCCGAGGCGCGAGGCGCCCGCTTCGCGGCGTGCGCGTAGTAGCGCTCGAGCTCGGTCAGCGAGATGGGGTGGGCATCGGCGCTGGGCAGCTCGTCAGTCAGGCTTGCGACGGCGCGCAGCGATCCGCGCTCCCGCTCCAC
>Ga0247738_10000825_pt1 | contig 11354 bp, 8 predicted proteins | sample UWRJL013104B2_FD_180936 | JGI IMG/M metagenome (GOLD analysis project Ga0247738, IMG submission 180936) | Plant litter microbial communities from Arlington Agricultural Research Station in Wisconsin, United States - UWRJ-L013-104B-2 | ecosystem: Environmental > Terrestrial > Plant litter >...
CCCAATTGATGAAAGCAAAAAATCACTTTAAAAAACAAATGCTTCAAAAGCAAAATTTGTACTTATGAAAAAGCAAAATTGGGAAGAAAATTTGATCTCAGGGGCTCAACAGAGTTCAGTAACCCCGCCGCCTGCTGCATGGGATAATATTGCTTCAGCGCTTGATAAAAAGGAGCGGAAAAAACCTTTTATCTGGTTCTTAGTGCTCGGAGTCCTTGTAGCATCCTCTGCAGGATTTGTTTATATGAATAACAATAAAACCAAAGCAATTAATTTAGAGAAGAAGGTCGAAAATAAATTTGTAGCCAATAATAATTCAAATGAATTTAATCAGAAAGAAATAGTTGAAATAAATACTGAATTAAACGAATTAAATAACAAGCAAAATTCAAAAAATACTGATTTAAAAAGAGCTACTAATTTTACAGAAAAATCAGTCCAATTGTCAATTAATTCTTCAATTTCTTCTTTAAATAAATCGCAGTTTAATTCTAAAAGCAATAAGATTAATAAAGTAATTGAAGCTGCTAAAATAAACCATTCCGGGCTAGTGAAGGAAGATAATTACCGCTCAAACAAACCAACAGAAATATTCTCTGAAAATAAAAATAAACCCACTTCAGATAAAGAAATTTTATTTGAAAAATCAGGAAATAATCCAATTGCGTTTTCAGCGCTGAATTATCAGGAAAATTTGAAAGAAAAAAATGCAAATCAACCTAATATAAATACTGAAAGGTCTGAAGTGAACATGAATTATCTGAATGACAAAAACATCATTTTAACATTAAAAGATCTTCGATTAAAACCGGTCAGATTAAATATGAAAAATGTAGAATGTTATTCTTTTAATAAAAAAAGAATACAGCCGTTTATTGAATTGGAAGGAGGATTAGGTATACCTTTCAGGACATTGTCTCCCAACAATGAAGAAGGTAAATTATTCGACAATAAATTAGCTGCTGAAAAGACATGGTATGCATTCAATATTGGCTTATACGGAGGTTTGATCCTCAGGAATAACATGACCGTATCCGCAGGTATCAATTACACAGAATTCAGAGAAAAATTTGACCATACGATCACGGGCATCACTCAAATTATCATTGATTTCGATCCGGTCACCAATACTCCGACCGATACTACTGTGAAAACTGGCTCAACAAATTACTCTGTAAAAAATCATTTGCAGTTGATCAATATTCCTGTCAAAATTGGTTACCAGAAAAACATGAAAAACTGGATCCTGGCTGGTGAAATCGGAGCTGCATATAATCTTAACCTGACTGCCAAAGGAAAGGTCTTGAATGGAGATCAGAAGATCTATGATCTGGAAGACAGAACCGATATTTACAGAAAATCTGTAGGATTTACCTACAGCGCAGGTATTGCTATGCATTATTTATTAAATGATAATCTGTCAATTTACCTCAAACCTCAATACGTTGGTTCATTTTCTGATTGGACATTAGAGAATTCTTCAATTAAATTGTCATATGATGCATTGAATGTAAATGTAGGTGTGCGAAAGTCATTTGGAAAGTCAAAAAAATAATTCGTTTTTTCTTGATTTGGCCAATAGGTCCGGCTCATAAATACGTCCAAAAGATGTGTACTGAAAATTTTTCTTTCAATTTTCACAAAACATCTAATTTTGCGCAAACATTAAAAACTGACAGCATTTATGATCTCATTTTTCAAATCAATATTTTCTTTCTCCGGAAGAGCCACCAGAAGTGAGTTTTGGTTATTCCTGCTAATGGTCATCATCGGACTTTTGATATTTGGCTATCTGGGTGAAGTGATGGATTTCAGAATGTTGTCCATGATCTTTGGAGCAGTGATGGTGATTCCATTTTTTACTATTGGCATGAGGAGAATGCACGATGTAGGGAAAAGTGGGCTGTACATTTTCATTCCTGTTTATAATTTCTTTCTTGCCTTGACAGAGGGTCAGGCAGCATCCAACAAGTATGGTCCAAATCCGCGATAGAAATTTTTAAAAATTCTCACTTTAGTATTATTGAGACAAAGTCGCTGTTTCACCTCAATTTTTAATACATCACATTGGACCTATTTGATTTAAGAAAGTGAAAATCAGACTTTATGAAAATTTAAAATGCAATTTTATAAATTCAGTCTATATTTAGCATAGGATCAGCGACAGGAACTACAACTATAAGAATTGTTGTTTGTTGATTCTGAATATTAATCAATTAAACAAAAGGATATTAAATCATTGAGTGAATTAGTGTTAACCATCGACGGAGTCGAACCATTGGATCTTTTGGGTGAAAATAACTCAAAACTGAACCAGATGAAAGCCAAATACCCTGAACTGGAAATATCATCCAGAGGAAATTCCATAAAAATTACAGGAGACAAAAAACAAACACAGGAACTCAAAGCCAAAGTAGAAGTTTTAGTCAGATACCTGAAAGAAAACAAGGAATTACCAATGCCTGTGGTGGATACCATACTCTCAGGTACCAATCCATTTGACAATAAAACGATTGAAGGCCCTTCGAACAGCGGTTCTATCATTCTGCACAATAAAGATGGTTTCCCGATCCGTGCAAGAACAGTGAATCAGAAAAAACTGGTGGATGCAACCGAGAGGGCGGACATTGTTTTTGCTGTCGGCCCTGCCGGTACCGGTAAAACATACACCGCTGTAGCACTGGCTGTAAAAGCACTGAAAAACCGATTGGTCAAGAAGATAATTCTAACCCGTCCCGCGGTGGAGGCAGGTGAAAATCTTGGTTTTCTACCTGGTGACCTGAAGGAAAAGATCGATCCATACTTAAGACCTTTGTATGATGCCCTCGATGACATGATCCCTGCAGACAAGCTTGCAAAATTCATGACTGACAGAACCATTGAGGTTGCACCTCTTGCATATATGAGAGGTCGTACGTTGGACAATGCCTTCATCATTCTCGATGAAGCTCAGAATACGACTTCTCCTCAGATCAAAATGTTCCTGACCAGATTAGGTCCAAGTGCCAAGATCATCGTCACCGGTGACCTTACGCAGATCGACCTTCCATACAGCCAGCAATCAGGTCTGAAACGTGCTCTGGCGATTCTGACAGGTATAGATGGTATTGCACAGGTCTTCCTCAATGAAGAAGATGTGGTAAGACACCGTTTAGTAAGGGACATCATCAAAGCTTACAATGTAAGTGATGAAGAGATAAAAGCCAGAAAAGAAAGAGAACGGGAAGAAAGGGAAGCTGAGAAAGAAGCGGCAAGAGAGGCGATGGAGAAGTTGGAGTAGAAGAGTTGACCAGAACAACAGTTGACCAGTTGACCAGTACACCAGTTGACCAGGGCACCAGTACACCAGTTGACAGTGCTCCAGTTGACCAGTTGACAAGTACACAAGCACATTAGTTGGTCATTGTACCTGAGTGCCGGCTGTATATTAAAGTATATGCAGTCCGGTTAAAATTAAATATGTTTTTAATGGCCTATGGCTTATTGCTTACAGCCTAAAGCTTCAAAATAATTAACCATGCGTCTTTTACTTTTTTACTTCATAATGTTCTTTTCAGTTGCTGTTTTTTGTCAGGAAAAGACATTGTATGATGTCAATGCCAATGCATCTGCTCAGATAAAATCAGCTGAACAGAAGGCTTCTGCATCCGGTAAACATGTGCAGATTCAGGCAGGTGGAAACTGGTGTTCGTGGTGTATCAAATTTGATAAATTTTCTAAAGCAGATACTCAGATCGATTCTGTCATCAAGGCAAGTTTCGAGATTGTTCATCTGAATTATAGTAAGGAAAATAAAAATGAAGCCGTATTCGCTTCATTGGGATATCCTCAGCGTTTTGGTTTTCCATCATTTATAATTTTGGATGGGAAAGGAAACAGAGTGCATACACAAAACAGCGAATATCTGGAAGATGGAAAAGGAAGTTATGATAGAAATAAAGTTTTTGAATTTCTGAAAGCCTGGAGTCCATTTGCTCTGGATCCAAAAACATATGAGGAAAAGGTAAAGAAGTAAAATCATTTCTAATTCCAACTATCAATTGAATTAATATGTCTTGACACAGTAGGAAAATTGATTTAAATTTGAAAAATTTTTAATTTCTAATTTCTAGCTTCTAATTTCTAACTTCTAATTTTTCAAATAAAATGACATCAAAAGTAATCTACAAAGGGCAACTCGAAACAGAATGCATCCATCTATCTTCCAATGACTCGATCAGGACAGACGCACCTGTTGACAATCAGGGTCGGGGTTCCGCATTTTCTCCGACCGATCTTTGCGCAACTTCTCTGGCGACGTGCATGCTGACTGTAATGGGAATCTGGGCGAGAGACAATGATGTGGATATCGACGGTGCTTATGCCAATGTCAAAAAACATATGGGGACTGATCCGCGAAGAATTACTCAGATCGACGTGGAAGTGCACATGCCTGATAAAGATTATTCTTCCAAAACTCAGTCTATACTAACTCACATCGCGGATACATGTCCGGTAGCGAAAAGTCTGCATCCAGAAATTATTCAGAATATAACTTTTAGATTTTAGATAATAGAGACTAGATAATAGAGACTAGATAATAGAGACTAGATAATAGAGACTAGAGACTAGAGACTAGAGACTAGACATGAGAGAATAGACACTAGAGACTGGAGATCGCTTTGCTGACTATTAATAAAATGGAAAAAGTTATACTATTTTTTCAGAGTAATTACAAAACTTGCATGACAAACAACAAACTCCAAACAACAAACTTTCAACCATGATAGATACGACCACACTTCATTTCCTGATCGACTTAAGCCTGAATAATTCCAAGCCGTGGTTTGATGATCATAGAAAAGAATATGATGCAGCGAAAGCAAATTTTACAGAATTTGTCCAGAACGTCATTGATGAAGCTGCAAAATTCGACAAGACTATAAAGGAGATCAAAGCAAAAGACTGTCTCTTCCGTATCAACAGGGATGTGCGTTTCAGCCCAAATAAAAATCCCTACAAAACCAATTTTGGGGCAAGCATATGTGCGGCAGGACGGAAGGCAATTGACTATGCAGGTTATTATTTTCATCTGGAGCCTGACAACTCATTCACGGGCGGTGGATTGTATGATCCCAGTCCTGAGAAATTATTGAAAACAAGACAAATGATCAGTGGAGATTTTACTGGTTTTCAAAAAGTTACTTCTGATAAAAAATTCAAATCTACTTATGGGGATCTGAGCCGCGATGATTATTACACATTGAAAAGGGTTCCAAAAGGATTCGATGGACAGGACCCTGCCGGAGAATATCTTAAACTGAAAAGTTATGTCGCCATGGTAAAAGTAGACGATGACACCCTGGTTTCAAAAGATCTTGTGAAATATACGGTGGATAAATTTAAGGCGCTGCAACCGTTGATAGAGTACATTAATAATGGGTAGGGTAATGGTTGATGGGTAATAGATAATAGGTAATGGGTAATGGGTAATGGGTAATATGCAATGAGTAATGGGTGATGGTTTGTTACATCATGTTATGTAAGCTGTAAACTCCTATAATTTCTGCTTACATTTAATTTTAGCAGGCAAGAGTTGCTTTAGCCCCAAAAGCCTGAAAGGCTGACATTATTATAAAAAAATAACATCATGAAATCAGAGCCCCGATGGCGGTGACATGATGACTTTTTGCACGCAAAGACAATCAAGATAAATCACGCAAGGTCGCAAAGAAGATTTACACCCTTGCTTTGCGATCTCTGCGCTTCTTCTAAACTTTGCGTGAAACATTCCAAAGCCTGAAAGGCTGACATTATTATAAAAAAAATAACATCATGAAATAAAAACCCCGAAGGTGGTGACATGATGACTTTTTGCACGCAAAGACAATCAAGAGAAATCACGCAAAGCTCGCAAAGAAGATTTACACCCTTGCTTTGCGATCTCTGCGCTTCTTCTAAACTTTGCGTGAAACAACCAAAGCCTGAAAGGCTGACATTATTATAAAAAAAATAACATCTTGAAATCAGAACCCCGAAGGTGGTGACATGATGACTTTTTGCACGGAAAGACAATCAAGATAAATCACGCAAGGTCGCAAAGAAGATTTACAACCTTGCTTTGCGATCTCTGCGCTTCTTCTAAACTTTGCTTGAAACATTCCAAAGCCTGAAAGGCTGACATTATTCTAAAAAAATAACATCATGAAATCAGAGCCCCGATGGCGGTGACATGATGACTTTTTGCACGCAAAGACAATCAAGATAAATCACGCAAGGTCGCAAAGAAGATTTACACCCTTGCTTTGCGATCTCTGCACTTCTTCTAAACTTTGCGTGAAACACTCCAAAGCCTGAAAGGCTAAAGTTATTATAAAAAAAAATAACATCATGACAGAACCCCGAAGGTGGTGACATTTTGACTTTTTGCACGCAAAGACAATCAAGATAAATCACGCAAGGTCGCAAAGAAGATTTACAACCTTGCTTTGCGATCTCTGCGCTTCTTCTAAACTTTGCTTGAAACATTCCAAAGCCTGAAAGGCTGACATTATTATAAAAAAAATAACATCATGAAATCATAACCCCGAAGGTGGTGACATTATGATTTTTACCTGCAAAAGCCACAAAAGTGAGCTCGCGCCAAAGTAATTTAAATATCAGTGAAATTGTTCTTTCGATCTTAGCTACCTTCCATCCTTTGAGTGAACTATTTCATCTTCAACTTCCCTTTCTCCGCCAACTGTTTCCAACTATATAGCTGAAAAGTCTGATCATCACTCATTGCTACGAATAATCCACCTGGAAATCCCGGTAATGTAACCGACGTCACATCAGATCCATCAGAATTGCTTGTAGAAACCGGTATGGATGAAATCAATCTATGCTTGTGAGGATTACCCGGTTCTCCTTCTCTTGCATAAATATTAAATTTATTGGCAGATTGATTGGAAACCAGAATATATCCGGTTTTATCATTTAATTTATAAATTGAAATTCCTTCATTATCTTCCAGGTATTCCCCTTGTCCGAATAACGCCAGTTCTTCATTGCCCTTTTCCGGATCCGCGTAATATTTTCTGATACCAAATTGTTCATCACTATAATAAACATAACCCAGTTCACTGTCAACACAAATGGATTCTATTTCTTTTTTTCCGGAATAATTACCAAATTTTCTGACCAGTTTTCCACTCACATTTCCGTCTTCATTTAATGTCAACAGGTATTGCTCCAGATAATTATCTTTTGGTCCGCTCTTCCTGCCTACGATTGCAAAGATTGCATTGTCAGATGGCCTGGTATACAATGCTATACCCATAGGATGACGCGCAGTATCACCAGCAAAAACCTGAATTCCTCCCTGATCGACAAATTCCATTTCAGGCAGCTTCAATACCCTCAATGCATTGATGTCGCGTTCAGTTGCCACAGCGATATCAATCGAGGAATTACCGGTGGAAAGCCCATAAGCGATGTCTATATTATTCACCCGTTTCATTCCGGTCTTGGTGCGCGTTCGATCTATTTTTCCATCAAGTCCAAAGACGTAAATCCCTCCGTTTTTTTTGTGTTTATCTGTACCTAGAATGAAACTTTTAGCCGGATTTTTACTATCAATATAAATGGCCGGATCATCACTGTCGTCAAATACTTTTTCAGTAGTAACCAATGGTTTAAGTGATGTTGTAGCATCAGTGACCGTAGCCACATTTTTGGAACCGTTTTTATTACAGGCACTTAATACGATGCTTATTGCAAAAACTATTGTTAATATTTTTTTCATCTATCCTTTTTAAAATTAGAAGTTAGAAATTAGAATAAAAACGGTTGCCGGAAATTCTTGTAATGATAAAAGAAAAATTTCGTAGCAGGGACAAACGCCCATTCCGTTATCGCACGCTGGCGCAAGTTTTTAACTTGTGCCTCAGGACCTCTGCTACCTGAATCCCCCGCTGGCGCAAGTTTCTAACTTGTGCCTCACCCTATTCATGCCTAAAATTAGAAGTCAGAAATTAGAAATCAGAATAATTCCGTCTTACCGGAGAATTCTATCCCCAAAACTAAAATTTGAATTGACCCTGACCATCACCCGATCACCCAATCACCTGATCACCTGATAAACAAATCACCCGATCACCTGATAATCTCACCTATTCAAATCAAATTTAACCCCTAAATTAAATCTGGGTCCATAATATTCCAATTGTGCTGTTCTGTCTTTTTCACCCTGATAGTATCTCAAAGGCTGGTTCGTCAAATTGTTTGCTTCTGCGAAGACTCTCAGATTTTTAAGGACCGCGTAAGATGCGTTCACGTCAAGAAAAAATTGTTTGTCGTAATATCTGTCATAAAAAGCGTCTTCATTGTAACCCGCATCATCACTGTCATCAACATATGCAGCAGTATAATTAGCTGAAACCCGTACAACTGTTTTCTTATTTTCAAATGACAATGAAGCATTAAACATGTGCGGAGCAGTTCCGGGCAATGTCACGTCTTCCCTGATCAAAACACCACTTCCATCATAAATTCCTTTAGCATTGGATGCTGTGAAAGTATAATTAGTATACACTCCAAATCCTTTCCATATACCCGGCAGAAAATCCAATTGCCTTTGAAAAGCTACCTCAAAACCATACACATCCACATCGCTGCCATTTCTGCGCTGAGTGAATTCCCATTTCTCATCTGCATTGATCGGGTTGGATACATTTGGAAAATCTGCTGAGAATTTCTCCGCATTGTAATTTTCATCTCTGTAAGTGTAGAAGAAATTGCTCAATTTTTTGTAGAAAATTCCTCCGGATAAAATTCCGATCGTTCTGAAATACTTTTCTCCGAGTAAATCAATGTTGGTTGATCTGATCGGTTTCAGCTGAGGGTTTCCACTACTTAATTCAAAGTCGTTCGGATTGACATTGAAATAAGGAACAAGATCATGATATTTAGGTCTTGCCAGAGCAGTGGTTACGGCTCCACGCAATACGGTACTTTTATTGACGTCATATCTGAGATTCAAACTGGGTAGTATGTCGGAATAATCATTTTTAAAAGTAGATGTTCCCGTAAGATCTTCTTCATTTTCAACAATATTGCCTGTGTAATTTACTTTCGTGATCTCTGTTCTCAAGCCCGCTACGAAAGAAAATTTATTTGTGATGGCCTGGCTCAATTGAACGTAACCTGCATAGATGTCTTCATTGGCTTTATAATTTCCGGCAAGGTATTCAGCAGGTTCATCACTGCTTTCATACTGATCGGTATTGTTGAAATTTAATCCACCCAAAAACTTAGGATCTATGAATTCTCCGATTTTATATTTTTCCCCCGGATAGAATTTATCCAATGACTGATCTTTTAATGTTAACTGACTAATGTTTTCAAAGTTAGTTTCATTGCCATTTACGGGTTCATAGGAGAAAAAAGTATTTTTTCTTTCTTTCGTTTTTGTGCGGATTCTGGCACCTACTTTCAGACTACCTTTTTGTGCCTGGATCCAATTCAATGGAATTGTAACATTCAATTTACCATTAAGGTCTTCCTCATACTGGTCCTGAAACTGTTCAGTTAGCTCATCAAGTCTGGTGTAATCCTGAAATGAGGTAGCGTCTGTCAAATTAGGAAAACGAGCGTCACTTATATCCTGCCCTACTTCAATCCCTCTCCTGCCCATAGAAATATAACGCTCATTAGGCCTTACTTCCGAAGCCTTTGCATATTGGCCACTCCAATCAAGCAATACTTTGCCCAGGAAGTGCTCCCCTCTCACAGCCAAAGACCTTACTCTCTGATCTTCCAGTCTCCTTGCATCATTTCTGTCATTGTCGATACCACCTTTGGACTGCCTGATGACTTCACCATTGGTATATCCGGTGATCTCACCATCTGTCCCATATATCAGATCTTCATCATCTCCACGCAATCTGTGTCTTAGTCTGAAGCGATTTTCCTGATCGTCTCTCCAGTTATAAGTGCCTGTCAGATAGATCGTGTTTTTAGCATTTATTTTATAATCCAAACCTGCAGACACAGCTCTTCTGGTTCTCTTTACATCATATTTACGTAAATCGTGATCCGCTATATACAATTTGCCGTTTTCATCTCTTTCCCATACAGATTCTATATTGTCTGATCCGTAATCATTGACATTGTATGAACCACTTAAGAGCACTCCTAATTTTTTACCAAAGAATCTGTTTCCAATGACCAAATTAGTGGTCCCGATATAACTTTTTCTGATCGGATTATATCCACCGGCAAGAGTTCCTGACAATCTCAAACCGTTGGATGGTGCTCTGGATACTAAATTGACAGAACCGCCGATCGCATCCGCATCCATTTCTGCGGTCAATGTTTTGTTGACTTCCACAGACTGGATCATATCAGAAGGCACCAGGTCCATCTGCACGCGTCTGTTATCTCCTTCTGCAGATGGTATTCTTTCACCGTTCAAGCTGACAGAATTTAATTCAGGTCCCATGCCGCGGATGACGATATTTCTGGCTTCACCCTGATCATTTTGCATGGTGACACCCGGGATTCTTTTGATGGCGTCGCCGATATTTGCATCGGGAAATCTTCCTACCTGGTCAGCGTAGATCACGTTTCCAATATTTGAATTAGCTTTTTGCTGATTGAGTCCTTTTGATTGCCCTAAGAGTCTGTCTCCCACGATGACTACTTCTTTATCCAGGGCTATACCGGAGGTAAGTTGTACATCTATGTTGTTATTACCCTCGACTACGGTGATCTCTTTGTCCAAATCCGTAAAACCGGTATAAGTGACCTTTAATCGGTACGTACCGGGATTTAATTTTGTAATATTTAATTCTCCATTTTGGTTGGTGGTTCCGGATATATCTCCGGGTTCCAGAGTTAAATTTGCCCCCGGAAGATTGAGGTTGGATTCATCCTGAATTCTGATTTTCAGAAAACTGTTTTGTGCCTGGGAGAAGGTGGAAATGAAGATCAAACAAATTGTCAAAAACCTTGTATAGAGACGCATAATAAATTGTATTATTTTGCATGCAAAGGTATGTCTGACAATAGTAGGAACTATTTAAGCCAGTATTAATTAATTGAGAAGAAAAGTTAACATTGTATTTGGTAACAATAAATTAACTTCTATCGGAATCATGCAAATACGATCAATTCAATTAAAATCAATTTTAAAAATATTTGGAAATAATAGATCAATAAATACTAAAAGTAATTCCGCCTCTAAAAAGATACGAAACTTTATTATCCAAAAAATTTATATTATTTCTGCTATTGACAAATAAATCATTGGTTCTACCAATATACCAATCAGATAAGTTAAAGAAAGGGCTAGGTATAAAATCATCAACGTTTTGGGTACTGGTAAAACCATC
>Ga0247738_10000827_pt1 | contig 11337 bp, 8 predicted proteins | sample UWRJL013104B2_FD_180936 | JGI IMG/M metagenome (GOLD analysis project Ga0247738, IMG submission 180936) | Plant litter microbial communities from Arlington Agricultural Research Station in Wisconsin, United States - UWRJ-L013-104B-2 | ecosystem: Environmental > Terrestrial > Plant litter >...
CGGAGGAGCAGCCCGACGATGAGTCCGATTCGCTGAGAGGCTTCTTCGACGCGACCCGGCGAGGCATGGTGCCGACCCTGCGATACCAGGCGAGCGAACGCCTCACCGACCTGATGTGGGACCCGGTGGATGCCGGCCGTCGCGTCCTGGCCGCCGTTGACGCCGTGCAGCCCGACGCGATCATCGTGGACCATCTCGCGTTCAGCGCGCGTCTTGCGCTGCAGACCGCCGGCATCCCCTATGCCGACGTCGTGCTCGGGCACCCGAGCGCGCTTCCGGTCGCGGGCGAGGTGTACGGCTATCCACCATTCTGGCCGGCCGCTTTCTCGCCCGACTCCGCCGATCTGGCCGACCTGCGTGCGCTCTGCGACGAGGTCTCGGCGCGGTTCACGGCAGATTGGAACCGCGCCGCCCGCGACCTCGACCCCGCGGCGCCGCCCACCGACGATGCGTTCGGCGAGCACGGCGACCTCGTGCTCTACAACTACCCAGCGGCCCTCGCCGAGCATGACGGACGGGCGTTGCCGCCGCACGCCTTCCTCGGCTCCACCCGCCGGGTCGAGGCGGTCGACGATGAGGTCGAAGCCTGGATGGCGACGACGCCGGAGTTCGCGTACGTGAGCTTCGGCAGCTTCCTCTCGGTGCGCGCCGACGTGCTGCGTCGCGTCGCGGAGGCGCTCATCGAGATCGGGATGCCGGCCGCCATCGCCACCGGGTCGACCCCGCCCGACGAACTCGGGCCGCTCCCGCCCGGATGGCTCGTGCGCGACTACCTCCCGCAGGTGCGGCTGCTGTCGCAGGCCCGACTCGCGGTCACCCACGGCGGCAACAACTCCGTAACCGAGTCGGTCGGACAGGCGGTCTCCCTGCTCGTGCTTCCGTTCTCGACCGATCAGTTCGCCGGAGCGGCCGCGATCGAGCGCACGGGCATCGGTCGCGCGCTCGACCCGAACGCGGCGACGGTCCAGGAACTCGCTGCAGCGCTGACAGCGGTGCGTGACCTGTCGGGAAGCCCGTCGCTGCGGTCGATCGCTCGAGAACAGGCCGAACGCCCCGGCCCGTCGATCGCCTACGAGCTGCTGACCACCCGCGAGCCCGCCACGAGCTGAGCCATGGCGACCGGGTCGCCCTCGGCCGCGCGATAGCGCTCCATGAGCGCCGCGTTGGCGTCGTAATGCGCACCCGCCCGCACCTCGGCGGCGTGGTGCAGCGCGTAGACCCGGCCCTCGTGCCTGACCGGCGGCTGACCCAGCAGAGCGCCGTGCGCGAGGTACCACGCCGCGTCCTCGAACCCCCAGCCGCGGAACCGCTCGTCCTGACCGCCGTGCCGCGCCCAGGTGCGCGGCGTCGTCACGTACACGCCCGAGCACGCGCCGATCACGAGCTCGTGCTCGCACTCTTCGGCCGGCACGCCCGCGCGCAGCTGCGCGTCGCCGGAGCGGCCCAGCCAGCGGTACTCGGTGTAGGGCAGGTGGACCAGGCCGCTCGTGCGCGCGGCGGCGACCGCCGCGCGCAGCGGCTCGGGTTCGGGCAGCGTGTCGGCGTCGCACACGACGACCACCTCGTCGGGGTCGGCCGAGGCGATGCCGAGGTTGCGGCAGGCCGCGAGCACGAAGACGTCGTCATCGGTGTCGACGGTCTTCACGACGAACTCGGGCAGACGGCGGGCGTACCAGTCGAGGACGAATTCGAAGGCCGGCACACGCGAGGGTGCCGGCCGCCAGGGCACGATCACCGTGACGGGGGCGTTCTCGGGCGGCATCCCTCCAGGGTACGTGTGAAAGGATTCCGGGGTGCCGATCACGACTCCTTCCCTCCTCGTCCACACCGCCGGTCGGGCCTTCGAGCGCGGCGCCGTCGAGCGCCGCGATGTCGGCCCGAACGACGTGCTCATCGACATCGCATACGCGGGCATCTGCCACTCCGACATCCACCAGGCCCGCGAGGAATGGGGCCGTGCGATCTTCCCGATGGTGCCCGGTCACGAGATCGCCGGCGTCGTCCGCGAGATCGGCTCCGACGTCACGAAGCACACGGTCGGCGACCGCGTCGGAATCGGCTGCTTCGTCGACTCGTGCCGCGAATGCGAGAACTGCCTGGCGGGTGAGGAGCAGTTCTGCCTGAAGGGCAACGTCGCGACCTACAACGGCCGTCAGTACGACGGCACCCCGACGTACGGCGGATACTCGACGCAGATCGTCGCGGACGAGAACTACGTGCTGCGCATCCCCGACGGCATCCCGCTCGACACCGCCGCTCCGCTGCTGTGCGCCGGCATCACGACCTACTCGCCGCTGCGCCACTGGGGGGCCGGACCGGGCAAGCGCGTCGCCGTGATCGGCATGGGCGGCCTCGGACACATGGCGGTGCAGATCGCGCACGCGATGGGCGCGCACGTCACGGTGCTCTCGCGCACGCTCGCCAAGCAGGAAGAGGGTTTGGCGCTCGGCGCCGACGAGTACTTCGCCACCGAGAACCCTGACGCGCTGAAGTCGCTGCGGGGCCGCTTCGACCTGATCATCAACACGGTCTCGGCCGACGTCCCGGTCGACCGCTACCTGTCGACCCTTCGCCTCGACGGCGCGCTCGTCTTCGTCGGACTTCCCGAGAACCCCCAGCAGTTCCGGGTGTTCTCACTCACCGGCGCACGCCGCTCGCTCGCCGGATCGAACATCGGCGGCATCCGCGAGACGCAGGAGATGCTCGACTTCTGCGCCGAGCACGGCATCGCGTCGGTCATCGAGACGATCGGCGCCGACGACGTGACCGCCGCGTACGACCGCGTCGTGCGAGGCGATGTGCGGTACCGCTTCGTGATCGACACCGCGACGATTCCTCAGGTCTGAGGCCGCCTACGCCCGAAGCGCGAGGGTGAAGGGCAGCACCGCCGTCGCGCCGGCGCGACGAAGCTCGCGCGATGCGACGGTGAGCGTCCACCGGCTGTCGGCCAGGTCGTCGATGAGCAGCACGGGTCCGGCGGGGAGGTCGAGCCCGGACGCGTCGAATCGGTCCCACAGTCCGGCGAGCCGGAAGACGCTGTTCCCACCAGGCTCGCCGGTGGGGCCGCCGTTGCGGATCGGAAGGCTTCCGAGAAACGGAAGCCGACCGGCTTCGGCGATGCTGCGCGCGAACGAGTCGACCAGCTGCGGGCGGCGACGCGACGGCAGAGCGACGACGGATGCCGGGCGCTGAGCCCACGGCCAGTCGGCGAGCACCCGGATCGCGGCATCGCGCAGCGCGTCCGTGACGGGCGCGTCCGCGGCGGCGGCGTCGAACAGCGTCCGCAGCACGCCGCCCCAGCCGAGGTCGGTGAGTCGTGCCAGCGCGCGACCCTCGTCGGCGCGCTCGCCGAGCGCGATGTTGCCCTTGAACGGGATGCCGAGACGGTCGGCTCCGGTCGGCCACTGCGCCCGCGGCTCGATCGGGACCCCCACGCGCGCGAGCGATGCGTCCGCCGACGCAGCGGCTCGCTCCGCGACGTCGGTCGGGTACCAGTCGCCCGCGCAGTTGTCGCAGCGTCCGCACGGTGCGGCCGTGCCGTCGTCGAGCGTGCGCTGCAGAAACTCCATGCGGCAACCGGTCGTCGTCTCGTAGTCGAGCATGTACTGCTGCTCGACCTGCCGGGCGGCAGCGATGCGCTCGTAGCGCTCGGCGTCGTACGTCCACGACTGTCCGGTCGACACCCACCCGCCGCGGACGCGGTGCACGGCACCGTCGACGTCGAGCACCTTCAGCAGCAGCTCGAGCGGTGTGCGCCGGATGTCGACGAGCGCTTCGAGTGCCGGGGTGGAGATCGGCCGCTCGCCGAGCTCGGCGATGACGCGCTCGGCGCGCTCCTGGGTGGGCATCGAGGCGGTCGCGAAATACCGCCAGATATCAGGGTCTTCCACGCCGGGAAGCAGCAGCACGTCGGCGTTCTCGGTCGCGCGACCGGCGCGGCCCACCTGCTGGTAGTACGCGACGGGAGACGAAGGAGCGCCGATGTGCACGACGAAGCCGAGGTCGGGTTTGTCGAAGCCCATGCCGAGTGCGCTGGTCGCGACGAGCGCCTTGACCCGGTTGGTCTTCAGAAGCGCTTCGGATTCTTCGCGCTCCGCCGCATCCGTCTGACCCGTGTACGCGCGTACGTCGTGCCCAGCCTCGCGCAGCAGCCGCGCGACGTCCTGCGCGCCGCTCACCGTCAGGCTGTAGATGATGCCCGATCCGGGCAGGTCGCCGAGATGCGTGAGCAGCCAGGCCAGGCGTGCCCGCGCATCGGGAAGGCGGAGGACCCCCAGACGCAGGGATGCCCGCGCGAGCGGTCCGCGGATCGTCACGACGTCGACGCTTCCGCCGGCCAATTGCTCGGCGATGTCGGTGACCACCCGGCTGTTGGCCGTCGCGGTGGTGGCGAGGATCGGCACGCCCGCGGGCAGGCGGCGGATCAGCTCGCCCAGCCGCCGATAGTCGGGCCGGAAGTCGTGGCCCCAGTCGCTGATGCAGTGAGCTTCGTCGACGACCAGCATCCCCATACGGTCCACCAGGGCGGGCAGCTGCTCATCGCGGAAGGCCGGATTGTTCAGGCGCTCGGGCGAGAGCAGCAGCACGTCGACGTCGTCGTTGCGCAGCCGATCGAGCACGTCGGCCCATTCGTGGGCATTCGTCGAGTTGATCGCGACGGCCCGCACACCTGCCCGCTCCGCCGCGATGATCTGGTCGCGCATGAGGGCGAGGAGTGGCGAGACGAGCACGGTCGGCCCCGCTCCGCGCTGTCGCAGCAGGAGCGTCGCCACGAAGTACACGGCCGACTTTCCCCAGCCGGTGCGCTGCACGACCAGCGCTCGGCTGCCGTCGTCGACCAGCGCCTCGATCGCCTCGAACTGGCCCTCATGGAACTCGGCATCGTCGCGGCCGACGAGCACCCGGAGGATCTCGAGGGCTGCCGCGCGAGTGTCGTTGCTCATCCTGCCGAGTCTGTCAGCACCCACCGACGGCGGAGTCCTCTCCGGGATATCACCCCTTCTGCATGACGACCCGCGGATGCGGCATCCTTAGCGTGATGATGGAGCCGTAGAGGGCTCATCCACAGAGGAAGGTATTCCATGGCCGAGAACGAACTGGACGGAATCGGGCCCGTCGACTTTCTTATCGTCGAGTTTCCGGCAGGCGCATCGAACTTCACCGGTGAGATCGCCGAGGAGATCGTCCGCCTGGTCGAGGCCGGAACGATCCGCGTCATCGACATGATCGTCATCACGAAGGATGCCGACGGCAACATCGACGCCGTCGAGATCAACGACACCGAGGACCTCGGGCCCCTGACAGCGATCGAAGCGGGTCTCGCCGGCCTGCTCGCCGAGGACGACGTCGCGTACCTCGCCGCCGCGATGACCCCGGGCAGCGTCGCGGGCGTGCTCGTGTACGAAAACCTGTGGGCGCAGCCGTTCGCCGCAGCCGCGCGTCGCGCCGGAGGCGTCGTGATCGCCGATGGACGAGTCAACGCCGAAGACGTCGTCGCCGCCTTCACCGCACTCGCCGAGCTCGAGGCCGAGGTGGAGCTCGAGGAGGGCCGCTAGACCCACCGAGCAACGGGTAGAACCGGCCCGTGCCCGCGCGTCGACGCGCGTGGCACGGGCCTTTCCGTGCCCGCGCATGTCGCGCGGAGGGGACCTGCGCGGCGCGGGCCCCCCTGTGCCGCGCAGGTCCTGCGGCGGGGAATGCCCACCGTGGCGAAGGCCCCGAAACCTTCGTCATTCCAGACGAGGCCGGTGGCGGATTCTCATACGTCCGCCGCTTCGTCGGTCCCTTCTTCGCCCAACTCTGCTCAGTCGTGTGGGCCGCCGATAGGGTCCTTGGTCCTATCCGGTTCGACTCACCCCGACGTACACCGTGTTCGACGACACGCCTGCCGTGAGGGGGTTGTCGAAATCGACCACGTGGGCGGCGGCATCGTCGAACACCGTCGCCAGCACCCGCATGAACTCATCGTCGGGCGGGTCGTCCGACCACAGTGCGAACACGCCCCGGGGACGCAGGTGCCCGTCGAGAGCCGTGAGGCCCTCGGGCGTATAGAGATCGGAGTGGGTCGGGTCGAGCTGATGGCGCGGTGAGTGATCGACATCGAGCAGGATCGCGTCGTAAGTCGGCTCGGCCGCTTCGGCCGGGCGCCGCATGAGTGCGAAGAAGTCGCCGAGCACAAGGGTCGTCCTCGCATCGCGCACGAGCTCAGCGGAAACCGGGAGCAGCTCTCGCTCGTGCCAGCCGATCACCGCGGGCAGGGCATCGACCACCGCGAGAGTCGCGACGCGGTCGTCCCGCAGCGCCGCGACGGCTGTGTACCCCAGGCCCAGCCCTCCGACCAGCACGGCGAGGTCATTGCCGGCCGCGGCGGCCAGCCCCAGGGTCGCCAGCTCTTCCTCGGCGACCGTGAACAGGCTCGACATCAGGTACTCGTCGCCGAGCTTGACCTCGTAGATCAGATCACCGGTCGTCGGCTCCGTCCGCCGCCGAAGAGTGAGGTCGCCCATCCGGGTCGGCTGCCAGTCGAGCTCTTCGAACCGCGCGATCACGAGGCCGCCTCTCCGTCGCTGCTCACCCTACCGAGTGCCTGCGTGCGCCAGACTCCTCGGAGGGCCTCGGCCCGCAGAGAGGGAGCGAGAATGAGCGATTCGACGTCGACGCAGCGAACGCACCGCTACCTGAGACTCGCGATCGGCGGCACCGTTGTCGTGATCTTCGTCGCGATGCTCACCGCGGTCCCCATCGTCGGCTGGCTCGCCTCGATCAGCGAGTACTTCTACACGCCCGCGCGCAATGCATTCGTCGGGGCGCTGGTCGCGGCTGCCCTCGCCCTGCTCGCACTGTCGGGACGCGGCGCCGAGCGGGCGATCCTCGATGCGGCCGCCCTGTTCGCACCGCTGATCGCGCTCGTTCCGAGCGTCGTGGGGGCGGACTCCGTTCCGGGGGTGACGGTGCCGTGCGGAACGTGCGTGCCGCCCGCATTCCGCCTCGATGTCGCGAACGGGGTGACGACCTACCTCGTGGTGCTCGCCGGCGTGCTGATCCTCGGCATCCTGCTGTCGTTCGCCGGCCAGGTGCAGGGCGCGCGCTTCTCGCTCGTCCTCGGCGCGGTGGTCTTCGCCGTCGTGCTCGTGGCCGGCGTCGCGTTCCCCGATTGGTTCCTGGACTGGGCGCACTTCCTCGCGACGATCCTGTTCTTCGCTCTGATCGCCTCCGATGCGATCCTGAACGCGTTCTGGCGCACCACGAGCGAGACCCCGCCCACCTGGCTGCGAGTCGTCTACATCGTGATCGCGATCGTGCTGGTGGTCGACATGATCGTGCTCATCATCGCGACGTTCGTGCTGTGGGATGCCGCGGGCGCGGCCCCGCCGTGGATCCTGGTGGGCGAGGCGATCGCTCTGGTCGCGTTCCTGTCGTTCTGGTGGCTGCAGACCTGGCAGCGCTGGAACGAGGTCGACCCGGCATCCCTGCTGCCGGTCGACAACCGGCTCCCGCCGCTCCGAGTGATATAGCCCCGATTTTGCACACAGGACGCAATAGTGCAAGAATGCACTTTGTGACTAATAGTGCATCTACTCTCCGCGATCGTCGCGCTGCCGAGACGTCTCTCGGCCTGCGGACCGAAGCGCGCCGCCTGACGGCGGAGCGCGGACTCACGGGATTCACGATCGAGGAGGTCTGCTCCGAGGTCGGGGTGTCACGCCGCACGTTCTTCAACTACTACGCGTCGAAAGAGAACGCCGTTCTCGGCATCCCCGTCCGCTCCGACGCATCCGACCTCGAAGAGGCCTTCCTGACCGGCTCCGGCAACCTGGTCGACGACCTCGCAGAACTGCACATTGCACGCTGGGAGCGCCTCGCACTCACCCGGGCGGAGGCGGAGGAGATGGGCCGCATCTTCGAGCGTGAACCAAGACTCTTCGCGCACTTCATCAGCCTGAACGCCGAGGGCGAGCGCGAAGACATCGCCCTCGTCCGCCGCCGCCCCGATGCGCCCGCCGACGACATTCGGCTCGCGACGCTCGTGCAGGTGTTCGGCGCCCTGCTCCGCCCCGCGATCTTCGAGTACTTCGCCGACGACCGCCAGCCTTTCCGCGCTCTCCTGCTGCGCCGCCTCGACGCCACCCGCAGCATCTTCTCTCTCTGACCTCCCCCTTCCGAACGGATCCCGCATGACCGCCCTCTCCCAACCCGCTCCCCTGCTTCTGACCAAGCGGCGCGTCTGGATCATCTTCAGCGCACTCATCGCCGGGATGCTGCTCTCGAGCCTCGACCAGACCATCGTCTCGACCGCCATGCCGACGATCGTCGGCCAGCTCGGCGGCGTGGAGCACCAGGTGTGGATCACGAGCGCCTACCTGCTCGCCACCACCATCGTCATGCCGATCTACGGCAAGCTGGGCGACGTCCTCGGCCGGAGGCGTCTGTTCCTCATCGCGATCGCGCTGTTCACCCTGGCGTCGATCGGGTGCGCCTTCGCCGGCGACTTCTGGATGTTCGTCACGTTCCGGGCCATGCAGGGCCTCGGCGCCGGCGGCCTGATGATCCTGTCGCAGGCGATCATCGCCGACATCGTGCCCGCATCCGAGCGCGGCAAGTACCTCGGCCCGCTCGGCGCGGTCTTCGGGCTCTCGGCGATCGCCGGTCCGCTCCTCGGTGGCTTCTTCGTCGACAACCTCACCTGGCAGTGGGCGTTCTACATCAACATCCCGGTCGGCATCGCCGCGTTCGTGATCGCCCTGTTCGCCCTCACGCTGCCGAACAAGAAGGCCACGAAGCGGATCGACATCCTCGGCGTGATCTTCCTGTCGGCCGCGACCACCTGCCTGATCTTCTTCACCGACTTCGGCGGTGACAAGGACTTCGGCTGGAGCTCGCCCGCGACGTGGGCGTGGGGCGTGGGGCTGCTCGCCGCCGTCGCCGGCTTCATCATCGCCGAGGCGAGGGCCGAGGACCCGATCATCCCGCTGAGCCTGTTCCGCAACCCGGTGTTCGTGAACGCGACCGCGATCGGCCTCACCCTCGGGCTCGGCATGTTCGCCGCGATCGGGTTCGTACCGACGTTCCTGCAGATGTCGTCGGGCACCTCGGCGGCGGCATCGGGCCTGCTGATGATCCCGATGATGGTCGGCCTGATCGGCACCTCGATCGTCTCGGGAATCCTGATCACCCGCACGGGTCGGTACAAGATCTTTCCGATCGTCGGCACCGTACTGACCGGCATCGCGATGATCGCGATGACCACCCTGACCGCGGCGACCCCCATCTGGCTGATCTGCGTGTTCCTGTTCGTCTTCGGTGCGGGCCTCGGCCTGATCATGCAGGTCGTCGTGCTGGTCGTGCAGAACGCGGTGCCCGCCTCGGAGGTCGGCACGGCCACCAGCACGAACAACTACTTCCGCGAGGTGGGCGCCGCGCTCGGCACCGCGGTGTTCGGCACGATCTTCACCACACGCCTCACCGAGAACCTGCAAGACGTGTTCAGCGCGGCCGGAGCCTCACCGGCAGATGCGGCGAACGCGACCTCCACGCTCGACCCGCAGACGCTGGGTCAGTTGCCGGACTCGGTCCGCGACGGCATCGTGAACGCCTACGCGGACGCCCTGGCGCCGGTGTTCTGGTACCTGGTTCCCTTCATCGGGCTGGCGTTCATCCTCGCCCTGTTCCTCAAGCAGATCCCGTTGTCCGACGTGGCCGGGCTCGTCGCCCGCGGCGAGGCGATCAGCGGCGACGAGGCCGAGCTTCTCGAGGCCGCGCAGCGGTCGGGAGCCGTCACCCACGGCGCGGGCGAGGTCGAGATGGCCGTCACCGGTTCGGTGCGGACGCAGCGCGGCGACCCGGACGGCCGGTAGCGCTCAGGCGCGCGTCGACCGATAGACGCGCGCTTCCCACGGAGCCAGAACACCGGATGCCGCATCCTCCGGAAGGTTCGTGAGCACGAGGTCGTCGCCGCTCAGGTCGCACGGCGCGGCCTGATCGGACAGGTTCGCGACCACCACAAGGGTCGTGCCCTCGAGCGCCCGCGCGAACGCGTAGACGGACGGGTCGTCGGGCAGCAGCATCCGGAAGTCGCCGTGCACGACGACCGGGTCCGAATGACGCAGCGCGATGAGTCGGCGGTAGTGCGCGAAGATCGAGTTCGGGTCGTCGATCTGAGCGGCCGCATTCACCCGGTCGTGGTTCGGGTTCACGCCGATCCACGGCGTCGCGGCCGTGAAGCCGGCACCGGGTTCGGCGGTCCACTGCATCGGGGTGCGGGCATTGTCGCGGCTCATCGCCCGCAGGGCGCCGAGCACGGCGGCGGGCTCCTGCCCGAGCATGTCGACGGCCACCGCATAGTGGTTCACCGACTCGATGTCGCGCAGCGCGCTGATGTCGTCGAACGGAACGTTCGTCATGCCCAGCTCTTCACCCTGATAGACGTACGGCGTGCCGCGATGCAGGTGCAGCACCGTGGCCAATGCCGTCGCCGACGCATACCAGTGCTCCCGGTCGTTTCCCCACCGCGAGACGATGCGGGGCTGGTCGTGGTTGTTCCAGTACAGGCTGTTCCAGCCATGGTCGGCGAGCGCGCTCTGCCACTTGCCGAAGGACTTCTTCAGATCGCGGATGTCGAGTTCGCCGGCATTCCACTTGACCCCGTCGTGATCGAGACCGACGTGCTCGAACTGGAAGATCATGCTGAGCTGTCCGGTGCGCGCGTCGGTCAGCGAAGCCGCGAGTTCGGGCGTCGCGTCGGGCATCTCGCCGACGGTGAGGTAATCAGCCGACCTGCCGTCGAACACGGCGGCCTTCATCTCGGCCAGATACTCCTGAAGACGCGGGCCGTTCGCGAAGAACGGCATCCCGTCGCCGAACCCGGTCTCCAGAACCGCGCCGTCGGGCAGGGCTGCGTCCTTCGAGATGAAGTTGATGACATCCATCCGGAAGCCGTCGATGCCCCGGTCGAGCCAGCGGTTCATCATCGCGTGGATCGCATCGCGGACGGCCGGGCTCTCCCAGTTCAGGTCGGGCTGCTTCCTCGAGAAGAGGTGCAGGTAGTACTGACCGCGCGCAGGCTCCCACTGCCACGCCGAGCCGGAGAAGAACGAGCCCCAGTTGTTCGGCTCAGCCCCCGGCTCGCCGCCGACCGCGCCGGGACGCGGATCGTGCCACATGTACCAGTCGGCGCGGGCCGAGTCGCGGCTCGATCGGGAATCGATGAACCACGCGTGCTCATCGGAGGTGTGATTGACCACAAGGTCCATCACGAGCTTCATCCCCCGCGTGTGCAGCTGGGCGATCAGCTCGTCGATGTCGGCGAGGGTGCCGAACGTGGGGTCGATGTCCTCGTAG
>Ga0247738_10000829_pt1 | contig 11327 bp, 9 predicted proteins | sample UWRJL013104B2_FD_180936 | JGI IMG/M metagenome (GOLD analysis project Ga0247738, IMG submission 180936) | Plant litter microbial communities from Arlington Agricultural Research Station in Wisconsin, United States - UWRJ-L013-104B-2 | ecosystem: Environmental > Terrestrial > Plant litter >...
AAAAGAAGAAAAAAAAATATCACCACACAAATAGTTCTCAAAAAATTACAGTTATTTTCTTTGTAGTTAGAAAACTCCTATAAGTTAGATGAGTAAAAAATATTACTATTTTAAAAAACTAAGATTCTATAAAAACAAGAAGCGGTGCTTGACCGCTTCCTGATAATTGAGATAAATTAGATTTTAGCCCAATTGTTATCTAATGTTGCATTACCTAGTGTAATTTTTTCTGCTGAGAAAGTGATCTCAGTAGTCATTGGAGTTTCTGCCATAGCATCAAGTTGCTCGCTGAAGAATACAATAAATGCATTTTCAAAAGAAAGTTCTTTCATTACTTGTTCAGAATCTGCTTTGAAAAATTTTACTTTCCCGCTTACAGGTTTGTGCTGACTGTTTACTGCCTGTTCGATAACAGTAGTATTGTCTGTAGATTTTAATTTTAGGTTTAATCTACCTCCTTTAATTTCAGATGAAACTGCTCCTTTACCGTCAGTATGTCTTAACATATCAACTTTTGAGAATAATACTTGGTACTCGTTTCCTTCGAATTCTAAAATTGCTTTAAATGCCATAATAAAAATAATTAAGTTAAAAAATGTTTTTTTTTAGAATCCTCTTTATTTTGTATGACTAGTATTAACAAAAAAAAGAGGTATTCTACATGATTTTAGAATACCTCTTTTTTGTACTAACGTACTTTTTTTAATTGCTTCTTGTAGGAAGATGAGGGTGATTCGCAATCAATAATTTGTACGAATATACAAATACAAATCAAACAAACAAGTTTATTCGTAATCTTTTTCATCAAAAATCGTAAAATATTTTTTTGACAAAAATTAAAATATGTAAGAATACAGTATTTACTGGGGTTGCAGAGAATTTATATGGATTTTTTTTAATGTGAAATATTAATTAAAAAATAGCTTGCTTTACTATTCCTTATTTTTTAATTAATTTCTTAACGAATTTATCCAGTTCTTTAGATTCATAAAAATTAAAACAATTACAAAAAATAATATTTTTATCTCCTGACTCAAAATGTAAATCATTTTTTTGAGAATAATAATTAGAAGTTTTTATTACTGTGTAATTTATTATTTTATTTTTCAAATCATCATTCTCTAAGAAACTACCATTTATTGAAATTTGAACTCCAGAAGCATCTTTATAAGTTTTATAAAATGTCGAATCAATCTTGCTGTAATTGAGAACAATACATTGATTGAAAGCATATTTTTTTATTTCTGATACCTTATTCTGTCCTATTATCTTTGAAGAAATTAATAACACGATTAATACATATATACCTTTTATTTTAGTTCCCATAGTTTTATTTCTTGTATTTACAATAGAAAAAATCTCTTTGGTCCTATGATATGGGACTACTATTTCTCTGTCAATATAGACTTCTTTTTGCAAAGGCTACCGTATAATCTGAATTGTTTTTTGACTTTGAAATACAAAAAGATAAGGTAACACGACTTACAATTATTAAAATAAGGGTGTGTTTTTTATAATCATTTTTTTAAACAATATTATCATTTCAATAACAAGCTTCATTTTTATTAAATATACAATGTGGAAAACGAACATCTACCGAATCTTTTAATGTATATGTTTTCGTACTGTCTAATAATCCATTTTTATTATAATATCTCCATTCTCCGAATTTGAAATTATTTTTTACTTCGCCCTCTTCTTTTAAAACCTCATCACTAAATTTTTGATTTTTACCATTCCACTCAGCATAATAATAATTTTTCAAAATACCATTTCCTTTTAAAAGGAAAACATTTTGTTTGATAAAATTATAACTTATATCACCTTCATCATTATATGAAACAGAATACATACTGGGACGAGGATTGTTATTAACATTTATTGTATAACCCATTGATTTGCCCTTAACAATATAAAGTATATAATCTATATCTTCATTTAGGCGGTAAAATACTTGAAGATTATCAATTTTATTTTTTTTATAATATAATACTCCATTCTTCATACTATATTGTTTCTTAACAACTTCAAGGCTTTTGGAATGTTTAAAATCATAGTTTATGATAGTTGCTATGTTCTTATTATTATACCAACTATCGGTTTTCTTAAATTTGATTACTGAATCTCCACAAGCTGTTTTATAGTTCGATTTTTGAATAGGTATCAAAACTGGTTGTTTAGGCTTTTCTTGTGCAATACAAATTGCAAACAATAAATTAGTTATAATTATTGAAAATATTTTTTTCATTTTGAAAAGATTAATGATAATAAGTCTTTGTTTCATCTTGTATAATTTTCCACTGCCATTTATCAAATGTCTTTTGGTTTGACAAATTGTAATCCATAATATTTTCTGTTTTCTTATCTTCAAATTTATGCGGATTTTTTCTTAAAATATTTAATTCATCTTCATAGTATTTAATAATGCCGTCATAACCATTAATATTTTGATCTAATGTTTTAATTGCATTTGCTTTTTCTGTAGGATGTGTGTCATAATATGCATGATTTGTGCTTAAATGATTGGTTTTATTTGTTTTTTCTTGATTCTGTTTCCTACGATTCTCATTTAATTTATTTTGCGCATCAGTAATTTTTTGTTGAACAGTATGCCCTTCTTTAAAAGTATGCTCTAATCCTAGAGTATGAGCAATTTCATGTGCATAGGAAGATAAATGATCTAAATTACTTTTAAAAATTATACAGTGTTTATTGTTAAGGGGGTTATTATAGCTAGATCCTCCAGCTGTTGGTGTTTTTAATGGGCATAAATAAAGTAGTATACATTTTTGTTTGGCAATATTTCCATAAAGTAAACCAAACTGGATATTAAATAAATCTACACTCTTTCCTGATTGTACTTCAAATGTACTTCTATTACTAATTATGTCTTTTATATTTGAATATTTACTATCTGGAACAGTTGATGGATTCGGACTTTTTCCAAGATTTGCTGTTTCAAATGTTTTCGTACTCAATGGCATTTTTAGTAAATTTCCTGTACTGTCTTTATCAATTAGTTTTACTTGTATTAGCCCTTGATTAAGACTATTTTCATTTAGATACTTTTCTAACCCTGATAATCCGCCAATTTTTGCAAACTCTGTATCAATTACAGCTTCTCCAAAAGTAGGATTGTCACTTATAAAAGCCTTTATGACATAAACATTGATTGTATATTTTGCTTGGTCATTATTCTTCATGACTATCATTTTCCCCACTTCCTTTTTTTCTTCTATACCAGTTACTGCATCTTTTAGTTTTGCAAAAACTTTTATCTGTTCGTTTTTAATAAAAATATTATTACATTTCACCTTTACTTGATTGCTAGCTAAATAAAAATCCTTGATAGTAGTGCCTCCTAAATTTTTAGTTTGTTTTCCTCCCGCAATTACTGCATTTAAAGGAATGTTTGCTGGCGTTACTGTCAAATTTGGATTAGTGCTTTCAAAAATGATTTCTGTAGCATCAGGAGACAATGCTTCTAATTCTTCTACCTCAATATTCAATTCAGCTTCCTGATTAAGCATAAGATTCAGAAAAGAATAATAATAATCTTTACCGTAAGGGGAAATACCATCACTAACATCGGTAGTGTTGTATTCTGTTTTTAATTTTGTAGAATCAAGAGATAATTCTTTATTTACACCTCCAACACTTGTAATGGGATAAATATATTCATCCCGCATCCAATCAAATCCATATTCTCCATTATAAGTCGAGGATCTTCGAAAATGAATTATAAATGACTTTAACTTAGAAGATAGCTCCTTATTCTCTGGCACAGGCGCGCCTGTAGTATCAATTTTTTCAATTTCATTACGTTGTGCCGAATCTGTAATTTTAATCTCAACACCTCCATATTCGCATTTTATGGTGCTTTTAAGAAGCAACGGAAATTGGTCCTGAAAATATACTGTTCCTACATCTTTCCAATCGGCAAGTTTCATTACCGAGGCACATGGACTGGAACTATTGGGACTTTTTTTGCAGTTGCCTTTAAAGATTAAACTCTTCATGTCTTTCTCAACCACTGTAGCTACTTTTTTGTCTTGTATCGTAGGTGTGTCAAAATTTACTTTTAAATCGCCTGCCGGAACAGTGCATAAGTCGCATTTGAGTTTGGCTCCGTCAATTACAAATTTTAAACCATCCTCAGCGTCCTCTTTTTCCTCGCGCTCTTTTCTTTTTAAAGTATTATCTGGTTTTGCCATTAAAGTGTTGTTTTATTAATGTTGTACAAAATGGTCGATTCTTCTTTTTCTATTTCTAGTGTTGCTAATTCTAGTTGGTCATTTCTATATTCGATAATGCCTTCATATTTTATAAAATCATTATCTCCATTATTTTCAACAGGAGTTCCCGATATTAAATACTTATCGAATTTTTCGTCTTTTGGAAAAAAACGTTCTGTAATCAGGCTGTTTCCACAATCTATTATTTTTCTTTTCCGTTCGACAGCATAAGAGTTTCTGTATAAACTTGAAAAATATAAACCAAACATTTTATAATCAGAAAGAAAGGATATTAATTTTTGTTCTTGTTTCAATAAATTGCTAATATCCTGCATATATGATTCTGCAATATATCCTATATTATCTATGGCAAGTTTGATACGAATCATTTCCCACCTTTTCCCTAGTTCTTCAAAATTTAATATTTTTATGATTTTACCATAATCATTTATTTCTAGTTCAATTTCATCAAAAGCAGATGCTGTTTTTTTTAGAAAAAAAATATTTTCTATAGATAGATTACTTGTAATTTCTATCTCAGAAAGAAATAACTGAAATAGCATATCATTTCCGTTGCTTTTGTATCTCGTAATGGCAATTTTTCTTATATAACTTATTTTTTTAATCTTTTTAGCATTAGAAAAATCTATAGTTACGTTTTCAAACATAAAATCATTTATTTTATCAAGTTCTGGAAGTACAGGATGGTAATCTAAATAATTCATACTTAATGTATTTGTCTTTTCCTATTTGTATTAGGCTGCATACCAAACCAATCTCTTGTTGATGACCAGTGCAGATACTCATTCCTTAATTTCCTTAACATTGTCTGAGAATCGTAAGCTGTAACAGTAACTTCGGGTAAATCTATAGTTCTTATCTCGGGCTCTTGTGTAGCAACTTCTTGCGGCATTTTAAGGGTTCCAAAATCTAAATTAGGCTTATATTGTTCTACCCTTAAATTATCTGTTACTTTTTTTAGACCTTCATATTCGTAAGTATGATCTTTTAGTTTTCGTTCTATGCTTTCTATTTCAGCTTCTAATTTTTGTTTTTCTATTCTTTCAAGTTTTTTCTGTTCAATCTCTTCATCACAAATAAAATCCCATTCTTTGACTTCATTGGTTTCATCAAGAGCATAAGGTGTTAAATAACTTTCTACATCTTCTAAGAAATTATCCAATGGAAATTTCAAACATGATTCTTCTACAAAATACTCTTTCATTTCAGTACTTTTCGCATAGGTTTCCATAAAATGAAGCGGGATATAACTATACTCTTTTTTAACTCCCTCATACTGATCATCTGTTCCTTTTATTTTTTTGCCACGTATTCCTGTGAGTTTGCTATAAGGAGGAAGACTCCATTGAGTATTTATTTCGATTTGATCTTCAAGATACCAATGTTGTCTTATCAAATCACTTCTAAGAGCTTTTAATCCCATTCTGTCATGAGAAATACTGACCGGAAGAACAGAAACATAGTTTCTATCTTTCATTTGCGTTCCTATTTCATCAATAACCTCTTTCTCGGTCATATAAGCCCCTCCAATATCACAATGTACACCTGGAAAGTTTTTTTCGATATATTTACCGGGAATTTGATTGATTCTGGTGAGCGCAAAATTTTGACGATGCTCATCTTTGGCAGTAAAATGAACTACTTTTTGACAGTATAAATTATTAAGATGCAGTTCACCAATATCATCATTGAAATGTGTTGACCATGCTTCTTTAAGTAGTTTTCCTCCTTCGTCTTTTAGATTCCCATAATCGTCATAGTGATCTCTAATATCGTTTTGCTCAAAATAAGAGGAAACGGTATCATAAATACCCACAAATCTTACAATTATTTCTACATCTTTTAAATCCTCAAATTCAAGCTTAGTATTTTTGAGTAAACTATACCCCAAATGCCCCATTTTCGGCAATTGATCTTGTATTAAATAACTATTGTCTATTTCGTAATTATCGGCATCTACAAAGGCAGTTCGAAATTTTTTCATTGCTATTGGTGCCCCTTTTTTAGAGGTAGGTTCTCTATATTCTATCCCGTTAGGAATCTCTTTTTGCACCGCTTTTGCATAACCATAATCTTGATTTACTTCATAAACTAAGTTTCTTGCTGTAGCAGCACCACGACTAAAACCAAAAACATCGAGTGTAATTTGAGTTAGAATAGTGTTCTCGTTCCCTTTTTCAAGTTTTTTAGCTACTTTATCCGCTATTTGTTCGCAGGCATTACGTACTCTCGCACGTATACCTGTTTGTCCAGACCCAAAGGCAAAACCATCCTGACTATCACGCATTAGGTTATCTGTACCCATACCCGGTACATAAATTGCGTATTCTTTTTGCTCACAGCATTGCCACATGCGAGCCACATTTGTATAATCGTTACTATAACTGTTATCTGTACCCATGCGGTCCAAACCAAATTCGTTTAAAGGTACTCTGTACGAAGCTACAAGATATTTATCTCTTTCAGGAATAGCCTTAAAATCAGCTTGTTCAGCAGGCGTCTTGTCTTTCTTCGAGAGAAGATCCTCTATTCGTCCTTTGTTCTTTATTTTTTTATATTCTTTAGAATCTTCAGTTTCCAGTTCCCCATTTCCTTTAGAATAATCAATCTTACCATCTTTACCTATACTGCGACTGTGTTTATTACGCATATCGGTATTGTCCTTATTATTAAGAGTACCGTCTATAAATATTCCAAAAGTAAGGTGCAGTTCGTCTTTTTTTATGTCGTCTTTACTCGCTCCTGTATTATATACAAATGTTTTTCCCATAACAGCTATTCTTTTTTATACTTTTTTGTTAATGAACGAGACTCAAAAACTTCTAGTTTACTCTTCTTTAGCGGTATAGTATTCATTTCATTTTTAAGTGTTATTCCTAAATATTCGCTGCCAGGATTTATTTTGATTTCTAAGTCAATATTTGCCCCCGGGGTTTTAGTATTTAACTCTTTAAAAGCTGTGAAAATTTCTTTCTCATCAAAGAAAATATTCCCTCCATAACCTTGCCCCATTTTATCTAACCAACCAATATATAAGCCTTTGGGTATTGCTCTTTCATGATAAAGATTCTCTGTAATTTCATTATCTAACAAAGTCTCTGCCTCGCCATTAAACATATCAAATGATAAAATATCATTCAATTTTCCTTCTCTTACAAATGCAAAACTAGGCCTCCAACTATATTTTATGCGGTAACTATCCCAAAGCCCGTACGGGATGGGTTTGTTTTTATTTACTTCCTGAACCTCAGGGGATATAATTTTAGGATTTTTCAAAGTGCGTGCCCTATCGACGGGATCAAACAATAATCGTTCGTGACTGTCCAGTGAGGCTATTTCTTTTGGACTTATTACCACTTTATTACCCTGATAACGACCTATTTCTACTTGTCTACCACCATTCTGCAACCATACCACCACTACGCCACCAGGAGCAAAACCTACAGTAATGGTATCATAAGTTATCATAACTTTACCTCTTTTTCTAACACTACTCTGAAAACCTTCATTGAATAGTTTTACCATTTTTTGATAGTCAAGCTCGGTATTTATATGATACATCACATCTTCGACATACGAGTACCAAGTACAGTTAAGTCTTTGTGGTATTGGTTTTTCTCCCTGACTCATTCCTGAAGAATTCTCGCCCCAATATCCTGTACCTGTAGTAGTACCAAAACCATATATACTTGTTGTACTATTCGGTTCTTCATTTACTCCATTTGATACTAGCGGACCTTCAAGCCAGCCTCTGTATACCTGTATTGGGTATCCTGATGGGCAACTCAAGCCTTCTTGCCATTTAAAATTTGTTTCCATAGTAGTAAGGGTGTCTTTTACACTCAGATTATTGGCTTGTTTATCGTTTTCTTTTTTTTCCTGACAAGAACTTATTAAAGTATTTGTTGCAAGAAAGAGTGTTAAATAAAGAGCTATTTTTTTCATGTATTTTCCTTTTGTGCTTTTTTCTAATTATTCATCATATTTTTAGTAAAATAATCACGAAATATCTCTTTAAAACCTAATAGACTTTGAATTTCAGATTTTATTATTTTCTCCTTACTATAAATTTCATATTTCCCATTTTCATCACCTTTCTTTTTCCAAATAATTCCTGATTCAATCTTTCCTTTTTCATTAGTTTTTAAGTATGTAATAATTGGTGGCATATGTTTTTCGGCATAACTTCCCATATAAACTTTATAAAGAGCATCTCCATTTAAGAAAAAATCAGCGATCGAACTGAAAACAGAATCTATAGTTGTCAAATGTGATATATAATGTAAGCTATTAAAAAGCTTGATATTACTATCATCAAAATCTTCATCAACATTTTTTAAGTCGAATTTGTTAATAGAACTTTGTACTTTATTATTCACTAACAAACTGTAAACAGTATTGTTTATTGGTAAATTATTCAAATCAAAATTTATAGCTTCAGAATATGCTATTATCTTGTTTTCATATAACAATTCACGCATTTGCATTTTGTTTTTAAAATATATCTTAATTACAGCATCTGATTTTTGTATATTTTTAATGACAATTGTGTCGTTTTCTTTTACAAAGGATAATGCTTTCCCATAATTAACAGTATACATTTCTACAATGAAACTGTCAAGTTTTTCATCAATATATTTTTTTGATAGTGTCCCGCTTTCTATTTCTACCTTTTGTATATTTTCTTCTTGTCCAAAAGATAGGAAACTCATAAATAATAAAAGAAAAAACAGTATATGTTTCATTTTGATTTAGTCTAAAGGCTTTGTTCTTATTACTTGGATATTCTGGCAAGCATTTATCAGTTAGGGTTAAGCAATATTTTATCCCTTATTTACTTTAGCATCAATTGCCCCTAATACCTTTGAAATTCCTGAACTTTTTATCAAAATATCTCCTCCTATTGCTTTGTGAGTCGTTGTAGCGGTAACTTTATTTAAATCACCGTTTATCTTCACAGTCTTATCTCCTGATACTTTTTGCTCATACATATGAGTAATAAGTTTATATAATTCGGTTGTGTCTACTGTATTGTTTTTTCCAACTTTTAATTCGTTATTTCCATCAATGGTTGTTTTTTTGTTACCACCTACAACTACAGACATGTTTTTACCAACCGTAATATCAAGATTATCTCCCACATTTATGGTCATATTTTTAGGCGCATTCACTGTAATATTTCCTTCACCATCCAAATATATACTATTGTCTGATGGGTCCTTAATTAGTATACTTTTCTGTGTATCATCAAAAGTGATGGTACAGCCGCTGCGTGTAAAAAAACTTTTAATATGATTGTCTAATTTTCCTCCTTCGCCTGTTTTTCCGTTAAAGATACTACCTGTCACATACGGTCTGTTAGGATCATTGTAACGAAAACTAACCATCACATGATCTCCTACCTCTGGTATTGTAACCCAGCCGCGGTTTTTATTTATAATATCACTTGTCCCTGCATTTGGGGTTAATACATACAACCATGGCGTACGGGATTGTTGTTTTTTCTGCCATAGTAATTCTACACGAATTCTTCCATTGCCACTAGGGTCATCATTAGCTACCACCACGGCTCTTTGTTCTTGTGCTACTGGCATACTTACTTCAGGTTCAGGCAGTTTTTTTATTTTGGCCGGTAGTGCCTTAAAACTATTTTCATACTCACCTATTTCAGTAGCTGTATGTGTGATTTCGGTAATAATATAGGTGCCAATTTCATTAGAATCATAATGAACTTTTGTACTATCTAATCCTTTTTTAAAAACATCAGATTTATCTAATACTTGTTGAGATTCTATATTAATAATGGAGCCAATACGCAGTTTTGGATTTCCGCTTGTCGCTAAGATATAATTGCCATCCGCAGCTGCACTTTGTTGTTTCTTTTTTAAAATAGTTTCAAAATATACATCATCTCCAGTGCTAAATTGTCCATATTCATAAGAAGATGTTTTATATATATTTTTTGAAGCTTCAAACGCAGCTTTGCCTAATTTTGGCAAACCTTCTACGACACTGTCATCTGTTTGAGCTTGGTATAATTGGTCGTTATTTTCATTGTACGTAAAACCACTATACTGATTGGGTTTTGCTTCTACTGATATACTTAAATTAAATAAATCTTTGTTATAAACTAATTTTATAGGACTAGTTTCTTGTTTTGGTTTTCCAATAAATAATTTTTCTCCATCATAAAACAACCATTCATTATATTGTTTTGCCAATCGCTGGATATATCTAAAATCCGATTCCAGATATTGTGTTTGATATTCTATTTTTGAAGTAAATTCAGGATCAATTTCATATTGTAATTGTTCACCAGCGGCAGTTTGAATTACATCATGTAGCATATCTTTCAAATTAAAGTCTTCCCAGGAGTTTAATTTTTGACCTGCCTCTAATAAAATAGTTTTAGAATAACCGGAAATAACAATTTGACTGCCTACATGTCCTAATTCTTGTTGGTATCGTACGTTTGTTATAATTCCTAAGAAATTATTATTTGCATCTAATCTAATATGCAGCACTTTTCCAAGAGATTCTTGTGCGCTTTCCATCGTGTATGCTCTGGGCCTTTCTATAACAGAATGTGGAATACTGATTTTAAACTCGTGATGAGTATTGATGGTTTGTTTTAAATCGATTTTAGTAAAATGAGAAATTTCCTTGCCGTCTATACCAAAGATTATTTTAGGAATGACCATAATTTGTATACTTTTTAAGTTTAATACTTTTTAAATTTTAACTTAAACAGATTATAGTCTAAAGTTCTTCTACCTAAAGTTCTTTATGCCGAATTCGATTTTAAGCTAAAAAATATCCAGTTCTGAAAATAGAAGCGATATTATTCAATGTTTTTTTGAAGAAATTGTATAATAAAAAACAAGAAGCGGTGCTTGACCGCTTCCTGATAAATTGAGATAAATTAGATTTTAGCCCAATTGTTATCTAATGTTGCATTACCTAATGTGATTTTTTCTGCTGAGAAAGTGATCTCAGTAGTCATTGGAGTTTCTGCCATAGCATCAAGTTGCTCGCTGAAGAATACAATAAATGCATTTTCAAAAGAAAGTT
>Ga0247738_10000831_pt1 | contig 11322 bp, 9 predicted proteins | sample UWRJL013104B2_FD_180936 | JGI IMG/M metagenome (GOLD analysis project Ga0247738, IMG submission 180936) | Plant litter microbial communities from Arlington Agricultural Research Station in Wisconsin, United States - UWRJ-L013-104B-2 | ecosystem: Environmental > Terrestrial > Plant litter >...
CCCGCCGGAACGATAGCCGGCAGCACGAGCTCGTTGGTCCAGGCCACGACGGAGAGCCGGCCGCGCGCCCGGATGCTCGTGGCGAGCAGGCTCGCCGCGGTCGGGGCACCGCTCGTCTCGATGCCGGTGCTGGGCCCGAGGCCGCCGCCCCAGGCGCGCGCGCCCTCGGGGACATCCCCGCTCCGCGGGTCGAACACCTCCCGGGCGCCGAGCTTCAGGGCGAGTTCGGCGCGGTACGGGTGGGTCTCGATCGCGAGCACCTCGGCGCCGAGCACGCCTCCCTGCACTATCGCGCCAAGGCCCACAGGGCCGCAGCCGGAGACGAGCAGGGTGTCGAGGGCGTTGGTGCCCATACGCTGGTGCGCGTTAAAGCTCGGCCCGAAACCGCAGCACGCCATCACGGCGTGGTCCAGCGGGATGTCGTCGGGCACGGGCAGCAGCAGCCAGTCGGGTTTGAGCACGTACTGGGCGAGCGTGCCGGTGCCGTGCTCTGAACCGGTCTCGGCGAGTACGTCACGCTGGTTGGGGCAGTAGATGTGCTCGCCGCGCAGGCACAGCCAGCACCGGCCGCACGCGAACTGCGGCATGACGACCACCCGATCGCCGACGGCGACGAGGGTCGACGTGCCGGCATCGACGACGACCCCGGCGGCCTCGTGGCCCAGGTGCTCGCCGACGTTGCCGACCCTGCGGTCCTTGAACTCGGTGCACAGCGGCGCGACGAGGATCTGCACGACCACGATGTCGCCCTTGGCGCGCGGCGCCTCCTGCTCGACGACCTGCACCGACCCGGCGCCCGGGATGACGGCGGCCCTCACGAGCTCGCCACCGCGGCTCGGGCACGCTCGAGCAGGGATCGCACGTACGGCACGGCCTTCACGCCGTCCTCCTCTGTTGTGGGGCAGAAGCAGAAGTCCACAGTCCACCACGGCAGATCGAGGGCACGGGCGCCGAGGGCGGCGATCACGTGGTCGAACGGCACGTCGCCATCCCCGAACGGGAGGTGCTCGCTCGTCTCGCCGTTGTGCAGCGACCCGTCGGAGTCGATGAGGTGCAGGTGCCGCACGGCGTCGCCCAGCAGGCTCGCGTACTCGGGCACTCCGCCCGCGAGCAGCTCGGGGTCGGCACCCTGGCGTGCCCCGGCGACCGCGCCGGTGTAGGCGTGCGAGGTGTCGAACAGTACGCCGAAGCCGGGGTGATCCACTGCCTCGACGAGGGCGAGCACCTCGCTCGGGCGGTTGAGCCAGAATCCGGGCTCGAACTCCCACACCAGGAGCACGCCCGCATCCGCCGCCCGCCGCGCCCCCTCGCGCCACGCGGTGGCGAGGCGGTCGAATCGCGCCTGCTCGAACGGGCCGGGAGGCGAGATGGTGTCGGTGCGCAGGGTCGTGATGCCCAGCCTCGAGCAGAACGCCAGGGCGCTGTCGAACCGCGCGAGGTAGTCGGTGAGGGGCGCATCGGCCGGCGGCGCCGCCGTGAAGTCGGGGGCGTACGCCGAGATGTCGAGGCCGAGGTCGTCGATGCTGCCCTTGAGGTCGCGGGCCGCGGCATCCGTCGTCACGTCGTGGTCGTGCGGGTGCGGGCGAAATCCGTTGATCTCGATGCCGTCGTAGCCGGCTGCTGCTGCATAGCGGCACACCCGATCGAAGTCCCAGGGATCGTCGGCGAACGGGCCGAACGAGAACGCCCAGGTTCCGAACGAGAGCCGTGGGATATTCACACTCGACGTCATCGTGGTTCCTTCCGACCGGATCGCCCGGTCTGATGACAATGCTAGGCAACTAGGCGGCGCGGTCTCTTGGATATTCCACGCCGAAGCTTGTATATTCCAGCTGTCATGTCTCTCGATTTCAGCGCAGCCCTCGTCACCGCCTTCGACCACTCGACCGATGTCTACGTCTTCGTGAAAGACCGTGATCGTCGGATGGTCGCGTGCACGAAGCCGTTCGCGCGGCTGCTCGGGTACCGCGACCCGGAACTGCTGCTCGGGCTGCGTGATGAGGAGTTGTCGCCGGAGTACCTCGCCGACCACTACCGCCAGCATGACCAGCACGTGCTCGGCACCGGTGAGGAACTCATCGATCTCGTGGAACTCGTGCGCAACATCGACGGCACGTACGACTGGTTTCTGACCAGCAAGTCGCCCGTGCTCGATGAGCACGGCGCGGTGCAGGGCATCGTGGGCGTCACGCGGAGCCTCCACAAGCGCGCCACCGCCGACTCGCTCCTGAGCCTCACCCCCGCGGTGGAGCTGATCTCCCGGAGCTTCGGGCGGCGCATCCCGGTCACCGAGATGGCGGCATCGGTGTCCATGTCGGCGAGCGCGTTCACCCGTGCCTTCGGTGCTCACTTCGGGTCGTCGCCCCACCAGTACCTGATGCGGGTGCGGATCATGGCCGCGTGCGACCTGCTCTCCACCACCGAGCTGAGCCTGAGGGAGATCGCCACCGAGGTGGGCTTCTACGATCAGAGCCATTTCTCCCGCGACTTCACCCGGGATCGCGGCATGCCGCCGGCCGAGTACCGCGCCCGGTTCCGTGGCGTGGCGTCGCAGCGGGCCGCGCGCATCGCGCTGAGCTGACCCCGGTCAGCCCTCACCGTCGAACCTGATCCCGACCTGACGACGGATCTCGTCCATCACCCCCAGGGTGACGATCGAGTCGGCGAGGGTGCGTAGCGGCGACTGGGTGCCGCCCGCCGAGATCACCCTGGCGACCTCGGCCGCTTCGTAGTAGAGCGCGGCGTGAGCATCGTTGCGCTCTCGGTACTCGAGGATGCCGGTGCCGCCCGCCTCGCGCAGAACCATGTCGCCCTGCTGGTAGAACGGGCCGTCGAGCACGAGCACGGAGCGGTCGCCCGCGATCGTCGCGATCGTCGGGGTCGAGCTGTACAGCGTCGTGTGCACCACGGCCTCGTTGCCGTCACGGTCGGCGAGGATCGCGGCGAGCTGACCGTTGACCCCGCTCTCGTGGCGCTGCCCGGTCGCGAGCACCTGCGCGGGCTCGCCCAGCACCATCGTCGCGAACGACACCGGGTAGGTGCCCAGGTCGAGCAGTGGCCCGCCCGCCAGCTCCTGGCGGAAGATGCGGTGGTCAGGCGTGAAGTACTCGCCGTACTCGGCATGCACCGAGCGCACCGTGCCGAGCGCCCCGTCCTCCACGAGCTGCCGCACGACGTCGAACTTCGGCAGGAACATCGTCCACAGGGCTTCCATGCAGAACAGCCCGTTGCGCTCGGCGAGCGCGGCGACCTGTCGCGCCTCGTGCGCGCTCAGGCCGAGCGGCTTCTCCACCAGCACGTGCTTGCCCGCGGCAAGCGCGAGGAGCGCGCACTCGAGGTGGGCGGGATGCGGGGTCGCCACGTACACGACGTCGACCTCGTCGCTGGCCACGAGCTCCCCGTAGGAGGAGAACGCGCGGGGGATGTCGTGCGCGGCGGCGAAGGCCGCGCCGCGACCCGCGTCACGCGACGCGACCGCGGTGAACACCTGGCGCGTGCTGCGGCTGACGGCGCCGACGAACCGCTCGGCGATCCAGCCCGTGCCGAGCACGCCCCAGCGCAGGGGCGGTGCCGCCATCGCATCCGGGGTGCGCGCGGTCGGCAGGCTGCGGGGGAAGGCGCTCACGATCAGACCAGCTCGGGCAGCGTCACGGCGACCGTGGCTCCCGAGGAGTTCATCGACTGGATCGCCGCCATCGCCACCGCCGTCGCCGTGAGCCCGTCCAGCGCGGAGGCCAGCGGAGAGGGTGCTCCGGTACGCAGGGCGGTGATCCACGCCTGCAGCTCGAGGCGGTAGGCGTCGCGGAAGCGCGGGCGCCAGTCGGCGGGATACGCGCTGCCGGTGCGCCCGGCGGCGTCCACGACGGTGGTGGCGGGGTTGTTCATCGCCGCGGCCGCGGTCTCCCCGACGATCTCGCACGCGATGTCGTAGCCGTACCGCGCGTTCAGGAAGGTCTCGACGGTCGTCAGCACGCCATCGGCGGTGCGCAGCAGCATGACCTGCGGGTCTTGTAGCGCCGGCGCGAGCGCGGTCGATCGCGGGGCGTGCCAGCTGACCTCGACTATCGGGCTGTCGAGCAGCCACGGCACGATGTCGAGCTCGTGGATGGCCGACCCGGTGATGCTGAACTCGCTCGTCGCGCCGGGCCCCGACGTCACGCCCCGGCTCGCGCAGTGCATGAGCAGCGGTGTGCCGAGTTCGCCAGAGGCCGTCAGCGCCTTGAGGTCGACGTAGGACGGGTCGAAGCGGCGCATGAACCCCACCGAGACGAGGGCGGTCTTGCCCGCGCGCACGCGGTCGTGGTCTCGGCGCACGATCTCGAGGCACTCCTCGATGGTGGGCGCGAGCGGCTTCTCGCACAGCACGGGCTTGCCCGCCTCCACCGCGGCCAGGGTCAGCTCGGCGTGGGTGGTGTCGTGCGATGCGATGACCACGGCATCGACGAGCGGGTCGGCGATGAGCGCGAGCGCGTCCGTCGACACCCGCACCCCGGCAAGCGAGGCCGCCAGCTCGGAGGCGCGCCGGCTATCGATGTCGGCGACGGTCGTGACCGTGGCACCCGAGACGAACCCGTGCAACAGCTGGGCGTGATCGGTGCCCATGACGCCGGCCCCGATCACGCCGACGCGAACTATCGAATCAACCACGGAGGGTCACCCACCTTCCGCTGTCGGCCGACGCCGCCATGGCGTCGAGAACGTGGGCGGCTCGAACGGCGTCGGCGAGGGTGGCGATCGGCTCGCGCTCCCCGGCGATCGCGCCGAGGAAGGCAGCGGCCTCGATGACCTTCAGGTCGTCGTACCCCATGGCGATGGCCGCCCCGGGCTGGAAGGACGCGTAGTCGCCGTGGCCGGGCCCGACGCGCACCGTCGACACCGGCTGGTCCTGGAAGGCCGCGCCCATGCTGAGGGTGAGCTCGCCCAGTCGGCGGAAGTCCCAGCCGACCGACCCCCGCGTTCCGTGAATCGTGAAGCCGTAGTTGTTCTGCTCGCCGATCGCGACCCGGCTCACCTCGATCGAGGCGCGCGCGCCGGAGTCGAACCGCAGGAGCGCGCTGGCGAAGTCCTCGTTCTCGACCTGCCCGAGCTCTCCGCCGACGACGCGCTCGTGGCCGCTCGTCGTGCCGTGTGGGCGCGCTCGCTGGGGAATGAAGATGGCGGTGTCGGCCACCAGTTCGGCGAGGTCGCCAAGCAGGTACCACGCGAGGTCGACACCGTGCGTGGCGAGGTCGCCGAGCACGCCGCGGCCGCTCTTGGCGACCTCGTAGCGCCACGACAGGGCGCCGTCGGGGTCGGCGGCATAGTCGCTCAGCAGCCGGAAATTGGCGTGCGTGATGGTGCCGAGCTCCCCCGAGGCGATGAGTTCGCGGGCAGCACGCACGGCGGGCGCGTTGCGGTAGTTGAATCCGACCGCGCCCACGAGACCGGCCGAGGCGACCGCATCGGCGACGGCCTGGGCATCCGCCTCGACGATGCCCACGGGCTTCTCGATCCAGATGTGCTTGCCCGCCTTCGCCATGGCCTCGCCGATCTCGCGGTGCACGTAGTTGGGCGCGGTGATGCTCACGGCCTCCACCTCCGGGTCGTGAAGTATGTCGCGCCAGCTGTCGACCCCGCGGGCGAATCCGAACTGCTCGGCGGCATCGTGCGCTCGGGCGGGCACGTCATCGGCGACGGCCACGAGCCGCGGCGCCACGCCGAGCCCCGGGAAGTGCTGCAGCACTCGCGTGTACGCCTGGCTGTGCACCCGCCCCATCCAGCCGAAGCCGACGACGGCGACTCCGATCGGCCGACGTCGCGGGGTCGTCCCCGCGGAGTGCTCTGCCGTTTCCGGCATCTGTGAGTTCATTCTCGAACCTTTCCTCACGGGGGCGTGGACATCGTTGGACCGCTCCAATACCGCCCGAGTCTTGCGCAGGTTGCCACCGCTGTCAATCGCGGTGCCACGCCGGGTCGCGGCGCGAGAATCCGACGATAGGGTGAGCGCATGGCCAGTGGCACTCCCTCGTCGCGGCCCACGATCCGCACCGTGGCCGAGCTCGCCGGCGTGTCAAAATCCCTCGTCTCGCTCGTGCTGCAGGGCTCCCCCCACGTGAGCCAGAGCAAGCGGACCGCGGTCGATCGAGCCATCGCCGAGCTCGGTTACCGGCCGAATTTCATGGCGCGCAACCTCACCGAGGGCCGTACCAACCTCGTCGGCGTGGTGCTCAACGACCTGCGCAACCCGTGGTTCATCGACGGCCTCGAGGGGCTCACGGCGGTGCTCGCCGGCCGAGGGATGCGCGTGCTGCTGGCCGACGGACGGCTCGACCAGCGCACCGACGACGCCCTGCTCGAGGCGTTCCTCGAGATGCGGGTCGACGGCCTGGTGCTGCTCGGCACGTCCCCGGTCTCGCCGACCCTCGCCGCGGCCGTCACGCACGTGCCGACGGTGGTGGCGGCGAACCGGGATGTCGTGCTCGACCACGTGGACGTCGTGGCCAATGACGACTGGGCCGGCGCCCAACTCGCCGTCGACCACCTCATCGGCCTCGGGCATGAGCGGGTGGCCCACATTGCGGGCGCGTATGGCGCGGTGGCCGCGCTGCGCCGCGAGAGCTACGCCGCGACGATGGAGCGCAGGGGGCTCGCCGCGCATCGCCAGGTCGAGACCGCCGACATGACGGAGGACGGCGGTTACCGGGCCGCGATCCGTCTGCTCAGCGGAGCCGCTCGACCCACCGCGATCTTCGCCGTCAACGACGTGACCGCGGTGGGGGCGATGTCGGCCGCCCAGGAGCTCGGCCTGCGAGTGCCGCACGACGTGTCCCTTGTCGGGTACGACAACACGTCGCTCGCGCAATTGCGCCACCTGTGGCTGACCAGCATCGACAACGCCAATCTCGAGGTGGGACGGCGGGCGGGCAATGCGCTGCTCGCGCGCATCGAGGATCCTGGTTCGCCCGCGAGCGAACTCCTGCTTCCGCCGTCGCTGCAGGTGCGCGGCACCACCGCCCCACCCCCGGCGTGATTGACAACCGGCACGGCCGTGGCGCAGAATCGTCGAGTATTGGAGCGGTCCATAATTGTCCAGGACCGCCCGCAGCCCACTCGATGAGGAGACCATGGCTACCGCCCCCGGCGCGCACGACCTGCTCACCATCGGCAGGTCTGGCGTAGACCTCTACCCCCTCCAGAGCGGAGTGGGGCTGGAGCACGTCACGACCTTCGGCAAATTCCTGGGCGGCAGCGCGACCAACGTGGCCGTCGCAGGCGCTCGGCACGGCCTGCGCAGTGCCGTCATCACGCGCACCGGCGACGACCCCTTCGGCCGCTACGTCCGCGCGGAGATCGAGCGGCTCGGCGTGAGCCCCGAGTTCGTCAGCGCCGTGCAGGGCGTGAATACCCCGGTCACGTTCTGCGAGATCTTCCCGCCCGACGACTTCCCGCTGTACTTCTACCGCAAGCCCGTCGCCCCCGACCTGCTCATCGAGGCATCCGAACTCGATCTCGACGCCGTGCGCGACTCGCGCATCTACTGGTCGACGGTCACGGGGCTCTCGGTGGAGCCCAGCCGGGCTGCGCACCATGCGGCGTGGGCGGCCCGCGGCCGCTCGGCGCTCACCATCCTCGACCTCGATTACCGGCCCATGTTCTGGGGCTCGCCCGCCGAGGCGTCTGCGCAGGTCGGCCTGGCGCTCGCGCAGGTCACCATCGCCGTGGGCAACCGCGAGGAGTGCGAGATCGCGGTCGGCGAGACCGATCCCGATCGCGCGGCCGACGCCCTCCTCGAGCGCGGCGTCGAGCTCGCGGTGGTCAAGATGGGCCCGGCGGGCGTGCTGGCGAAGACCGCGGACGAGAGTGTGCGAGTGGCCCCGCATCCCACGATCGTCGTCAACGGGCTGGGTGCCGGCGACGGATTCGGCGGCGCTCTCTGCTTCGGCCTGCTGCAGGGCTGGTCGCTCGAGCGCATCCTCCGCTTCGCGAACACCGCCGGATCGATCGTCGCGAGCCGGCTCGAGTGCGCTACCGCCATGCCGACGACCGACGAGGTCGAGGCCGCACTGCACGAGGAGGTCATCCGTGGCTGAGCGTCTTTCGACCATCACGTTCGACCGGTTGCGCGCGGCCAGGGCCGGCGATCCCGGCGTGGTCCGCACCATCCTGCGCGAGCGCGCCCGTCGCCCGCTCATCGCGGGCGACGGGCGGCTGTTCATCGTCGCTGCCGATCACACCGCGCGCGGTGCGATGGGGGTCGGTTCGTCTCCCCTCGCGATGGCCGACCGCTACGACCTGCTCGAACGCCTCGCCATCGCCCTCGCCCACCCCGGCGTCGACGGCGTGCTCGGCACGCCAGACATCATCGACGACCTCGCGCTCCTCGGCCTGTTGGAGGGCAAGGTGGTCGTCGGTTCGATCAACCGGGGCGGGCTCAAGTCGGCGGCCTTCGAACTGGATGACCGCGACACCGGCTACGACATCGACACGATCGCGGCCTCGGGCCTCGACTTCGCCAAGTCGCTCGTGCGCATCGACCTCGACGACCACAGCACCGCGGGCGTCCTCGAGCGCGCCGGGCTCAATGTCACGCGAGCGGCGGCGGCGGGCATCCCCATCATGCTCGAACCCTTCATGAGCCGGCGGGTCGAGGGCCGCGTGGTCAACGACCTGCACCCGGACGCCGTGATGACCTCGATGGCGATCGCGGCGGGGCTCGGCGCGAGCAGCGCCTACACCTGGCTCAAGCTGCCGGTGGTCGACGACATGGCGCGGGTCATGAGGGCGACGACGCTGCCCACGCTGCTCCTCGGCGGCGACCCCGAGACGACGGGCGCCGAGATGTTCGCGTCCTGGCGAGACGCACTCGGGCTGCCCGGCGTGCACGGGCTCGTCGCCGGCCGCACCCTGCTCTACCCCTCCGACGGCGACGTGCGGGCCGCCGTCGACACCGCCGCGGCCCTCGTGCACGGCACGGGGCGGCACGGATGACCGTGACGGACCACAACGCGTGGGTGCGGGCATCCGGCTCACTGGCCACCGGTGACTGGTCTGCGGTCATCGATGCCTCGATCGCGGGCTGGAGCCACACGGGCCTGCGGGTCGCCGAGCTGGCCGGCGGGGCCGTGGTGCTTGCCGCGGAGCGCGAGGAGCGCATGGTGATCCCGCTGCACGGCGATGTCTCGGTCGAGTGGGAGCTCGGTGCCGAATCGGGCAGCTTCGCCCTGGCCGGTCGCGCATCGGTGTTCCACGGCCCCGCGGACTCCGCGTCCTTTCCGCCCGGGACTCGCCTGACCCTCTCCGGCTCGGGGCGGGTCGCCGTGGCCTCGGCCCCGGTCGTGGCATCCGACCTGCGGCCGACGGTGCTGCGCGCCGACGCGGTGTCCGTCGAGCTGCGCGGCGCGGGCACCTCCAGCCGACAGGTGCACGGGTTCGGGATGCCGGGCGGCCTGCCCGCCCAGCGCCTCCTGGTCTGCGAGGTGATCACGCCCGCGGGCAACTGGTCGTCCTACCCGGCGCACAAGCACGACACCGCGGTTCCGGGGGTCGAGGCCGAGCTCGAGGAGATCTACTACTTCGAGGCAGCACCTACGCGCGGGGCGGAGGCCGGCCCGGAGGCCGACCCGTTCGGCCTGTTCGCCACGTCCGGGTCGGCGGCCGGCGACATCGACACCACGGTGGCGGTGCGCACGGGCGACGTCGCGCTCGTGCCCTACGGCTACCACGGCCCGGCCGTCGCCGCGCCGGGCTACGACCTGTACTACCTCAACGTCATGGCCGGCGCCGGCGAGCGGGAATGGCTGGCCACCGACGACCCGCACCACGCCTGGATCCGCGCGTCGTGGGTCGGCCAGCACATCGATCCCCGCTTGCCCTTCGAGCAGCCGAGAGAGGCATGACATGAGCGAATACACACGGATGACCGTGGCCCAGGCCCTTGTCGCGTTCCTCGGCAACCAGTGGAGCGTCGACCGCGGGCACCGCGAGCGGCTGATCCCGGGGATGTTCGGCATCTTCGGCCATGGCAACGTCGCCGGCATCGGCCAGGCACTGCGGCAGGCCGCCCTGGACGACCCGGCCCTCATGCCGTACCACCAGGCGCGCAACGAGCAGGCGATGGTGCACGAGTCCACGGCCTTCGCGCGCATGCGCCGTCGCCGGGCCACGTTCGCGAGCGCCGCGTCGGTCGGCCCCGGGAGCACCAACATGCTCACCGGCGCTGCCCTCGCGACGATCAACCGGCTGCCGGTGCTGTTGCTGCCCTCCGACACCTTCGCGACCCGCGTCGCCGACCCCGTGCTGCAGCAGCTCGAGAGCTACTCGGACGCGAGCCTGAGCGTGAACGACGCGTTCAAGCCGCTCTCGCGCTTCTTCGACCGGGTTTCGCGGCCCGAGCAGTTGTTCTCCGCGGCACTCGGTGCCATGCGCGTGCTCGTCGACCCCGTCGAGACCGGCGCCGTCACCATCGCGCTGCCCGAGGACGTGCAGGCCGAGGCGCTCGACGTGCCGCACGAGTTCCTGCAGCCGCGCGAATGGCACATCCGGCACCCGCGGCCGGAGGACGGCGACGTCGCGCGCGCCGTCGCCGCGATCAGGTCGGCGCGGCGCCCACTCATCGTCGCGGGCGGTGGGGTGCTGTACTCCGACGCCGCCGAACAGCTCGCGGCGTTCGCGGCGGCCACGGGCATTCCCGTCGGTGTCACGCAGGCCGGTGTCGGCTCCCTGCCGTGGAACCACCCGCAGCACCTCGGCTCGATCGGGGCGACCGGCACGACGGCGGCCAACGCTTTCGCGCGCGAGGCCGACCTCGTGATCGGCATCGGCACCCGCTACAGCGACTTCACGACGGCCAGCCGCACGGCGTTCCGCAACCCGGACGTGCGCTTCATCAACATCAACGTCGCCTCGTTCGACGCGTACAAGCACTCCGACCTGCCGATCGTCGCGGATGCCCGGGAGACGCTGCTCGCGCTGCAGGCCGCCCTCGGGCCCGTCGAGCTCGCCCCCGACTACCCCGCGCTCATCGCCTCGCGCACCGCCGAGTGGAACGCGACGGTCGATGCGGCGGTTGCCCCGAGCGGCCGCGAGCTGCCTGCCCAGTCCGAGATCGTCGGTGCCGTCAACGCCGCCGCGGGCGAGCGCGACGTGGTCGTGTGCGCCGCCGGCTCGCTGCCGGGCGACCTGCACAAACTGTGGCGGGTGGGCAGCGACCTCGGCTATCACGTGGAGTACGGCTTCTCCTGCATGGGCTACGAGATCGCGGGCGGCCTCGGCGTGCGCCGGGCATCCCCCGACCGCGATGTCATCGTCATGGTCGGCGACGGCTCGTACCTCATGATGCACACC